>Ga0070741_10002749_pt1 | contig 45963 bp, 38 predicted proteins | sample Coa_R1_4_FD_66440 | JGI IMG/M metagenome (GOLD analysis project Ga0070741, IMG submission 66440) | Surface soil microbial communities from Centralia Pennsylvania, which are recovering from an underground coalmine fire - Coalmine... | ecosystem: Environmental > Terrestrial > Soil > Unclassified ... | reverse complement strand
CCGAGGACCCGGCCGCGCTCGTGCCGCCGGGACGCGGCGGCCGCCCCGCGATCACCCGCGTGCGCGAGCTGGTGGCGATGGCGCAGGCCGGCCCCGACGAGACCCAGCTCGTCGAGCTGAAGGCGATCGAGCCCGGCTATCCCCTCTACGGGACGCTCGTCACCGACCCGGCCGGGCCGCTCGACACCCTCATCGGCGGCGGCCGCGTGCTGGTGCACGACTCCCTGCTCGCGCGCCCGGGCCTCCGGGTCGGCGATCGCCTGCGGATCGGCGACGCCACGCTCACCATCGCGGGCCGCGTGGTGACCGAGCCGGACCGCGCGGTGGGGGTGTTCTCCCTCGGCCCGCGGGTGATCATGGCGTCCGAGGATCTGGACCGGACCGGCCTCGTCCGCCCCGGCAGCCGGGTCCGCTACCGCACGCTGTTCCGCCTGGCCGATGACGAGGACGCCGCCCTCTTCCGCGACGCGCTGGCCGCGCGGCTGCCCGCCGCCCAGCGCGTCCGCACCTACGCGCAGGCCCAGCCCGGCCTCCGCCGCTTCTGGGACCAGCTCACGATGTACCTGGGGCTCACCGGGCTGGTGGCGCTGATGGTGGGCGGCATCGGGGTGGCGGTCAGCGTGAGCGCCTTCGTGAAGGAGAAGCGCGCCTCGATCGCGGTCCTGAAGGCGCTCGGGGCGGGCTCGCGCCCGCTCCTGGCCGCGTACCTCCTGCAGACGCTCCTGCTCGGCCTGGGCGGCAGCGTGGCCGGCGCGATCCTGGGCAGCCTCGTGCAACCGCTGCTGGCGCCCGCGCTCTCGCGCCTGCTGCCCATCCAGATCGACCTCGCGTTCTCCCTCCGCGCGGTGGTGCGCGGCATCGCGATGGGCGTGGGGGTGACCGCGCTCTACGCGCTCTGGCCGCTGCTCGCGATCCGGCGCGTGCCGCCCTCCCTGATCCTCCGCCACGAGATCGAGCCGCGCCTCGCCGGCCGCCGCCCCTGGGCGGCCGCCGTCCCGATCGCGGCCGGCCTCGCGGCCGTGGCGCTCTGGCAGGCGGGCGCGTGGAAGGTCGGCGCGCTCTTCGCGGGCGGCCTCGCCGCCGCGCTGTTCCTGCTCGCGGCGGGGGCGCGCGGCGTGATCGCCCTGGCCCGCCGCGCGCGGTGGCGCGCCCCGGCGTGGCGGCAGGGCGCGGCCAATTTGCACCGCCCGGGCAGCCACGCGGGCCCGGTGCTGATCTCGCTGGGCCTCGCGGTGATGCTGGTGGTCGCGATCGCGCTGCTGGACGAGAACCTCCGCGCGGAGCTGGCCCACCGCGGAGCCGGCCAGACGCCGGCGTTCTTCTTCATCGACATCCAGCCCGATCAGGCGCAGGCGTTCGCGGCGGTGGTGGCCGGCCACGGCGCCGCCGCGCCCCCGGAGCTGACGCCGGTGGTGCGCGCGCGGCTCGCCGCCATCGACGGCGAGCCCGTCGACGCGCGCGAGCGGGCCGGGCGCGAGGACGCCTGGCACCTCACCCGCGAGTACGTGCTCACCTGGGCCGCGGCGCCGCCCGGGCACAACACGCTGGTGGCGGGACGCTGGTGGGCCGCGGAGGAGGCGGCGAGCGCGGCGACGACGGAGCCGCTGATCTCGGTCGAGGAGGAGATCGCCCGGCAGCTGGGGGTCGGCCTCGGCGGCACGCTGACGTTCGACATCCAGGGCGTGCCGGTCACCGCGCGGGTCACGAGCCTCCGCCACGTCGACTGGCGCAGCCTCTCCGCCAACTTCTTCGTGATCTTCTCGCCGGGCGCGCTGGAGGGCGCGCCCTCCACCCTGATCGCCACCGTGCGGGCGCGCCCGGAGGACGAGCCGCGCCTGCAGTCGGCGGTGGTGGCCGCGCTGCCCAACGTGACCGCGATCCCGGTGCGCGAGGTGCTCGAGCGGATCGGCGCGGTGCTGGACCAGATCGCGCTGGCGGTGCGGCTGGTGGCCGCGTTCAGCGTGGCCGCGGGCCTGGTGGTGATGGCGGGCGCGCTCGCGATCACGCGCCGGCAGCGCCTCTACCAGTCGGTGATCCTGAAGGCGCTCGGCGCCACCCGCGGCTTCGTGACCCGCGTGTTCGCGGTGGAGTACGCCCTGCTGGGCGCCGCGGGGGGACTGGCCGGCACCGCGCTCGGTGCGGCGCTGGCCTGGGCGGTGCTCCGCTGGGTCTTCGAGGTGCCGTGGACCTGGGCGCCCGGCACCCTGGCCGCGGGCGTGCTCACCGCCACCGGCCTCGCGCTCGCGGTCGGCATCCTGGGCACGCGCCGGCTGCTCGGCCGCCGGCCGCTCGGCGTGCTGCGCGGCGAGTGACGCTCGCGGAGCGGCTGCGCGCGCTCTACCCGGAGGCGTCCGGGCGCAGCCTCAAGCAGTGGCTCGCGGGCGGGCGCGTCACCGTCGACGGCCGCCCCTGCCGCGACGGCCGCCTCGTGCTCCCGCCCGGGGCGGCGGTCGCGCTGGGCGCCCGCCCGATCGCCGCGCCCTTCCCGCGCGGGCTCGAGCGGGTGCACGAGGACGAGGCGATCCTGGTGGTGATGAAGCCGGCGGGGCTGCTCACCATCGCCACCGAGCGCGAGCAGGAGCGCACCGTCCATCGGCTCCTCCGGGAGTACCTGGCCCCGCGCGGGGAGCGGCCGTTCATCGTCCATCGCCTCGACCGCGAGACGTCGGGCCTGCTCGTGCTCGCCAAGTCGGAGTCCGCCAAGCGCGCGCTGCAGGCGCAGTTCGAGGCCCGGAGCGTGGAGCGCGTCTACCGGGCGCTGGTGGCGGGACGGCCCGCGCGCGCGGAGGGCACGCTCGAGAGCCGTCTGATCGAGGACCGCGCGCTGCGGGTGCGGTCCGGCGCGGGCGGCCGCCTCGCGATCACGCGCTACCGCGTGCTCGCCACGCGCCGCGGGCAGAGCCTGCTCGAGCTCACCCTCGGCACCGGGCGGCGGCACCAGATCCGGGTGCAGCTGGCGGAGGCGGGCTGGCCCATCGTGGGCGATCTGACGCACGGGGGCCCGCCGGGTCCGGCGGGGCGGATGTGCCTGCACGCCACCCGCCTCGCCTTCGCGCATCCCGGGAGCGGCGCGCGGGTCGCCTTCGAGAGCGCGCCGCCCGGCGACTGGGTATAATCGCGCGGTCGTCCGTCCGGATCACCACCACCATCCCCGGCCCTCTCCCGCGAGGGGAGAGGAGATAGGCGGAGGCGTCATGGCCGCGTCGCCGTTCTCGATCGAAGGAAAGGTCGCCATCGTCACCGGTGGCGGAGTGGGCATCGGCAAGTCGATCGCGCTCGAGTTCGCCCGCGCGGGCGCCGACGTCGTGATCGCGAGCCGCAAGCTGGAGAACCTGGAGCCGGTCACCGCCGAGATCGTCAAGATGGGCCGGCGCTCCTTCTGCATGGCCGTCGACGTCCGCCAGGAGGACCAGGTGAAGGCCCTCGTCGAGCGCACCGCCAAGGAGATGGGGCGCCTCGACGTCATGGTGAACAACGCGGGCGCCTCGTTCCGGGCCAAGGTCGAGGACATCTCGGCCAACGGCTGGAACACGGTGGTCGGCATCAACCTGAACGGCACCTTCTTCGGCTGCAAGTGGGCGGGCCGGCAGATGCTGGAGCAGCCGGGCGGCGGCGTCATCATCAACATCTCGTCGATCGCGGGCGTCTACGGCTCCACCATGATGTCGCACTACGGCGCCGCCAAGGCCGCGGTGATCACGTTGACCCGCGAGCTCGGCATGGCGTGGGGCCGCCGGGGCGTGCGGGTCAACTGCATCGCCCCCGGGCCGGTGGAGACCGAGGGCTACATGGGCGTGCTCACCAAGCAGGACCCGGCCGCGGCCAAGAAGGCCTACGACGCGGTCGCCGCGCGGGTGGGCATGGGCCGCTGGGGCAGGGTGGAGGAGATCGCCTATCCCTGCATCTTCCTCGCCTCCGCCGCCTCCTCGTTCATGAACGGCGAGACCATCGTGATCGACGGAGGCGCGCCGCCGCAGCTCGGCGAGGGGTAGGCCCGCGGCCGGCCTCATGCCCGAGCTGCCCGAGGTCGAGGCGGCCCGCCGGGCCGCCCAGGCGGTGGCCCGGGGCCGCCGCATCACCGACGCCCACGTCGCGAACGATCCGATCGTGTTCGAGGGCGTGGCCCCCGCCCGCATCCGCCGCGCGCTGCTGGGCCGACGGGTGAAGGCGGTGCGGCGGCACGGCAAGCACCTGTGGCTCGAGCTGGACCGCCGTCCGTGGCCGTGTCTGCACTTCGGCATGACCGGCGGCATCCACCTGCCCGCCGGCCGCGCGGTCCGGCTGGTGTCCGACGGGCGCGTGCATCGGCCGGACTGGCCCCCGCGCTTCACCAAGCTCCATCTGCGCTTCTCGGACGGCGGCGAGCTCGCGCTGGCCGACGGGCGGCGCCTCGGCCGCATCCGGCTGCGCCGGGATCCGGCCAGCGAGCCGCCCATCGCCGCGCTCGGCTGGGACGCGCTCCACGAGCTGCCGTCGCCGGCCCGCTTCCACGCGATGCTGCGCGAGCGCAGGGCGCCCATGAAGGCGGTGCTGCTGGACCAGTCCTTCGCGGCCGGCATCGGCAACTGGATCGCCGACGAGGTGCTCTACCAGGCCGGCATCGCGCCGAAGCGCCGCGCCTCCACGCTGTCCGCCGCGGAGGCGCGGCGCCTGCGCACGAAGATCCGCTCGGTGATCGGCCTCGCGGTGCGGGCCGGCTCGGACGGCGATCGGTATCCCCGCTGGTGGCTCTTCCACCGTCGCTGGGGCCACCGGCGCGGCGGCCCGGCCGCCGTCACCGTGCGCGGCGAGCACATCCGCCACGAGACGGTCGCCGGCCGCACCACCGCGTGGGTGCCCACGGTCCAGCGCTGAGGTATACTCCCCTGCAGTCCTCCCCCTAGGAAAGGAGCCCCCATGAGAGAGGCTGTCGTCGTCGCCAGCTCCCGGACCCCGCTCGCCAAGTCGCACCGCGGATCGTTCAACCTGACCCGCCCCGACGACCTGGCCGCCCACTGCATCAAGGACGTGCTGGGGAAGGTCCCGCAGCTCGATCCGGCCGAGATCGAGGACGTGATCCTGGGCTGCGCCCAGCCGAACGGGGCGCAGGGCAACAACGTCGCGCGCGTGGCGCTGGTGCGGGCGGGCCTGCCGGTCTCGATCGCGGGCACCACCGTCAACCGGTTCTGCTCCTCGGGGCTGCAGGCCATCGCGATGGCCGCCCACCAGATCATCCTGGGGCAGGCGGACGCGGCGATCGGCGGCGGCGTGGAGTCGATCACGATGATGAAGCGTGACGGCGACCCGAACCCGTGGGTGAAGGAGCGGAAGCCCGGCATCTACATGGTGATGGGCGACACCGCGGAGGTGGTGGCCAAGCGCTACAACATCACCCGGCAGATGCAGGACGAGTACGCGCTGGTGAGCCAGCAGCGCACCGCGCGGGCCCAGCAGGAGGGCTTCTTCAAGGAGGAGCTGGCGCCGCTGCAGGTCGTGCGCGGGATCGTGGACAAGAAGACGGGGGAGATCACCGGCAAGGAGGACTACTACGTCGAGAAGGACGAGTGCAACCGTCCGGACACGACGCTCGAGGGGCTCCTCGCCCTGCCGCCCCACTTCGACAAGACCAGCGGCAAGGGCACCGTCACCGCGGGCAACTCCTCGCAGCTCTCCGACGGCGCCTCCGCCACGCTCCTGATGTCGGCGGACCGGGCCAAGGCCCTCGGGGTCAAGCCCAAGCTGATCTTCCGCGGCTTCGCGGTGGCCGGCTGCGAGCCGGACGAGATGGGCATCGGGCCGATCTACGCGGTGCCGAAGCTGCTGAAGCGCCACGGCCTCAAGATGGACGACATCGACGTGTGGGAGCTGAACGAGGCGTTCGCGTCGCAGGTGGTCTACTGCCGGGACAAGCTGGGCATCCCGATGGAGAAGCTGAACGTCAACGGCGGCTCGATCTCGATCGGCCACCCGTTCGGCATGACCGGCTCGCGCATGGTCGGCACCATCGCCAACGAGATGCTGCGCCGCAAGGCCCGGTACGGCGTGGTCACGATGTGCATCGGCGGCGGCCAGGGCGCGGCCGGCCTGTTCGAGGCCTGTCTCTAGTCCGCTCCGCGGTGAATTCGCCCCTCACCCGGCCCGCTCCCCGACGGGGAGCGGGCCGGGTGAGGGGCTTTTCGTCTGTCCGGGTGACCGCCATGGCCTACGACTTCGACCGCGTGATCGAGCGCCGCTCCACCAACAGCAACAAGTGGCGCAAGTATCCCCCCGACGTCCTGCCGCTCTGGGTGGCGGACATGGACTTCCCCTCCCCGGAGCCGGTGGTGCGCGCGATGCGGGAGCGCGTGGAGCACGGCGTCTTCGGGTACGGCTTCGACGGGCCCGAGTTCGCCGAGGTCTTCGTGGACCGGGTGCGGAAGCGCTACGGCTGGACGATCGCGCCGGAGTCGCTGGTGCTGGTGCCCGGGGTGATCCCCGGCCTCAACGTGGCCTGCCGCGCGGTGACCAGGCCCGGCGACGGGCTCCTCATGCAGCTGCCGGTGTATCCGCCGATCCTGCGCTCGCCGACCAATCACGAGCTGACCCGCGACGGCGCCATGCTGGGCCGCGAGGCCGACAGCCGCTACGTCGCCGACCTCGACGCCTTCCGGGCCGCCATCACCCCGCGCACGCGCGCCTTCGTCCTCTGCAACCCGCACAATCCGGTGGGCCGCGTGTTCACCCGGACCGAGCTGGAGGGCATGGCCGGCGTGTGCCTCGAGCGGGACATCACGATCATCGCGGACGAGATCCACTGCGATCTGCTCTACTCCGGGCAGCAGCACGTCCCGATGGCCTCGCTCGGTCCCGAGATCGAGCGCCGCACGATCACCCTGATGGCGCCCAGCAAGACGTTCAACCTGGCCGGGCTCAAGGTATCGGTGGCGGTGATCCCGGAGCGCGGGCTGCGCGAGCGCTTCATGGCCGCGCGCGGCGACTTCGTGCAAGCGCAGGTCAACATCATGGGCTACGAGGCCGCTCTCGCCGCCTATCGCGACGGCGATCCGTGGCTCGGCGAGCTGCTGCGCTATCTCGAAGCCAACCGCGACTACACGGCCGACTACGTGCGCCGCCACCTGCCCGGCGTGAGCATGGTGGCACCCGAGGGCACCTATCTCGCGTGGCTCGACTGCCGCCAGGCGGGTCCCGCCGCGGCGGATCCGTTCACGTTCTTCCTGGAGCGGGCCAAGGTGGCGCTCAACGACGGGGCGCTCTTCGGCCCGGGCGGGCAGGGCTTCGTGCGCCTGAACTTCGGCACCCCGCGCCGCCTGCTGACCGAGGGACTCGAGCGGATGCGCCGGGCGCTGGGGGCCTGAGCCCGCATCTAGCCGGATTCGTTGGACGCGGCCGCTCCCGCGGCCGTTTACGCGCGAGTCGATCGATCCTTTCCCCGAATGGGGGCCGGCGAGCCCCCGTCTGATCGAACAGGGAGGCGTGCATGCGTCCACGGCTCATGGTCGGAGCAACCGCGTTCGGAGTGACGGTCCTGACGGGCTGCGCGACGGCGCCCAGCGGACCGAGCGTCCTGGTGCTGCCCGGCGAGGGACGGCCCTTCGAGCAGTTCCAGGTCGACGTGAACGTCTGCAAGAGCTGGGCGGCCCAGCAGGTCAAGGGCGCCTTCATGGACGCGCCGTCGTGGGAGGTGCAGCGCCGCTACGACAACGCCTACGTGCAGTGCATGTACGCGAAGGGGCACCAGGTCCCGTCGCCTCCGGCGCCCTCGCGTGCGGCGCCTCGCTGATCGAGGCCCGTTCCCGGACGGAGGCCACCGATGATGATCACGAGGCGGTCCATCGCGACCCTGCTGGCGCTCCTGCTGCTCGTCGGTACCGCGCCCGGCGCGTGGGCGCAGAGCACGCCCGCCGCGCCGCCGCCACCGCCCGGCGCGCCCCCGGCTCCGCCCGCGGACGCCGAGAAGACCGCCCCGTTTGCCGCGCCCGCGCCCACCGCGGACGCCGACGACGATCAGGTCGCGCCCGACCAGCCGCCAGGCGCGCCGCCCACGCCGGCGCGGCTCAGCTACGTCGCGGGGGAGGTGTCGTTCTGGCGGCCCGGCGGCGAGGACTGGGCGCCCGCCCAGGTGAACACGCCGCTCGCGCCCGGCGATCAGCTCTACACCGGCAATCGCGGCAACCTCGAGATCCAGATCGAGTCGCGCGGCTTCGTGCGCGGGTGGGGCGACAGCCAGCTCGGCATCGAGAACCACGAGCCCGACTTCCTCCAGCTCAAGGTCTCGGCGGGCCACGTCTCGGTGGACCTGCGCTCGCTCGAGCCGGGCCGCACCGTGGAGATCGACACGCCGGCGGCCGCGTTCACCGTCACCCACATCGGCTACTACCGCGTCGACGTGACGCCGGACCGGACCACATTCATCACCCGGCGCGGCGGAGTGGCCACCATGATCCCGGCCGGCGGCGAGGCGGTCGCGGTCGCCACCAGCGAGCAGGCGGTGGTGACCGGCAGCGGGCCGACGCAGGTGCAGACCTTCGTGGCCCCCGAGCTGGACGTGTGGGACCGGTGGAACTACGCGCGCACCGACGCGCTCGTCGACACCGTGAGCGCGCGCTACGTCCCCGCGGACATCTCGGGCGTGGACGATCTCGATCAGCACGGCACCTGGCGCGTGGTGCCCGAGTACGGCTCGGTCTGGGTGCCGGACGGCGTGGCCGCGGACTGGGCCCCCTACACCACCGGCCGCTGGATCTGGGATCCGCGCTTCGGCTGGACCTGGGTCGATACCGCGGCGTGGGGCTGGGCGCCGTATCACTACGGGCGCTGGGTGCACATCGACCGCGTCTGGGCGTGGGCGCCGGGCCCGGTGGTCGTGCGGCCGGTCTACGCGCCGGCGCTGGTGGCCTTCTTCGGCGCGCCCGGCGTGCGCGTGAGCATCGGGGCGCCGTTCGTGAGCTGGGTGGCCCTCGGCTGGGGCGAGCCGTGCCTGCCGTGGTGGGGCGGGCGGGGCTTCGTGGGACGGCCGTGGTGGGGCGGCTGGGGCGGCCCGCGGGTGGTGAACAACGTGGTGATCGCCCGCACCACCACCGTCGTCAACGTGAAGCACATCACGGTCTACCGCAACGTGAGCGTGCAGAACGCGGTGGTCGCGGTGCGGACGGATCGCTTCGGCCGCGGCGGCGTCGCCGACGCGCGCATCCGCCAGGTCGATACCCGGCGGCTCGAGCCGGTGCGCGGCCGGCTGGACCTGCGTCCCGACCGGGCGAGCTTCGCCGCGGCCAGCGGGCGCGCCCTGCGCCCGCCCGAGAGCGTGCTGGCCCGTCCGGTGGTGGCGACCCGCGCGCCGGTCACCCGCGCGCTGCCCCACGAGCCCCAGGGGCGCGGACCGGCGCCGCACATCGTGAACGCGCCGCGCGCGGGAGCACCCGGCGGCTCCCTGGCCCGACCGCCTTTCGGGGACAGTCGCCTCGAGCGGGCGCGTCCGCCTCGAGCCCCGCGCTTCGATACCGATCGCAGGCCCGACGGGACACCGCCCGCCGACCGCGGGGCCGAGCGGCGCCCGGAGTCCCCGCGCCTGCGCGGCGGCGACCCGCGGCCCGAAGCGCCGCGCCCGCAGGCCGGACGCGCGCCGGAGCCGGCCCGGCCGCGGCAGGCGCCGGCCGTCGCGGCTCCGCGCGGCGCCGAGGCCGTCCGGCCGCAGCCGGTCCCGCCGGCCGGGGCCGGGCACCCCGCGGTCCCTGCCCAGCGGGTGCAGCCGGCCCCCCAGCCGCAGGTTCAGCCGGCGCCGCGTGAGGCGCCCCGGGCCCCGGCGCCGATCCAGCCGCGTCAGGCCCAGCCGCAGCAGGCGCCGCAGCCCCGCGTCCAGCCGCCGCCGCGCCAGGCGCCGCCGTCGCGCGAGCTGCCCGGACAGCCCGCGAATCGCCTGTTCCCCGGCGGCGGCGGGCGGGTGGAGCGGCCGTCGTCGCGGGCGCCCGAATCGCGGCGGCCGGCGCACGTGCAGCCGTCGGTCCCGCCGGGCGGCGGCCACACGCGGGGCGGCCCCGCGCCCGATCGACGCTAGCGGAGGCTCAGGAGCCGGGCGACCACTCGGGCCCGATCCAGCCGGCCAGGCGCCGCAGCGCCTGGCCCTCGAGCTGGCGTGCGCGCTCGCGCGTGACCCGGAAGCGCGCCCCGACCTCCTCGAGGGTGAGCGCGTTCTCCCCGTCCAGGCCGAATCGCAACCGGAGCACCTCGCGCTCCCGGGCGGGCAGGCCCGCGAGGGCGGTCTCGAGCCGCCCGGTGAGATCGTGCTGCACGATGGTGTCCTCGGGCGACGGGATGGTCCGGTCGCGGACGAACTCGGCGAGGGTCGAATCGGAGCCCACCGGCGCGTCCAGCGACACCGGGATCGGGGCGCTGCGGTCCACCAGCCGCACCGTCTTCTCCGACACGCCGGTCCGGCGCGCCAGCTCCTGCACGGTGGGCTCCCGCTCGTGGTCCTGCCGGAAGACCTGGCGCTCGCGCAGCAGCCGGTTCATGGCCTCCACGATGTGGACCGGCATGCGGATGGTCCGCGCCTGATCCGCGAGCGCGCGGCCGATGGCCTGACGGATCCACCAGGTGGCGTAGGTCGAGAACTTGAAGCCGCGGTGGTGGTCGAAGCGCTCCACCGCGCGCATGAGCCCGATGTTGCCTTCCTGGATCAGGTCCAGGAGGGTGAGGGAACCGCCCACGTAGCGCCGCGCGATCGACACCACCAGGCGCAGGTTCGGCTCGAGCAGCGCGCGCTTCGCCTCGCGGAGCGCCCGCTCGCTCTCGTCGAGCTCGCGCAGCGCGCGCCGGCCGCGCAGGCCCGCGCCGTCGAGCCCGCTCCGCGCCGTCGCGACGAGCTCGTCCATCACGTCGGGACGCAGCGGCAGGCGCTCGACGAGGCGGCACGCGGCGCGGCGCGCGGTCGCCGAGACGGCCAGGCGCGGCCGCAGCCGGCGCAGCCGGGCCAGCGTCTTCATGACGTGCGCCCGCTGGGCGCGGGTGGGTGCCTGCCCGCCCGGAAGGACCACCAGGGTCTCGACGGCGCGCGCGGTGAGCCCGGCCGCGCGCTCGAGCAGCGCGTCGACACCGCCCGGCAGCGCGGCCAGCGCCCGGCGGCGGCGGGCCCGGCACACCTCGATCCCGTGGCCCAGCTGCCGCTCCTGCGCGGCGGTCAGGCGCTGCACGCCGCCGATCTCACGGAAGTAGAGCGCCAGCGGCTCGGGGCTCGCCGGCGCGGAAGACTCGTAGTCGACTCGCATGGGAGGTGGCGGCCGGGGATCGGATGCGGCGCGGATCCCCGGCCTGGGCCCTCTAGGAGCTCATCGCCGCGTAGAGGGTGTTGCCGTCGCGATGCAGCAGCACGACCACCGGCTGGTCCTTGGGATGCTGGGCGAGCACGCGCTTCATGTCGTTCGCGCTGGCCACCGGCTTGTGATCCATCTCGGTGATCACGTCCCCCGGACGGATGCCGGCCTTCTCGGCCGGGCTCGAGTCGCGCACGCCGCGCACCACCACCCCGCGGGCGTCGCCGAGACCGAGCTCACGGCTCACCTCGGGGGTCAACGTCTCCACCGTGAGCCCGAGCGATTCCTTGGCCGGCTCGGCCTTGGCCACCTTGGGCTGGTCCGGCTCCTCCAGCTTGGCCACGCGCGCGTCGAGCTTCATGGTCTTGCCCTCGCGCACGATGGTGAGCGGGACCTGCTTGCCCACCGCGGTGTCCGCCACCAGACGGGAGAGGTCGGACGGCTGCTTGATCTTGTGCCCGTTGTACTCGGTGACCACGTCCCCGGCCTTGATGCCCGCCTTCGCCGCCGGCGAGCCCTCCTGCACCGAGGACACCAGCGCGCCGGTCTCGCCCGGCACCTCGAAGCCCTTGGCCAGCTCGTGGGTGAGCGGCTGGATCGTGACGCCCAGCCAGCCGCGGGTGACGTGACCGGTTGCGGCCAGCTGGGTGACCACCGATTTCGCCTGGTTGATCGGGATCGCGAAGCCGATGCCCACCGAGCCGCCGCTCTGGCTGAAGATCGCGGCGTTGATGCCGATCGCCTGCCCCCGCGAGTTGATCAGCGGGCCGCCGCTGTTGCCCGGGTTGATGGAGGCGTCGGTCTGGATGAAGTCGTCGTAGGGACCCTGGCCGATCACGCGCCCGGTGGCGCTGACGATGCCGGTGGTCACGGTCCGCTCGAGCCCGAACGGGTTGCCGATGGCCATCACCGGCTCGCCCACCTGCAGCTCCGAGGAGTCGCCGAGCGGGATCACCGGCAGCCCGGTGGCGTCGACCTTGAGCAGGGCCAGGTCCGTACGCGGGTCGCGGCCCACCACCTTGCCGGGCAGCTCCCGGCCGTCGTCGATCTTCACGAGGATCTCGCTCGCGTCCTCGACCACGTGGTTGTTGGTGACGATGTAGCCGTCGGGGTTGATGATGAAGCCCGAGCCCATGCTGCGCACGGTGCGCCGCTGGGGCACGCCGAACTGCTTGAAGAACTGCTCGAACGGGTCGTTGGGCCCGAAGGGGCTCTGCATCTGCACCCCTTCCTCGACCCGCTTGGTGCTGATGTTGACCACCGCCGGCTTGAGCGCCTTGGTCAGCTCCACCCAGTTCGGGGCCGGCACGGTCGCGGCGGCGGGGGCGGACACCGCGCGCTCGGTCCACAGCTGGCCCGTGGCCGCGTGGCCCACGGACAGGTGCGCCGCGATGGCGACCAGGGCCACCACCGCGCTCACCACCACCGCCATGCCGGCGGTGCGATAACGCGTGATCAGTCGGTTCATGGACGAGGTCTCCTCCAGTGGTTGGACGTGTCGGTCAGCGCCCCCGGGGTCTCCCCCCGCGCGAGGCGCATGGCGATCCGGTATTCGCGCTCCATGCCCTCGGCATCGCCCGCCCGGCGGAGCGCATCGGCGAGCAGCAAGCGAAAATCGGGCGAAACGGGCTCGATGGCGACCGCGCGGCGGAGGTGGGTCACCGCCTCCGCGGTGCGCCCGGCGTGCATCAGGAGGGTCGCGAGGCCCGCCTCGTAGCGGGCGTCGCGCGGGTCGAGCCGTACCGCGTCCTGCGCGTGGCTCAGCGCCGCCGCCTCCTGGCCCAGGCCGGAGTAGGCCAGGCCCAGGTAGTAGTGGGCCCGCGCGTCCAGCGGGGCCTCCGCCACCGCCTGGACGAGCTCACGCACCGCGGGTACGTACTGGTCGTCCGAGACCAGCGTGGCGCCGCGCTCCACGAGCCCGCGCGCCCGCCAGCGCGCGGTGGCGCTCGCGAGCGCGAGCAGCGCGACCGCCACGGCCACCAGGGCGAGGCCGCCCACCCAGAAGGAACGCGCCCGTTGGCTCATGCCTCGACGCTAGATCGCCCACATGAGGGGCGGATGAAGCGAGGATGAGAAGCTTCTTAGGGCTACGCCGCGGCGCGCTCGGGGGCGGTCGTGGACAGCGTGATGTTGCCGTGGCAGGCGGGGCAGTCGAAGGTCCGCCCGTCCACGAAGCGGCCACCCGGCCGCAGCCGCTGGTCGACCCCGCAGCGGGGGCAGGCGCCCTCCACCCACAGGAGCCGCCGATCCTCGCGGGCGCGCCTGACCGCCATCACGACCCCGCCGACCACGAACGTCGGGACCAGCACGAAGTGGGCGACCGGGATGAACACGGAGGCGAGACCGAGGCCCCAGAACATCCCCAGGCCTCCCAGGGTCCGGGCGAGTCGCTGACCCGGCGCCTGCTCCACGATGAGCGCGCGCGCCGGGCTCGCCTCGTGCCCGAAGGCGGTGAGAAGGGTGGGCACCTCGGTCTCGGTCGACACTGGATCGATGTCCTCCGCGTCCAATCCTAACGCCGATCCCCTCCGGGCGACCCGATGCCGCGTTTTCTCACCCGCCTCTCATCCATCTCTCACGCGCGCCCCGTAGCCTCGAGGTGTCATGCTGATCCCGATCTCGAAGCTTCGCGAGTGCGCCGTCGCCGGTCCCGCCGACGATCGCCTGGGCCGCGTCCACGACCTGTACTTCGACGACCGTCGCTTCCACGTGCGCCACCTGGTGGTGGAGATCGGGCACTGGCCGGCCCACCGCCTGGTGCTGGTCTCGCCGTGGGCGGTGCGCGGGATCGATCTGCCCGCGCGCGCGGTGCGGACCGACCTCGGGGCCGACGACCTCGCGCGCAGCCCGGACGCCGACTGCGATCCGCCGGTGGCGCGCCAGCGGCACGTGGAGCTCGCGCGCTACTACGGCTTCTACGGTTTCCCCTACCAGTGGCCGGAAGCCGCCGTCGCCACCATGCCGCCGCCCGTCCGGCGGCCGGGCGACCCGCACCTGCGGAGCGCGCGGGCCGTCGTCGGCTTCTACGTGCACGCGGGCGGCGAGGACGTGGGACACGTGGCCGACTTCCTGCTCGGGGACGCCGCGTGGGAGATCCGCCACGTCGTGGTCGGCCTGGGCCACGGGATCGGGCGGCGGAAGGTGCTGGTGCCGACGGGCTGGGTGTCGCGGGTGAGCTGGGATGCGGCCACCGTGACCCTCGCGCTGTCCGGCCGGGTGGTGGCGGCCGCCCCGACCTACGACCCGGCCGCGGACGGCCCCGCCCCGGAGCTCGAGGCGCGTCTCGCGCGCTACTACGGCCCCGCGCCGTTCGGCGCGGCCTGATCAGGCGGCGGCCGCCGGCCGCGTCGCCATCGGCTCGACCAGCCGGCGCTCCACCACGCTCCAGTCGATGTTGCGGAAGAACGCGTCGAGATAGCGCCCGCGTTCGGTGGCGCGGTAGTCGCGCATGAAGGCGTGCTCCCACACGTCCATGACCAGGAGCGGCTTGAACCCGGCGGGCGCGCCGTCCTGGTGCAGGCCCACCCAGTGATTGCTGAGGTGCCGGGTGGCCGGATCCTCGCAGAGCACCACCCACCCCACCCCGCGCAGCCCGCCGATGGCCTGGAAGTCCTTTCGCCACTCCTCGACGGAGCCGAAGCTGCGCGCGAGCGCCTCGGCCACCGCGGAGGTGGAGGGCGGCCGGAGCGAGGCGCCCGCGCGCAGGTTCGAGAAGTAGTACTCGTGCAGGATCATGCCGCCGTACTCGAAGCCCAGCCGGCGGGTCAGCTCCGCGAACTCGAAGTCGCGACCGGAGGCCCGGTTGCGCAGCCGCAGCGAGGCCAGCTCCTCGTTCAGCCGGTTCACCTGGCGCACGTGGCCCGCGTAGAGGGCCAGGTGCTCGCGCACCTGCGCCTCCGAGATGCCGTCGAGGCTGTCCAGCCGGTCGAACTTCTGCTCCGAATAGGTGACGTGCCTGCACTCCATGGCTCGGTGCCCTCCCCCCGTGAGATCGCTCGGGACGTCGAAGGGCCACCTTAGCAGCGCGGGATGAGAGCGCGGTGAGGGGCCGATGAGAATCGGCCGGCCGACGCTCAGGCGAGCGGCAGGCGAACGGTGAAGCGGCTGCCCGCGCCGGGCGTGCTCTCGACGGTGATGGTCCCGCCGTGCGCGATCACGATGGAGCGCGCGATCGCGAGCCCCAGGCCCGCGCCGCCGGTGTCGTGGGCGCGCGCCGCCTCCAGGCGGTGGAACGGCTCGAAGATGCGCTCGATCTCGGCGGGCTCGATGCCGATGCCGGTGTCCGCGACCGTGATCTCGGCCACCCCGGCGGCCCCCGCGAGGGCGATCTCCACCTTCCCGCCCCGCGGGGTGTACTTCACCGCGTTCTCCACCAGGTTGAGCAGCGCGCGGCGCAGCGCGCCCCCGTCGCCCCGCGCGGTCAGCGGCGCGGTCGCGTCCACCCGCACCGCCACCCCGGCGGCCTGGCCCACGCGCGCGCCCAGCTCGAAGACCTCCAGCACGAGGGGCTCGAGATCCACCGGGCCGCGCGCGCCATCCGGCCCCGCGAGGGAGCGGGAGAGCAGCAGCAGGTCCTCGGCGAGACGGATCAGGCGCTGGACCTCCTCCAGGCTCGAGGCGAGCACGCGCCGGTACTCCTCGGGCGTGCGCTCCATCCGCAGCGCGACCTCGATGCCCCCGCGCAGCGCGGTCAGGGGCGTGCGCAGCTCGTGGGCCGCGTCCGCGGCGAAGCGGCGGGTCTGGCCGAAGGCGTCCTCCAGCCGCGCGAGCATGCCGTTCAGGGTGTCGGCGAGCCGGTCCAGCTCGTCCCCGCTGCCCCGCCCCTCGACGCGCCGGCTCAGGTCCTCGGCGGTGATGCGGCGGGCGGTGCTCGCCATCTCGTCGACCGGACGCAGCGCGATCCGGGCGATCATCGCCCCGCCCAGCGCGGCCAGCCCCACCCCGAGCGGGATCAGCACCATCAAGGTGTCGAAGTAGCGGTCGCGCACCGCGAGCGTGCGCCGGAGCGCCATGCCCACCTGGATCATCCCGGTGACGTGGCCCTCGCGCACCACCGGCATGGTGAGCAGGCGCACCCACTCGGGGCCCGGCAGCTCCACCGTCTCGAAGGTGGACTGGCCGCGCGCGGCCCGCGCGCGCGCCTGCGGGGACAGCGGCAGCACGTCCTGCTTGCCGCCCGCGCGCGGGCCGTGGGGATGGCCCTCGGGATCGAGCAGCCGGAAGAACTTGTCGTAGAGCTCGGGCCCCAGCAGCTGGCGCAGCAGCGAGTCGGATTCGCCCGAGACGTCGGAGGAGCCGGTGTCCTTGATGACCTGGGCCACCGTCAGCAGCGAGGCGTCGAGGTCCTGATGGAGGCTCCAGCTCAGCCACGAGTAGGAGACCGCGCCCATCGCGACGAGGATCGTGAGGAGGATCGCGCTGTACCAGAGGGTGAGGGTGGTGCGGAGGGACAGCCGCAGGCGCGCGCCGGTCACGGTGCCGCGCTCAGCATGTAGCCCGCGCCGCGCACGGTGTGCAGCAGGCGGGGCTCGCCCTCCGCGTCGATCTTGCGGCGCAGGTAGCCCACGTACACGTCCACCACGTTGCTCTCGGGGTCGAAGTCCATCCCCCACACGTGCTGGGTGATCATGGGCCGGGTGAGCACGCGGTCGACGTTGCGGAGGAAGTACTCCAGGAGGGCGTGCTCGCGGGCGGTGAGCGAGATCCGCCGCCCGCCGCGCGTGACCGCGCGGGTGGCCGGATCGAGGCAGAGATCGGCGAGCTGCAGGCGCGGCTCCGCGCGCCCCGAGCGGCGCCGCAGCAGCGCCCGCACCCGGGCCACGAACTCCTCGAAGGCGAACGGCTTGGTGAGATAGTCGTCGGCCCCGAGGTCGAGGCCGGCGACCTTGTCGGCCACCGCGTCGCGGGCGGTGAGCAGCAGCACCGGGGTCTGCAGGTGCCGCTCCCGCATGGCCTTGAGCACGCTGAAGCCGTCGCGCCGCGGCAGCATCACGTCGAGCACCACCAGGTCGTAGGCGGGATCCTGCTCGATCGCGTCGAGCGCGGCGGCGCCGTCGGCGGCGACCTCCACCGCGTGGCCCTCCTCCACGAGCCCCTGGCGGATGAACGCCGCGACCTTCCGCTCGTCTTCGACCACGAGGATCCGCATCTCGGATGTAGAATCGCACCGGGTCCGAGGGGCCGCAAGACGACCGCCCGGCCCGGGAGGAGCAAGCCGTGATCGATCTCTTCAGCGACACCCTGACCCGGCCCACCCCGGAGATGCGCCGCTTCATGTGCGAGGCCGAGGTGGGCGACGAGCAGAAGGGCGAGGACCCCACCGTCAACCGGCTGCAGGAGATGGTGGCCGAGCTGCTCGGCAAGGAGGCCGCGGTCTACCTGCCTTCCGGCACCATGTGCAACGAGATCGCCCTCAAGGTGCACACGCGCCCGGGCGACGAGGTGCTGGCCGACCGCACCTCGCACCTGATCCACTTCGAGGGCGGCGGCCCCGGGCTGCTCTCCGGGGTGGTCATGACCGCGCTCGACGGCGAGCGGGGGGTCTTCACCGGCGCGCAGGTGCGCGCGGCCGCCCACGGCCGCTCGCGCTACGCGCCGCCGACCCGGCTGGTGTCGATCGAGAACACCAGCAACCTGGGCGGGGGGCGCGTGTGGCCGCTCGCCGCCGTCCAGGACGTGAGCGCGGCCGCCCGCGACCTCGGGCTCGCGACGCACATGGACGGGGCCCGGCTGCTGAACGCGGTGGTCGCCTCCGGCACGCCCGCGCGGGCCTACGCGGCGGCGGTGGATTCGGTGTGGATCGACTTCAGCAAGGGCCTGGGCGCCCCGGTCGGGGCCTGCCTGGCCGGCAGCCGCGCGTTCATCGAGGAGGCGTGGCGCTACAAGCAGGCGCTCGGAGGGGCCATGCGGCAGGCCGGCATCATCGCGGCGGGCGGCGTGTACGCGCTCCGCCACCACGTCGACCGCCTCGCGGAGGACCACGAGCACGCGCAGCTCTTCGCGCGCGGCATCGCGGCCCTGCCCGGCATCGCCCTGGACCCCGCGCACGTCGAGACCAACATCGTGATCTTCGACGTGACCGCCCCCGGGCTCACCGCGGCGGCCCTCGCCGACCGGCTGCTCGCGGAGGCCGGGGTGCGCCTGAGCGTGATGGGCGAGCGGCGGCTGCGCGCGGTGACCCACCTCGACGTCTCCCGCAAGCAGATCGAGGCCGCGGTGGACGCGTTCGCCCGGGTGCTGGGCACGTCGCGGCGGACGCGCTACTAGCGGGCCGGCGGCCTTGACAGGACCGGGGTCCGCGGATAGCGTCCGGAGCATGACTCCGGGCGCGATCTCTCCCGACCAGCTCGCCACGCTGCTGCAGGAGCGCACGCCGCACGCGCTGCTCGACGTGCGCGAGCGCGCCGCCTTCGAGCGCGGCCACATCTTCCGGGCCACCTCCCTGCCCCGGCGCCTGCTGGAGAGCCGGCTGCCCGCGCTGGTGACCGCGCCCGCCACCCTCATCGTGCTGTGCGACGACGACGGCCGCCTCGCCGCGCTGGCCGCGCCCACCCTCGGGCAGATGGGCTACACGGACGTCTTCGTCCTCACCGGCGGCCTCACCGCCTGGCGCGCCTCCAGGCGCCCGGTCGTGCAGGGCCTCAACGTGCCGAGCAAGGTCTTCGGCGAGCAGGTGCTGCACGAGCGCAAGACGCCGGAGGTGACCTGCCTCGAGCTGTCCGCGCGCATGGCGGAGAAGCAGGACATGGTGATCGTGGACACCCGCACCCCGGAGGAGTACCAGCGCGGCTGCCTGCCCGGCGCGTGGAGCATGCCGGGGGGCGAGCTCATCCTCCGCATCGGCGAGGTGGTGTCGCGGCCCGATCAGACCATCGTGGTGCACTGTGGCGGCCGCACCCGCTCCTACCTCGGGGCGGAGTCCCTGCGGCGCATGGGCCTCCCGAACCCGATCGTGGCCGTGAAGAACGGCACCATGGGGTGGCTGCTCGACGGCCTCGAGCTGGAGCGCGGGGCCGGCCGGTGGGCGCCCCCGCCCTCGGAGGCGAGCCGGGCCCGGGCCCTCGAGGTGGCCGCGCGCCTGGCCGCGGAGGACGGCACCCCGCTGGTGTCCGCGGATGCGGTCGCGGAGCGCTGGAGCCATCGCGACGAGGAGAACGTCTCGCTCCTGGACGTCCGCACCCGCGAGGAGTACGAGGCCGGCCACGTGCCCGGCGCGATCTGGGCCCCGGGCGGCCAGGCGGTGCAGGCCACCGACGAGTACGTGGCGGTGCGCGCGGGCTGGATCGTGCTGATCTGCGACGGCTTCGGCCGCGCGGTGATGACCGCGGGCTGGCTCCGGCGGATGGGCTTCCCGCACGTGGCCGTCCTCGAGGGCGGCGTGCCCGCGTGGGAGCGCTCGGGCCGCCCGCTCGTGCAGGGGATGCCCGCGCTCGTTCCCGCCGGCTACGAGGCGGCGGCGCGAGTGGTGGAGCACGTGGCGCCGGGCGCGGTGGGCGACGACGTCGTGATCAGCGTGGACCCGAGCGACGTCTACCAGCGCGCCCACCTGCCGGGCGCGACGTGGATCGGGCGCGGGCGGCTCGAGCTGCTGATCGGCCGGGTGGCGGCGGACCACGACCGGGTGCTCGTGACCTGCGCGGACGGCGTGCAGTCGACCCTGGCCGCGGCCACGCTGCGGCGCCTCGGATACGCGGCGGCGCGCGTGCTGGACGGCGGGGTGGCCGCGTGGCGCGCGGCGGGGCGGCCGGTCGAGAGCGGCGCCGGCCGCATGATCGGCGAGGTCGACGACGTGGTGCTGAAGCCCTACGAGCGCGGCCGCGCCGCGATGGAGGCCTACCTGCGCTGGGAGGAGGCGCTCGACCCCTACGGGGTGAGCCCGCACGCGCTCCTGCCGAACCCCGCCGCGCCGGGAGGCGCCGCATGAGCGGTCGGGGGCCCGATCCCCTCGTGTCCACCGAATGGCTCGCCGCCCACCTGGGCGAGCCCGACCTCAAGGTGATCGACGCGACCTTCTACCTGCCGCATCTCGGGCGCGACGCGGCAGCCGAGTTCGCGCAGGCCCACATCCCGGGCGCGGTGTTCTTCGACATCGACGCCATCGCCGATCACGCCAACCCGCTGCCCCACATGCTGCCCCACGCCAAGGCTTTCGCGGACGCGGTGGGCGCCCTCGGCATCGCGGCGGGCGACCGGGTGGTGGCCTACGGCGGCAAGGGCCTCATCGCCTCCGCGCGGGCCTGGTGGATGTTCCGCGCGTTCGGCCACGACCGGGTGGCGGTACTCGACGGCGGGCTCCCCCGATGGAAACAGGAGAAGCGCCCGCTCGCGTCCGGCCGCCCGACCCCGACGCCCGCGCGCTTCTCGGCCACGTTCCGGTCCGAGCTGGTCGCGGACCTCGCGCGGGTGCGCGACAACCTGGAGCGGCGCGACCACCAGGTGGTGGACGCCCGCTCGCGCGGCCGCTTCGCGGGCACCGAGCCCGAGTTCCGGCCCGGTCTCCGGGGTGGGCACATCCCGGGCAGCGTGAGCCTGCCCTACAACGAGCTGTTCAGCGGCGACGACTCGATGCTGCCCGCCGAGCAGGTCGCCGCCGCCTTCGCCCGCGCGGGCGTCGAGCCGACGCGGCCGGTGGTCACCACGTGCGGCTCCGGCGTCAGCGCGGCGGTGCTGGCCCTCGGCCTCTACCGGCTGGGCCGGCGGGACGTGGCAGTCTACGACGGGTCCTGGACGGAGTGGGGCGGTCGGTCGGACACGCCGGTCGAGACCGGCGGCGGCTGAGCCGCCCCCCGCACGAACCACTCAACACAGCGCAACCACCCACACAGGAGGAGAGGAGCAATGTCGCTGAGACTCGGAGATACCGCGCCGGATTTCACCGCCGAGACCACGCAGGGGCCGATCAAGTTCCACGAGTGGATCGGTGACTCGTGGGCGATCCTGTTCTCCCACCCGCGCGACTACACCCCGGTGTGCACCACCGAGCTGGGCTACGTGGCGCGCCTCAAGAGCGAGTTCGACAAGCGCGGCGTCAAGTGCATGGGGCTCTCCATCGATCCGGTGGACTCCCACAAGGGCTGGATGAACGACATCAAGGAGACCCAGGGGTACCTGCCGACGTTCCCGATCGTGGCCGATCCGGAGCGCAAGGTCGCGAACCTCTACGGGATGATGCATCCCGCGCACGACGAGGTCTACACCGTGCGCACCGTGTTCGTGATCGATCCCAAGAAGAAGATCCGCCTGATGATCACCTATCCCCAGACCACCGGCCGGAACTTCGACGAGATCCTGCGCGTGATCGACTCGCTCCAGCTCACCGACGGCTACAAGGTCGCGACGCCGGTGAACTGGAAGCAGGGCGAGGACGTGATCATCGTGCCCGCGGTGACCGACGAGGAGGCGAAGAGCAAGTTCCCCAAGGGCTGGAAGACCCTCAAGCCCTACCTGCGCCTCACCCCGCAGCCCAACAAGTAGCCGCCGCGTGACCGGCGCCGACGTCCTCGTCATCGGAGCGGGGTGCGTCGGCGCCGGCGTGGCGTATCGCCTGGCCGAGCGGGGAGCCCGGGTCACGGTCCTGGACGCCGGGCTCCCCGGCGCCGGCACCTCCGGCGCCTCCTTCGCCTGGATCAACTCCTTCAACAAGACCCCGAGGGACTACCACGACCTGAACGTGGCGAGCATGGAGGAGCACGCCGCCCTCGCCAAGGAGCTGGGCGGCGGCGGCTGGCTCCACCAGGACGGCGCGCTGGCCTGGGAGGAGGACGAGGTGGGCCGGGCCCGCCTCGAGGCCGCGGTGACCCGCCTGGCCGGCTGGGGCTATCCGGTCGAGTGGATCGCCGCGCGCGAGGCCCGCGCGCTCGAGCCCGACCTGCACATCGCCCCCTCGGTGGAGCGCGTGGTGTGGACGCCCGGCGAGGGCTACGTGGAGGCGGTGCCCCTCATCGCGGCGCTCCTGAGCGAGGCGGGCCGCCGCGGGGCGCGCGTGCGCCCGCACGAGCGCGTGGTCGCCGTCGAGCGGGACGGCCGCCGCGCGCGGGGCGTGCGCACCGAGCGCGGCGATCGCCTGGGCGCCGACTGGATCGTGGACTGCGCGGGCATCGCGGCCGCCGAGGTGGCCCGGCTCGCCGGCGCCGCGCTCCCGCTCGGCCGCGTGCCGGGCCGGCTGATCTACACCGCGCCGGTGGCCACGACGCTGCGCCGCCCGGTCCATGCCCCCGGCGGCCACTTCCGGCCCGACGGCGGCGGGCGCATCGTGCTCGCGGAGGGCGCCCACGATCAGACCTGGCGGGAGGACGCCCCGCCGTGGCCGCCCGAGCGCTCCCTCGCCGCGATGGCCGCGCACCTGCCCGCGCTGGCCGGGGCCCGCGTGGAGGCCACCCGGGTCGGCGTGCGCCCGATGCCGCCCGACGAGCGGCCCATGGTGGGCGCGGTCGCCGGCGTCGACGGCCTGTACGTGGCGGTCTCCCACAGCGGCGTCACGCTCGGCCCCCTGTGGGGGCGCCTCGTCGCGGCCGAGGTGCTCGACGGCACCCGCGACCCGCGGCTTTCGCCGTACCGTCCCGATCGCTTCGCGTAGCGCCGTGCCGACCTCCGCCGGGGGCGATCTCGGCGCGCGCGATCGGCTCGAGCGGGCCTTCGCGCGCGAGGAGCGGCGCGGGCTCATGCTGGCCAGCGCCATCCGCTCGGCCGCGGTGGCCATCATCATCGCCTGGCTGGCCGCGGTGAACCCGCTGCGCGGCTGGGGGCTCGCCTGGGTGCTGGGAACCGCCGCGTTCTTCCTCGTCACCGGCCTCGCCCAGCTCGCGCTGTACGCGCGGCGGCTCGCGCCGCCGATCACCCCGTACGCGTTCATGCTGGTGGACTCGCTCGCCCTCGCCGCGGTGCTCCTGTGGCCCAACCCCTTCGCTCCCGATCCCATGCCGCCGGCCCTTCCCCTCCGCTGGGCGTCGTTCATGTACTTCTTCCTGTTCCTGATGCAGGCCGCGTTCTCCTTCCGTCCGCGCCTGGTGCTCTGGACCGGATGCTGCGGCGCGGGGGCCTGGAGCCTCGGCTTCCTCCGGATCGCCGCCCGCCCGGAGAGCATCCTCGACGTCCGCGGCGAGACCACGAGCCTCGCCCGCTACCTCGACCCGAACTACGTCTCGGTGCTCAAGCTCGAGAACGAGCTCGTCGCGTTCCTGCTCGTGACCGCCGGGCTCGCGCTGCTCGTCCGCCGCTCCCGCGCGCTGGTGGCCGAGCGGCTCGACGCGGAGCGGACCCGCGGCAATCTCGCGCGCTACTTCTCGCCCAAGGTGGTGGACACCCTGGCCGAGCGCGACGAGCCGCTCGGGCGGGTGCGCCGGCAGTCGGTGGGCGTGCTCTTCGCGGACCTGGTCGGCTTCACCACCATGGCCGAGGAGATGACGCCCGAGCAGGTCCTCACCCTGCTGCGCGATTTCCACGGCCGCATGGAGGAGGAGGTCTTCCGCCACGGCGGCTGTCTCGAGAAGTTCATCGGCGACGCGCTGCTCGCGACCTTCGGCGTGCCCGACCCGGGGCCCCGCGACGCCAGCGACACCCTCGCCTGCGCGCGGAGCATGCGGCGGGCGCTCGAGGCGTGGAACCAGGAGCGGATCGAGGCGGGTTTGCCCGCCCTGCGCATGGGCATCGGCATCCACCACGGCCCGGTGGTGGCCGGGGACATCCGCAGCCGGCGCAGCATGGCGTTCGCCACCGTGGGCGACACCACCAACGTGACCAGCCGGCTCCAGGCCCTCACCCGCGATCTCGACACCGGCCTGGTGGCGAGCGGCGCGCTGGTGGCGGCAGTCGAGCGCGAGGCGGCCGACGCGGAGGCCCTGGCCGGGCTCGTCGCCCGCGGCCCCCACCTGCTGCGCGGGCGCGACACGCCGATCGAGCTCTGGACCGACGGGGCGGTTTGACCGTCCGGGGCCGATCTGTCAAAATCCCGCGGACACGCCGCCCCCTCCACCCCAGAAGACGAGGAGAGACCGCATGAGGATCCTGCTCACGCTCGTGCTCGCGATGGCGGTGGCGGTGGCTCCCGCCTCCGCCCAGAGCACCGCCCCGGTCACCCTGGCGTTCGCCACCCTCGACACCGGCAGCGCGTGGTACGTCTACGGCGCGACGATCGCCGAGCTGCTCCGCAAGAGCCTGCCGCCCGGCTCGAACATCGACGTCAAGCCGCGCGCGGGCGGCGTCGGCAACCCGCGCCTGGTGGCCAAGAACGAGACGCCGCTCGGCTTCTCGTTCACCGTGACCAACCGCTGGGCCTACGAGGGCAAGGAGGCCTACACCGAGAAGCTTGAGAACCTCCGCGGGCTGGTGGGCGGGTTCGACACCTACTACCTGGTGGCGATGGCCACCAAGAAGCTCGGCATCAGCTCGGTGCGGGACATCCGGGACAAGAAGCTGCCGGTCCGGGTGTACACGCAGCCGGTGGGCTCCCTCGGCGAGTTCGCGGGCCGCCAGCTGCTGCGCGCGGTCGGGCTCGGCTACAACGAGATCAAGGCCTTCGGCGGCTCCACCCAGCACGTGGGCTACAACGTGATCATCGACGCCTTCAAGGACGGCCGCGCCGACATCCTCTTCGCGGTGGTCACCCCCAAGCACCCGTCGGTCAGCGAGATCGTCTCCTCGGTGGACGTGGAGTTCCTCGGCCTCGACCCCGAGACGGCCCGCGCGATGCTGCCGCTCGGCTACACCGCGGCCACCATGCCGGCCGAAACGTTCAAGGGGCAGAGCAAGCCGGTGAGCACCGTGGGCTTCCCCACCGTGCTGATCACCAACGAGGACCTGCCCGAGCCCATCGCCTACACCGTGACCCGCACCGTCATCGAGAACAAGGACGCGCTCGTGCGCGGGCACGGCGGGCTCGCCGCGTTCGACCCGCAGACCGCGTGGCAGCCCGAGAAGGTCGGCATCCCGCTCCACCCGGGCGCCGAGCGGGCGTACCGCGAGAAGGGGTGGATGAAATAGCGCCCGCGCTCGTCCTCGTCAACGGCCGCGTCCTCACGCTGGACCCGCGCCGTCCCGTCGCGAGCGCCCTGGCCGTCGCCGACGGCCGCATCGCCGCGGTCGGCGGCCGCGAGGTCGCGCGGCGGCGCGATCGCCGGACGCGGGTCATCGACCTGCACGGCGCCACCGTCGTGCCCGGCCTGGTGGACGCCCACGCACACCTGGACCGCGAGGGGCTCAAGGCCCTCCACCCCTCGCTCGCGCGCTGCCGATCGATCGCGGACATCCAGCGGCTGATCGGCGCGCGCGCGGCCCGTCAGAAGCCGGGCACGTGGATCGTCACGATGCCGGTGGGCGCTCCCCCCTTCTACCAGGGCGTGCCCGAGTGCCTGGCCGAGGGGCGCTGGCCCACCCGCGAGGACCTGGACGCGGCCGCGCCCGATCATCCGGTGTACATCCGCGGCATCTGGGGATACTGGAACCGCCCCCCGGTGTACTCGGTGGCGAACAGCCTCGCGCTCGAGCAGGCCGGCATCACCGCCGCCACCGTGCCGCCCCGGGGCATCGAGATCGTCAAGGACGCCTCGGGCCGCCCCTCCGGGGTCCTGGTCGAGCACAACGTGATCCAGGTGATGGAGTTCACGCTGATGCGCGCGGCGCCGCGCTTCACCGCCGAGGACCGCCGCCGGGCCCTCGTCGCCTCCCAGCGGGCCTACGCGGCGCGCGGGGTGACCGCGGTGTACGAGGGCCACGGCATCGCGCCCGAGGTGCTCACCGCGTACCGCGAGAGCCACGCGCGCGGCGAGCTCCGGCTGCGCTGCTCGCTCGCGGTGAGCCCCACGTGGGCCGCCGCCGAGGCGGCCGGCGCGATCCCCGCGCTCGCGGCCTGGGCGGGCGGACGCGGCCTGGGCGACGATCGGCTGCGGGTGGGCGGCATCTGTCTCCACTACGGCGGCGACCCGGAGATCGCCCGCATCCTCCACGAGGGGCAGCCCTACACCGCGTGGGCCGGCTTCGTGGAGAGCGCCAACGACCCCGCCGCCTACGCCATGCAGGCGGAGCTGGCCGCGCGCCATCGCCTGCGGGTGAACACCCTGGTCACGCGCTGCCTGCCCGAGGTGCTCGACGCCTGGGAGGCGGTGGCCGCGCGGTACCCGATCCGCGACCTGCGCTGGGTGCTCGTGCACCTGAACGCGGCCACGCCCGCGCAGCTGGCGCGGATCCGGCGGCTCGGGGTGGTGGCCACCACCAACCCGATCTCGTATCTCTACCGCTCCGCCGGCGAGGAGGCCGCGAAGCTCGGGGGCGACGCCGACCAGCTCCTGCCCCACCGGAGCCTCATCCGCCATCGCATCCCCTACGGCATCGCCACCGACAACAAGCCCGCGGACCCCTGGGCCGCCTTCGCGGCGGTGGTGGCCCGGCGCGACATGCGCACCGGGGCCGTCGTGGGCGAGCGGGAGCGCCTGAGCCGCCGGCAGGCCCTGCTCGCGCTCACCCAGGGCGGCGCGTGGATCACCTTCGCGGAGCGCGAGCGCGGCCGGCTGGCCCCGGGCTGGGCCGCGGACCTGGCGGTGCTCGAGCACGATCCGCTCTCCGCGCCGCTCGAGAGCCTGGTGGGCCAGACCGCGCGGCTCACCGTGGTCGGCGGGGAGATCGTCCACCGTGCCTGACCTCCGCTCGCCGCGGGTCGTCCTCGGCATCGTCTGGTCGCTGTTCCAGCTCTACACGGCCTACGCGGGGCTCTACGATCTCCTCATCCAGCTGCCGGTGCACGTGGCCTTCGCGATCGCGCTCGGGTTCCTCACCGACCCCACCCCCGAGTCGGCGGCGGAGGCCGCCCGCCTCGCCGCGCGCCGGCCCCGCCGCTGGCTCGACGGCTCGCTCGCGCTCCTGAGCCTGCTCTGCGCCGCGTACTTCGTCTGGCAGAACGAGCGGCTCGCGAGCCGGATGGCCATGGTGGACGCCCCCGAGCGCCTGGACGTGATCGTGGGCGTGCTCTTCACCGTGCTCCTGCTCGAGGCCTCCCGGCGCCACATCGGCGCCGCGCTCGTGATCCTGGCCGCCGCCTTCGTGGCCTACGCCTTCGCGGGCCCCTGGCTGCCCGGCTTCTTCCGCCACGGGGGCGAGACGTTCCTCACGCTGCTGGACCAGCAGACGCTGACCACCCAGGGCATCTTCGGGATCCCGGCCCTCGTCTCCGCCACCTTCATCTACCTCTTCGTGGTCTTCGGCAGCGTGATGTCGCACGGCGGGCTGCTCCGCTTCTTCACCGACGGGGCGCTCGCCCTCGCGGGGTCGACCCGCGGCGGCGCCGGCAAGGTCGCGGTGATCTCGAGCGGCCTGTTCGGCATGGTCAACGGCAGCGCCATCGCCAACGCGGTCACCACCGGCGCCTTCACGATCCCGCTCATGAAGCGCGCGGGCTACCGCCCCGAGTTCGCGGCCGGCGTGGAGGCGTGCGCCTCGATGGGCGGCCAGCTCATCCCGCCCGTCATGGGCGCGGCCGCCTTCATCATGGCCGAGACGCTCCAGGTGCCCTACGCCTCGATCGCGGTCGCCGCCGCGATCCCGGGCATCCTGTACTTCGTGGCGGTGGGGGTGATGGTGCACTTCGAGGCCGCCCGGCGCGGGCTGCCGGTGCTGGACCGGGCCGCGCTCCCGCGGCTCGGCGCGGTCCTCCGCCGCGACGTCCACCTGCTGGGCGGGCCCGCGGTGCTCGTGTACTTCCTGGTCGAGGGCCGCTCCCCGCTCTTCGCCGGCTTCTGGGGCCTGATCGCCGCGTTCCTGCTCTCGTGGGTGCGGCGGGACACCCGGATCCGGCTCGGCCGCGTCCTCGCCATCCTGGCCGACAGCGCCCAGGCCGCGATGCCGGTGGCGCTCGCGTGCGCGACGGTCGGCATCGTGGTCGGCGTGGTGAGCACCACCGGGCTCGGGCTCAAGCTGGCCACCGGCATCGTGGGCCTCGCGGGCGGCAGCCTCCTGATGACGCTGGTCCTCACCATGGTCGCCGCGCTCGTGCTGGGCACCGGGCTGCCGACCTCCGCCACCTACATCATCACGTCCATCATGGCCGCTCCCGCCCTGGTGCAGCTGGGCGTCCCCACCCTGGTCGCCCACATGTTCGTCTTCTACTTCGGGATCCTCGCCGACCTCACCCCGCCCACCGCGATCTCGACCTACGCGACCTCGTCGATCGCGGGCGCGGACGTCTGGCGCACCCAGTGGGTCGCGATGATGCTCGCGCTCTCCGGCTTCATCATCCCGTTCTCGTTCGCCTACGACCCGGCTCTGCTGCTGATGAGCCCGTCGGTGCTCCACATCGCGTGGCGCACGCTGACCGCCACCACCGGCATCGTGATGCTGGCCGCGGGGCTCATCGGCTACTTCCGCGAGGCGACCCGCACGTGGGAGCGCGTGGTGCTGGTGGGCGGCGGGCTGCTGCTGATCTTCCCGGGCATCTGGAGCGACGCGGCGGGCCTGGCCTGCCTCGGCGCGGTGCTGGTGGCCCAGCGCGCGGGCCGGACCGCCCCCGCGGTGGAGCGGGCCTGAGGGTCGCTACTTCAGGCGCGGATCCAGCGCGTCGCGCAGCCCGTCCCCGAACAGGTTGAACCCGAGGACGGTGACGAAGATCGCGAGCCCCGGGAAGAGGGACAGCCAGGGGTTGGCCTGGATGAACGCCACGTTGGCCTTCAGGTCCCAGCCCCAGCTCGGGGTGGGCGGCTGCGTGCCCAGTCCCAGGAAGCTCAACGTGGCCTCCACGATGATGGCGGTCGCGATGCCCAGCGTGGTGGTGACGATGATCGGAGCCAGGCAGTTCGGGAGCACGTGCCGCAGGAGGATCACCCCGTCCCGCACCCCGAGGGCCCGACAGGCCTCGATGAACTCCTTCTCCTTGATCGACAGCACGCTGCCCCGGACGAGCCGGGCGTAGATGGGGACGCGCACGATGGCGATCGCCCCGACCACCTTGATGGTGCCGAGGAGGCCCGCGGTCGGCGTGAACATGATCATGATGATGATCGCCAGCAAATAGACCGGGAACGCGAGGATCAGATCCATCGCGCGCATCACGAGGCCGTCCACGCGGCCCCCGAGATACCCCGCGATCAGGCCCAGCGGCACCCCGAGGCCGAGGGCCAGGATGACCGAGGAGACGCCGACCACGAGCGAGACGCGGCTGCCGTGGATGACCCGGCTCAGCATGTCGCGCCCGAGCTGATCGGTGCCGAGCGGGTGGTCCGCGCTCGGCGGCGCGAAGGTCTGGGACTGGTCGCTCTCGATCGGGCTCCCGGGAGCCAGCACGTCGGCCCCGATCGCCCCCAGCACCAGCGTCGCGACGATCGCGGCGCCGAGCACCGCGGTGCGGCTGGCCCGCAGCCGCCGGATCGCCTCCCGGACCGGCGATCCCGGCCGCGCGCCGAGACCGGGCGCGGCGACATCGAGGGGAAACTCGGCGCCGCCGAGGGCGCCCGTCGCCGATTCGCCGCCGTTGCTCATCGTCGTCCTCAGGCGTACCGGATCCGGGGATCCAGCAGCGTGTAGAGCAGGTCCACGAACAGGTTGATCAGCACGAAGGCCAGCGCGGTGATGAGGGCGAAGCCCTGCACCTGCTGGTAGTCGCGCGCGATGATCGCGTCGATCCCGAAGGTGCCCAGGCCGGGCATCGCGAAGAGCGTCTCCACCACGATGGCCCCGCCGATGAGGAAGCCGACCTGCAGCCCCATCACGGTCACGGTGGGGATCAGCGCGTTCTTGAAGGCGTGCTTCAGCACGACCGGCCGCTCCCCGAGCCCCTTGGCCCGGGCGGTCGTCACGTACTCGGTGCGGATCACTTCCAGCATGCTCGCGCGCAGCAACCGGGTCAGGATGGCGGCCCGTCCGATCCCGAGCGCGATCGCGGGCATGAGCACGTGCTGCAGGTTGCCCCAGAGGCTGACCCCGCAGACCATGTTGGGACACGTCCCGGGCAGGTAGATCCAGCCGGAGCTCGGCAGCACGCCCTGCAGCCCGAACGAGAAGGCGAGCAGCAGCAGCACCCCCACGAAGAACTCCGGGATCGACACCCCGACCATGGCCGCCGAGGTCGCCGCGTAGTCGGCCCAGGTGTTGCGGCGCAGGGCGCCGATGATGCCGGCGGGCACCGCGATCAGCAGCGCGATTCCCATGGAGAGGACGACGAGCTCGAGCGTGACCGGCAGCCGGACCAGCACGTCCTGGAGCACGGGGCGCCCGGTCAGGATCGAGACGCCCCAGTCGCCCCGGACGAGCTTGCCGAGCCAGATGAGGTACTGCTCCACCACCGGCCGGTCCAGACCGTAGGCCTCGCGGATGCGCTCCGCGTCCTCCTCGGTGTAGGCGTCTCCGAGCAGCGCCACCACCGGATCCCCGGGGATCGACTGCATCATGAGGAACACCACGAAGGTGATCATGAGCACCGTGGGCACGATCTGGACCAGCCGCCGCAGGACGTACGCGCGCATGCCGGGGACCCCGCCGCGCTAGCGGTCCAGCCAGACGCGCTCGTAGTGCACCTCGAACTCCGCGTTGTACGTGTAGCCCTTCATCCACGGCTGGGCGACCATGTAGAAGGGCGAGCCGGAGATGTTGTTCCAGTACATGTTCTCGACCATGAACTCCTGGAGCTCCCGGGCGATCGCCTTCCGCTTCTCCGCGTCCATCTCCCGCGCGTAGCGCGCGTAGAGCTCGTCCACCCGCTTGTCGTTGTGCCGGGGGTGGCTCCAGGTCGACGTGCTGTTCGAGAGGTAGGCGTTGCTGTCGAGGGTGATCAGCGAGAGGAGATCCTCGACGTACATGTCCCAGGGGCCGTCCTGCAGCGTGGAGTTCATCCAGGACACCTTGTCCACGAGCCGGATGTTCGCGGTCACCCCCAGCCGGGCCATCTGCTCCTTGATCACGGTCGCGATGACGTTGAACACCGACTTCTCGGTATCGGCCATCAGCTCGAACGTCAGCGGCCGGGACGGGCCGTAGCCGGCTTCCGCCAGCATTGCCTTGGCCTTGGCCGGGTCGTAGGGACACATCGCGTTCACGTCCACGGTGTCCAGCGTGCCGGGCGGGTTCATGCCCACCCAGGGGGTGGCCTTGCCCTTGAAGGCGATCCGGACGATCTCCTGCCGGTCGATGCCGTAGCAGCCGATCGCCTTGCGCACCCGGAGATCGCCGAAGATCGGGTGCGGCGCGCGCTCCTTGGACATGGGCTTGCCGTCCTTGGGGACGGTCACCTTCATGGCCGCGAGCATCGGGGTCGTCTCCTTGCCGGTCATGATCACCGCGTTGGGGCTCTGCGCCTTCAGGGTGTCGATGTGCTCGGGCGAGAAGGAGGCGATGAAGTCGATCTCGCCGGCCTTGAAGGCCGCCATCTCGGTCACCGGGTCCTTGATGGTGCGGATCACCACGCGGTCGAGATAGGGCAGCCCCGGCACGAAGTACTTGTCGAAGCGCTCCATCACCAGGTGGCCGCCCTTCACCCACTCCACCAGCCGGAACGGGCCGCAGCCCACCACCGCCCCCGGCTTGCCCTGCTTGCGCTCTTCCAGCGTGAACTTCTGGGTGGCGGTCGGGGAGTAGAGGACCAGCCCGGTCCGGTAGGCGGCGAGCATGTGCAGGAAGAACGCGTAGGGATGCTTGAGCCGGACCTGCACGGTCCGGGGGTCGAGCACCTCCACCGAGTGCACCGGCTCGTAGAAGCTCCGCATGCCCGACTTGGTCGCGGGGTCCATCAGCCGATCGATGCTGAACTTGACCGCGGCCGCGTCCACCGGGGTGCCGTCGTGGAAGACGGCGTTGGGCCGGAGCTTGAAGGTGTACGTGAGGTGGTCCGCGGAGATCTTCCAGGACTCGGCCGCGTCGCCCACGAACTTCCCGTCCGGCGTGATGTTGACGAGGCCGCAGCCCACGTTCATCGCGACCCACATCATTTCGTAGCCGGGCGCGGTGTGGAAGTCGAGGTGGGAGATCTCGTTGCCGTAGCTGACGCGGAGCGTGCCCCCGCGCTTCGGCGTCTGGGCCAGCGCCGCGCTGGACACGAGGAGGAGCGAGACGGTCAGAGCGAGCGGAGCGATCAGAGCGGTCGGGAAGGATGGACGAGTCATCGGGTCACTCCTTCCGGCGACTGATCATCGCCGACAGATCGGGCCGGTCGTTACATGGGGTCGGGACTCCTCTTGTGTGAGTCGGATCGGATCACGTCGGGCGCGCTCCCGGGGTCCGCCAGGCGACGGACGGAGGAGCGTGACGTTGGGGGAGTGTGCCCACGAACCGGGGTCCTTTGCAACCGGATTTCTCAGCCGGTCCGGGGGTCCAGGGCGTCCCGCAGGCGGTCCCCGACCAGGTTGATGGAGAGCACGGTGAGGAGGATGGCCAGGCCCGGGAAGGTCGGCAGCCACCAGGCCACCGTGACGAAGTCGCGGCCCAGCGAGATCATCTGCCCCCAGGTCGGGTAGACGTTCCCGGTCCCCACCCCCAGGAACGACAGGGCCGCCTCCTGCAGGATCGCCTGCGCCACCTGCAGCGTCGACATCACGATGATCGACGAGAAGGTGTTGGGCAGGAGGTGCCGCACCAGCGTGCGCAGGGGGCCGGCCCCGAGGGCGCGAGCCGCCTCCACGAAGTCCTTCTCGCGGAGGGCCAGGACCTCCGCGCGGACGACTCGCGTGTAACGCTCCCACCCGGTGAGGCCGAGCACCATGATGATGGTGAGCAGGCTCGGGCCGAGCGCGGCCACGAACGCCAGCGCGAGGAGCAATTGCGGGAACGACAGTGTCACGTCCACGATCGTCATGATCACGGTGTCGACGCGCCCCTGGAGGAACCCGCTGAGCAGGCCCAGCACGACCCCCACCACGAGGCTCACCGCCACCGCGGCGACGCCGACCAGCAGCGACACGCGGGCCCCGTGGATCATCCGGCTCAGGATGTCGCGCCCCACCTGGTCGGTGCCCAGCACGTAGCCGGGCTTGCCCCCCGCGGTCCAGATCGGCGGGGTGAAGCGGCGGATGAGGCTCTGGCGGGCCGGCTCGTGCGGCGCCACGTAGGGCGCGAAGACGGCCGCGCCCACGATCACGAGCAGCACGAGCGCGCCCGCGATCGCGGCCGGATTGCGCACGAGCTTGCGCCAGACCCGCGAGCGCTCCTCGGCCGCGTCGGGGCCGGCGGTCGCGTTCATGGTCGGGGCGAGGGTGCCGATGGCCATGGCGCTCAGCGCACCCGGATCTGGGGGTTCAGGTAGAGGTACAGCAGGTCCACCGTGAAGTTCACCAGCACCACGATCAGGGCCAGGACGAAGACCCCGGCCTGCACGATCGGGAAGTCGAGCTGCCGGATGGCGCCCACGATGAGCCGGCCGAGCCCGGGCACCGCGAACACGGTCTCGGTGATGATGGCCCCGCCCAGGAGCAGGCCGAACTGCAGCCCGGCCACCGTGACCAGGGGCAGGGCCGCGTTGGTGAGGGCGTGCCGGCAGATCACGAGCCACTCGGCCACGCCCTTGGCCCGGGCGGTGCGCACGTAGTCGAGCCCGATCACCTCCAGCATGCCGGAGCGCACGATGCGCAGCAGCAGCGGGGTCGAGAAGGTGGCCAGCGTGATGGCGGGCAGCACCAGCGCGGCCCAGCTCTCCCAGCCGGACACCGGGAGCACCCGGAAGTGCACCGCGAACAGCAGGATCAGCATGATCCCGGTCCAGAAGACCGGCATCGAGGTGCCGAGGAAGACCACCAGGGTCGCCCCGTGATCGAAGAGCGAGTTCCGGCGGACCGCGCTCACGATGCCGATCGGGATCGCGAGCGCGAGGGAGACGCCCATCGCGAACACGGTGAGCAGCAGGGTGGTCGGCATGCGATCGAGCACCAGCGGCAGCGCGGGCTCGCGGTGGAAGAAGGACTGGCCGAAGTCGCCGCGGACGATGTTGCCCACGAAGCGGCCGAACTGCACCGCGAGGGGGTCGTTGAACCCCATCGCCTGCCGGAGGGCGGCCCGGTCGGCCTCGGGCGCCTCCGGCATCATGAGGGCGATGGGGTCCCCGCTCACCTGGAGGATCGCGAACGTGACCAGCGACACGCCGGCCAGCACGATCACCAGGCGGACGAGGCGACGCGCCACGAGGCTCAGCACGGGCCGGCCCTCAGCGGGTCAGGGACGGGGCTCCTTCCGCGCTAGCGAGCCGCCGGCCTGGCGTCGAAGAGCCAGAGCCACTCGTCGGGCCGGGCCGCGTACTGCACCTTCTTGGAGATGCCCAGGTTGTCGTACTGCGTCCACAGGAAGATGCTCGGGGCCTCCTCCCGGATCATGTGCTGGATCTGGCTGTACAGGCGCTTGCGCTTGGCCTGGTCGACCGTCGAGCGCGCCTCGTCGATCAGCCGGTCGAGGCCCTCCAGGCGCGTGTACCACTTGCCGATCCAGCCGCCCGGCTCGGTGTGGTAGAGCGGGTGCAGCACCGCGTCGGCGTCGAAGACCGAGTAGTTGCCCCAGGTCCCGTGCGCGCCCTGGGTGGCCTTGCCCTCGGCCTGGAAGAACTTGTTCCACGCCGGGCCCGGATCCCACATGCGCGGGGTCGCGCGGATGCCGACCTCGGTCAGCATCTGGCAGATCGCCTCGAAGGCGGGGCGGTTGGCCACCGAGGAGCTGTGCAGCGTGATGTCGACGCCGTTCGGGAACCCGGCCTGGGCGAGGAGCTCCCTGGCCTTCTTCTGGTCGAAGGGATAGGGCTTCACCTCGGGATCGAAGCCGAAGGCCAGCGGCTGCACGGTGGTGGCGACCTGGGTGCCGAGCCCGGCCATGAGCTTCTGGATCACGGTGGGCTTGTCGATCGCGTAGTTGGCGGCCTGCCGCACCGGCTTCTTGTCGAAGGGCGTCGTGCGCATGTCGAGGTTGACGTAGTGCACGCGCAGGATGGGTGTCGAGGAGATGTAGGTCTGCGGGTGGCTCTTGAGCTCGGGGATCAGGTCGGCCGACACCTCGCGGATGATGTCCACGCCGCCGGTCTTCAGCTCGGCCACCTGGGTCGCGGTCTCCGGGACGGCGCGGAAGATCAGGTGCTTGAAGGGCGGCTTCCCGCGCCAGTACTGGTCGAACGCCTCCAGCCGGATGAGCTGGTCGCGCTTCCACTCCACGAACTTCCAGGGCCCGGTGCCGACCGGCTGACTCGTGCCGAAGGCCTGGTCGCCCACCGCCTCGACGTGCTTCTTGTTCACGATCGGGAAGAACACGAGCCGCTCCAGCAGGAGCGGAAACGGCTTGTCGGTGATGATGTGCACGGTGTCCGCGTCCACCACCTTCACTTCCTTGATCGCGCGGATGTTGCCGTACTGGGGCGACTTCTTGGTCTGGTCGATGACGCGGTCGAACGAGTACTTCACGTCGGCGGCGGTCAGGATCTCCCCGTTGTGGAAGCGCACGTTCTTCCGGATCTTGAACTCCCACACCGTGTCCGAGATCGCCTTCCAGGACGTGGCCAGCGACGGCTCGAACTGCAGCTTGGTGGAGCGGTGCAGCAGGGAGTCGAACATGTTGATGTTGACCAGGATCCCCACCCGCTCGAAGTGCATGTGGGGATCCAGGGTCGGCGCGTGGGACACGAGCGCGACGGTCAAGGTGTCCCGGGCCTGGGCGGCGGCGGGCACCGGCCCGACGGCACACGCCACGAGGGCCAGGACGAGGGCGGCGGCGAGCGGGGCGCATCGCTTCATGCGGGCCTCCTCCTCAGGACACGATGACGGGGTGTGGAGAGAGCGACGGTGGCCTCAAGGATGCCGAGCCTATACCACAGAGCGGCCCCCCGGCACAACTGGGGGTCAGGTCTTACATTCCGACATTTTCGCCGCTAGAGGCGCATCGTCGCGCGCCCGGAAAATGTCGGAATGTAAGACCTGACCCCGTCAGAAGGCGCGGTCGAGGGCCTGGGCGAGGTCGGCAATGAGGTCGTCGGCGTCCTCGATGCCGACCGCGTAGCGGATCAGGTTGTCCTTGATCCCGATCTGCAGCCGCTCCTCGCTGGTGAGCTCGTAGAAGCTCATGATGGCCGGCTGCTCGATGAGGCTCTCCACCCCGCCCAGGGACGCCGCGATGAACGGGATGGTGCAGGCATCCACCACCCGGGTCGCCGCGTCCAGGTCGCCGTCCACCTCGAAGGAGACCACGCCCCCGAAGCCCCGCATCTGCTTGCGGGCCACCCCGTGATCGGGATGGCCGGGCAGCCCCGCGTAGTGCACCCGCGCGATGCGCGGATGCCCGGCCAGGAACTCGGCCAGCGCGAGGGCGTTGGTGTTCTGCCGCTCCATACGCAGGGCGAACGTCTTGAGCCCGCGCACCAGCAGGTAGGCCGCGAAGGGATCCACCACCGCGCCGGTGATCCCCTGCAGGCCCCGGATGCCGCCGATCAGGTCGGCCGAGCCCAGCACCGCGCCGGCCAGCAGGTCGTTGTGCCCCCCCAGGTACTTGGTGGCGGAGTGCACCACGAGGTCGACGCCCCACTCGAGGGGCCGCTGGTTGTAGGGCGTGGCGAACGTGGCGTCGATGACCGTCTTCACCCGGTGGCGCCGCCCGATCGCCGCGAACCGCTCCAGGTCGAGGATGCGGTTGTAGGGGTTGGTGGGCGACTCGCTCACCAGCACCCGGGTGGTCGGCTTGATCGCGTCCTCCAGCGCCTCGTAGTCGCCCGCCGGCACCGTGGACACCTCGATGCCGTAGCGCGACAGCGTCTGGTTCAGGAACTGGCGGGTGCGCCGATAGCTGTCGTCGGTCACCACCACGTGGGTGCCGCGCGAGAGCATCGCGAACAGCGCGGTGGTCATCGCCCCCATCCCGCTCGCGAACAGCAGGCAGTCGCCCGCGCCCTCGAGCGCGGCCAGCTTGGCCTCCGCCACGCGCTGGGTGGGGTTGCCGTAGCGGCCGTACTCGACGCGCTCGATCTTGCCGTCGAAGTGGTCCTTGAGCTCCTGGGTGCTGGCGAAGGTGTAGGTGGCGGTCTGCACGATCGGGGTGGTCAGCGCGTGGGCGGGCTTGGGCCGCGTCTCCCCTCCGTGGACCGCCAGCGTGCTCGGCCCGATCGGCTTGCGCGCCGGATCGGCTCCCGGCGGCTCGTGGCGCTCGGCCATCAGGACACCAGCGCGCGCGCCTTCTCCACGTGGCGCGCGATCGCCCGCGCCACGCGCTTGGCGTCGGCGGGCAGCTCGACCGGCTTGTTGCGGTACGTCGGCTTGATGCCAGGCAGTGTGCCCATGTGATAGGCCGCCTTCTGGTCGGCGAACTTGAGGCCGTTCGCGGTCGAGAGGACCACCACGCGCTCCCCGGAGCGGACCACCTTGCGGTCGACCAGCTTCCGCAGCGCGGCCAGGGCCACGCCGGTGTGGGGGCAGTTGAACATGCCGGTGCGGTCGGCGCGGGCCGCCTCGTCGGCCAGCTCCTGCTCGCTGGCCTGCTCCACCACCCCGTTGAAGCGCTGCAGCGTGCGGATCGCCCGCTTGACCGAGACCGGGTTGCCGATCTGGATCGCGGTGGCCAGCGTGGGCTGCGCGGTCATCGGCTCGAACGTCTTGAAGTCGTTCTGGAACGAGCGGTAGAGCGGATTGGCCCGCTCCGCCTGGGCCAGGCAGATGCGGGGCAGCCGGTTCACCAGCCCCAGCTCGTGCATCATGAGGAAGCCCTGCCCGAGCGCGTGCACGTTGCCGAGGTTGCCGCCGGGGATCACGATCCAGTCCGGCACCTCCCAGTCGAACTGCTGCACGATCTCGATGGCCACCGTCTTCTGCCCCTCGATGCGCAGGCTGTTCATCGAGTTGGCGAGATAGATGCGCTTCTCCTTGGTGATCTCCTGCACCACCGCCATGCAGCCGTCGAAGTCGGTGTCGAGCGAGAGCACCAGGGCCCCGTTGGCGAGCGGCTGCACCAGCTGGGCGATCGAGATCTTGTCCTTGGGGAGCAGCACCACCGCCGGGATGCCGGCGGCCGCGCAGTAGGCCCCCAGGGCCGCGGAGGTGTCACCGGTGGAGGCGCACGCCACCGCGTCGATCGACGAGCCCTCCGCCATCATCTCCTTCACCACCGAGACCAGCACCGTCATGCCGAGATCCTTGAACGATCCGCTGTGCGAGTTGCCGCACTGCTTGATCCACAGGTCCTCGACGTGGAGCTGCTTGCCGTAGCGGTCGGCCCACAGGAGGTTGGAGTTGCCCTCGTACATCGACACGATGTTCTCGTTGTCGATGAAGGGCACCACCCACTCCTTCTTGCCCCACACCCCCGAGCCGTAGGGATAGGTGTTGCGGCGGTAGCGGTCGTCGAAGAGCTGGATCCAGGCCGCCGCGGAGCGGGAGCGCAGGGCGTCCATGTCGTGCTGGACCTCGAGCAGGTCCCCGCACGTGGGGCAGCGGTAGATGACCTCCCGGAGGTCGAACTCCCCCGGGCATCCGTTGATGCACTGAAACCACGCGTTGTACGCCATCCGGCCCAGTATAGCCCCGCCGGTCGGTCCCGGCGGCGCGGCATGCCTGCCGAGGTCCCGACCCGCCTGAGTCCGGCGATTATAGCGCGCCTTGACTGGTCCGCGGGCGCCGCGCAGTATGCGAGACGGAGGTGCCGATGGAGACCCGAGTCGACGAGATCGCGGAGCGCATCTATCGCCTCTCGACCTTCCTGCCCGCGGTGGGGCCGAGCGGCCTGACCTTCAACCAGTTCCTGGTGGACGCGGAGGAGCCCCTGCTCTTCCACTGCGGCCAGCGCGCGCTGTTCCCCGCGGTGTCGAAGGCGGCCGCGCGGGTGATGGACCTGCGCCGGCTGCGCTGGATCACCTTCAGCCACGTGGAGGCCGACGAGTGCGGCGCCCTCGTCGAGTGGCTCGACGCCGCGCCCGCCGCCACCGTGGCCCACGGCGCCATCGGCTGCGCGATCTGGCTCAACGACCAGTCCCCTCGGCCGCCGCGCGTGCTTGCCAACGACGAGGTGCTGGACCTGGGCGGCCGGCGGGTGCGGCGTCTCGACACCCCGCACGTGCCGCACTGCTGGGACGCGGGGCTGCTGCTGGAGGAGACCACCGGCACGCTGTTCACCAGCGACCTCTTCACCCACGCGGGCGACCCCGCGCCGGTCACCGACGGCGACATCGCGGGCCCCGCGATGGCCGCGGAGCGGGCGTTCGGTTTCACCGGCGTGACCGCGGCCACCCCGGCCACCATCCGGCGGCTGGCCCGGCTCGAGCCCCGCACGCTCGCGGTGATGCACGGCTCGTCCTACGCGGGCGCGGCGGCCCCGGTCCTGGAGGCGCTGGCCCGCTTCTACGACGATCTCCTGCAGAAGGGCGCCGCCACCGCCCGCGGCTGAGCGCGCGGGCGCGCGGCCGGGATCGGTCAGGCCGCGCGCTCGGCGGTGAGCCCGCCCCGTCCCCGCCACCGGCGGCCGATCTCCTGGCTCACCAGCTGGACCGCGTTGGTGGAGGTCCAGTAGAGGACCATGCCGGCCGGGAACGTGTAGAAGAGGAGGAAGAACAGCGCGGCCATCCCGGCCAGATTGCGGCGCTGCGTCCGCATCAGCGCGGGCGCGAGCACCGGCGAGCGGAACCGCAGCGTGGTGGCCAGCGAGACGCCGCTCATCAGGAACGGCAGCAGGTTGAGGTCGCACCCGAAGAAGGGCACGCACGCGGGCAGGGCCGCGAGGGCGTCGGGATGCGCGAGGTCCCGGATCCAGAGGAACGGCGCCCGGTAGAGGTCGATGTCCTCCGCGAGCATGTCGAACACCGCGATGAACACCGGGATCTGGATCAGGAAGCCGGCCAGGCTCTTGAGCGCGTAGAGCGGGTGCACGCCGTGCTCGCGGTAGAGCGCGAGCGTCCGGCGCGTGCGCTCCTCTCCGCGGTGGGCCGCGTTGATCGCCTCGAGGCCGGGCTGAAGGCGCGCCTTCGTGGCGTTGACCTGCTCCTGCAGCCGGTCGGCGACGTGGGCCAGGGGCCACAGGAGCAGCTTCACCGACACCGCGAGCGCGATGATCGCGACGCCGGGGTGCCCGAGCCCGGCGGTCAGCGCCTTCAGCAGCGCGAGGAGACCGAGGGCGAGCGCGCGCAGCGGCCACCAGAGCCCGGAGAGCAGGAGCGGGCCCAGCGCGGGGTCGGTGGCGCGAAGCGCGCTGCGCTCGATCGGGCCCGCGTAGATCGTGTAGCGCCACTCGGTCCGCGGGGCCGGCGGCGGCTCCATCGCATGGGCAACCAGCCAGAGCCCCGGATGGTCTTCGGCCGACCCGATCACGGTGTCGTGGTCGTCGGGGCGAGTGAGCATGGCCCAGAAGCGGCCGCGCACGCCCGCCCACTCCCCCGCCCGGATGCGGGGCATGTCCGAGGCGGTCGGCACGGCGCGGGCTGCGCCCGCGGCCACCATCACCCGGCCGACCCCCTCCAGCAGCGAGCCGAATCCGGCCGCCGGCTCGGGGCCCAGGTCGCGCCCGGGCACCAGCTCCAGCCTCGGCGCGATGCGCGCGCCGTAGCCTGACGCGCCGGGGCCGACGAGCCGCACCGTGAGCGTCGTCTCGTAGCCGTCCCGGCTGAGCGCGAACGACTGCTCGACGCGGACGCCGTCGACGGGCAGGTCGGCCCGCAGCGTGACCCCCCGCGTCCGGGCGTCGTCGCTCGGCTCGGCGACGAAGCGCAGCTGGTCGAGGTGCACGGGACCGGAATGGCCGTCGAAGACGAGGCGCACCTTCGATCCATCGCCGGGAGCCACGAAGCGCACCGCGGTGCCGGCGCCCGCGTCGGCCCGGACGCACGACGGGCGGCAGGCGCGCCAGGACACCGGGCGCGCCCCGGCGAGCGCGACGGCGAGCTCGAGGCGCTCGGTGGCGACGCGCACCTCGTCCGCGGGCCCCGCCCCCGCCGGGCGCGCGGGCGCGGCGAGCACGGCCACGAGCAGCAGCGCCGCGATCACCGGTAGAACCGGCCCATCTCCTTCTGCGCCTCGAGCAGGGCGTCGCGCGGCGGGGTGGGATGCGGGATCAGGCGATAGTTGCGGTCGCGGATCTCGTAGCTGGCCGGGTACACGATGGTCACCCGGTCCGGCTCGAGCAGCGCGAACTCACTGTAGCTGGCCGCCACCAGCCACGGCCACGGGCTGCCGGTGTAGAGGTCCTGGCCGCTCGAGTAGTCGCTGGGCGGGTTGGTGCAGCCGAAGAGCCGGGTGAGCAGCGTGGGGGCGAGGTCGTTGTGCGAGGTGCGCCGCTCGATCACCTCGGGCGTCCGCCCGGGCCAGCGGATCAGCAGCGGGGTGTGCATCTGGTACTCGCTGTAGGAGGTGCCGTGGCCGAAGAAGCCGAGGCCGTTCTCGTCGAACTCCATGCCGTGGTCGGAGGTGATGATCACCAGGAGGTCGTCGAGGAGCCGGCGCTTGCGCAGGTCGTCGAGCACCCGGCCCACGAGGCCGTCCACGAAGTGCACCGCGTTCTGGTAGCGCGCGTAGTTGCGCTGCTGCCGGGTGGGTCGGGGCGGCGGCTGGAACACGGCCGGATAGTCGTCGGGCGGCTCGATCGCCACCACCGCGTTGTAGTAGAGGAAGCCGAAGAACGGCCGCCCGGGTTCGCGGTCGTCGAGCCAGCGGAACCACTCCTCGGTCAGCGTCCGGTCGCGCCCGCTGGAGCCGGCCAAGGTCGAGCTGGTCTCGAGGCGCAGGTTCGGGATGCGGGCCAGCACCGTGCGGTCGAGCCCCACCCCGCGATAGATCGGCGAGCTCGCGAACAGACCGAGCTGGTAGTGGTGCTGGCGGAAGAGATCCATCAGCAGGGGCGGGCGGGCGAACCCCGCGAAGGCGTCCCAGTAGGTGGCGGGCACGCCGTAGAAGATGGAGAACATGCCGGCCCGCGAGGCGTTGCCGCCGCTGTAGTGGTGGGCGAAGCGGGTCGCCCCGCGGGCGAACTCGCTCATGCGCGGGGCGGCCTGCGGATTGAGCGCGTCGGCCCGCATCGCGTCGATGACGATCAGCAGGACGTTGGGCAACGGCTGGGCCGGCGAGCACGTGAGCGGGTGCAGCGGATACTGCAGCTCGCCGGCCGGATGCCGGGCGAGGGCCTCCACCACTCCCCGTTCCCGCGCCGCCGCGCGATCGATGAGGCCCAGGCGCACCTGCACCTTGGTGTCGCGCAGCGGGAAGTAGAGCGGGAGATAGCGCGTGAACGAGGTGACCGCCACGTCGTAGCGCGCCTCGAACCACGCGTGCATGAGGTGGCCCGCCACGAAGCAGAGGACGAGCCCCCACGCGACCAGCCGGCCCGGCCAGCGGGCGGTCGGGCCCTCCGCGGTGCGGCGCCACACCAGCCGCGCCAGCATGCCCTCGATGGCGAGGCCCAGCACGAAGTAGATCCCGAGGAAGACCCACGTCTGCGGAGCCAGGAGCGTCGCGGTGAGGATGCTCAGGTGGTAGCGGTTCTCCGCGAACACGAGGCTGTCCAGCATGAGGAAGGCCGCCCCCGCGCTGCCCACCGCCACGGTGAGCGCCACCACCAGGGGGGCCCACGGCACGAGCGCGGCGAGCGGCACGATCAGCAGCAGGACCGGCAGGTAGCCGAGCGCGGCGATCTGGCCCACGAACGCGAGCGGCGCATAGACCCACGCCACGTCGGGCGAGAGGCGGATGTAGAGCCAGAGATAGCGCAGGCCGATCACGGCCAGCAGCCCGGTGTGAACCGCCGTGAACCACATGACCCAGCGGAGCAGCCGGCGGCGCGGGCTCACCGCGGACGGCCCTCGGACCCGCGGCCCCGCTGCGCCTCGGCGAGCCGGGCGATCTCCCGGGCGCCCACCTCGACGCTCGTGCCGAAGTTGAACGCCCACTGCTCGCGGAACGCCTCGCTGCGCTTGCGGAACGGCTCCGCGTCCGCCAGCAGCTCCGCCACGTGACGGGGGACGTCCTCGAGCGCGTCGAGGGGCAGGACCCGTCCCAGCTCGCGCCGGATCCGCATCTCCATCGGCTCGAGGCCGAGATCGGCCCACCGCGGGTTGCGCACCCGCGGGGGCACGTCCACGAACAGCACCGGCTTGCCGAGCCCGAGCGCGTACTCGATCGCCATCGCCGACCAGTCGCTGATGAGCAGGTCGGACTCGTGGAGCGACGCGCTCTCCTCCATGCGGTCCACGTGCCGGAAACCGGCGTGGCCCCCGAAGCGCGCCACCAGGCCCGCCACCAGGTCGGGCGCGAGGCGCGCGGTCTGGTAGTGGGGGCGCAGGATCACCCGCACGCCGCCCGCGAGCAGGGCCGCGATGAGCCGCTCACCGCAGACGTGCAGCGTGGACTCCGGCCCCCAGGTGGGCGCGAGCAGCACGGTCGGCGGGTCGGCCGGGACCGGCGGGCGGGCGGCAGCCACCAGGCGCTCGAGCCGCGGATAGCCGTAGGCCACCAGATGCTTGGGGGGCAGCCCGGCCAGCTCCTCGCGCCGCCGGATCTCCGCCACGTGGTGGGGCCCCGCGCAGAGCAGGGTCTCGTAGTGGTCGTAGGAGTTCGCGTGATCCACCATGTGGGTGCTGCCCATGCTGTGGAACACGTAGCAGTAGTGGACGGGGTGGAGCGACCGCTTGAGGTGGAAGTTGTGCAGGTCGAGCATGGTCAGGACCATCACGTCGGCCCGCAGGGTCTGGAAGAGCCACGTGCAGAGGGCGGTCGATCGGATGCGGAAGACGTGCTGGCGGTCGGTGGCCGGCGGCAGCGCCGCGCGCGGCTCGGAGGTGATGTGGCAGACGGTGCGGCCGAGGGTGCCGGTGAGGACGTCGATCAGCGGCTGGAGGTGGTGCCAGTCCTGGTGCGTCTCGGAGTAGAAGACCAGATTGCGGTCATACGCCGGGAGCTTCTGGAAGCGCCGGTAGCTGGTCCAGTCCTCCCAGATGCCCACCGGCCGGGCGCGCTACTTGTCCGCGGAGGGCGCCCCGGCTCCTCGCGGCTTGCCGCGGAAGAGCCCGATGAGCCGGTACCAGAACATCTTCACCGCGAGGCCGACCGCCGCCGCGACGCCGACCACCGCGGAGAGCAGCATGCTGCCGGTACCGGGATCGAGGTAGGCGTAGGCGGGCCGGGCCACCGCCAGGCACGCCAGCAGCAGGAACGTGATGCGGCCGAGAGCGCACAGTCGAGTGGTCACGGCTATTCCGAGTAACACAGTCGACACCGCGAAGCAACAAAACTCACACCCGGAACGTGTACGTCCGGCCGGGCTCACGCTCGATGTCGGGGGGAAAACTTTTCCGCTTGTCCGCGAAGTAGCGCGCCCGGTGGTCGCCCGCGGAGAGCCGGTTGTACGTGATGTAGAGCACCCGGCGCCGATCCGCGGTGAGGTTGGGGCCCGAAGCGTGGGGCGTGTAGGAGTCGAAGAACACCACGTCGCCGGCCCGCGTCGGGACCGGGCGCGCCCGCATCCGACGCATGTCCTCCTCGCTCAACGGCTTCCACTCGTCCCCGATGAGGCCGCGGGTGTGGTGGCCGGCGGCCAGCTCGAGGCAGCCGTTCTCGGCGGTCGTGTCGTCGATGCTCACCATCGCGGTGACGAAGAAGTCGGCGTAGGTGCTCCAGCCCGCCTGCTGGTCCTGGTGGGGCCTGAACCCGTCGCCGCCCGGGAGCTTGAAGTTGATCTTGTCCTTGAAGAGCACCGCCGGCTCGCCGAGGAGCGCGGAGGCGGTGCCGCGGAGCTTGTCGCCCTCGCAGAGGGCCGCGAAGCCGCGGTGGAAGGGGCAGAAGTTCTCGATGCGCTGGAGCACGCGCTTGCCCGGCTCGAGCAGGCTCGGCTCGAAGTACATCATGATGCCGCCCGGCACTTCCGGCTCGGCCTGCAGCTGGTCGGTCCAGTCGGAGATGCGGCGGATCTCGGCCGCGTCGAACAGACCCGGCACCACCACGAAGCCGTCGCGACGGAAGATCTCGCGCATCGTCGTCTCGTTCGTCACGCCGTCGTCCTCCCGCCGCCTATGATATGCCCGGGTCCGCCGCGGGGAGCCGAATTCAGACGACGAAGCGCCAGCCGTCCCCCCGGTTCACGATGTGGCCGGCGGTGGGATGGTGGAAGTGGGTGCCCAGCACCGCCACCGGCCGATCCGCGTAGCGGGCGCAGAAGGCGCGGCGGGTCCGGCGCGCCTCGGCGACGTCCGAGTCGAAGTGGCTCTCCCAGCCCGGCTCGGCCACCTGCACCGGATGGTGCATCAGGTCGCCGGTGATGACCGCGTCCGCGCCGTCGGAGGAGAGGCGGACGCTCACGTGGCCCGGGGTGTGACCGGGGGTGGGCTCGAGCCAGACGCCGTCCGCCACCCGATGATCCATCTCCACCAGCTGCGCGAGGCCCGCGTCCAGCACCGGCGCCACGCTGTCGGCCATGATGCGCCGGGTCCCCTCCTCGTCCTCGGCCGTCCAGTGCTCCCACTCCCGGCGCGCGAAGAGATAGCGGGCGCGGGGGAAGGTCGGCACCCAGCGCCCGTCGTGCAGGCGTGCGTTCCAGCCCACGTGGTCCACGTGCAGGTGGGTGCAGATCACCACGTCGACCGCCGCGGGCGCGACGCCCGCCGCGCGCAGATGGTCGAGGAAGCCGGTCCGCAGCATGTGGAAGGGCCGGCGGCCGCCGCGGTCCTTGTCGTTGCCGATGCAGGTGTCGACCAGCACGGTGAGGTCGCCGGCTCGCACCACGAAGGCGTGCACGCTCTGGAGCAGGCGCCCCTCGCCGTCGAGGAAATGCGGGGCGAGCCAGTCGCGGTGCGGCG
>Ga0070741_10002748_pt1 | contig 45974 bp, 44 predicted proteins | sample Coa_R1_4_FD_66440 | JGI IMG/M metagenome (GOLD analysis project Ga0070741, IMG submission 66440) | Surface soil microbial communities from Centralia Pennsylvania, which are recovering from an underground coalmine fire - Coalmine... | ecosystem: Environmental > Terrestrial > Soil > Unclassified ... | reverse complement strand
CGCCGGAGCCCGTTGCGCGCGCGGCCACCGCCGAGCCCGAGCCGGTTGCGCCCCAGCCCGCGATTGACCCGGCCCCCGCCAGGCCGCCCGCGGCCGCCCCGACGGCGCCCATCGCCCCGCCGCCCCGACCGGCACACTTCTCCATTTCCCCGCCGCCCCCGCCTCCTCCGCCGCTGGGGGGGATGCGTGTCGCTCCCGAGCCCAGCGTTGCTGCCACGGCCAGCGCCGGCGCCGGCGCCGACACGGGCGCGGACGCGGGCGCGACCGACGAACACGAACCGCCGTCCCCGTCGCAGCCGGCTCCGACGGCGGCCGCCACCCCGGAGCCCGTGCAACCGGCCGCCGCAGCCGCCCGCGCACCCGCACCAGAGCCGGAACCGGCGCGCGAAGCGGCGCCGGAACGGGCGCCAGAGCCGGCGGCCATGGTCGCACCGGCGCGGTTGACGACGCCCCCGACGGGGCTGGTGGGGCACGTCTTGCAGATGGCCCAGTCGGCTGCTGCCACTGCCAGTGCCGCCGCCGCAGCGGCCACGGCAGCCGCGGCCCGGAAGACAGCCGAACCGGCGCATGTCGAAGGCTGACAACCTCCACTCGGACGCGCTGTTCGACCGGCTGGTCGAGCGTGTGGGCCGGCATTTGGCCGGGCACGGCACCCGCCAGTCGTTCTGGGCGCGGGTGGCCGCGCACTCGGGCCGGGCAGCCCGAGCGCGCACGTCCACCGAGCGGCATTCGTCCGGCTTCGCTCGCTAGGGCCCATCACCTCCTTCGCCGTCGGCCAGGGCGTGGTGGCGCTCCCACGCCCACTCGGCCGACTCGCTGGCCAGGCCTGGTTGGAACCCCCACCGCAAGAGCTGGTGCTCGGCGGCCTGGAGGTCCTCGCCCAACTCGAGGAGTGACAGCGCCAGTTGTCGGCTGCGTTGGCGCTGCTGCTCGAACGGCGGGCGCCGCAACTCGGTCTCGACCAAGGCACGGTGCGATTCCTGCAACGAGGGCGGCAGCCGCAGGAGCTGCCGCCGATTGAGCGGCGGGACCCGGCGGCGCACGGCGAGCTCCCCCTCGCCATGGGACGTGGCCAGGTCGAACTGGACGAGGCGGCCGATGGAGCGGATGAAGGGCGAGTGACGCCCGCCCTTGTCGCCCAAACCCAGGCAACGGGCGGTCTCGCTCAGCGGGAGCTCGAACCCGTCGGGCGACGTGTCGAGGCCGGCGACCAACCGGCGAAGCAACCAGGTGGTGCTGGGCCCGAGAATGCCGAGCCAATACGTCTCCACGTAGGCGGAGTGGGGTTTGTACCCGAGGGTGTCGATGATCGGGTCCGGCCAGGGCAGGACGGCGAGTGAGTCGTGGACGAGTGTGGGGACGGCAGACATCGAAAGCCTCCGCGGACAGCGAGGGGCGGGCAGCGGGGAAGCGGCGATGCAGGGCTGCGCGGGCGAACCCGGCGGCCCAGAGACGGCGAGCGGCGGCGACAAGACGGCGGCGAGTGACTGCGCCGACGGCAAAACGGCGACGGCAAAACGGCGACGGCAAAACGGCGAAAGCGCGGGCGCACCCAACCGGCGGTGCGTTTCAGACTATTTCATGCTATTACAACCCTTGTCAAGCCGCGCCCCCGACCAGCGCGAAGCTTGACCGCATGGGCTCCGACCTCAGCGCCGTGCGGGCGTGGATCGACCAGGCCGAGCGGGTCACGGTCCTCACCGGCGCCGGCATCTCCACCGACTCGGGCATCCCCGACTTCCGCGGCCCCCAGGGCGTGTGGACCAAGAATCCGGCCGCGGAGAAGACGGCCACCCTCCAGCACTACCTCAGCGATCCCGAGGTGCGAAAGCAGGCCTGGCAGAACCGGCTCCACTCGCCGGCCTGGACGGCCCAGCCCAACGCCGGCCACCGAGCCCTGGTCCACCTGGAGCAGCGGGGGAAGCTGCACGCCCTCGTCACCCAGAACATCGACGAGTTGCACCAGATCGCCGGCTCGGATCCGGCCCGGGTGATCGAGATCCACGGAACCATGCGCCACGTCGTGTGCTGGTCGTGCGGCGAGCGCGCCCCCATGGAGAAGGCCCTCGAACGGGTGCGGGCGGGCGAGGAGGACCCGGCCTGCCGCACCTGCGGCGGCATCCTCAAGTCGGCCACCATCAGCTTCGGCCAGAACCTGAACCAGGCCGACCTCATGCGGGCCGAGGCGGCGGCCACCGCGTGTGACGTGCTGCTGGCCGTGGGCTCCAGCCTGACCGTCTACCCGGCCGCCGGCCTGGTGCCCCTGGCCAAGCAGTCGGGCGCCCGGGTGGTGATCGTCAACGCCGAGCCCACCCCGTTCGATGGGTTGGCCGACGCCGTGGTCAACGCGCCCATCGCCGACGTCCTGCCCGCGCTGCTGGCCGACGGCGGCGGCTCACCAGCGGCCCCGGTGCACGACGTCTGACGGGCCCCGCCGCCCCCGGGCCAACGACGGCGAGGGCCGGTCGGGAGCCGGCCACCCCACGGTGATGGCGCCGATGGGCGTGTACGCATCGGGCACCCCGAACGCCGAACGGAACGCATCCACCCGCTCCACCGGCAGGCCGAAGAACAGCGCACCCAGTCCCTCGTCAACCGCCGTGAGGAGCATGAGCAGGGCGGCGAAGCCGGTGTCGATGTCCCAGTAGGGAGCGGTCCAGAACGCCTCGGACTTGTCGAACACACCCTTGTCCGGCTCGGCGTAGCGGTCGAGGTAGGCTTGCTTGTGGGACAGGGCCACGATGATGGCGGGGGCGTCGAACAGCTCGGGCCGGCCGAACTCGTCCCGGGCCTCGGCCGACGGGAACGTGGCCGACCAGAACGCCTCGGTCTGCTCCCGCCCCTCCAGCACGAGGAACGCCCACCCCTGCGTGAAGCCGGCCGACGGGGCGTGCAGGGCGTTGTCGAGCATGCGGTCGAGCATGCCCTCGGGCAGCGGCCGATCGGCATACGCCCGCACCATCCGCCGCCGCCGCACGACCTCCTGGAACTCCATGCCGCCAGACGCTACGACGGCAGCGAAACCGCCTACACCTTGACGAAGATGCGCCGCCGCCACAGCGCCAGGCACACCAACCACCACGCGCCGACGAAGGCCAGCGCGTACAGGAGCGAGCCCAGCCGGAAGGACGCCAGCGAGAACACGTGGTCGTACAGCCAGGGCCGCCAGCCGAAGCGCTCCATAGCTCCCGTCAGCTCCTCGGATGCGATGAAGACCACCAGGGCGTTGCACCCGAACACCACGAACGGCCACCCCAGCCTCGACCATCGCCGGCCCCGCACCTCGAGCAACTCGTAGCAGAGCGCCAGCAACAGCAGGGAGAAGCCGGTCGTCAGCACCACGAACGAACTGGTCCAGAGCCGTTTGTTCACGGGGAGCACGAACCCCCACAGCTGCCCGGCGACCACGCACGACACGCCCACCAACGCCAGCCGCCTGCTCACCCGCGACGACACCACGTGCTGGGCCCGCAGCCACAGCAGGGCCCAGTACCCGGCCAGCACGCTGACCACGGCGGGGATTGTGCTCAGCAGGCCCTCGGGGTCGTACCCGCCGTTCTTGTAGACGTGGCGGGCCCCGAGCACGACCCGGTCGACCTGTCCGGGGACGTTCAGGTCGGGCGTCATGTGGGCCAGCAGGTGGCCGGCCCCGGGGATGGGCAGCCGCAGCATGGCCCAGTAGGCCAGGAGGGCGACGCCCGCCACCCGCACCTGCTTGGCCACCGGCGTGTGGAGGACGAGCAGGGCCGCCAGCAGGTAGGCGAGGCCGATGCGCTGGAGGACGCCCATCACCCGCAGGTCGTCGAGGGGTGTGTTCGGGAAGAAGTTGAGGGCCACGCCCATCCCCACCAGGAGCACGGCCCGGCGGACCACCCGCGCCCGGTCGGCCCCGTGGGCGAAGGACAGCGCCATCGACGCGCCCACGATGAACAAGAAGGACGGGAACACCAGGTCGGCGGGCGACCAGCCGTTCCACGCGGCGTGGGACAGCCCCCAGAAGGCGTGGGCCCCGCTGCCCTGGTTGTTCACCAGGATCATGCCGACGATGGTGATGCCCCGGGCCGCGTCGAGGGCGACCAGGCGGCGGGTCCGGGTGGCGACGTTGCCGGGGGCGAGGGTCTGCACGCCGGACCTGTACCCACGAGCGGGAATGTCGACCATGCAGGTAAGGTTTTACGTAGCACCCATCGAGACCTGCCCGGAGAACGCCGTGCCCACTTCCCGTGAATTGCTCGCCCAAGTCAAGGCCCACATCACCGAGATCGACGGCGCCACCGCCCAGGAGCGCCTCGACCAGGCCACCGCCACGTTCCTCGACGTGCGGGAGGCGGACGAGTACGAGCAGGGCGCCATCCCCGGTGCGCTCCACATCCCCCGGGGCTTCCTGGAGAGCCAGGTCGAGGGCAAGATTCCCGATCACGCCACCTCGATCATCGTGAACTGCGCCAGCGGCTTCCGCTCCGCCTTCGCCACCAAGACCCTGCAGGACCTGGGCTACACCGACGTCACCAACCTGGCCGGGGGCTTCAACAAGTGGAAGGACGAGGGCCGTCCCTGGAAGACGCCCCGCACCCTCACGGCCGAGCAGCGCAACCGCTACCAGCGCCACCTGCTGCTGCCCGAGGTCGACGTGGCCGGCCAGCAGAAACTGCTCGACAGCAAGGTGCTGCTCCTGGGCGCCGGCGGCCTGGGCTCCCCGGCCGGCCTGTACCTGGGCGCCGCCGGCGTGGGCACCATCGGCATCATCGACATGGACGTGGTCGACGAGTCCAACCTCCAGCGCCAGATCCTGCACAACCTGGACCGGGTGGGGGACCGCAAGGTCGACTCGGCCAAGAAGACGCTCACCCTCCTGAACCCCGACGTCGACGTCGTCACCTACGACACCCGCCTGGGCGCCGACAACGTCCTCGACATCATCGACGGCTACGACGTCATCGTCGACGGCACCGACAACTTCCCCACCCGCTACCTGGTCAACGACGCGTCGCTGCTGAAGCGCATCCCCGTGGTCCACGGGTCGATCTTCCGCTTCGAGGGCCAGGCCACGGTCTTCCACCCCTACGTGGGCCCCTGCTACCGATGCATGATCCCCGAGCCGCCCCCCGCCGAGATGGCGCCGTCGTGCGCCGAGGCCGGCGTCCTCGGCGTGCTGCCCGGCATCATCGGGTCCATCCAGGCCATGGAGGCCATCAAGCTCATCCTGGGTCTGGGCGACCCGCTGGTCGGCCGCCTGCTCGCCTACGACGCGCTGGAGGAGTCGTTCCGCACGTTCAAGGTGCACCGCGACCCCCAGTGCCCGGCGTGCGGTCCCGATGCCGGGGAGATCGTCATCGCCGAGTACGACGAGCTCTGCATGCCCCACGCGCACACCTAACCTGAGGGCCATGGCTTCCGACGAGCGCCGCACCGACTCGGGCATCGAGATCAAGCCCGTCTATGACAAGCGCGACCTCGAGGGCTGGGACCCTGATGCCAAGCTGGGCGTGCCCGGGCACCCGCCCTACACCCGGGGCGTGTACCCCACCATGTACCGGGGCCGGCCCTGGACCATGCGGCAGTACTCGGGCTTCGGCACGGCCGAGGCCACCAACGAGCGCTGGAAGATGCTCCTGGCCGCCGGCTCGACGGGCCTCTCCTGCGCCTTCGACCTGCCCACCCAGATGGGGTACGACTCGGACCACCCGCGCGCCGAGGGCGAGGTGGGCAAGGTCGGCGTGGCCATCGACTCCATCGAGGACATGCGCCTCCTGCTGGCCGACCTGCCGCTCGATCAGATCAGCACGTCGATGACCATCAACGCCACGGCCGCCATCCTGCTGCTGCTCTACCAGTTGGTGGCCGAGGAGAACGGCGTCGATGCCACCAAGCTCAACGGCACCATCCAGAACGACATCCTCAAGGAGTACGTGGCTCGGGGCACGTACATCTACCCGCCCCGGCCGTCCATGCGGCTGATCACCGACATCTTCGCCTACTGCCAGGCCGACATCCCGTCGTGGAACACCATCTCCATCTCCGGCTACCACATCCGTGAGGCCGGCTCCACGGCCGTGCAGGAGATCGCCTTCACCCTCTCCAACGGCATCGCCTACGTGCAGGCCGCGGTCGAAGCCGGCCTCGACGTGGACGAGTTCGCTCCCCGCCTCAGCTTCTTCTGGAACGGCCACAACAACTTCTTCGAGGAGGTGGCCAAGTTCCGGGCCGCCCGGCGCATGTGGGCGCGCATCATGACCGAGCGCTTCGGGGCCAAGGACGAAAAGTCCAAGCTCCTGCGTTTCCACACCCAGACGGGCGGGTCGACCCTCACCGCCCAGCAGCCCGAGAACAACATCATGCGCGTCACCGTGCAGGCGCTGGCGTCGGTGTTGGGGGGCACGCAGAGCCTGCACACCAACGGCTTCGACGAAGCGGTGGGGCTGCCCACGGCCCGCGCCGCCAAGCTGGCTCTGCGCACGCAGCAGATCATCGCCAACGAGTCCGGCGTGGTCGACACCGTGGACCCGCTGGCCGGTTCGTACTTCGTCGAGTCGCTCACCGACGCGGTGGAGGAGGCGGCCTGGGCCTACATCGACAAGATCGACGGCATGGGCGGCGCCGTGTCGGCCATCGAGCAGGGCTACCTGCAGGACGAGATCGAGGAAGCCTCGTACGCGTACACCAAGGCCATCGACGCGGGCGAGAAGGTCATCGTCGGCGTGAACAAGTACGTGGACGACGTGGCCGAGCCCGCCGAGGTCTTCCCCATCGACCCCGAGTCGCAGCGCCAGCAGGCCGACCGGGTGCGGGCTCTCAAGGCCAACCGGGACCAGGACGCCGTGCGCCATGCCCTGGACGACGTGGCCGCCGCCGCCCGGGGCACGCAGAACGTGCTCGTCCCCATGAAGGAGGCGTTGCGGGCCAAGGCCACCCTGGGCGAGGTCAGCGACGTGCTGCGGGGCGAGTTCGGGGTGTACCAGCCCGCTCGGTAGCTTCGCCGCCGCAGGGAACCTTCGGCGCCGAGCTGATCGGTGCCCTCGCTAGCTGGGGCGCCGCCTCTCTTTCAGGCGCTTCACGAACTTCAGCCCGCTCCACGTGTCGTCGATGGCGCACACCTTCACGTCGACCCAGCCGGTGGGGAGGATGACGTCGCGCACCACGTTCTCGGTCAGGTCGGTGGGCACGCCCGAGGCCTTCTTGGGCCAGGCCACCCACACCATCCCGTCGTCAGGAAGGGCGGGCAGGACACGACCAACTACCACTCTTTGAAGTTCGGATCCTGATCGGACGAACGCGAGGGCGGCGGATGCGGGTGGGCGGCCGGCGGCGGGCAAGGAACGGCGGATGTCGAGGCCGGTGAACTGATCGGCGAAGCCCTCGGGGGCGTCGCCCAGCACGGCCACCGTCCAGCCCTCCTCGAAGCCCAGCTTCTTTTGGAGGGGCGTGCCCGAGTACCCGGCCACCGCAGCCACCTCAGCCCCGCAGGGCCTCGGCGATCTCCTGGGCCGTGGCTCCTTCGGCTTGGAGCACGCCCACCAACTCCTTGAGCTTCGCCTGCAACTCGTCGATCTGGGCCTTGGTGCGTCGCAACTCGTCCAGCACATCCGGGTCTAGTGCCATCGAAGCGCAACCGTAGACTCGTTGTATGGCCGTGCGCTTCGTGATCATCGGGGGCGGGCCCGCGGGCGTGCAGGCCGCCAGCTACGCCGCCCGGCTGGGCGCCAGCGTCACCCTCGTCGAGAGGGACGTGGTGGGGGGCGCGGCCAACCTCTGGGACTGCATCCCGTCCAAGGCCATGATCGCCACGGGCGGCGTGATGTCGCTCACCCGGCGGGCGTCGCACATGGGCTTGGCTCACCTCGACGCCGAGCTCGACTTCGAGGCCCTGCGCCAGCGCATCCAGCAGATCGAGCGGGGCCTCAGCGCGTCGGTCACCGGGCTGCTGGAGAGCCAGGGCGTGCGGGTGTTGCGGGGCACCGGGCGCCTGAAGGGTTCGCACGAGGTGGCAGCCGAGACCGACGAGGGCGTCATCGGCCTGGAGGCCGACGCCGTGCTCCTGTCCACCGGCAGCCGCCCCCGCATCCCCGACTTCGCCCAGCCCGACGGCGAGCGCATCCTCGTCACCCGCGACGCCTACCCGCCCGCCGAGCTGCCCAGCCACCTGATCGTCATCGGGTCCGGCGTCACCGGCGTGGAGTTCGTCCACATGTTCCGGTCGTTCGGGTCCGAGGTCACGCTGATCGTCAGCCGCCAGCAGGTGTTGCCCCAGAAGGACCCCGAGGTTGCGGCTGCCCTGGAGGACGACTTCCTGCGCCGCGGCGTTCGCCTGTTCAAGGGGGCGCGGGCCGTGGGCATCGACCGGGAGGGTGACGAGGTCGTGGTCCGCTGCGACGACGGCCGCATGGCCCGGGGCTCGCACGCCTTGCTCGCCATCGGGTCGCTGCCCAACTCCGAGACCCTGGGCCTGGAGGCGGCGGGCGTGCACGTCGACCACGGCGGCTACATCCCGGTCAACCACCACTGCCAGTCCAACGTGCCCCACGTGTACTCGGCGGGCGACCTGTCGGGGAAGTTGCCGCTGGCATCGGTGGCGTCCATGCAGGGGCGCAAGGTGGCCGAGCACGTGATGGGCCTGCACACCCGGGAGCATCGCCACCTCGACTACGAGAAGGCCGCCAGCGCCATCTTCACCGAGCCCGAGATCGCCGACGTGGGCCTGGCCGAGGCGGAGGCCTTCGCCATCGGGCGAAAGATCCGGGTGACCAAGGTGCCGTTCGCGTCCAACGCCCGGGCCCTGATCGACGGCGACCCCCGGGGCTTCGTCAAGATCCTGTCCGACCCCGCCACCGGCGTCGTGCTGGGCGGGTCGATCGTGGGCCGGGGCGCGGCCGAACTGATCTCGGTGATCGCCCTGGCCGTCACCGCCAACCTCAAGGTCAACGACATCGTGGAGTCGTTGCTGGTGCACCCCGCCCTGGCCGAAGCCCTGGCCGACGCCGCCGAGTAGCGCCCCTCTCAACCGTTCTGTTGCAACTCAGTTTCGGGGGCCGAAACTCAGTTGCGTGAGAACGCCTGGGAGAGGAGCCGGTCCCGCACGCCGGCGTTGGTGGCCATGTCGATGGCCGTCCAGGCCATGGCCAACGCCCCGTCGTGCAGGGCCTTGTCGGCCACGGGCGTGGCGCAGAACGCCGCGAACTCGGGCTGGTGGTTCACGATCGGGAAGCAACCGAGGCCGAGCATGGGGTGGATGGTGGGCATGGCCAGGCTGATGTTGGCCATGTCGGTGGACCCGGCGAAGCGCTGGGCCAGCGGCCCCAGGTTGGCGAACGTGCGGCCCAGGGCCTCGGCGTTGCTGCGGTAGAGGGCGCGCATCTCGGGGTCGTCGCGCATCTCCGAGTAGGGCCGGCTCACGGGCTTGATCTCGTGGGTGCAGCCGGTGGCCAGGGCGCCGGCGGCGAAGATGTCGCGCACGCGGGGCTCGAGCTCGGCCAGCTTGTCGAGGGTCTCGTGGCGCACCAGCCACTCGCCCACGGTGTGGCCGGGCACCACGTTGGGCGCGTCGCCCCCCTTGGTCACGATGCCGTGGATGCGGGCCCGCTGGTCGAGGTGCTGGCGCAGCAGGCCGATGGCGGTCTGGGCCACGGTGATGGCGTCGGCCGCGTTGCGCCCCAGCTCGGGGAAGGCCGAGGCGTGGGCCTCCTTGCCGTGATAGTGGACCTCGAGGTGGGCCACGGCCAGGCAGGGCATGGTGTCCATCTCGTGGGGCGCGGGGTGCACCATCATCGCCGCGTTGACGCCGTCGAAGGCGCCCCGCTCGAGCATGAGGATCTTGCCGCCGCCGCCCTCTTCCGCGGGCGTGCCCATGACCTTCACGGTGAGGCCCAGGTCGTCGGCCAGGGGAGCGAGGGCGAGGGCCGCGCCCACGGCGGCCGAGGCGATGACGTTATGCCCGCAGGCATGGCCCACGCCGGGCAGGGCGTCGTACTCGGCGCAGATGGCGACGGTCAGCGGGCCGCTGCCGGAGGTGGCCACGAACGCGGTGGGCAGCTCGCAGGCGCCCTCCTCGACCGTGAAGCCGGCGTCGGCCAGGGGCTCGGCCACCCAACGGGACGACTGCACCTCCTCCCACCTGATCTCGGGGTTGTCGTGCAGGCGGTGGCTGAGGTCGACCAGGGAGCCGGCCACGCCCTCCACCACGTCCTGGGCCGCGGGCTTTGCATCCATGCCCGCTGTCTTACTCGATGACGGCCACCACGTCGCCCGCACCGACCGTGTCGCCCGGCTTGACCTTGATCTCGGCCACCGTGCCCGCCTTCTCGGCCGTCACGTTGTTCTCCATCTTCATGGCCTCGAGCACGCACACGGGCTGGCCCACCTCGACGGCGTCGCCCGCGGCGACCAGGACCTTGACGATGGTGCCCTGCATGGGGACGGTGACGCTGCCGCTCCCGGCCGCCCCACCACCGCCGCCGGCGCCACCGGTGGGGCGGGGACGAGCGGGCCGTGCCCCCGCTGGCGCGGCGCCGGAGCTGACCACCACGGGCGCCACGTCGGGCACCCACAGCTTCACCTTGTAGCGCCGGCCGTCGACCTCCACGTCGACGTCGCGCTCCACCTTGCGCTCGGCCTCCTCGCCCTCTGGCGGGGCCGCTGCGGGCGCGGGCTTGGGGACGTCGACCGTCGACCAGTCGATCTTGTCCTCCACCCACTTGGTGGAGTGCTTGGCCTCGATGAAGTCGGGATGGTTGAGGATGGCCAGATGGGCGGGGATCGTGGTGGCGACGCCCTCGATCTCCGTCTCCTCCAAGGCCCGGATGAGCCGGCGGCGAGCGTGCTCGCGGTCCGAGCCCCACACGATGAGCTTGGCCACCAGGTTGTCGTAGTACTGGCTGACGGTGTCGCCCTCTTCGTAGCCCGCGTCGGTGCGGGTGCCGAACCCGTCGGGCCGGCGGAACTTGGTGATGGTGCCGGGCGACGGGAGGAACTTGCCCCCCGCCGGGTTCTCGGCGTTGATGCGGGCCTCCATGGCGTGACCCCGGCGCTCGATGTCGGCCTGGGTGAACGGCAGGGGCTCACCACTGGCGACGCGGAGCTGCAGCTCGACCAGGTCCATCCCCACGACCATCTCGGTGACCGGATGCTCGACCTGGAGGCGGGTGTTCATCTCCAGGAAGAAGAAGTCGCCGTCCTGGTAGAGGAACTCGACGGTGCCGGCGTTGACGTACCCGCACGCCTTGGCCACCTTGACGGCGGCCTCGCCCATGGCCTGGCGCACGTCGTCCGGGAAGTCGGGAGCGGGGCTCTCCTCGATCAGCTTCTGGTGGCGGCGCTGGCACGAGCAGTCCCGCTCGCCCAGCCACACGGTGTTGCCCTGGGTGTCGGCGAAGACCTGCATCTCCACGTGGCGGGGCCAGGTGAGGTAGCGCTCGATGTAGCACTCGTCCCGCCCGAAGGCGTTCTTGGCCTCCCGCTTGGCCGACTCCAGCAGGTCGGCCGCCTTGTCGGCGCTGGGCACGACCTTCATGCCCCGGCCCCCGCCGCCGTATGCCGCCTTGATGGCGATGGGCCAGCCGTGCTCGTTGCCGAAGGCCACGACCTCGTCGGCGCTGGTGAGGAACTCGGTGGTGCCGGGCACGCCCTGCACGCCGGCCTTCTGGGCGGCGATGCGGCTGGACACCTTGTCGCCCATCACCTCGATGGCCTCGGGGGGCGGGCCGATGAAGATGACGCCCTCGGCCGTGATGGTCCGGGCGAAGTCGGTGTTCTCCGAGAAGAACCCGTAGCCCGGGTGCACGGCGTCGGCCCCGCTGCGGCGGATGACGTCGAGGATGGCCTCGGTGTTGAGGTAGCTCTCGGCCGCGGTCTGCCCGCCCAGGGAGTAGGCCTCGTCGGCCAGGCGCACGTGGAGGGCGTCCCGGTCCAGGTCGGAGTAGACGGCCACGGTCTTGACGCCGAGCTCCCGGCAGGTGCGAATGACCCGCACGGCGATCTCGCCGCGGTTGGCGATGAGGACCTTCTTGAGCATGGTGGCCCCTATGGTTAGCGCATCGACTGGGACGTACGCCGGTTCGCCGAACTGGACTCGACCAACCGGTGGCTTCTCGACGAGGCCCGGCGGGGCGCGCCCGAGGGCGTTGTGGCTGTTGCGGACCACCAGACTGCCGGGCGCGGCCGGCTGGGGCGAAATTGGGAGGCGCCGCCGGGAGCGGCCCTGTTGTGCTCGGTGCTGTTGCGGCCGGCCCTGCCGGTCGACCGCCTGCACCTGGCGGTGGCCGCCGTGGCGCTGGCCGGTATGTCCGCCGTTACCGAACTGAGTGCGTTGCGGCCGGGGATCAAATGGCCCAACGACCTGCTGTTGCCCGACGGCCGCAAGCTGGCGGGGGTGCTGGCCGAGGCCGAGTTGCCCGCCGTGGTCGTGGGCATCGGCCTCAACGTGTCGTGGGCGCCGCCGGGGGCCGCGTGCCTGGGCGAGGGCGTATCCCGGGACGAGCTGCTCGACTCGTTGCTCGAGCACTTGGGCGCGCTGGTGGACGACTGGGCGGCAGTGCCGTCGCTCTACCGGCGGGCGTGCGTCACGCTGGGCCAGGCGGTGCGGGTCGAGCTCCCCGACGAGACGTTCACCGGCGTCGCTGCCGACGTCACCGACGAGGGCCACCTGCTGGTCGACGTGGGCATGTGCCTGCGCACCGTCGCCGCCGGCGACGTCGTTCATCTACGCTGAGCCCCCAGCAGTCCCCGCACCACCTCTCTTCCCCCTCACCAATCGCATCGCGTTTCCGTTCTGCCGCAACTCAGTTTCGGCCCCCGAAACTCAGTTGCACGAGAACGGTGGAGAGGGGAGATCGTGGTCCTTCCGGCAACGCAGTTGGCTCGCCGCGCTCGTGTGGAGCACGGCCTCATCAGTTGGGAACAGGCGCTGGCGTGCGGCATGTCACCGGCGGGCATGACCCGGGCCGTGCGCTCCGGGCGGTTGGAGCGGGTGCATCCTGGCGTGTACCGGGTGGCGGGGGCGCCGGAGACGTGGGAGCAGCGGGCGCTGGCCGCGGTGCTGGCGAGTGGCGGCGTCGTTTCCCACCGCAGCGCGGCGCGGGTGTGGGGGCTGCTCGACACCGACATCGTGGAAGTGACCGGCCGGCGGGTGCAGGGCGTGACCGCCCACGAGTCCAGCGACCTCGACCCCCGCCACCGCACCCGCCGGGGCCGGCTGCCCATCACCAACCCCATGCGCACGCTGGTCGACCTGGGCGCCGTCCTGCCCGGCGCCGTGCCCGACGCCCTCGAGCGGGCCCTCATCGACAAGCTGTGCAGCCTGGCCGGCGTCGAGCGCGCCCTTGACGACGTGGCCCGCCGGGGCCGGGCCGGCGCCGGCCCGCTGCGGGCCGCCCTCGACCACCGGGCCCTGGGGGCCACCCGGGCCGACGGCATGCTCGAGCCCCGGCTGGCCCGCCTCATCCGCGACTACGGCCTGCCCATGCCCGTGTTCCAGTACCAAGTCGGGCGCATCGCCCGGGTGGACGCCGCCTACCCCGAGCGCAAGCTGGCCATCGAGGTCGACGGCTTCGAGGTCCACGGCACGCCGTCGGCCTTCCGCAAGGACCTCGAGCGCCAGAACCGCCTGGTCGCCGCGGGCTGGACCATCCTGCGCTTCACCTGGTGGGACGTCATCCAGGCGCCCCACAAGGTGGCCGCCGCCCTAGCCCTCCAGCTCGCGGCCTGACGCCACCAGCTCGGCGAAGGCGGCGGCCGCCGCCTTGGTCAGCGGCCCCGGGGCCCCACCTTGCAACGGCTCGCCGTCGACGGCCCGGATGGGCTGCACCTCCCGAGTGGTCGACGCCAGGAACGCCTCGGGGGCGACGGCCAGCGCCCCCACGGGCACGTCCTCCTCCACCGCCAGCCCCGTCTCCAGCAGCAGCGCCCGCGTCACCCCGGCCAGGCAGCCCGACGACAGCGGAGGCGTGATCAGCCGGCCGCCCCCGACCAGGAACACGTTGGTGCCCGTGCCCTCGCACAGCGAGCCCACGGTGTTGGCGAAGATGGCCTCGCCCGCGCCCCGCTCCTTGGCCCACGCCAGGGCCACCACGTTCTCGCCGTAGGAGATGGTCTTCAGCCCGGCCAGCGCGCCCCGCTCGTTGCGGGGCCAGGGAACGACGGACACGTCGACCGACGGCGGCCACACCGGCAGCGCGCCCCCGGCCACGATCACCGTTGGCCCACTCGGGCCCCGATCGGACCCCAGCGCCGAGGGCCCGCCGGTGACGGTGATGCGCAGCCGGGCGTCGCCCAACTGGTTGGCCGACACCACGGCGGCCATGGCCTCCCGCAGCACGTCGTCACCGGGCAGGGCCAAGCCCAGGCCGGCGGCCGACGCGGCCAGCCGCTCCAAGTGCCGCCGGGCCGCGAACACCCGCCCGCCGTAGGCCTTCAGCGTCTCGAACACGCCGTCGCCGGTGAGCAGCCCGTGGTCGAACGGCGAGACACACGCGTCCTCGGCGGCGACGAGCGCGCCATCAATCCACACCTTGGCGTTCATGTGGCCGCCAATTCGAGCAGGCGCGCCGCCTTGAGCTCGGTCTCCGCCCACTCGCCCGCGGCCGTCGAGTCCCACGTGATGCCCCCGCCGGTGCCGAAGTGGAGCTCGCCCGCCTCCCGCCAGAACGTGCGGATGGCGACGGCCAGGTCGGCCCGCCGGCGGTCGGCGTCCACCCACCCGACGGCCCCGCAGTACGGGCCCCGGGGCACGGGTTCGAGCTTGCCGATGACGTCCAGCGCCGCCAGCTTGGGCGCCCCCGACACGGACCCGGGCGGGAAGGTGGCGGCCAGCAGCTCGCCCCACCCCACGTCGGGCCGCAGCCGCCCCCGCACGGTCGACACCAGGTGATGCAAACCCGGGTGGGCCTCCACCGCGCACAGGGCGGGCACCGACACCGATCCCCACTGGCACACCCGGCCCAGGTCGTTGCGGACCAGGTCGACGATCATCACGTTCTCGGCCCGGTCCTTGGGCAGGAAGCCGCCGGCTGACGCGGCCGTGCCCTTGATGGGCCGGGACTCCACCACGTCGCCGTCCCGCCGCAGGAAGCGCTCGGGCGAGGCCGAAGCGATCTCGATGCCACGCGCGGGCAGCGACACGTAGGCGGCGTGGGGCGCCCGCAGCCGGGCGAACAGCGGCAGCAGGTCGGCGGCGGTGAGCGGCGCCGACAGCCGGCGGGTGAGGTTGACCTGGTACACGTCGCCGGCGGCGATGGCCTCGCGGATGTCGTCCACGCCCTCGCCGAAACGGGCCGCGGACAACGACGAGCGCCAGCCCGCCACCGGCCGCCACTCGGCTGGCGCTGGCGCCGGAGCCGGCGCGGGCCGCACCGACCCGAACCGGGCGCACGTCACATCGCCCTCGAAGGTGGCAACCACCACCCAGAATCCGGCCCCGTCCAGCGCGCTGACGTCGGAAGTGACGTCCAACAACTCGGTGGCCAGCCAGCCACCAACGATGGCCAGGGGGGCGGGCACGGGCGAAAGCCTACGATTTGGGCTGCGCTGCTTGGGTCGCTCGCTTACGCTCGCTTGGTGGATTTCGACCTCTCGCCCGAACAGGACGCGTTCCGCAAGGTCGTGCGGGACTTCGCCGAGTCCGAGATAGCCCCCCACGCCGAGGCCTGGGACCGGGACCACACCTTCCCCGTCGACACCGTGCTGGCCATGGGCGAGCTGGGCCTGTTCGGCCTGCCCTTCCCGGAGGAGTACGGCGGGTCGGGGGCCGACTTCACCACCCTGTGCGTGGCCATCGAGGAGCTGGGCCGGGTCGACCAGTCGATGGGCATCACCCTGGAGGCGGGCGTGGGCCTGGGCGCCAACCCCGTCTACACGTTCGGGTCCGAGGCCCAGCGCCAGGAGTGGCTGCCCGACCTGTGCGCGGGCACCAAGCTGGCCGGCTTCGGCCTCACCGAGCCCGATGCGGGGAGCGACGCGGGCGCCACCCGCACCAAGGCCGACCTCGACGAGCAGCAGAACGAGTGGGTGATCGACGGGGCCAAGGCCTTCATCACCAACTCGGGCACGCCCATCACGTCGATGGTGACCATCACCGCTCGCACCGGACCGGGCGAGATCAGCTCGATCATCGTCCCCGCAGGCACGCCCGGGTTCACTGTGGAGCCGCCCTACCGCAAGATGGGCTGGCACGCCTCGGACACCCACGGCCTGCTGTTCGACCACTGCCGGGTCCCCGCCGCCAACCTGCTGGGCGAACGGGGCCGGGGCTTCAAGCAGTTCCTCGCCATCCTCGACGAGGGCCGGGTGGCGATCGCCGCCCTGGCCGTGGGGCTGTCCCAGGCCTGCCTGGAGCACAGCGTGGCCTATGCCAAGGAGCGTCAGGCCTTCGGCGCCCCGATCGGGCGATACCAGGCAGTCGCCTTCAAGTGCGCGGACATGGCCGTCATGGTCGAGAACGCCCGCAACCTCACGTACAAGGCGGCCTGGCTCAAGGACCACGGGCGCCCGTTCAAGCAGGCCGCCGCCATGGCCAAGCTCTACGCCACCGAGGCCGCGGTGACGGCCACCCGGGAGGCCACCCAGATCTTCGGCGGCTACGGATTCATCGACGAGACGCCGGTGGCCCGCTTCTACCGGGACGCCAAGATCCTCGAGATCGGCGAGGGCACCAGCGAGATCCAGCGCCTGGTGATCTCCCGCAACCTCGGTCTGCCCGTCGACTGACGGCGCCCGCACCAGCCGCCTGAACTGCGTTCGCGCGACCCCCGCTGCTAGCCTTGGCCGCTTGATGGCCCCCGACGCTGAGGCGGTACGGCCGCCTCGCCGCTGGCCCCGCCGCCTCCTCATTGGACTCAATATCTTCGTCGCGTTCTGCCTCCTGGTGACCGCGTCCGGCTACCTCTATTTCCGGTACCGGATGGGCCAGATCCCCAAGGTGGACGTGTGCAAGGCGTTGCGCAACTGCGGCAACGACGACGCCGGCAAGGCCATGAACGTCCTGCTGGTCGGGTCGGACAGCCGGGGTTCGCTGAGCAAGGCCGACCAGAAGCGCTACGGCAGCGCGGCCGATGCCGGCGGCCAGCGCAGTGACACCATCATCATCCTCCACGTCGACCCCAAGGCCAGCAAGGCCGCCATCCTGTCGATCCCTCGCGACACCTACGTGCCCATCGCCGGGACCAACCGCCAGGACCGCATCAACTCCGCCTTCAACAACGGGCCCGAGCAGTTGATCGACACCATCCACCAAGCCTTCGGCATCCAGATCGACCACTATGCCGAAGTGGACTTCGAGGGGTTCAAGGGGATCGTCGACGTGGTCGGCCCGATCAACGTGTACTTCCCGGCCCCGGCCCGGGACGACTTCAGCGGCCTGCACCAGAAGACGGCCGGCTGCATCCCCCTGTACGGCGAGGGCGCCCTGTCCTACGTGCGGGCCCGGCACTTCGAGTACTTCGAGGGCGGCAAGTGGCACTCCGACCCCACCGGTGACATCGGTCGCATCAGCCGCCAGCAGGACTTCATCCGCCGGGTCATGCGCCAAGCCATCAACAAGGGTGCCCGCAACCCCTTCACCCTGAACGCGCTCATCGGCAAGGCCGTGCACGCCGTCACCGTCGACTCGTCCTTCTCCACCAGCGACATGACCCGGTTGGCCAAGCGCTTCAAGTCGCTGGAGCCCGACGCCGTCGACATGTTCACGCTCCCTGGCGACCCGGCGAACATCGGGGGCGCGTCGGTGCTGCGCGTCAACCAGGCCCAGGCCCGGGACGTCATCAACCGCTTCCTCGGGGTCGACGCCAACGCCGACCAGTCGGCCAGCGGCAACGCTGCCACCCTGCCCAAGGTGCTGCCCGCGTCCGTCCGGGTGCGCGTGCTCAACGGCACCGGCGGTGCCGGCCAGGCCACCCAGGTCGCCGGCGACCTGAACAAGGCCGGCTTCAACGTGGCGGGTACGGGCGACGCCGATTCCTTCCGCTACATCCAGCCGGTGATCAAGTACGGCCAGGGCCAGAAGGACAAGGCCCTGTACCTGCAGGCGTTCGTGCAGGGCGGGGTCCAGGTCCGCGAGGACCTCACCCTGCGAGGCATCGATCTCGTGTTCATCACCGGCTCGGACTACGCCGGCATCAAGGCGCCCGCGGGGACGGCGGCGGCCTCGACGTCGAGCAGCAGCACGACGACCACGGCCAAGGCCGCCACGGCCACGACCAAGCCGGCCAACGCTGGGGCGGCACCACAGCCCCAATGCTGAGCGCGAGTAGAGCGCCGAGTAAGGCATGAAGGGCCTCATCCTGGCCGGGGGCGAGGGCACGCGGCTGCGGCCCATCACCCACACCAGCGCCAAGCAGTTGGTGCCGGTGGCCAACACGCCCATCCTCTTCTACGGCCTGGCCGCGCTGGTCGATGCCGGCATCACCGACATCGGCGTGATCGTGGGTGACACGGCCGCGGAGATCAAGGCCGCGGTGGGCGACGGCTCGCGCTGGGGCGCCCGCATCACCTACATCCGCCAGGACGCACCTCTGGGCTTGGCCCACGCCGTGCTCGTGGCCCGTGACTTCCTGGCCGACGGGCCCTTCGTCATGTACCTGGGCGACAACATGCTCGAGCAACCGGTGCGCGAGTTCGTCGAGCACTTCGCCGCCGATCCCGACGCCGCCGCCCAGATCCTCCTGGCCCACGTGCCCGACCCCAGCCAGTTCGGCGTGGCCGACGTCGACGGCGACGGCAACGTCGTGCGCCTGGTGGAGAAGCCGTCCGACCCGCCGTCCGACCTGGCCCTCGTCGGCGTGTATCTCTTCACGCCGGCGGTGCACGAGGCCGTGCGGGCCATCGAGCCATCGGGCCGGGGCGAGCTGGAGATCACCGACGCCATCCAGTGGCTCATCGACCGGGGCCTGCGCGTGCGCACCCAGGTGCTCACCGGCTGGTGGATCGACACGGGCAAGCTCACGCCGCTGCTCGAAGCCAACCGCCTCATGCTGGAGCGGCTGGAGCCGTCCAACGAGGGCAAGGTCGACGGCGCCAGCAGCATCGAGGGCCGGGTGGTCATCGCCTCGGGGGCGGTGGTGCAGAGCTCCACCGTGCGGGGCCCGTCCATCATCGGCGAAGGGGCTCGGGTGGTGGGCAGTTGGGTGGGTCCGTACACGGCCATCGGTGCCGGGTGCGAGGTGGTCGACTCCGAGATCGAGCACTCGGTGCTGCTCGAAGGGAGCCGCATCACCGGGGTGGCCCGGGTGGCGGACTCGCTCATCGGCAGGCACGTCGAGATCATGCGGGGCACGCAGCGGGGAAGTGCCATCCGCTTGCTGCTGGGCGACCACGGCCGGGTGGAGTTGCCGTGAGCCGCGCCACGAAGCTCGCGGAGCTGGCGCCGTGAGCCGCGCCACGAAGCTCGCGGAGCTGGCGCCGTGAAGTTGCTCGTGACCGGCGGCGCCGGGTTCATCGGCGCCAACTTCGTGCGCCACGTGCTCGACACCTCCGACCACGACGTCGTCGTGCTCGACGCCCTCACCTACGCGGGCAACCTGGCCAACCTCGACGGGCTGGAGGAACGCTTCGCCTTCGTGCACGGCGACGTCTGCGACGAGGCGGGTGACGAGTCGGTGCTGCGCGAGCACGGCGTCGACGCGGTGGTGCACTTCGCGGCCGAGTCGCACAACAGCCTGGCCGTGGTCGACCCGGGGCGCTTCTTCCGCACCAACGTGTTGGGCACCCAGGCGCTGCTGGAGGCTGCCCGGCAAGTGGGCGTGGCCCGCTTCCACCACATCTCCACCTGCGAGGTGTACGGCGATCTCCCGCTCGACGGGGATGACGCCTTCACCGAGGAGTCGCCCTACCGTCCCCGCACGCCGTACAACGCGTCGAAGGCCGGGGCCGACCACGCCGTGCGGGCCTACTCGGAGACGTATGGCCTGCCGATCACCGTCACCAACTGCTGCAACAACTACGGGCCCTACCAGTTCCCCGAGAAGGTCATCCCCCTCTTCGTCACCCACGCCCTCGACGACCAGCCCCTGCCCCTCTACGCGTCCACCCAGAACCGGCGGGAGTGGCTGCACGTGGACGACCACTGCCGGGCGGTCCTGGCCGTGCTGGAGCGGGGCCGCGAGGGCGAGACCTACCACGTGGGCAGTGGCGTGGAGCGCTCCGTCGAGCAGGTAGCCGACGGCGTGCTGGCCGCCCTGGGCAAGCCCGCGTCGCTCAAGACCATCGTCCCCGACCGCCCCGGTCACGACCGCCGGTACCTGCTCGACTCGTCCAAGATCCGCGACGAGCTGGGCTGGGCTCCGCAGGTCGACTTCGAGGACGGGCTCGAGGCCGCGGCCGCCTGGTATGCCGAGCGCCGGGACTGGTGGGAGCCGCTACGCCATCGGGCGCCCGTGCAGGAGACGCGCTGGTGAGGGTCTTCGTCACCGGCGGCCGGGGCCAGGTGGGGACGGAGGTGGTGACCGCCTTTGCCGGCTCCGGTCACGAGGTCGTGGCGCCGGCCCGCGACCAGTTCGACTTGGCCAGCCGGGACAGCGTGCTCCAGGCCATCACCACCACCCGCCCTGATGCCATCGTCCACGCCGGCGCGTGGACCGACGTGGACGGCTGCGAGCTCGACCCCGACCGGGCCTACGCGGTCAACGCCCTCGGCACCCGCCACGTGGCCGAGGCGGCCCGCGTCGTGGGCGCCCGCGTCGTCTACCTCTCCACCGACTACGTGTTCTCGGGCGACCTGGACCGGCCCTACCACGAATGGGACGGCCCCAACCCGCTGTCGGTGTACGGGCGCTCCAAGCTGGGCGGCGAGCGGGAGCTGGGCCCGGGCGCCACCGTCGTGCGCACGTCGTGGGTGTGCGGGCGCCACGGCCGCAACGTGGTCAAGACCGTGCTCGCCGCCGCCGCCAACGCCGATCGGCCGCTGCGCTTCGTGGACGACCAGCAGGGGAGTCCCACCTTCGCCCCCGACCTGGCCGCCACCATCCACCGCCTGGTGGTGGCCCGGCGGCCCGGTACCTTCCACGTGACCAACCAGGGCGTCACCACGTGGCACGGCTTCGCCCGCGCCGTCCTCGCCGCCGCCGGGCGAGACCCCGAGGTCGTGCAGGCCATCAAGACATCCCAGCTCGACCCGCCCCGCCCCGCGCCCCGGCCCGCCAACTCGGCGCTCGACAACGCTGCCCTCCGCTTGTCCGGTCTCCCCCTGCTGCCCCCGTGGGAGGAGTCGCTCGCCCGCCTGGTGAAGGAGCTGTCATGAAGAAGGTCGCCATCGTGGGCGCCGGCTACGTCGGCCTCACCACCGCTGCCTGCCTCGCCCACCTGGGCCACGACGTCACCGGCGCCGACGTGGTGCCGGCCAAGGTCGAGGGCCTCAACCGGGGCGAGCTGCCCATCTTCGAGGCCGGCCTGGACGAACTCCTGCGCGAGGGCCTGGACGGCGGTCATCTCCGGTTCGTGGTGGGCGCGGCCGAGGCGGTGGGCGAGGCCGAGTTCGTGTTCCTCTGCGTGCCCTCGCCCCAGTCGGCGGACGGCTCGGCGGACATGAGCTACATCGAGTCGGCGGCCCGGGAGATCGGTCCCCGGCTGGCGCCCGAGTGCGTGGTCGTCAACAAGTCCACCGTGCCCGTGGGCTCCACGCGCGTGGTGGAGGCGGCCCTCGACCGCAGCGACGTGTACGTCGTCTCCAATCCGGAGTTCCTGCGCGAGGGCTCGGCCGTGTACGACTTCCTCAACCCCGATCGCATCGTCATCGGCAGCGAGGACCAGGCCGCCGCCATCCGGGTGGCGTCGCTGTTCGAGACGCTGCGGGCCCCGCTGCTCGTCACCGATCCCGCTTCGGCCGAGACCATCAAGTACGCGTCCAACGCCTTCCTCGCCACCAAGGTCTCCTTCGTCAACGCCATCGCCAACCTGTGCGAGGCGGTGGGCGCCGACGTGCGCGAGGTCGTGCTGGGCATGGGCTACGACAAGCGCATCGGCTTCGAGTTCCTGAAGCCGGGCCCGGGTTGGGGCGGGTCGTGCCTGCCCAAGGACACGCGCGCCCTGGTGCGCATCGGCGAGGACCATGGGTACGACTTCTCGCTGTTGCGAGGCGTGATCGACGTCAACGAGGAGCAGTACGCGCGGGTCGCCGAGAAGGTCGAGCAGATGGCTGGCGGCACCGGCGGGCTGGCGGGCGGCCGGGTGGCGGTGTGGGGCCTCACGTTCAAGGCCCGCACCGACGACGTGCGCGATTCGCCCGCCCTCCAGGTGATCGACCGCCTGCTGGCCCGGGGCGCCACCATCCGGGCCTACGACCCCGCCGCCCGCACCGCGCCCGCGGGCGTGGAGTTGGTGGACGACCCCTACGCGGCGTGCGAGGACGCGACCGTGCTGGTGGTCCTCACCGAGTGGGACGAGTTCCGCTGGCTCGACCTGGCCAAGGTGTTCGGCCTCATGGCCGAACCCCGCATCGTCGACGCCCGCAACCTGCTGGAGCCGGCCGCCGTGCGCCGCCGGGGCTTCCAGTACGACTGCCTGGGGCGCGCGTAGCCGCATGAACGTCAGCGCCGTCGTCGTCAACTACAACGCGGGCGACCACCTGCGCGACTGCGTGCGCAGCCTCCGGGCCGACGGCGTGGGCGACGTGGTGGTGGCCGACAACGCCTCCCGTGACCGATCGCTCGACGGGCTCGACAGCGACGTCGTGGTCGTGCACACGGGCGCCAACCTGGGGTTCGGCACGGGCGCCAACCGGGGCGCGGCCCGGGCCGCGGCCACGAGCGACGCGCTGCTCATCTGCAACCCCGACCTGGTGGTCGAGCCCGGCTCGGTCAAGTCGCTGGCCGCCGCCCTGGAGCGGGACCCGGGGCTGGGCCTCGTCGCCCCCCGGATCGAGAACACCGACGGCACCACCTACCCGTCACCCCGCATCTTCCCCGGCCTGTTCGACGCTGTCGGCCACGCGTTCGTCGGCTTCTTCAAGCCCGACAACCGCTTCACCCGCCGCTACCGGATGCTGGGTGTGGACCGGTCGCAGGCATCGGCGTCGGTGGACTGGGTGTCGGGCTCGTGCTTCCTCGTCCGGCGCTCGGCGTGGGAGCAACTGGGCGGCTTCGACGAGTCCTACTTCATGTACGCCGAGGACGTCGATCTGTGTTGGCGGGCCCACCGGGCCGGCTGGCGGGTGGGGTTCGAGCCCGAGGCCCGGGTGGTGCACGTGCAGGGCGTGTCGGCCAACCAGCACCCGTACCGGATGATCCTGGAACACCACCGCTCGCTGCTGCGGTTCGCGGTCCGGACCACCAAGGGGACGGAGCGGGTGCTTTTGCCCGTTGTGGCCCTGGGGTTGGGCGTGCGGGTCGCGGTTGCGTGGGCCCAACGAGCCCTCTTGACTCGGCGCGCCAGATAGCCTGAATCGGTCATGGGAAAAGCATCGAGTAAGAAGGTCGCCCGGGCGGCGAGCACTGGCGGGGGTCGCACCAGTCGCGGGCACCTGCCCTGGGGGTGGTGGAGCACGATGGCGCTGGTCGTCGTGCTGGGTACCACGGGAATCGTCTTCAGCCGGCAGCAGCGGATCGACAAGGCCAACCCGGCCGCGGGCGTGGCGCCGAGGGTCAACAAGGACCACTGGCACGCGGCGCTGGGCGTCTACATCTGCGACAAGTTCGAGCCCAACGTGCCCAACAACAACCAGGACCCGTACGGCATCCACACCCACGGCGACGGGATCATCCACATCCACCCGTTCGTGGCCAGCGCGGCAGGCAACAACGCCAAGCTGAAGGTGTTCGCCAAGACCGTCGGCATGACGATCAAGACGGACGCCCTCAAGTTCCCGGGCGGCAAGACCTACCACGACGGCGACAAGTGCAACGGCAAGGCCGGCGAGGTCCAGCTGTTCGTGAACAACAACCGGGTGAGCGGCAACCCCGGGGAGTACAAGCCGAACGACCGTGACCTCATCGTCCTGGCCTTCGCTCCCAAGGACGCCGACATCCCCAAGATCCCGCCGTCGGCTCCCAACCTGGACAAGCTGGAGGACGTGGCGCCCACCACCACGACCACGGTGCCGGGGGCGACCACCACGACGGCGCCTGGCGGTACGACCACCACCACTGCGGCTCCGGCCAGCACCACCACGACCGCCAAGCCGTGAGGGCCGTCGTCCTCGTGGGGGGCGAGGGCACCCGCCTCCGCCCCCTCACCTTCACCACGCCCAAGCAGATGCTGCCGGTGGCCGAGGTGACGATGATCGAGCGCGTGCTCGCCCACTTGGCTGCCGCGGGCGTGGAGGACGTGGTGCTGTCCATGGGGTACCGGCCCGACGCCTTCCTCGACGCCTTTCCCGAGAACCGGGCGGCGGGGGTCGGGCTCACGTACGCGGTCGAGCCGGAACCGCTCGACACGGCCGGTGCCATCCGCTTCGCCGCCGGCGCGGCCGGCATCGCCGAGACCTTCCTCGTGGTCAACGGCGACGTCCTCACCGACTGGGACCTGGGCCTGCTCATGGCGTTCCACCGGGACCGGCACGCGTCGGCCACCATCGCCCTCACGCCGGTGGAGGACCCGTCCGCCTTCGGCGTGGTGCCCACCGACGAGGCCGGCTGCGTCACCGCCTTCATCGAGAAGCCGCCCCGCGACGAGGCCCCCACCAACTACATCAACGCCGGCTTCTACGTGCTGGAGCCGTCCGTGCTCGACCACATCGACGGCGACCGCCGGGTGTCCATCGAACGGGAGACCTTCCCCCGGCTGGTGGCCGACGGCCGCCTGTACGCGCTGGAGTCGGACGCCTACTGGATCGACACGGGCACGCCGGCGAAGTACCTCCAGGCCAACCTCGACTACCTGCACGGCCGCCGGGGCCCGGGCGCGCTCACACCCGACGCCAAGGAGGTGGCGCCCGGCGTGTGGCACACGGGCCTGGGGCCGGTGGTCGACGGCGAGGTGTCGCAGCCGTCGCTCGTGGGTGACGCCGCCTTCGTGGCTGCCGGCGCGGTGGTGTCGGGCTCGGTGGTGGGTGCCGGCTGCCGGGTGGAGCACGGCGTCGTGGTGAAGGGCTCGGTGCTGTTGCCCGGGTCCATGATCGGGCCCGACGCCGTGGTCGAGGGATCGATCGTGGGCGAGCAGGCAGCCGTGGGCGAGGGCGCCGTGGTGCGGGGCCTGAGCGTGGTCGGCGGCGGCCAGCGCATCGAAGCGGGTGCCGTGCTGGACGGGCAACGGGTACCCCAACCGGCATGAGGGCGCTGGTGACCGGGGGGGCCGGGTTCATCGGGTCGACGCTGGTCGACCGCCTGCTGGCCGAGGGCCACGCCGTCGACGTGGTGGACGACCTCTCCACCGGTTCGCTGGCCAACCTGGCCGACGCCCGGGGCAACCCCGGCCACGACTTCACCTTCCACCGCCTCGACATCCGGTCCGACCAGTTGGTCGACCTCATGGCCCGCCGCCACCCCGAGGTCGTGTTCCACCTGGCCGCCCAGGCCGACGTGCGGGTGTCGGTGGCCCGCCCGGTGTTCGACGCCGACGTGAACATCCTGGGCACGCTGAACGTGCTGGAGGGAGCTCGCGCCGCGGGCAGTCGCAAGGTCGTGTTCGCAGCCAGCGGGGGGACGCTCTACGGCGACCCCGACGCGTCGGCCCTGCCCATCAAGGAGTCCCACCCGCAGCGGCCGCTGTCGCCCTACGGTGTGTCCAAGAAGTCAGCCATCGACTATCTGGTGGCGTACCGGGACCTGCACGAGCTGGAGTTCACCGCCCTGGCCCTGGCCAACGTGTACGGCCCCCGCCAGGACCCGCACGGCGAGGCCGGCGTGGTGGCCATCTTCGCCGGGCGCCTGCTGGCCGGAGAGGCGTGCACCATCTTCGGCGACGGCAGCCAGACCCGCGACTTCGCGTACGTGGACGACGTGGTCGACGCCTTCGCCCGGGCGGCCGACAAGGGCGGTGGCCTGGTGCTGAACATCGGCACCGGGCAGGAGACGTCGGTCAACGAGCTGTACCAGACCATGTGCCGGGCCCTGGGCGAGGGCGGCGACCGGCCGGCGTCGTTCGCCCCGGCGCGGGTGGGCGAGCTGCAGCGCTCGTCGCTCGACCCGGGCCGGGCCGGCATCCACCTGGGCTGGAAGCCCTGGACCACCCTGGCCGACGGCACCGCCGCCGTCCTCCAGTGGTTCGCCACCCACTGACCCCGGCCCACTGACCCCGGCCCGACTCCCCAAGAGCGCTCAGCGGAACAGGTCTTCGTCGTAGGGACGGACGATCTCCTCGCGCACGGAGCCCTCGCGCAGCCACGACGGGTCCACGCCCCGCACCACGGCCACGGGGACGGCCCGAGCCTTGCCCATCGCCAGCTCGGCGGCCGCGGCGATCTCATCGGCCACGCACATCTCGGTGACCTGCAACTCCCGGCCCAGGGCGTCGACCGTGCCCCGCAAGTCGACGATGCCGGCCAGCCCGGCCACGCCGATGGCCACGTCGACCACGCCCCGGCGCCACGCCCGCCCGAACGTGTCCGACACGATCACGCCCAGCGACAGCCCCGTGCGGGCCCGGAGCCCGTCCCGGATGCGGCGGGCCGACTTGTCGGCGTCCAGCGGCAGCAGCGCCGCGTACCCCCGCTCCACGTTGGACAGGTCCACACCCGAGTTGGCGCACACGAAGCCCTGGGCCGTCTCCGTCACCAGCAGGTCGCCCCGCCGGCGGATGACGCGCACGGCCTCGGCCTCCACCAGGGCCTTGTGGGAGCGGGGGTCGTCGGGGTCCACCGGGACCAACCGGTCCTCCACCTTGGACACGACCTTCTGGGTGACGACCACCACGTCGCCCGCCTCCAGCACGGCCCGCTCGACGATGAGGTCGGCCAGTACGTCGCCCGGTCGCACCTCGGGCATGCCCTCCACGGGGATGACCTGGATCACGCCGAACCCGAGCCCGACAGCACGACGCGAGCCAGCTCGGCGGCCGCCTCGGGGGACGACATGACCGTGGGGGCCACCACGCAGCGGATGCCCTCCAGCTCGACGGCGGGCGCCAGGTCGACGTCGGCCGTGTCGATGACCAGCGTGGCCGCCAGCGGGGCGTACAACCGAGCCACGCCCACCACGGTGGCCTCGTGCCCCAGCTCCCGCAGCAACCGGTCGGCCGGTCCCTTCAGGGCGGCGCCGGCCACGATGGGCGACACCGCCACCACGTCCTTGCGCCGGTCCCGCACGGCGTCGGCCACGCCGGGCACGGCCAGCACCGGGCCCACCGACACGATGGGATTGGACGGGCAGATGACGATGCGCTCGGCCCCGCCCAATGCCTCCAGCACGCCGGGCCCGGGCCGGGCCGTGGCTGCGCCCTGGAAGCGCACCGCCGTGACCGGCACCGAGTGGCGCCGGGCCACGAAGTAGTCCTGGAACCCGATCTCGACCGGCCCTTCGCCGCTACCGGCAACCGTGAAACGAGTGGCTACGGGGTCGTCGGACATGGGCAGCAGGCGCACGCCCACCTCCCACGCGGCGGCGATCTCGGCCGTCACCGTGGACAGCGGTGCGCCCTCGGACAGGCGCTGGGTGCGGTACAGGTGGGTGGCCAGGTCCTGGTCGCCCAGCCGGAACCACGTCTGGCCCTTGTAGCGCTCGAGCGCGTCCATCACCGTCCACGACTCGCCCACCAACCCCCATCCCGTCTCCGGGTTCACGGCTCCGGCCAACGTGTACGTCACCGTGTCGAGGTCGGGCGAGATGGCCAGTCCGTGCAGGCTGAAGTCGTCCGCCGTGTTGACGATGGCGGTGATGTCGGAAGGGGGGACGACGGCCGCCAGCCCTCGGAGCATCCGGGCGGCGCCCACGCCCCCGGCCAAGGCGGCGAACACGGGGCAACGCTAATCGGCGCGACCTGCTGTGCAACGCTGCACGCCGTGCCCGCCCCCGTTCGCGTTGCGCTCGACGCCACGCCCCTGCTCGGGGCGCGCACCGGCGTGGGGACGTTCGTGGCCGGCCTGCTGGATGCCCTCCAGGCCCGGCCCGCCGACGTCGACGTGCGCACCTACCAGCTCACCCTTCGGGCCCGCATGCCGGTCCCGCCCCGACTGCTCCACCAGGTGTGGCTACGGGTGGACTGGCCCCGGGCCCGGCTCCTGGTGCACGGCACCAACTTCGTGGTGCCGCCCACCAGCGGGGGCGGCGTCGTCACCGTGCACGACCTCACCACCCTGCGCTTTCCCCAGTTGGCGACAGCCGCCACCCGCCCCTTTCCCGCCCTGGTGCGCCGGGCCATCAAGCGGGGGGCGTGGGTGCACACGCCGTCCTCCTTCGTGGCCGCCGAGGTGGTCGACCTCCTGGGCGCCGACCCGGCCCGCGTGCGGGCCATCCCCCACGGGCTCGCGCCCGTCGGCTCCGATGCAGGGACGCGCCCGTACCCGTTCCCCTACATCCTCGCCCTCGGGACCATCGAACCCCGCAAGGGTCTGCCCACGTTGGTGCGGGCCTTCGACGCGCTCGTCGCTACCGAGCCCGACCTCCGGCTGGTGGTGGCGGGCCCGCCCGGGTGGGGCGCGGCCGCCTTCGACGAGGCCTGCGAACGGGTGGCGCCCGCGACCCGGGCCCGCATCATCCGCCTCGGGTGGGTGGACGACCGCCAGCGCGCTCGCCTGCTCCACCACGCGGCCGCCTTCGCCTACCCGTCCCTCTACGAGGGCTTCGGCCTGCCCCCCCTCGAAGCCATGGCCGCAGGCGTGCCCGTGGTCGCCACCACCGCCGGCGCCCTGCCCGAGGTCCTGGGGGACGCGGCCGTCCTCGTGCCCCCGCAGGACGACGACGCACTGGCCGGGGCGCTGGCCGGGGTCCTCACCGACGGCGAGCGCCGGGCCGGTCTCGTCGAGCGCGGTCGCCGCCGAGCCGCCGCCCGCCGGTGGGACGACACCGCCGCGGCCATGATCGACCTCTACCGGGACGCCGCGTCCGGGTGAGGGTCCTGCTTCTCACCGAGCAGCTCCGGCGGCCCGTGCCCGGGGGTATCGGCACCTACGTGCGCGGGTTGATGCAAGGCTTGAACGAACTCCATGACCCCGACGTGGACGTCACCCTCTGGGCCGGACCCGACCGGCTTCCCGTTCCCCTCCTCACCCGGGCATGGGACGCCGGTGCCCTGCGCGCCCCCCGCGGCTTCGACGTGATCCACGCCACGTCCCTCGCCCACCCCCGCGTGCGCCGCCCGGCCCGCCTGGCCGTGACCGTGCACGACGTGGCCTGGCGCCAGGTCCCCGACGCCTTCCCGCCCCGGGGCCGGCGCTGGCACGAGGCTGCCCTCCGGCGAGCGTGGCGGGACGCCGCCCTCGTCGTTGTGCCGTCCGAGCAGACGGCCGCCGCCCTGATGCCCGACTCGCGCGTGCACGTGGTGGCGGAGGGGTCGGACCACCTGCCCCCGCCGGACATGGCCGCCGCCGACCGGCTCCTGGCCGCCCACGGCATCGCCGCCGGCGCCCCGTTCCTCCTCACCGTGTCCACGCTGGAGCCCCGCAAGAACCTGCCCCGCCTGGTGGACGCCTTCGCCCGGGCCCGCCCCCGGTTGCCCGAGCCGTGGCCGCTGGTGGTCGTCGGCCCCGACGGGTGGGGACCCACCCTGCGCCCGCAGGAGGGCGTGGTGCTCACCGGCCCTGTCGAGCATGCGACCCTCAACGCCTTGTACCACCGGGCCACGCTCCTCGCCTACGTCCCCCTGGTGGAGGGCTTCGGCCTGCCGCCCCTCGAAGCCATGGCCGCGGGCCTGCCCGTCGTGGCCAGCTCCATGGCCAGCACGGGCGACGCCGCCTGCACGGTCGACCCCACCGACGTGGACGCCATCGCCGACGCCCTCGTGAAGGTGGGCGCCAACCCCGACGGGGAAGCCGGTCGTCGCCACGCCGCCACCCTCACGTGGAAGGCCGCGGCCCGGGCCCACGTGGCGCTGTGGCAACAGGTCGGGCGATGAGGGTCTCCGTCGACGTGAGCGCGGTGCCCGACCGTCCGGCCGGCGCGGGCCGCTACACCATCGACCTGGTGCAGGCCCTGTCCCGGCGGGACGACGTCGAGCTCGTGCTCGTGAGCCGGGGCGGCGACGGCGACCGGTGGGCCGGGTTGGGCGACGTCGTCCCGGCCGCCCCCGACCACCGCCCCTTGCGCCTGGCGTGGGAACAGGTGCGCCTGCCCCGCATCCTCAGGAAGCTCGCCCCCGACGTGCACCACGGCCCGCACTACACCATGCCCGAGGCGTCCAAGGTGCCCAAGGTCGTCACCATTCACGACCTCACCTTCTTCGACCATCCCGAGTGGCACGAGCGCTCCAAGGTCCCGTTCTTCCGCCGGGCCATCCGGGTGGCGTCCCGCCACGCCGACGCCCTTGTGTGCGTGAGCCGCACCACCGCCAACCGGCTGCGGGAGGAGTGCTCGCCCGCGGCACCCATCGCCGTCATCCCCCACGGCGTCGACCACAGCCGCTTCACCCCCGCCCCGCCCAGCCCGGACGCCGACCGGCTCGTGCTCGACGGCCTGGGCGTGCGCCGCCCGTTCGTCACCTTCGTGGGCACCATCGAGCCCCGCAAGGACGTGCCCTCCCTGGTGCGGGCCTTCGACCGCATCGCCGCCGTCCACACCGATCTCACCCTCGTCATCGCCGGGGGAGACGGGTGGGGGACCGACGCCCTCGACACGGCCATCGCCATGGCCCGCCACCGGGACCGCATCCTGCGCACGGGCTACGTCCCCGACGAGGCCGTGCCCGCTCTGCTCCGCTCCGCTGCAGTGGTGGCCTACCCGTCGTTGGAGGAGGGGTTCGGCCTCCCCGCCCTCGAGGCCTTGGCCTGCGCGGCCCCGCTGGTGAGCACCACCGGGTCGGCCATGGAGGAGGTGGCCGCGGGCGCCGCCCTGCTCGTGCCCCCCGCCGACGTGGAGGCGTTGGCCGGCGCCCTCGACATGGCCGTGCGCCAGGACAGCGGGCTGGCCGGCCGGCGGGAGCGGGGCCTCACCGTCGCGGCCCGCCACACGTGGGAGGCGAGCGCCGCCCGCCACGCCGAGGTCTACGTCGCCGCCGTCGACCTGGCCCGCCGCCGCTAACCCCCCACCGTTCTCGTTGCTTTCCTTCCGGTAGGCGAGCGGCGAAGCAACGAGAACGGGAGGGGGTGGCGGCGCCGGTAGGGTCACGCCCCCTATGCGGGTCTTCGTCACCGGAGGGCACGGGTTCGTGGGCGCCTGGCTGCTGCCCCACCTGCGCGACCAGGGCGACGAAGTGCTGGCCCCCGACGCCCATGCCGTCGACATCACCGACGCCGCGGCCATGGCCGACGCCCTCAGCGAAGCCCGCCCCGACGCCGTCATCCACCTGGCCGGCCTGGCCCACGTGGGCCAGTCGTGGGACGACCCCGACGCCACCGTGCAGGTCAACACCGTGGGCACCCTCCACGTGCTGGAGGCGGCCCGCCGTGTTGGGAACCCCCGCGTCCTGATCGTGAGCTCGGCCGAGGTCTACGGCCACGTGCAGCCCGACCAACTCCCCATCACCGAGGACGCCCCGCTGCTGCCGGTGTCGCCCTACGCGGCGAGCAAGGCGGCGGCCGAGCTCCTGGCCGTGCAGGCCCACCTGGGTCACGGCCTCCCGGTGGTGCGGGCCCGGCCCTTCAACCACGTGGGCCCGGGCCAGGCGCCGACCTTCGCGGTGGCCGCCTTCGCCCAGCGCATCGTGGACGCCCGCCGGTCGGGAGCGAAGACGCTCGAGGTCGGCAACCTCTCGCCCCGGCGCGACCTCACCGACGTGCGCGACGTGGTGCGGGCCTACCGCCTGCTGGTGGAGCGGGGTGAGCCCGGCCAGGTCTACAACGTGGCGTCGGGCCAGGACGTGGCCATCGAGGACGTGGTGCGGCGCATGCTCGACCTGGCCGGCGTCGACCTGGAGCTGGAGGTCGACCCGTCGCTGCTCAGGCCGGTGGACGTGCCCGTCCTCAGGGGCGACGCCACCCGCCTGCGCCAAGCCACGGGCTGGGTGCCGGAGATCGCTCTCGACGACACGCTGCGGGACGTGCTGCATGCGGCACAAGCCGCCCAAAAAGGGACCGCCGGGCCGGCCTGACGGGGGGAAGTCAGGTCGGCCCGGCGGTCAGAGCGGTGCGGTCCCGGGAGGAGGGCCGCCCCGCCGAAGGGAGGCGCCGAGAGGCGCCGGCGGTCAGGCGGCGGCGCTGCCGTTGACCGAACCGGCGAACCGGGCCTGTGCCTCGCGAGCCAGCTCCCGGGCCGTGGTGCGGGCCTGCTTCATGAGGTCGGCCATCTGCTCGGGCAGGAAGCCCTCCAGCTCCTCGATGCGGCCCTCGATCTCCTGCAGCACCGGCTCCAGCTTGCCTTCGAGATCCTTGGTCACCTTGGTGACCTGGCCCCGGAGCTCGTTCAACTGCGCCTCCAGGTCCTTGGTCCGGACCTCCAGCTCCTGGGTGAGCTCGTGCCGGCGCACCTGCGCCTTCTGGAAGCCGATCACGCCCAGGCCAACGAGTACATAGCCGGCGTCTTTCAGGGTCTTGGTCACATCAGCCATAGTAGCCACCATACAGCGGAATGCGAACTATTGCAAGCAGTTTTCTGATCACCGGCGTCCTCGCTTGACCACTGTCCGAGGGCCCCCCTCCGCTAGCGTCGCACCCCTGATGGACGCTGCGCCCACGGCACCTCCCGTCGTCGCGGTCGTCGTCACCCACGACCCGGGGCCCTGGCTGGAGGAATGCCTGGCCGCCCTGGCGGCGCAGGACTACCCGAGCCTGTCCGTCCTCGTGGTCGACGCGGCCAGCGCCGAGGATCCCACCCCCCGGGTGGCGTCCGTGCTGCCCACCGCCTACGTCCGCCGCATCACCGGCAACCCGGGCTTCGGCCCGGCCGCCAACGAGGTCCTCCAGGTGGTGGAAGGCGCCTCCCACTTCCTCTTCTGCCACGACGACGTGGCCCCGGCGCCCGACACCGTGCGCCTGTTGCTGGAAGAAGCGTTCCGGTCCAACGCCGGCATCGTCGCCCCCAAGCTGGTCGACTGGGACGAGCCCGAGCACCTCCTCCAGGTCGGCATGGGAGCGGACAAGAGCGGGGCCCCGGTTCCCGCCGTGGAGCACGGCGAGCTGGATCAGGAGCAGCACGACGCCGTGCGGGACGTGTTCGTCGCCCCCGGCGGCTGCACGCTGGTGCGGGCCGACCTGTTCGCCGCCCTGGGCGGCTTCGACCCGAAGGTGTCGTTCTTCGGCGAGGACCTCGACCTGTCGTGGCGGGCCCAGATCGCCGGCGCCCGGGTGGTGGTGGCCCCCGGCGCCCGGGTGCGCCACCGGGAATCGATGTCCCGGGGCGAGCGGGCGGTGGGCGACGTCGTGCCCGCCGACAACGCCGCCCTCCGGGCCGCCGTTCGGCCCCTGCAGCTGCGCCACCGGCTGCGGGCCGTGCTCAAGGACTACGGGCTGTTCCATCTGCTCCGCGTGCTGCCCCAGATCCTCCTGCTCGGGCTGGCGGAGATGGCGTACGGCCTGGTGTCGGGGCGACGCCAGACGACCAAGGACATCGCCGGCGCCTGGCGCTGGAACCTGCGCCAGTGGGGCGACCTGCGTGCCGCCCGCAAGGCCGTGCGCAAGAACCGGTCGCTGGGCGACGGCGAGGTGCGCCGCCTTCAGAGCCGGGGCAGCGCCCGGATGAACGCCTTCGTGCGGGGCCAGCTGGCGGGCGAGGACCGGGCCCGCCTGGCCCACTTCGCCGGCCCGGACGCGGGGTCGACGCTGCAGACGCTGCGCCTGCCCCTCATCGTGTGGGGCGTGGTCGCGGCCGTGCTCCTGGTGGGCACGCGGCGGTTGCTGAACGGGCCCCTGCCCGCGGTGGGCGAGCTGGCGCCCTTCCCCGAGCATGTGCTCGACGTGATCCGCCCCTTCCTGTCCGGGTGGCACGCCACCGGCCTGGGGAGCGAGGGCCCGGCGCCGGCCGCGTTGGGCCTCCTCGGTCTGGGCGGCACCGTTCTGCTCGACGGCATGGGCCTGCTCCAGAAGGTGCTGGTGCTGGGCGCCCTGCCCGCGGGGGCCATCGGCATGTTCCGGTTGGCCAAGCCCCTGGGTTCCATGCGCACCCGGCTGGCCGCGCTGGTGGTGTACGTCGCCATCCCCTTGCCCTACAACGCCCTGGCCCGGGGGCGGTGGGGCGCCCTGCTGCTGTACGCGGCCGGACCCTGGCTGATCGGCTCGCTGCTGCGGGCCACCGGGCTGGAGCCGTTCGCCGGCGGGCGGGCCACCGAGACCGGCGCCCGCCGCTGGATCCCCCTCCTGTGCCCGGGCCTGCTGCTCGCCCTGGTGGCCGCCTTCGCCCCGGCGGTCGCCCTCCTGTTCGTGGTGGTGGCCGTCGGGCTCCTGCTGGGGTCGCTGCTGGCCGGCGAGGTCAAGGCAGCCAGCCGGGCCGTGGTGCTGGCGGTGGGCGCCGTCGTGGTGGCTGTCGTGCTGCTGTTCCCGTGGTCGCTCGGCTTCGTGCTCCCGGGCGCCCGCTGGTCGGCCGTGTCCTCAGTGGGCCTGGGCATCCACCGAGGCCTGGGCGTCGGACCCCTGCTGCGCTTCCAGACCGGCCCCCTGGGCGCCCCGCCCCTCGGGTGGGCGTTCCTCGTCGTGGCCGCCCTTCCCCTCGTGCTCGGGCGGGAGTGGCGGTTCGCGTGGGCGGCCCGCCTCTGGACCGTCGCCCTGCTGTGTTGGGGTGTGGCATGGGCGGGCGGGCGCCACTGGTTGGGCGTGGCCGTTCCCAGCGCCGACCTCCTGCTCATGCCCGCCGACCTCGCCCTGGCGCTGTGCGCGGGCCTGGGCATGGCCGCCTTCGAGACCGACCTGCGCGGGTACCGCCTGGGCTGGCGCCAGGTGGCGTTGGTGGTGTCGGCCGGAGCGGCAGCGCTCGGCACCCTCCCGGTGCTGGGCGCGTCGGTGGACGGCCGGTGGAAGCTGCCCGGTACCGACTTCCACCGGTCCCTGGCGTGGATGCAGGACCACCGCCACGAGGGCGCTTTCCGGGTGCTGTGGGTCGGCGATCCCGAAGCCCTCCCGCTCGACGGTTGGCGGTTGGAGGACGGCGTCGCCTACGCCACCAGCCGGGGCGGCGCGCCCGACATCGCCGACCGCTGGCCCGATCCCAACCCGGGCACGTCCGTCCTCCTGGGCGACATGCTCGACGTGGCCCGCCGGGGCGACACCACGCGCCTGGGCCACCTGCTCGCCCCCATGGGCGTGCGCTACGTCGTGGTGCCCTCGGCCCTGGCTCCCAACCCGGCCAGCCGCCGTCCCCGGGTCCTGCCCCCGGCCCCCGATGTCCCCGCCGCCCTGGCCGCCCAACTCGACCTGCGGCAGGTCGCCACCGACCCCACCCTCACCATCTACGAGAACGCGGCGTGGGCGCCGGGCCGGGCCGTGCTGACCTCGGAACCGGCGGTGGCGGCCAGCAAGCGCGGGTCCGACCGCGCTGCCCTGAGCGTGGACCTGGCCGGCAGCCCGCCCGCGCTGGTGAAGGAGCACAGCGACACGTCCTTCAGTGGCATCGTGCCCGAGGGCGGGACGGTCCACGTGGCCGAGGCCTACAGCCCGGGCTGGTCGCTGCGGTCGGGAGGTAGCGGGGCCGAACGGCGCCATGCCTTCGGCTGGGCCACCGCCTTCGACGGCGCCCGGGGCGGCTCGGGATCGTTGCGTTACCACACCAACCCGGTTCGATGGCTGGCCATCCTGATCGAGCTGGCCCTGTGGGTCGCCCTGGTGCGCTTCCTGGTCCGGGAGCGAAGGGCCCGGTGAAACCCCGCCGGGGCCTCGTGCTCGTCGTTCTGGCCGCCCTGCTGGTCGCGGCCGTCGTGGCCGACCGGCTGCCCCGCCGGGGGGACGGCACTGTCGTGCGCGCCGTCCGGGGGTCGACGGGGCCACAGGCGGCCCGGTCGTCCGCCCTGTCGTCCAGCTGGTACTGCCCGGGCGGCACGGCCGCGACCGGTGGCGGCGCCGACGTCACCGTGGCCGTGGCCAACCCCGGTACCCGCGCCCTGTCGGGCACCATCACCGTCCTCGTCCAGCAGGGGCCGCCCAAGGTCACGTCCTTCACCGTGGGGGCGGCGTCGGTCCACGCCGTGGGGCTGGCGTCGCTGGTCAACGCCCCCTGGGCCGGCGCCGTGGTCGACATGACCGGGGGTGGCGCCGTGGTCGAACAGCGCGTTGCCGGGCCCCAGGGCGAGGACATCTCCCCGTGCTCGTCCACCGCGTCCCGCCACTGGTACTTCGCCGCCGGCTCGACGGCCAAGGACGCCCAGCTCTCCCTGTTGCTCCTCAACCCCTTCCCCGACAGCGCCATCGTCGACCTGTCCTTCGCCACCACCGAGGGATTCCGCTCGCCGGGCGACTACCAGGGCCTCGTCGTGCCCGGCGGGTCGCTCCAGGTGATCGACATCGGCGCCCACGTCCGGCGGCAGGACGACGTCTCGACCGCCGTGTCCGTCCGGGCCGGTCGGTTGGCCGCCGGGCAGGTGCTGATCCGCACCGCTCCGGGCGTGGCCGGCCTGTCCGGCGTAGTGGGCGCCCCGGCGCTGGGGCGCACGTGGTGGTTCCCCGACGGGCTGGTGGCCGACGGCGTGACCGAGAAGTTCGAGGTCTTCAACCCGGCCTCGTCCGAGGCCAAGGTGGAGGTCGCCCTGACGCTGGACCAGGGTGACGCCGAGCCCTTCGAGCTCACCGTTCCCGCCCAGGGCCGGGTCACGCTGGTGGCCAACAGTGAGGCCCGCGTTCCCAAGGGCGTGGCCCACTCGGCGGTGGTCCGGTCCGCCAACGGGGTGCCCGTGGTCGTGCAGCGATCAGTGGAGGCGACCACGCCCCGGCTGGGCCGGGCCGACACGGTCGGCGGCACCGGCACCGCTCGCCGGTGGGCGTTCGCCCTGGGCGCGGCCACCGACGCGGTCGACGAGTGGGTGATCGTGTACAACCCGTCGAGCTTCCCGGCCACGGTGTCGTTCGCCGGGCTGGCCGGCGGCCAGCGCATCGCCATCGACGGGCTGCAGGGCATCGCCGTCCCCGCCGGCCGTCGCCAGGCGTTTCGCCTGTCGGACCACATCAAGCGGGACCCTTTGCCGCTGGTGGTCGACGCCACCCAGCCCGTGGTGGTGGAGCGTGCCGTCTACGTGGTGGGCGGCGCCGGCGTCTCGTCGTCCGTCGGCATCCCGCTCGACTGAGGGGCGGGCAGGGGTTCGTCGGCCCGGGCTTGGGCCTCCTGGGCCTGCATGGCTTCGAGGATGGCCTGAAAGATCTTGGCCGCGTCCTCGTCCAGGTGGTCCCGGGCCTTCAGGAAGATGAGCCCGCCCAGGAAGATGGGCGGGCTGACTATGAGGAACGCGGTGCGCAGGTTGCCGCCGAAGGCGCCGGCCAGGGCGAACACGACCAGGGGCGCGGCGGCCTGGCCGAACACCACCGACACCAGGTTGAAGGCGCCGAAGCCCGCGCCCCGCAGGTTGGCGGGCACGGCGTCGGACAGGCCGGCCCGCAGGGCGGGTACCGACAGGGTGGTGATGAAGAAGCCCGCCAGCTCGAGGGCGAAGGTCACCGCCAGTGAGTGGTGGAGATAGGAGAGCACGAACAGGGCGTTGCCGATGAGGATGCAGTAGGCGGGAATGGCCATGCGGGCACCCCGCACCCGGGTGGCCCAGCGATCGGCCAGGCGGCCGCCGAGCAGCACGCCGGGCACGCCGCCCAGGATCACCAGGAGGCCGACGTAGGCCTCGGCCGATCCCTTGGGCGCGCCCAGCTCCCTCTCGTAGAACTGGGGGAGGGCGGCGCCGATGGCGGTGATGGTGAAGAGCAGCGCCGTCACCCCCACCAGCGCGTACCGCATGGTGGTGATGGCGAAGATGGTGCGCAGGTCCTTGCGCAGGCCGTCGACCATGCCTGCGAACAGCGGGCCCCGGTGCTGCTCGGCCGCGGGTTCGGGCGCTTCGGCCAGGCCCAGGTGCATGCGGTCGGCGTGGCCCCGGACCGGCTCGCGCAGGCGGTACACGGCCAGGGCGATGAGCACCCCCGGTGTGCCCACGACGAGGAAGGCCGCCCGCCAGCCCCAATGGGCGCCCACCATGCCCCCCAGGCCCACGCCCAGGCCGAAGCCCACGAACAGGAGGGCCTGCTGGATGGAGAACGCAAGGCCCCGCTCCTCGGCCGGGTAGTAGTCGGCGATGAGGCTGGCGGCCGACGGTTCGGTGATCGCCTGGCCGAACCCGAGGGCGGAGCGGACGCCCACCAGGCTGGCGAAGTTGGGCGCCGCCGCCGTGAGGGCGGTGATGCCGGACCAGGCCACCACCGTGTGCCCGATGGTCCGGGACCGGTTCCAGCGGTCGGCCAGGTACCCGGCGGGGACGGTCACCAGCCCGTTGACGAGCACGAAGGACGAGAGCAGCAAACCGATGCCGGCGTCGCTCACGCCGAAGTCGTGCTTCAAGGGCGTGACCACGCCCCGCACGATGTTCTGGTCGACCTGGTCGATCATGATGACGAGGCCGAGCACCCACATGGGGAAGGCGGAGGCGCGTCGCGTGGGCACGGCTCAGTTTGGCGCGCGCGAGAGTGAGGGTCACATGGAACGGGTCCTGCTCGCTGTCGTGTTGATCGTGGTCGCCGGTGTCGTGGCATTCGTGCTGCGCCGCCGCCAGCGGGCCGCGGCGCCCACCCAGCCTCGGTGGGCCGTGCCCATGCAGCTCGACCGGGCCGACTTCGACGCCGGCGCCCGCCCGTGGCTGGTGGCGGTGTTCACGTCACGCACGTGCGAGTCGTGCGAGCGGGTGACGGCCAAGGCCGCCGTGCTGGCCAGCGACGCGGTGTCGTACCAGGAGGTCCCGTTCCAGGAACGGCAGGACCTGCACGAGCGCTACGGCATCGAGGCCGTGCCCACCATCGTTGTGGCCGACGAGGAGGGCGTGGTGCGGGCGTCGTTCGTGGGCGTGCCCACGGCCACCGACCTGTGGGCCGCCGTGGCCGAGGCCCGCCAGCCCGGCACCAGCCCCGAACCCGGGCTCGGCAGCGTGGCGCCCTGAGCCGAGGGTCGGCTCTTGTGGACCAACGGATGTTGGGTACGCAGGGGTTGGCCGTCCCCGCCCTCGGGCTGGGCTGCATGGGCGAGGAACTGCTCGGGCGGGTGCTGAGTACGCCAAGGCATGCCGCCCGCCGCCCCCAGCGCCCCTCGAGCGTTCTGTGGCAACTGAGTTTCGGCCCCCGGAACTCAGTTGCACGAGAACCAGGAGGGGGCCGGCGGCTAGCTCACAACGGTGGCGTGCCAGACGCCGCCCACACCGTCACCGGTGGTGTCGCCTGGCTTGGTATCGGGGGCGTAGCGGTACTGGGGCTGGCCCTTGTACGTCACCTGCGTGCTGCCGTCGGCCCGGGTGATGGTGCCCAAGTCGCTGGCCGTCACACCCGCCGACGCCACCGGCTTGGTCACGCCCGTGGCCAGCGTCAGCGGCGGCCACTTGCTGGCGCAACCGCCGGTGCAGGCGCTGGTGCCGTTCTTGTCGTTGTCGAACCGGTACAGGGTGAACCCCTGAGCATCGACGAGCAGCTTGCCCAACTTGGCGTCGGTGGCCACGCCGACGGTGGCGGCCGCCGCCGCCGTCGTGGGCGCTGCCGTCGTGGGCGCTGCCGTCGTGGTCGTGGCCGACGTGCTCTTGTTCTTCGTGCCGCAGCCCGTCAACAACAGGACGAGGACCGCCGCGGCGGCCAACAACTTCGATGGGTTCGTCATCGAACCTCCCTCGCTGAGACCGCACCGCGCCCTCCAGTGTCCACCACCCGGGACCCGAAGAGCGCGCGCCCCCACGCGCTAGCGCTCCATGACCTCCGTGGGCTCGGGGTCGCCGTTGAGCGGCCCGGCGTCGGTGGGCTCGGTGGTGCCGAACCGGGGGATCGACTTCACGCCCGGCGCGTGCACGGCCTTGCCGTAGGCCTGGTCCACCAAGCGGCCCACCTCGGCACCGTCGATCGTCTCCTGGTCGAGCAGGGCCCGGGCCACCGCCTCCAACCCCTTGCGGTGGCGCTTGAGGACGGTCATGGCCCGCTCCTCCTGCTCCCGCAGGATGCGTTCGACCTCCTCGTCGATGACCTGCTGCGTGCCGTCGCTGTAGTCCCGCGTGTGCATGAGATCCTCACCCAGGAACACCATGCCCTGCGAGCCCCACGCCATGGGCCCGATCTTCTCGCTCATGCCGAACTCCCGCACCATCTTGCGGGCCAGCTCGGTGGACCCCTGCAGGTCGTTGGACGCGCCCGTGGTGAGCGTGCCGAAGATCAGCAGCTCGGCCACCCGACCGCCCATGCGCACGGCCAGCGTGTCCTGGATGTAGCCGAGGTCGTACGTGTGGCGCTCGGCCATGGGCAACTGCTGGGTGACGCCCAGGGCCATGCCCGTGGGGAGGATGGTGACCTTGTGCACGGGATCGGCGTTGGGGAGGACGTAGGCCAGCACGGCGTGGCCGCCCTCGTGGAAGGCGGTGAGCTCCTTCTCCTTCTCGGACAAGGCGATCGACTCCCGCCGCTGCCCCATGGTCACCCGGTCGCGGGCGGCCTCGAAGTCCTGCATGTGCACGGCGTCGCCGCCCCGGCGCACGGCATGCAGTGCCGCCTCGTTGACCAGGTTGGCCAGGTCGGCGCCGCTCATGCCCGGCGTGCCCCGGGCCACGATCTCCAGGTCGACGTCGGGACCCAGCCGCTTGTCCTTGCAGTGCACCTTGAGGATGGGCAGGCGCTCTTCCAGATCGGGGAGGGGGACGACGATCTGCCGGTCGAATCGGCCCGGGCGCAGCAGCGCAGGATCGAGGATGTCGGGCCGGTTGGTGGCCGCCATCATGACGATGCCCTCGGTGGTCTCGAACCCGTCCATCTCCGCGAGCATCTGGTTGAGCGTCTGCTCTCGCTCGTCGTGCCCGCCGCCCAGACCGGCGCCCCGCTTGCGGCCGATGGAGTCGATCTCGTCCACGAAGATGATGGCGGGCGCCTGCTTGCGGGCGGTCTGGAACAGGTCCCGCACCCGAGCGGCGCCCACGCCCACGAACATCTCCATGAAGTCCGACCCGGTGACGGAGATGAACGGCACCCCGGCCTCGCCGGCCACGGCCCGGGCCAGCAGCGTCTTGCCCGTCCCCGGCGGACCGACCAGCAGCACGCCCTTCGGGATGCGCGCGCCCACCTCACGGAACTTGCCGGGCATCTTCAGGAAGTCGACGACCTCCCGGATCTCCTGTTTGACGCCCGTGTACCCGGCCACGTCGTTGAACGTGGTCTTGGGCCGTTCGGTGGTGTACACCTTCGCCTTCGACCGCCCTATGGACATGAGCCCGGTCATCTGCCCCTGGGCGCGCCGGCTCATCCAGACCCAGAAGCCGATGAGGATGGCGACGGGGAAGAGGAACGGGAGGAGGGCGCCCAGCAGGCTGGGCGTGGTGTTGGTGAACTGGAGCTTCGGCACCTTCTGGCGCATGAGCTCCTCGACGCTGTCCGGCATCGGGTGGGGCCCGGTGACGCTGAAGCGGGTGTGGTCCTTGTCGCTCAGCTCGCCGGTGATCTTGCCGTTGTCGTTGTTGACGGTGGCCGACGCCACCTGCCCGGCCTGGACCTTCTGGATCAACTCGTTGTACGTGAGTTGCGACTTGGTCTGGGTGCCGGGGAAGCGGCTGAACACCAGGGCGGCCAGCACGAGGGCGAACAGCACGATGCCGACCCAGCGCCAGTTCTGTTCGGGCGGGGCGCCAGGCGTGCGAGGACGTTCGGGGCGGCCTGGACGCAGGTCCCCGGGTTGCCGGCTCATGCGGCCATGCTAGGCGGCTCCTGTGGCTTCCCCACCCGCGCCTGGCGTACCCCCGATCGGGGGAGAATCACAATCATGTCTTGGCCAACAATGAGCGCGCGTAAGAAGTATCCCCCGCCTGGCTTCGGGCACCCGGTAGCTTCGACGCTCATGGACCTCCGGCGCTGCGCTCGCCCCGGCTGCGGGGGTTCGGCCGCGGCCACGATGACGTACGACTACGCCAGTCGCACCGTGTGGTTGGACAATCCCGGTGCCGAACCGGATCCCAACGCGGCCTGGGGCCTGTGCCTCACCCATGCCGACACGCTGCGGGTGCCGGTGGGCTGGGCCAGGGACGACCGCCGCACGCCGATCATCCCCCTGCGGCCCGCCATCGCCGTCTGAGTCGGGCCATCCAACGTTCGGCCCGTCCGACCGGTCGCGCGGGCCCCGCGTAGGCTGGAACCGTGCCTCTCGACCGTCGCACGGCCGCCCTCGTCCGCACCATGGACGAGCACGACCTGCGGCAGTTGGTGATCCTCGCCCGGGGCCGCCTCGAGGCCCTGGGAGGTCCCCGTTTCGAGCCCGCATCCGGCGAGCCCAGCGTCACGTACCGCCAGCAGGCGGTCCGCTGCAACAAGCCCACCTGCACCCGGTGCCCGCACGGGCCCTACTGGTACGCCTATTGGCGGGAGGACGGCCGGGTCCGCTCCCGGTACGTCGGCAAGAACCTGCCTCAGTGATGGCGTGACCCAGCAGGAGCAGGAACCGGCGACCCAGCGACGCTGGGGTCTGGGCGACGCCGTGGGCGGCTATGTCGTCGCCTACTTCCTCGCCGGCCTGTTCGGCGTGATGTGGGTCAGCATCTCGGGGAACAGCGGCGACAGCCTGGGCCTGGCCGTGTTCTCCAGCCTGGGCCTGTGGATCGGCATGGGTGGGTCCGTGTGGGTGGCGACGTACCGCAAGGGCTCGGGCGACCTGGCCCGGGAGATGGGCTTCGTCCTCCGGCCCATGGACGTCCCCGTGGGTGTGGCCGTGGGCCTCGCCTGCCAGTTCGTCATGGTGCCGCTGCTCTACCTGCCGTTCCGCCTCAACGACCCCAACCTGGGCAACCGCCTGGAGGAACCGGCCCGCAAGCTCAACCAGCTGGCCTCCGGTCCCGGGTTCGCCCTGCTGCTCTTCGTGGTCGTGGTGGGTGCGCCCCTGATCGAGGAGCTGTTCTTCCGGGGCCTGCTGCTGCGCGCCCTGGAGGCCCGGTTCGGGGCCGCGTGGGCGGTGGCCGGGTCGTCCGTCGCCTTCGGGCTCGCGCACTACCAACCCCTGCAGTTCCTGGGCCTGGCCGCCTTCGGCGTGGTGCTCTCCCTGCTGGCGTGGCGCACCGGCCGCCTGGGTCCTGGCCTGGTGGCCCACGCCGTGTTCAACCTGGCGACCATGGTGGTTCTGGCCCAGCAGCACTGACCCCCCACCTCAAGTTTTGGCGAATTCTTGCCGAACCTTTCATTGAGGTTGGAGAGGACGGAAGGGACCCCCAGATGAGATGCCCCAAGTGCCGCCACGTGCGGCTGGTTGAAGTCGCCCTGACCATGGGTCAGCGCAAGGTCACGATGCGCAGCTGCTCCCGCTGCGACACCCGTTGGTGGGATAGCGAGGGCGAGAGCCTCAACCTGCCCCGCGTGCTCGAGCTGGCCTCGACGCGCTGACCAACGCCGGGCCCCGGAGGTCGTACGACCCCGGGCCATGACACTATTTGTGCCTGGTTGCCGCGAGGGCACGCTCGTACCGTCAACCCCGTGCGAGGGTGGGCAGCAGGTGCGTTGTTCGCAGCGGCCTTGGCGGTACCGGCCACGTCTGCCGGCGCCGCCACCACGCCCGTTCCCGGGCTCCCGCCCGGCTTTCCGTCGGCGTGCAACTCCGGCCCCGGGCGGTCGACGAGCCTGCAGCGGCTCACGACCGGTCCCGTGCCCGGCCAGATCTCTCCCGGCGACACCGTCGTGGTGCTCGTCACCTGGAACCCGAAGGACTGGGACGACCTCGACCGCCTGGACGACTGCGTCGACGTGCGCTCCCTCGGCTCGGCCCAGGAGCTCCAGCAGTTCCGCTTCCGCCAGGAGCCCATCGCCAACACCGGCTTCTTCGTGCGCACCTTCGTCGCCCCCATGAACCTCGAACCGGGCGACTACCTGTGCGGCCGGGCCCGTGAGCACGGCGATCCCAGCCCGGGCAACTTCTACACGCAGGAAGCCGACAGCTGCCTGCTGGTCAAGGCGGCCACCGTGCCGACCACGACGACCACAACCGCCACGACGACGACCACGACCACCACCACCACCACCACGACCACGGTGCCGACCACCACCACGAGCACGTCGTCCACGACCTCCACCACGTCGGGGTCGAACGGGACGAACGGGAACGGCGGGTCGACCACCACCACGTCCGGAGGCTCCGCCACCACCGCCGGCGCCGCCCAGGTGCTCGGCGTCACCATCGTCCGCAACGCCAACACGCCCGCCGCCACCGGGCCCCTGGCCCGCACCGGATCCTCGAACCTCGCCCCGCTGGTGGGCCTGGGCCTGTTGATCATGGTGGTCGGCGGCCTGGCCGTCGAGCTGGGCCGTCGGCCGGCCACCGACTAGCCGAGTAGGCCGGTTCCGAGTAGGCGCGAAACGCAGCCCGGCGACCATCCCCTCCGATTTCAGGGCAACATGAGGGGGCCCATGCGACGCGCCATCCGCAGTTTCCCGAGGTTCCGCGCCCCTTCGCTCACCACGGCGGTGACGTTCGCCGTCGTGGCCGTGGCCGCCGCCTTCGTCTTCGTCCAGCTCGAGCCCCGCCTCCTGCTGCGCAACACCACACCGTCGGGCGGCGACATGGGCGCCCACGTGTGGCTTCCCGCCTACCTCAGGGACCACCTGCTGCCCCACGGCCGCCTCACCGGTTGGACGCCCGACTGGTACGACGGCTTCCCCGCGCTGGTCTTCTACTTCCCGTTGCCCAGCCTGATGATCGTCGCCCTGTCGACCATCCTCCCGTACGGGATCGCTTTCAAGCTCATCACCGTGCTGGGTGTGGTGACCCTGCCCGTGGCCGCCTGGGCCTTCGGGAAGCTGTCGGGGATGCGGGCGCCCGGGCCCGCCTGCCTGGCCGTGGCCACGGTCCCGTTCCTCTTCGACCGCACCTTCACCATCTACGGCGGCAACATCCCGTCCACCCTCGCCGGCGAGTTCGCCTTCTCCATCAGCCTCAGCCTCACCCTGTTGTTCCTCGGCGTGTTCGCCAAAGGGTTGGTCACCGGGAAGTACCGGGCCCTCGCCGCCGGGCTCCTCGCCCTCATCGCCCTGTGCCACATCGTCCCCACGTTCTTCGCCCTGATCGGCGCCGCCCTGTTGCTGGCCCTGCGCTTCGATCGCCAGCGCCTCAAGTGGGCCCTCCCGGTGTTCCTCGTGGGCGGCGCCCTCGTGGCCTTCTGGGTCATCCCCTTCCTCATGCGCATCGCCTACACGAACGACATGGGATGGGAGAAGCTCACCGCCTACCGGTCCAACCTCGTGCCCCACAACGACCGGTGGGTGGCCCTCCTAGCCTTGGCCGGGGCGGTGGCCGCCCTCGTCATGCGCCGGCGCACGGGCACCTTCCTCGCCCTCCTGGCCGCCGTGTCCGGTCTGGGCTTCATCCTCGCCCCGCAGGGCCGCCTCTGGAACGCCCGCCTGCTGCCGTTCTGGGTGATCTCGCTCTACCTCCTCGCCGGTGTGGCCGTGGCCGAGCTGGGCCGCGCCCTGGGGCGGGGGTGGGACGGCCTCGAGGTCGAGCCGGTGGCTGCCCACCTGGACGAGGACGTCGGCCAGCACGACCATGCCCCCGCGCCCGCCGACGCCGCCCCGCCGACGGCGCCGCTCCCTCGGGCCGCCCGCAGCACTGCTGGTGAGACCAACGCCGGTTGGGTCACCCCGGTGGTGGCCCTCCTCGCCGCTCTGTGGTTCGTGGCCCTGCCCCTGCACATCCTCGACCACACCCCCGTGCTCAAGTCGGCCTTCCCCACCAACGACCGCAGCTTCATCCCCGACTGGGTCAAGTGGAACTACACGGGTTACGAGGGCAAGGCGTCGAACCCCGAGTACCAGGGACTCATCTCCACCATGACCACGGTGGGCAAGGAGAGGGGCTGCGGTCGGGCCATGTGGGAGTACGAGCCCGAGCTCGACCGGCTCGGCACGCCGATGGCGCTGATGCTGCTGCCGTACTGGACCCACG
>Ga0070741_10002747_pt1 | contig 45975 bp, 42 predicted proteins | sample Coa_R1_4_FD_66440 | JGI IMG/M metagenome (GOLD analysis project Ga0070741, IMG submission 66440) | Surface soil microbial communities from Centralia Pennsylvania, which are recovering from an underground coalmine fire - Coalmine... | ecosystem: Environmental > Terrestrial > Soil > Unclassified ... | reverse complement strand
GGCCACCGCCTGGGCATCGATCCCGTGGCCGAAGCGGCGCTCGACCGCCCCGGCAGAAGCGATGGCTTCCAGACAGCCGGTACCTCCGCATCGGCAGACAGGTCCGCGGGGGTCAACCGCGACATGCCCGAGTTCCCCGCCAATGCCGTGGGCTCCCGTGTACGGATGGCCGCCGATGATTACAGCGGCCCCAACCCCGGTTCCCAGCGTGAGCAACAGGTAATCGCTGCGTCCGCGTGCCGCCCCAAGCGTCCCCTCGGCCAACGCTGCGGCGCGCACGTCGTGTAGCACCGCGACCGGCGAGGACAGCCGGCGCGAAGCCAGCTCGCGCAACGGGACGTCTCGCAGTCCGACGTTCGTGGCCTCGAGCACCATGCCGTCGGAGTCGCGGACGAGCCCGGGAACGGCGATGCCGACGGCCCTCGGCCCCGGGCTCGGCGACGCGAGCCGGCCCGCAAAAGCGAGAATCGACTCGATCACAGCCTCTGCTCCACGGTCTGTGCCGGTGGGCCGGCGCGTCTCGTTCCAGGTGCGACCTTGACGGTCGAAGACGGCGCCCTTCATCGTCGTACCGCCGACGTCGATCGCGACTACGTGTTCAGCCTGGCTGGCCATCGTGGTCCAGCACCACGGAGCGGTTCAGGTGACGGGGGCGGTCCGGGTCAAGCCCGCGATGGAGGGCGAGCGCGACCACGAAGCGCTGCACACGGACGAGCTCGACCAGCGGGTCGCTAGAGGGCTCCACGATTCTGGCTCCCGTCTCCTCGATCTCTCCAGCGAGTCCGGCGGGCAGCTGGGCGAGCGCCCAGACGACCGTGCCCCTCTCTGCGACGCTGATCGGACCGTGGCGGTACTCAAGCGCCGGGTAGGCCTCGCTCCATGCCCCCGCCGCCTCGCGGGCCTTGAGCGCCGCTTCCCGGGCGAGCCCGACGCTGGCGCCGCGCCCGAGAAACACCAGTTGGCGCAGCCGCTCAGTCGGCTCGAGCGGCAGCGGCTCGACCAGTGCACGCCCGGCGTCCGCGGCCACGCGGGGCATCTCGTCTCCGAGAGCAGCGCGGAACAGCGCGACGGTGGCGGTCGCAAACCGGGTCTGCACGACCGACCGCTCGTCGGCGAACGGCATCGCCACCACGCGATCGGCCTCTCGCGCCAGAGGGCTGTCGGAATCCGCGGTGATCACAAGCACCTGGCCTTCGGGGCGCAGCGCCCGCGCCGCGTCGAGCACCTCGGTCGTCGTCCCGGAGCGCGACAAGGCGATCGCCAAGTCGTAGTGGCGGTGAAGCGGTAGCTCGGAGGCGGCAAAAGCGTCGCTCTCGCCGTGGCCGCCGCGCTCGCGGCTTGCGGCCACGGCCTGGGCGATGTAGTACGAGGTGCCACAGCCAAGGAACGCCACGCGCTCCCCCGGGGCGGGCAGTAGGTCGTGGACGCTGCGCGCAAGCGCTGCCGCTTGACGCCACACCTGCGGTTGGCTGGAGATCTCCTCCTCGACGACCGTCACGTCACGGTGACCTTGCTGAGCCCCTCGGGAGCATCCGGGTCGTAGCCGAGCCGGATAGCGAGCCCATGCGCGAGCTGCTGACCGCGCACGACCGCGACGATCGGCGCGAGCGGCTCGGGCACCCGGGCGGGCAGCGACACGTCCGCGCGTTCATCGGAGCCGATGACGAGCACGCTGGCCTCCCGTGCCCGCAGCTCGTCGACGAGCGAGCAGACGTCCTCGAACGCGGGACCGAACGCGCGCAGCGCGACCACAGGAAAGCCGCGGGTGACCGCCGCGATCGGACCGTGGCGAAGATCTGCCGCCGAGTAGCCGTCGGCCAGCAGCGAGCAAGTCTCCTTGACCTTCAGCGCGCTCTCAAGCGCCGCGGCATACAGATAGCCGCGCGCCACCACGATCAGCTGAGACGTTCCCGCGAGTCCGTCTGCCGCGGCGGCCGTGGGCTCCGGATCATCGAGGATCGCCTCCGTCGCGTCAGGCACGGCACTCAGCTCGTCACGCGTGAAGGGCACGCTCCCAAGCGCGGCTGCGATCAGCGCGAAGGCAACGAACTGGGCGCTCACGGTCTTGGTCGCCGGGACGGCCAGCTCCTCCCCCACCTCGAGCTCGATGACCCCGGCCGCCGCCTGCGCCAGCTCGCTTCGCGGATCGTTGGTGATCGCCAGCCCGCGCCCGCCGGCGGCTTGGAGCGCGTGGAGCGTCCGCACGATTTCGGGGGTTGCCCCTGACTGGCTCACCGCGATCACCAGCTGGCCGTCATAGTCGACGTCGATCCCGTACAGCGTGTGCAGGCTCGGTGCCGCGAGCGAGACCGGCTTGCCGGTGGCCGCCTCCAGGAGGTAACGGCCGTAGACCGCAGCGTGGTCCGAGGAGCCGCGCGCGACGATAGTGACGCCGCGCAGGGGCGACGGAGCGACCCTCCGCACGATCTCGCCGATCCATTCCGCTCGGGCGATCAGGGCCCGCAGCCGGTCTGGCTGCTCGGCCATCTCGTGGGCCATCTGCGTTCCTGTCATCTACAGGAGCTTTTCATGCGGCCCGCTCCTCGCGCTGGCGGCGCTCCAGGATGGCCGCCGTCTCTCGCTCAGACGGCCACTTGGCGCCGTTCTCCCAGTACACGCGGATCGCCTCGAGCGGACGGCCCTTGGTCTCCGGCGCCATGACCGCGATGAACACGAAGGAGATCACGGCCAGTCCGAGGAACAGCGCGAACGTCCCAAGGCCTCCCATGTCGCCGAGCACGGTCAGGAAGAAGCGAGAGATCAGCAGGTTCGCGAGGAGGTCCGCGGTGAGCATCGTCGACGCGCCGACGGTGCGTAGGCGCGAAGGAAAGCTCTCCGACGCGTACACCCACACCATCGCGCCGAACCCGAAGTTGAAGCCTGCGGTGAAGAAGAGGATTCCGACGAAGCCGAGCGCTGAGGTGACACCGCTGAAGTGGCTGGTTGTCGCGTAGAGCACGACGAGCAGCGCGTTGGAGGCGATCATCACCCCGACTCCGATCAGAAGAGTGAGTCGCCGCCCGATGCGGTCCACGAGCAGTACAGCGCCGACCGTGGCGGCCACGGAGAACACCTCGACAAGCGCCTGGATCAGGAGCACCACGTTGCCGTGCCACCCGAGGGCCTGGAAGATGAACGGGCTGTAGTAGGTGACGGCGTTGATTCCGGTGATCTGCACCAGGAAGCCCAGGATGAGGACGAAGAGAGCGGGGCGGAGGTAGGGCATGCGGAGCATCTCGCGCGCGCGGCCGCCGCTCTCGGCCGTGAGATCTGACTCGATCTCACGGACACTGCGCTCGGAATCGCCCTCGGGATCCACGCGTTCCAGCGTCCGTAGAGCATCTTCGCGTCTGCCGCGCATCAGGTACCAGCGTGGAGTGTCGGGTAGGCGCCATAGCACGAGCAGGACCAGGCCGCTGGCGACGGCCGAAAGTCCCAGCATCAGCCGCCACGAGCCGCTGAAGGAGAGCCCGTAGGCGACGAAGTAGGCGGCCATGATCCCCACAACGGTCGCGACCTGATAGCCCACGATCAGCGCTCCGCGAATCGTGACCGGCGCCGACTCGGCGATGAAGACGGGCGCGGCGACCACCGAGATGCCGATGCTGACCCCGAGAAAGAAGCGCGTGATGTCGAGCCACACGATGCCCTGTGCGGCCGCCTGAAGAATCGCGAACACGGTGAAGCCGATCGCGATCACAACCATGGCCGCCTTGCGGCCGAACCGATCCGCCAGCCGGTTGGCTACGAGCGCACCGAGGATCAGCCCGAGACCGGTAAACGTCGTGATCCACTCGACCTCGTTGGTCGAAAGGTTGAACTCTTTCGGCAAGAAGAGCAGCGCTCCGGCGATGCTGCCCGTGTCGTAGCCATAGACGACCCCGACCGTGGCAGCCGTCAGAGAAACGATGATCGCCAGCCCCCGGGTGTTCGGCGTCTTCGTTGTGGTGGTCATGGCACCTCCCTGCCGGCCGTAGTCTGAGCTCCAGCTACCCATGGGCAGAACACCAAAAACGGCACACACCAACTGGGCCGGCAACTACACCTACGGCGCGCGGGCAATTCATGCGCCGACCACTCTGGAAGGGCTCCAGGAAATCGTCAGCAACCGCCCTCGCGTCCGTGTCCTGGGTTCGCGTCACTCCTTCACGGACATCGTGGACTCGGAGGAGCTCGTGACCCTCGACCGCATGGACCCCGAGATCGTCGTGGACAGAGAACGGATGACGGTGACAGTCGCTGGCGCCGTGCGCTACGGCGAGCTCGTAGACCGACTCGGCCAAGAAGGCCTGGCGCTCGCGAATCTTGCCTCCCTGCCGCACATCGGGATCGCCGGAGCGGTATGCACGGCCACGCACGGCTCGGGCGACCGCAACGGCAACCTTGCCACGGCCGTTCAAGGCCTTGAGATCGTCACTTCGGACGGCCGGGTGCTGGCGGCCGCGCGGGGCGACCCCGACTTCAATGGCCTCGTGGTCGGCCTCGGTGCGGTCGGAGCCATCGTCCGGATCACGCTCGATGTCGAACCCGCCTACGAGGTGCGCCAGCGGGTGTTCGAGGGACTGCGGTGGGCCGACTTGTTAGAGCACTTCGACGCGATCTTCACGAGCGGCTACAGCGTCAGTGCTTTCAGTCGCTGGGGCGAAACGGTGGACCAGGTGTGGGTGAAGACCCGCGTCGGCAGCGAGCCGGAGGCCGTCATCGCCGAGCTATTCGGTGCTCCTGCCGCGACTGAGGACAAGCACCCCATCATCGGGTTGGACCCCGTGCACGCGACCCCCCAACTTGGGATCGCGGGCCGCTGGTCTGAACGGCTGCCTCACTTCCGCCTCGGCTTTACCCCAAGTAGCGGGGCAGAACTTCAGTCCGAGTACCTCGTGGCGCGTCGCCACGCTGCGAACGCAATCGAGACGGTGCTGCGCCTCGGCCCGACCGTCGGGCCGTTGACTCAGGTGAGCGAGATCCGGACTGTCGCCGCCGATGGGCTGTGGATGAGTCCGCAGTACGGCCAGGGCACGGTGGGTATCCACTTCACCTGGAAGCCTCGGCAGCGGGAGGTCGAGCGCGCGCTGGCCGAGGTCGAGCGAGAGCTGGCTCCGTTTCAGGCTCGGCCGCATTGGGGCAAGCTGTTCCTGATGGGCGCGGAGTCGATCGGCCTGCTCTACGAGCGGCGCGATGACTTCGCCGCCTTGCTGGAGCGGGTGGACCCCCGCGGCGCTTTTCGCAACCGGTGGCTGGAAAAACGCGTGGTCGGTGCCGGTTAGGCCCGCAGCGCTTCCGTCGGACTCAGCCGCGCGGCCTTGATTGCGGGGTACAGCCCCGCGACGGCGCCGATCGCGAAGCCCGCGACGGGTGCGGCGATGAGCGCGTAGAGGGGCACCACGAAGGGCTCGTTCTGCGCCACCGAGTACACCTCAGTCGCGCCGGCGCCGATCAGCAGACCGGCCAGTCCTCCCAGCGCCGCGAGCAAGGCCGACTCCGTCAGGAACTGAACGCTGATGTGGCGCCGGGTCGCGCCGAGCGCGCGGCGCAGACCGATCTCGCCGCGCCGCTCGAGCACCGAGATCACCATGATGTTGGCGATCCCGATCGCGCCGACCAGTAGCGCGACCGCGCCCAGGCCCAGCAGCAGGGTCGTGAACTGGCCCTTGGCCGCGGCGCGAGCCTCGAGCGCGTCGGACGGGCGGCTTACCTGCACCCCGCTCGCGTTCTGCGGATCGGCGGTGGGAGCGAGCAGGTTGGACACGTGCTTGACGTCGTTGACATTCGCGCGTACGTAGATCTCCGAGGGATTGGGCTGTTGCGCGAACAGCCGCTCCGCGACTCCAAGCGAGATGAACACAGTCGAGTCGAGTGTTGAATCGAGCACCGCCGGCCTCATGATCCCGACGACGTTGAACCACCTGTTGCCGAGGTACACCATCAAGTGGCCGCCCACGCGGTTGATCCCCAAGATGCTTGCCGCCTCCGCTCCCAGTACCACCTCGGGGTAACGGTTGCTGACCGCGTCCAAGAAGTGGCCCGAGGCCATCGAGGTTCCCATCACCTGGGGCAGGTTGTCGCCGGCGGCGTCTACACCGATGCCCCCGGTCTGCGCTTGGGGCACGTACGGCGTGCGGTACACGCTCTCGTTCGCGAGCTGGTAAACGGCGACATCACTGTCGACGTTGTCCATGTGGTGGATCATCGGCACCGAGGTCGCCGGGAGGACCTCGTTGTTGCCCAGGAAGTTCTGACCCGGTGTGACGGTCAGTAGGTTCGTGCCCAGCGCGTCGATCTCCGCGAGCAGGTTTGCTTGCGCCGATGCGGAGACGCCCACCACCGCGACCATGGCGGCGATGCCGATCGCGATCCCGAGCGCGGACAGCGCTGCCCGCAGCCGCCGGGTGCGGACTCCTTGCAGGGCCACGCCGAGGAGCTCTCGGGCCGGCAGTCGCGCGGACCCATTTGGGCCGCCGCCTGGCAACGTCGTCGTGGTCGCACTCATGACCGCTCGTCCGCGACGACCTCGCCGTCGCGCATCTGAATCCGCCGCGGGAATGTTGCGGCGATCGTCGGGTTGTGGGTGATCAGAACGAGCGTGGCGCCATCGGCGGCGAGCCCGTGCAGCAAATCGACGACCCCCACCCCGGCCTTCGTGTCGAGGTTGCCGGTGGGCTCGTCGGCGAGGATGATCAGTGGCCGTTTTGCAATCGCTCGGGCGATCGCGACCCGCTGTCGCTCGCCTCCTGAGAGCTGCTTGGGCTTGAAATCGATCCTGTTGGCCAGCCCGACGCGTTCGAGCGCAAAACGGGCCGCCTCCCGGCGCTGCCTGAGTCCAAGGCCCATGTAGAGCATGCCGTTGGCCACGTTGTCCAGCGCGGTCATGTGCTCCTGAAGGTGGAAGTCCTGAAAGACGAACCCGATCCGGTGCGCCCTCAGTCCGGCCAGCTCGCCGTCGGAGGCGGCGCCCGCCTCGTATCCGGCGACGTGAACCTCACCGGAGGTGGGCCGCTCGAGCGTGCCCATGATCGTGAGCATGGTGGTCTTTCCGGATCCCGACGGGCCGATGACCGCCACCTGGTCTCGACCGGCCACCTCCACCGTGACGCTACGTAGCGCCTGGACGCCGCCGGGATATTCCTTGGTGACGTGATCCAAGCGCACGGCGAGCCCGTCCGGCTGCAGGCGGATCGGCGGGGTCGGCAGCTCCACCGCCGATCGCTCGGCCAGCACCTTCGTCTTCTCGACCTCGGCGCTCATCCTCTCGACCTCGGCGCTCATCCCTGAGAATCCGTGACTTCGAGACCCGGGTAGATCCCCGAGCCGGAGATCTGCACATAGCCGGCGGCGAACAGCCCGACCGTTACCGGTATCAGCCTCCGGGACGCGTTCGCTTTTTGCACGGCGTAGCTGCTGCCGGAGGTCGCGACCAGCGCCGTGACCGGCACCGAGAGGACGTTCTTCGCGCGCGCCTGGGCGAAGTTGACGCTCACAGCGGCCTGGTCGAGACCGGTATTGCTGCGGTGGCCCTTGAGCCTGATCGTGACCGGAATCGTCGCGCCAGACGAGCTGCTGCTGCCGGTGTTGCTGTTGTCGCTGCTCCCGCCGCCGGCATTATTTCCGTTGGAGTTGCCGGAGTCGCTCGAACTCTGCGCAACCGGACTGACCGCGCTGATCACGCCGTTGACCGTGCTGCTGTTCGGCATCTCGACGGTCACCTTCTCGCCGACCTTGGCCTCGTTTTGTTTGGACGCGTCGAGGTCGACAGTGGCGACCAGCTGTGTGGAGCTCGTCTGCATGATCCCCTGCGCACTCCCACCGCTGCTGGGGCTGCCGGAGTTCGACGAGCTGTTCGAGCTGTCTGACGAGCTCGAATTCGAGTTGGAATTCGATCCCCCTCCGCTACCACCCGACCCCACCGTCGCGTTCAGCGTTCCGACCAGCTGTGGACCCGGCAAGAACACGATCTGTCCCAGCGTCAAGGTGCCTGTCTCGGTGATGTGGTGGGCGGCCTGGAACTCTTCGACGCCCGCCGTTGTTGCGGCCTGCCAGTCGCCGTCGACCACGATCCCGTCAGGGTTGAAGCCAAGCTTGACGAGGTCACGATTGAGCTGCTTGATATCCGGACCCGGGGTGTCCGCCGGACTCAGATCGCGATAGGCCGGAGTCGTCCCGTTCATGAGGATCACCGGCTGCTCGGCGACCTTGAACAGCAGATGGCCAGGATTGATCACCTGGCCCACGCTGGGCAGCCACGTGATCGTCCCGCTGAGGCTGTTGTAGACCGTCTGCGAATTGGCGTAGCTGAGCGTGCCGGACTCGGTGTCGGTCTCGACTAGATCGCGGCGCTGAACCGATGCCGCACCGGCAGGATCGCTGTTGTGGTTTGACGCGGCCTGAGCCGACCCGTTTCGGTTGGTGAGAAAGTAAGCGCCGGCCGCCACCGCCACGGCGACCGCTACGACCGCCGTCAGGCCGGCGGCAAACCGCGGCCAGCGCCAGCTGCGCGAGATGAGTCGAAGACCTGTGTTAGGCATCACCGCTCTCCAAGGACTTAAAGGGGGGCATTTCTCGCCCCTGCGCATGGGTTGCCGTACGAGGGGTTCGAGAAGGCCCAAGACATCGGTGGCGTGTGTTGTACGGGGCGGCCGGTAACACGGCCGTAACGGTGTTACGCGGCTGTTATTCGCGGCTCGTCGCTGTTATGGCCGGGAAGAGGGCGGGAGCGTTACGGGCCCAAGCCGAAGGCCGGGCAAAAATCGCCACACCACACGTCTGGGCCAAAGGTGAGGCGAATATTCCCCGCTATCCGGGCAAAAATCGCCACACCCGGCGCGGGGGCCGAGGGTGAGGGGATTCTTGCCCACGCCCGCCCTCCGCCGAGACCCTGACCGAGCCGAGACCGAGACCCTGACCGAGACCGAGACCGAGACCGAGACCGAGACCCCGGACCGAGCGCCCTACCCCACATTCGCCGTCTTTCCCGACGGCGGCGTGATCCCGCACCTCGACGCCGCCTGCTTGAAGGCCCGTGACATGGGATTCAGTCCCGGCGTCAGTTGGAAGAACATGCCGCGTAGGGCCAAGACCGGCGAACCCGCGCTCGGGGTTGCCGTCCCCAGCGTGGGGTCGGGAAAGTCGGGCTCGCCGTTGGCGCGCATGCACTCTGCGAACTTGACCGCCTTGCGGCGCTCGCTCGCCGACATCTTCGGCGGGGTCGCGGGGCCGGGCGCGTACTTTGAGCACGCCTTCTGGGCAGATTGAAACGACGGGGACTGGGGGTTGAGCCCTGACCCGGGCACGAGCTTCAGACCGCCCCCGGCGCCGGGGTCCGGGAAATTGGATAGCCCGTGGGCCCGCATGCAGTTCGAGAACTTGAGCGCCTGCGCGAAGTGGGGGTCACTTGCGGCGTGGTTATGCGAGGAGCCACACGCAGCGACGGCCAAGGCACACACCACGACGGCGGAAACGATCGATAGCGATCTGGTCATCGGCCCAGCGATGTGTACGCCACCCTGAATAACACGCCGATAACGCTGTTACGCCGCTGTTACGCGTAGCCCGGCATGCTGAGAACCCGACGCCGGCGCGGGCCAGTTCCCCCCGCACCGGCGTCGCCACCCAGGCATGACCAACCGGCGTCGCCACCCAGGCACAACCAGTCGGCGTCGCGACCCAGGCACAACCAGCGTGCGCGCGAGAATCTGACTAATGAGAGTTCTGGTGGTCGAGGACCATCCACGACTGGCGGCCACGATCGGTGCGATGCTGCGTCGCGAGGGCATGGCCGTCGATGTGGTCTTCGACGGCCGCGAGGCGCTCAACAAGACATCGCTGACCGCGTATGACGTGGTGGTCCTCGATCGCGACCTTCCCGCGGTCCACGGGGACCAGGTGTGCCGCTCGCTGGCGGCCGACGGCCAGGCCGCGGTCCTTATGCTCACCGCGGCCGGGCGCGTGGAGGATCGAGTGGACGGACTTGCTTTGGGCGCCGACGACTACCTCTCCAAGCCTTTCCATGTCGCTGAGCTGGTCGCCCGCGTTCGCGCGTTGGCGCGGCGCTCGCGCCGCGCCCTTCCTCCCAAGCTTGTGAGCGGCGACCTGGCGCTCGACCCTGCCCACCGTTTGGCGACCAGGGCGGGAAACCGTCTCGAGCTCGCTCCCAAGGAGTTCGCGGTTCTCGAGATCCTCCTCGGCGCCCAGGGTGCGGTGGTCTCGACCGAGGAGCTACTGGAGCGCGCCTGGGATGACGCCGTCGACCCATTCACTAACGTGGTCCGCATGACGGTGAGCCGGTTGCGGGCCAAGCTGGGCGATCCGCCGGTGATCGAAACCGTCACCCCAGTGGGCTACCGCATCGGGGAGGCGTCGTCATGAAGCTCGGCGCCACATCGCGTGCGCTGGGATCCCGGCTGCGCCATCCCAAGACCACCGTTCGCTGGCGATTGACGCTCCTGTACGGCGGCCTGTTTTTGGTCTGCGGCGCCGCGCTGCTCGCCATCACCTACACCCTGGTCGCCCACGCGCCCATGGAGCGGACTGCCCCGCGGGAGCTACTTCAGGCCAGAGGACCTCTCGTTCCTCCGCGCGGCCTGCATGCCGTCAAGCCGCGCTTTATTCATCCCCCGGCCAAGGGCAGCTTCACGTTCAAGGGAACGAACGCCCATTTCCCACCGCCACAAGCCGTCGCGCGGATTGGCAAGAACTTGCTGAAGTCCAGCGCGGGGCGAAAAGTTGTGTTCACAGTCGGGTCCAACCAGCGGATCTCAGACCTCCACCAGCTGATCGCGGAATCCGGCGTCGCTCTGGGAATCATGGCGATCATCTCCGCTCTGTTGGGCTGGCTGGTGGCGGGACGGGCGCTGCGCCCGCTGCGCACGATGACGGCGACCACCCAACAGATTTCGGAGGCCAACCTGCACGAGCGCCTGGCCATGTCCGGCCCCCGTGACGAGCTGCGCCAGCTGGCGGACACGATCGACGGACTGCTGGCGCGTCTCGAAGCTGCGTTCGACGCACAACGGCGGTTCGTGGCCAACGCCTCACACGAGCTGCGGACCCCGCTCACAACCGCCCGCGCCCTGCTCGAGATGGTCATGAGCGATCCCAGGGCGACCGTAGAGACGTTTCGCTCCACCTGCGATCAGGTGCTGGAGGAGGGCGAGCAACAAGAGCAGCTGATCGACGCGCTGCTCGCTCTTGCCCACGGCCAGCGCGGGATCGATCGCCGTCAGCTGGTTGACCTGTCTGATGTTGCCCGCGGCATCGTCGACTCGCATGAGACGGAGATCGCGGTTCAAGGGCTGTCGCTTGAGGTCTCGCTTGAGCATGCTCCGGTTTTGGGCGACCGACGCCTGGTGGAGCGGCTCGTCTCCAACCTCGTCGAGAACGCGATCCGCCACAACGTCCCGCACGGAACCGTGGATGTGTCGGTTGGTGCCGCCGACGGCCGCGCTGAGCTGCACGTTTTCAATACCGGGACCGTGATCCCGGCCGCCGACATCGAGAGGCTGCTGCAGCCCTTCCAGCGACTCGGGGCGGATCGCGTTGGGTACCGGGACGGCGTCGGCCTCGGGCTCTCGATCGTCGCGGCAATCGCAGACGCTCACGACGCGAAGCTGGCCGTCCGACCGCGAGCCGCGGGCGGCCTCGATGTCGAGGTGCGATTCCCGCTCGCGGCCGCGAACGATGCGGATTCAGTTTCGCCCCCCGGAACTCAATCCGCAAAGTTCGGCGCGCCCGCCGTTTGAGCGGCCCGCGGCAACGGCCTCCGCAAGAAGCGCCCAACGCTCAGTGGTGGTGATGCAGCGCCGCGGTGTGCGCGGTCCAGGTGCCGAAGTCGGGGATCAGCGCGACCGCGATGATCAGCCCCACGGCCAGTCCGCCTCCCAGCATGAGCCAGCGGCCGGCGGCGCCGGAAGGGGTGCCGAGACCCTCGGGGCGCGATCCCGGCACCCGGAGCCAACGGGCGAGCGCAGGCAGGTGGAGCAGCACATGCAGGGCCGTGAACGCGACCCACACGAAGAAGCTCACTTTGTGGAGCTCCACGAGCATGCCTCTCCCGCTTACGCCTTCGGCCAGCAGCACGATGCCCGTGACGAAGACCATGATCGTAGAGGCCACGACGATGGGCGCGATCGCCCGCAGGATCGGCTCGGGCGGGCCCTTGCTCCGGTAGACCGCGTCCAGGGTGTAGTACCGGACGAAGCGGTAACCCGTGCTGGCCATCTTGACGACGACCGGGCCGAGCAGCAGCAGGCCAAGGAAGAGGTGCAGCCAGAGCAGCTGGCCAATCCGGATGATCGTGATGCCGAGAACGGCGAGCAGCACGATCAGGATCGCTCCCGCGATCGTGGTCAGCTCCTCGTTTCCCTCCGGGCCTCCGCCCACCAGAGCGCGCCATACACCAGACAGCAGCCGCAGTGACGGCTTGGGTTGCGTCCGGGCAGGGTCGTGCGCCTCCACGGCGCCATGTTGGTCAGCCAGCTTCAAACCCGCATTAAGCCTTCCGAGGAAAGCTCTAATTAGGCCAGCAGCCCGAGCCGCTGCGCCCGCTGGACGGCCTCTGTCCGGTTGCGAACTCCGAGCTTCTTGTAGAGGGAACTCGCGTACTCCTTCACCGTGTACGGGGAGAGGTGAAGTTCACGGGCGATCTCGGGATTGGTCGCCCCGGACGCGATCAGCGAGAGCACCGACTGCTCGCGCTCCGAGAGACCGTGGACGCCGGCGGGTCGGTGACCCTCGAACACCGAGCGTCCCATACCGACGGCGCGCACCGCGCTGGCGATGCGCCGCGCCGGCCAGTCCTTGTATGCGAACCCGGAGGCGCCCGCCGCGGCAGCCGCCGTGGGCGAGATTTCCCCCGCGCCCGAGAAAAGGAGCACGCGCGTACGCGGCTCGGCGGCGCGGAGCTTCTCGCAGATCTCGGCACCCGACTCCTCGCCCACGAACAGGTCCACGAGTGCCACGTGGGGCCGATACCGTGCCGCGAGCGCGAGCGCCTGGGCACCCGTGCGTGCGTTCAGGCAGCGGTCAACCCACGGCTGCTGGGTCAGCATGAGCTTGAACCCCCAGTGCACGACGTCGTGGTCGTCGACCACGAGGACCGTCAGGCGGTCGGGGCTCCGCGGAGCCTCGCCGGCGACCGGCCGCGGCTTCGCCCGCGCCTCAGAAATCGCGCGACTCACTCACGGAGTACTCATTCATCACACGGCACCACCAGGCGGACCTGCCAGGTGCCCGGCCCCTGCTTGCCGAACTCGAGCACCCCTCCTGACTGCAGAGCCTCCAGCGCAGCCAGCCTCAGCCCTATTCCAGGACTGTGCGGGTGGCCGCGCGTCACTCCATCGTTTACGACCTCGAGTACGAACGCGTTATCTGACCGGCCAACGGATACCGAGACCCGGCTCGGTCGGGCATGCCTGCGTGCGTTGAGAATCGCCTCCGAAAGCACCGACTGGGCCAGCGGTTCAAGGTTGGCGGGCACGCGCTTGCCGCCGTCCGTCTCCAGCGAGATCCCCAGCTCGGGATAGGCGCGCGCCAGCCGCCCGACCTCCGCGCGCAAGGTGGTCTGTGTTTGCCGGGGCGTGCGGCCAAGGGGCCGCTTGAGCGCAGCTCGAAGGTCCGAGAGCGCCACCTGCACCTCGTGCGCGCAGCGAGCACGCGCGGTCGCGGGGAGGTCGCCGCCGCCGTCCAGCGCCATCGATACGCCGAACAGCCGCTGGATAACGCCTTCGTGGATCTCGCGGGCCATGTCGATCCGATGCTCCAGCTGCCGGGCGTTTTCCACCTGGGTCGCCACTATTCCCGCCACAGAAGCCAGCGCCGCCGCCTTGCCCAGAGTCCAGAGCAGGTCCCGCTCCTCGTCGGTGGTGGGGGGGTCGGACAAAAGGCGGTCGGCAAGAATCACCCCGATCTGGCGGTTTGCGGCGATCATCGGCGCGCACACCAGCCGCACCGGCTGATCAAACAGCGCCGCGAACTCGGGGGCGATCTCATCGCGCAGGTCGCCCTCCACCTCCAGCACGCGATCGTCACGCAGGGCACGCGCGGTGACGGGCGCCGATTCGACCGAGACGTGCGCCTCAGCGAACCGCTCCAGCTCGAGCCCGTGCGCTCCGACCGCGCCCACCCGCCGCCGGGCCGGGTCATAGCGAAAGATGATCGCACGGCGCATGTGGGCCAGCCTGCAGATCGCTTCGCAGAGGCGGTCGTAAAAGTCATCGACGGCCGCCGAGCCATCGCCCGCCCGCGCGAGCACTTCGACGAACAGATCGAGCGCCGAGACGCCCACGCCCGAGCGCTCGCCGGCCGGCGCGGGTGCGCTCATCGACTCAGCCGCCGGCGCGTGCCGTAAGCAGTCCGAAGCGCAGGGCCTGCTCAGGATTCAGGTAGACCTGCCACCGTTCGAGGCACGAGGGGCATTCACACTCCACTCGCGGATCGTATCCCTCGAGCGCGGCGGTGAAGTGGACTTCCTCGGAGCGCAAGCACAGCGGACAGGCAAGCGCGGCGATCACGAGCTCGTCGGGATCGTCCGGGAGGAACCGTGCGACGTCGGTGATCATCGCAATTGATCGACCGGGTCCGCGCCCCACTGCACGACCGTCGCTCCCCAGGTCGTGCCGGCTCCGAACGCGGCCAGCAGGACGCGGTCGCCGGGATGCAGGCGAAATCGCTCGTCGCTGTAGGCGAGCGCCAGCGGCAGGCTCGCGGCCGATGTGTTGCCGTGTTCGCGGATGCAATCGACGACACGCTCGGACTCGAGGGCGAGTCGTTCGGCGATCGCGTGCAGGATCCGGCCATTTGCCTGGTGGTAGACGAACAGATCGATGTCATCGAGATCGACGCCGGCGGCATGCGCGGCCTCGAGAGTCACCCACGACAACCGATCGACCGCCTCGCGGAAGGTGTCCTGGCCCTGCATCTGGATCCTCCCGGGCGCCCGCTCGACGACGATCTTGCCGGCACCCCCCTCCCCGTCCGAGCCCATAACGACCGGTCCGATCCTTCCCGGCGCTTCAGTCGGTACCAGCACCACGGCGCCGGCGCCATCGCCAAAAAGCGCGGCGGTGGCGCGGTCGTCGGGATCCGTGACCCGGGACATGAAATCTGCCCCGATGACGACCACGCAGCGGGCGCGTTGCGTCTCGATCTGTGCGCACCCCACGGCCAGCGCAGAGACAAATCCGGTGCAGGCCGCGCCGACGTCAAATGCGGCCGCGCCACGGGCTCCGATCTCCGCCGCCACCAGCGGCGCCGTGTTCGGCAGAAGCTCATCAGGGGTGGTGGTGGCAACAAGAACCAACTCAACATCTGCCGGCCGCACATTTGCCCGCTCCAGCGCCCGCAACGCCGCGCGAGCGGCATGCGTGGAGAGGCGCTCTCCGGCCAAGGCAAAGCGCCGCTCGTGAATTCCGGTCCGCCGCACGATCCAGTCGGCATCGACACCGAACTTCTCTGCGATCCGGGCGCTAGGGACGACCGTCTCGGGCAGACTCGCGCCGACGGAGGCGATCGCCGCGCCCGTCAGCGTCCGTACGACAACCGCCGAATCGTCGAACGCGTAAGCGGGCGAGCCGTCGATGGGCGCAGCACCATTGGTCGGGGCAGTGATAGCCACCATGACAAGCTCCGCGACCGGAGCGTCGCTCGCAAACTGCGGCCAGGGCAAACCCGCCAGCCGGGGGGTAGAGCAGCCGCCTACCGACCGTCCGATGCTGGCTTACGCTTAATAGACATGAACGACAACGTCGTGTATGTCTCGCGCCTGACGCGGCTGCCCCTGGTGGCTGCCGACGGCTCTGACGTCGGGCACGTGACCGACGTCGTGATCGATCTCGGCGGCCGTCCCCCACGGGTCAACGGCTTCGTGGTCAGCGTGGGGAGGCGCCGCGTCTTCGTCGGCGCTGGCCGGGCCGGAGAGATCACCGGCGACGGGGTGCGCCTGCGGCGCGGGTCGATCAATCTGCGTCAGTTCGAGCTCCGGCCCGGAGAACGGCTGGTCAACGGGGAGCTCATCGGGCAACGACTGCGTAGGGGGCGCGTTGTCGACGTCGGCATTGCCCCCGCACCCGAGCCCTTCGCCTGGGAGGTTGCCACGGTCGCGGTGCGCGGTCGCGGTCTTCCGGGCCGCCGGCGTCCGCCCGAGATCGTCGACTGGAGCGAGGCCGGCAACCTCTTTGCCGACGAGCGCTCGATTGACCGCGAGGCCGCGACCCTCGGCGGGCTTCATCCTGCGGAGATGGCGACCGCGATTCGCAACCTCCCGCTGAGCCGCCGGCGCGTGCTGGCAGAGGCATTGGAGGACGACCGGCTGGCCGATCTGCTCGAGGAGCTCTCCGAGGATGAGCAGGTGCGGCTGGTCGAGGGGTTGGACCAGGAACGGCTCGTGCACGTGCTGGAGGAGATGGAGGCCGACGACGCAGCCGATCTGCTGGCCGAGTTCTCCGCCACACGCCAGGACGAGCTCCTTGGCGCGATGGACCCGGACGAGGCTGGCCCCGTCCGCAGGCTGCTCAGCTACGACCCCGACACCGCCGGGGGCCTGATGACGCCCGAGCCAATCATCCTCGACCCCCGTTCGACGGTGGCCGAAGCGCTGGCCCGTGTGCGGGATCCGGACCTCCCGGTTCCGCTCGCCGCGCAGGTATTCATCTGCCAGCCCCCGCTGGAGACACCCACGGGTCGATTTCTGGGCGTCGTGGGAATACAGCGGTTGCTCAGAGAGGCGCCCGGCAAGCCGCTGGGACGCTGTCTCGACGAAGAATGGGAGCCCATCCCACCCGATCTGCCCGAGCGCGACGTGGCCGCTCGACTTGCCGCCTACGATGTCGTCGCGCTCCCTGTCTGCGACGGGAGCCGACGGCTGGCCGGCGCGGTTACGATCGATGACGTGCTCGATCGAGTCCTCCCCGCCAACTGGCGCGAGACGCGCGCGCAGGTCACATGAGCCCCCGCCTCGACGATCTGGGAAAGCCCAGGGGAACCGCCGGCGGCCCCTCTTACAACCCCGACGCCTTCGGGCCGGCGGCGGAGAAGTTCGCGCGCTTCTTCGGCACTCCCACGTACCTGATCTGGCAGACGGTGATCGTAGCGGTGTGGATCATCCTCAACGCCTTCGCATTCTCGTTCAAGTGGGATCCGTATCCGTTCATCCTCTTGAACCTCGTGTTCTCGACCCAAGCGGCCTACGCCGCGCCGCTGATCCTGTTGGCGCAGAACCGCCAAGCCGACCGCGACAAGGCCGAGATGGAGCGCGACCGTGAGCGCAACGCGCGAGCTCTCGCCGACATGGAGTTCATAGGCCGTGAGATCGCCGGCATCCGTCTTACGCTGGAGGCAAAGGCCGACCGCGGCGATGTCACCGAGGCACTCGATCGCCTGACTCATGCGCTCGAGCGGGTGCCCGGGCTCGAGCTTGGCGCCACCGCGACGACCGAGCCGGGCGACGAAGATCCCGAGACCTAGCGGTGGGCGAGGTCTTCAACGTTCACGGCGACGGCGAGTCCTAGCCGGCCGCTGCCGCTAGCTTTTCGCCATCAGCACTCCACCCGTCGCCGATATCCCACCCGCACCGGAAGCGTCGGTGGCCCTGCCTCCCGCCGCGCTTGCGAGGGCAGAACGTCGTCGGCCACTGGCGCGTGCCACCCAAGCACTGGACGGAACACGGACCGCGGTCGTCGTGTATGTGGCCACGCGGGTGCTCCTCGTCGGCGTGGGCGCGGCCGTCGCGGCGCTCGAGCACCACTCCCTGCACTCGGCAATCGGCCACTGGGACGGTGTTTGGTATGCGCGCCTGGCGTTGCACGGCTACCCCACCCACCCCGTGCACGGGCCAAGCACGCTCGGGTTCCTTCCCCTCTTTCCGGCTCTGATCTGGATCCTCATGCAACTCGGGATCCAGTCGCCGGTGCTCGCGGGGGCGCTCATCTCGGGGGTCGGCGGCCTGGTCGCCACGATTCTGGTGCAGCGGCTCGCGACCGGGTGGTGGGGTGAGGCGGCCGGTCGCCGCGCCGCGGTCCTCTTCTGTCTCTTCCCGGGTTCCGTGGTCTTCTCGATGGCCTACTCGGAGGGGCTGCTCATCCCTCTGGCAGCGGGATGCATCCTCGCGCTCGAGCGCCGGCGCTGGCTGCTTGCGGGCGCGCTGGCGGGTTTGGCGACCGCGACCGGAGCCGACGCCCTAGCACTCACGGTGGTCTGCGCAATCTCGGCCGCGGTGATGGTGCATCGCCACGGTCCACTCGATCGCGAAACGCTCAGAAGCGTGCTGGCCCCGCTGCTCTCGCTGATCGGCATCGCCGCGTTCGCGATCTTTTTGTGGCAGTGGACGGGAACGCCGTTGGCGTCGCTTCGGGCTCAGCGCACGGGCTGGCATGAGCGCCTCGACCCGCTTGCGCTGTTGCATCAGGGACAGCTGTTCGCCTCACAAGTGGCCCACCTGCAGTCCTCGCATCTCACCGTCGACCTGTCTCCACTCGCGGCGCTGGTCGGGGCCGTGGTTCTCATCTGGGGACTCGTTCTGCTGCTGCGCCGACCGCGGCTCGTGTCGTTCCAGGCCGTCACATGGGCCGCCTTGGTCGGCGCGCTCGCCGTGTTCTCCGAGCACGTCGGGCCCAACGCGCGCGTGCTGATAACCGCATTTCCGGTGGTCGTGGTGTTCGCATACCGCCTGCGCGGCAGCGCCTACGGGTGGCTGCTGGGCGCAAACGCGACGCTGCTCGTCATCATGAGCGCGCTGACCTTCACCGGACACTCGCTGACGCCCTAGCGGTCCGTCTGCTAACATATTGCTTGCCGATAAGCAAGTATTTTGGAATGGGAGGTTCCGTGAGCGTCACGGCGTCCGCGCCGCACACCGATACACCGGCCCGGCTCCGGGCCGCACTCGGTCGCCTGCACCGCCGCCTGCGTCCGACCGCCTCGGGCACGGCAGCGGGGCTAACGCCCACCCGGATCTCCCTGCTCAACACGATCAACCGACTCGGACCGATCCGGCTGTCCGAGCTGGCCGCCGAGGAAGGGATCAACCCCACGATGCTCTCGCGCATCGTCGCCGATCTCGCCGAAGGTCGTCTGATCGAGCGGGTCGGCGATCCGCAGGACAGGCGAGCCGCGCTCGTCACGACCACGCGCGAGGGCCGCAGGCTGGTCGAACGCATGCGACGCGAGCGAACCGATGTGCTCAGCCTGGCGCTTGACGGCCTGTCGCCGAGCGAACGTCGGGCGCTGGAGCGCGCTTTGCCCGCGCTGGAACGGCTCGCAGAAGAGCTAAAGGGAGGGCGCCTGTGACGCGCGTCGTCCGGGCCTCCCGCCTCACTTTCGCCGCCCTCTCCGTACCCAATTACCGCCGCTACTTCGCCGGGCAGGCGGTCTCTCTGATCGGTACCTGGATGCAGATGACCGCCCAGGCGTGGCTGGTGCTGTCGCTGACGCACTCGAGCACCATGCTCGGGCTCATCGTCGCGCTGCAGACGCTTCCCGTGCTGCTGCTGGCGCCCTACGGCGGCGTGATCGCGGACCGCATAGACAAGCGGCGGCTGATGATCGTGCTTCAGAGTGCGATGGGCCTGCAGGCGCTGGCGCTCGGGGTCCTCACCGTTACCGGGGAGGTCACCGTGTGGCAGATCGGCGTGCTCGCGTCGATGCTGGGGCTCAACAACGCCTTCGAGAACCCCGCACGCCAGTCGTTCATGCTCGAGATGGTCGGCGGCGACTACCTGCGCAACGCGGTCACTCTGAACTCGGTGTTGGTCAACGTCGCGCGCGTGATCGGCCCCGCCGTGGCGGGCATCATGATCGCGACCCTGGGCGAGGGGATCTGCTTTCTGGTCAACGCCTCAAGCTTCGCGGCGGTCGTCTTCTCGCTGATCACCCTCAACCGGGCGGCGCTCGCGCCCACCACGCCGGCCCCGCGCGCCCGGGGCCAATTGCGCGAGGGGTTGAGCTACGTGCGCGGCACGCGCGGGCTCGCCTTCCCGCTGCTCATGATGGCCGCTGTGGGTTGCCTGACCTACGAGTTCCAGGTCTCGCTACCGGTGATGGCGTCCCGGGGACTGCACGCCGGCGCCACCGGCTACGGCTTCATGACGGCGGCGATGGGCGTCGGAGCGGTCATCGGCGGGCTGCTGGTGGCCGCGAAGGGACGGACCGGCACCGCACAGTTGACCGTCGCCGTGACGGCCTTTGGGGTCGCGATGGCGCTCGCCACGATCGCGCCGAACCTGCCCTTCGAACTGGTGGCACTCGCGTTGGCCGGCGCATCGAGCATCGCGTTCATGTCGACCGGCAATTCCACGCTCCAGCTCCGAGCCCAGGCCAACATGCGCGGCCGTGTGATGGCGCTGTGGTTCGTGGCCTTCCAAGGGTCGACCCCCATAGGCGGCCCCATCATCGGCGCGATCATCGCGCTCGCCGGCGCGCGCGCCGGGCTGGGCGTGGGCGCGCTGACGTGCTTCGCGGCCGCGCTTATCGGACTCGCGGCGCTGCGCGGGGCGGAATTGCCCTCGCTGAGCCGGGGTCTGCTTCGTCGTGCCGCGACGAAGACGGGCTAGCGCCCAGCCGCCTCAAGCGCCTGGCGCAGGTCCTCCACCAGGTCATCCGGCGCCTCGACGCCGCAGCTCAGACGGATCAGATCGGCGGGCACCGCAGCGCTCGACCCCTCGACGGACTGGTGGGTCATCGCCTGTGGCACCTCGATCAGCGACTCCACCCCGCCCAGCGATTCGGCGAGCGTGAACAGTCGCGTGGCTGCGGCGACCGCGCCGGCGCGCGGGTGGCGAAAGCTGACCATCCCGCTGAACCCCGGCCAGCGCACATCGGTGACATCGGGCGCAGCCGACAGAAGCTCGACCACCGCGCGGGCGGCCTGGGCGTGCGCCGGCATGCGCAGGTGCAGGGTGCGCAGGCCCCGATGCACGAGGAAGCAGTCGAGCGGTCCGGGGACGGCGCCGACGGCATTCTGGACGAAGCGCAACTGGTCGTACCACTCGTGCTCGCTCGACACCACCACACCGCCGACGACGTCGGAGTGGCCGCCCAGGTACTTGGTCGTGGAATGGACGACGAAGTCGGCCCCGAGCTCGAGCGCCCGCTGGTTGAAGGGCGTCGCGAAGGTGCTGTCGACGGCAACGAGCGCGGACCGCCTGCGCGCGATAACGCCCTCCACGTCCACGACGTTCAACAGCGGGTTGGTGGGTGTCTCCACCCAGATCAACCTGGTGTCGTCCCTGACCGCGCGCTCGAGGCCGCCCAGATCGGTCTGATCGACGAGCTCATACTCGAGCCCCCACCGCCTCATCACCTTCTCCACCAGGCGATAGGTGCCCCCGTAGAGGTCGGCGGGCATGACCACGTGCGAGCCGGGTTCGCAGACGACGGTGATCAGTGCGTGCTCCGCGGCGAGACCCGAGGAGAAGCAAACCGCCTCTCCCCCCTCCAGCTCGCCCAGCGCGCGCTCCAGCGCGGCTCGAGTAGGGTTGGCCGAGCGGGCGTAGTCGTAGTCCTCCACGAAGTCGCCCGGCCGCTTCTGTGCATAGGTGGAGGTCTGGTGGATCGCGGGGATGACCGATCCGAAGCTCGGATCGGGCTCGAGCCCCGCGTGGACGGCTCGCGTCGCGAACGAGTCGCCGCGCGCGGCCCCACTCACGTCGCCAGCGCTTCCAGCAGGTCCGTGCGGGTGACGATCCCCACCGGCCGGCCGGCATCTGTCACGAGCAGCGCCTGCTGCTCGCCGACAAGGAGGTCAACCGCATCCGGAACCGGATCGTGGCTTGAGACTGCGGGAAGCGACGGCTCCATGACCTCGACGATCTCGGCCTCGAGCAGCATCGGATCCTCCGTCGCGTGCTTGAGCAGGCCGCGTTCCGAGATCGAGCCAACCACGGTGCTCCGATCGTGCGCGCTGACCACCGGCAGCTGCGAGACGCGGTGCTCGTGTAGGAGCGCCACCGCGTCGCGGACGCGGAAATGGGTCTCGACCGAGACCAGCGGCGGCATCTCCCGCGCATCGGTCTTGCGCGCCAGCACGTCTCCGACCACCAGCCGGGTGTCGCGCTCGAGGAACCCGTACTGGCGCATCCAGCCGTCGGAGAAGATCTTCGACAGGTAGGAGCGCCCTCCGTCGGGGACGATGACCACGATCAGCGCAGCGGGATCGTCGACCTCGGCCGCGAGCGCGAGCGCGGCGTGAACGGCGAGTCCGCCCGACCCTCCCGCGAGGATTCCCTCCACCCGGGCGAGGCGGCGCGTGGTCAAAAAAGCGTTGCGATCGGAGACCGTGATCCAGCGGTCGATCACCGAGCGGTCGAAAGTCTCCGGCCAGAAGTCTTCGCCCACTCCCTCGACGAGATATGGGCGCACGTTGTCCTGACCGCCCGAATAGATCGAGCCCTCGGGGTCGGCGCCGACGACAACCAGGTCGGGCCGGCGCTCGCGCAAATAGCGGGAGGTGCCGGTGACCGTGCCGCCGGTCCCCACTCCGACCACGAGATGGGTGATCCGACCCTCCGTCTGCTCCCACAGCTCGGGCCCCGTCGACTCGTAGTGGGCCTGCGGGTTGGCCTGATTGAAGTACTGGTTGGGCTGGAACGCGCCCGGGATCTCGGCCGTCAGGCGATCCGCCACGCGGTAGTAGGACTGAGGAGAGTCGGGCGGTACATCGGTCGGCGCGACGACCACATCGGCGCCGTAGGCCCGCAAGAGGTCGATCTTCTCCTTGGACATCTTGTCGGGCATCACCGCGATCACCCGGTAGCCCTTCAGCCGGGCGGCGATCGCCAGCCCCGTGCCGGTGTTGCCCGAGGTGGGCTCGACGATCGTCCCGCCCGGGCGCAGCCTTCCGTCTCGCTCGGCGGCCTCGATCAGGGCCACAGCGACCCGATCCTTGATCGAGCCGCCTGGATTGAAAACCTCGAGCTTCGCGGCCAGCTGGGGCCGCAGTCCCGCACCGATCCGGCCGAGGCGGACGAGCGGGGTGTCGCCGATCGTCTCGAGGATGGAGTCGTGGATGGCTGTGGTTGCGACGCCGTCGATGCGCACAGTGTGCCAGCCCCCCGAGCCGGACTGCGAAGTTTTGATCGCTATACGAGCGTTAGATAGCACCCTCCCGGATAGCATCCCCGCGTGACGGTCATCAGCGGTTCCGCCACGGCCGATGTCGACGCTCCGCTCGAGCGGTGCTGGGCGGTGGTCGAGGACGTCCCCAGCGCCCCCGAGTGGCAGGGCGGCCTCGAGACCATGGACGTGGTCGAGCGCGACGAAGAGGGCCGGGCTCTCGTCGTCGAAACCATCAGCGATGCGAAGGTGCGCAAGGTCAAAAGCCGGGTCCGGTTCAGCTATGACGCGCCCAACCGGCTGTCCTGGCACCAGATCGATGATGGTGACCTGCACTCGTTGGAGGGGTACTGGGAGCTCGAGTCGCTGGGCGATCAGCGCACGCGGGTCACCTACGGCCTCTCGGTCGACCCCGGTTCCGTCCCCAGGCTGGCACGCGTGCCGATCGAGCGCGCGGCGCGAGCGATCCTGCTCAATCCGCGGCCCAAGGAACTGGCCAGGCGGGTCGGGTCAGATGCGTAGTTAGCTGCCGGCACATGTGCCGGCAGCCCGGCCGGAACATGTTCCGGCCGGCGGGCGCGCGCATGCGCGCGCCCGATCATTTTGTTACGGGAGCACCAGATACGAGTCGCCGAACTCGTGCCACAGATAGCCGCGGGTGACCGCCGCCTCGTAGGAGCGCTCGAGCAGCGAACCGCCGGCGGCGGCCTGCAGCAGCACCAGGTGTGAGGACTCGGGCTCGTGCCAGCCGGTGATGAGGCCGTCGACCGCGCGCAACCCGCGTTCTGGCGTTATGACCAGCTTGGTCCACCCCGCCCCGCCGAGGACCTTGCCGTTGGGACGGGCCTGCGTCTCGAGCGCACGGACCACGGTCGTCCCCACGGCGATCACCCGCCGCGCGGCGTTGACGCGCAGCGCGGTCGTCTCCGGGACTTCGAATTCCTCCGGGAAGGGCGGCTCGTGGCGCTCGGGCGAAGAGACGCCGGCGTGCAGCGTGAGCGGGGCGATCTCGACGTCCTTAGCGACCAGGCGCCCCATCAGCTCGGCGGTGAAGGGACGCCCGGCGCTGGGCATCTCCGAGCTGCCCGGGATGCGCGCATACACGTTTTGGTAGGCCTCGAGCGGGAATGCCTCGGCCACGTACCCGTAGCGGATCGGCTCGCCGTGGCGCTCGAGGTAAGGCTCGATGGCCACCGCTCCGTGCAGGCGCGCGACCACCAGCCGCCCGCCGGCCAGGTACGGCGCAGCGAGTTCGAGCTCGGCCCCGCCCGGCAGTGCAATCCGCTGACCCGTCCGCGCCTTGAGCGGCGTGGAGCCGTCGGGGCTGCGCAGCTCCACCACGCGCCAGCGGTCGTCCAGGCCGGGCACGCGGGTGGAGAAATGGACCCTCAGGTCGCCGCGCCGCGCGACCACCGCGGCCGGCAGTGTCGACGACACGTTGACGACGAGCAGGTCGCCGGGCTCCAGAAGGTCGGGGAGATCAAAAAAGTGCCGGTGCTCGATGGTCCGGTCAGCGCTGTGCGCAACGAGCAGCCGCACGCCATCGCGGGCGAGGCCGCGGCGCTCGGCGGGCTCGCGCGCCTCTGCGGCCAGGGCGCTCATCGCCGTACGAGACCGATCTCGCGCGCCTGGTAGCGGCCGCTGGGCAACTCGCCGAGAATCAACTCGAGCAGACCTGGAATGCTCTCCTCCGGCGGCGGGCGGTCCGAGATGTCCTCGCCGGGGAAGGCCTCCTGGTGCATGCGCGTGCGCATGTCGCCGGGATCGACCGTGTAGATCCGCAGCGACGGCTGCTCGGCGGCGAGGATCGCGGAGACCTGCTCGAGCGCCGCCTTGGAGGAACCGTATCCGCCCCATGCCGGGTACGGCTCGGCGGCCGCATCCGAGGTGATGTTGATGATCCGGTCGCCGTCGGCCATACGGGCCAGCGCGAGTTGCGCCAGCGCAAGAGGGGCGAAGACGTTGACGTCGAACACCCGGCGCAGCTCGCCCAGCGGGTAGTCCGCCAGCCCCGGCTGCGGACTCGGGCCCAGCACGCTGGCGTTGTTCACGAGCACGTCGATCCGCTCTGAAGCCGAGGCGATCAGCGCGGCACGGTGGGCTGGGTCGGCAACGTCGCCGGCGATCGCGGCGACCTCAGTTACGGCCGTGAGCTCGTCCGCTGCACGGCGGAGATCCTCGGCGCCGCGCGCGTCGATCATGAGCGCGAAGCCTTCGCGGGCCAGCGCGCGGGCGAGGGCGAGCCCGAGCCCCCTCGACGCGCCGGTGATGACTGCCAGCGGCATGCCACCAAGGTAGGCCCGGAGCGGTCCTACCTACCAGAGGCAATTGGTCTTAAGTCCTCCTCGGCGCGGGAAGGACTAGGAGCGCGCGCCTACGAGTCCTTCGCTGACCGCGAGCAGCGCGGCCTCGGTCCGATCGTTCACTCCGAGTTTCGCGAGCACCCGGCCGACGTGAGCCTTGACGGTCTTCTCCGAGATGCCGAGCTCGAAAGCGATGCGCTTGTTGGACCGGCCGGCAGCGAGCAACTCGAGCACCTCCTGCTCGCGGCGGGTGAGGCGATCCTGCGCCGCGGGTGCGGGCGTCGCGCCGTGTGCGACGGCATCGACCAGGCGCGCCGCCGCGGCGGGATCGAGCATCGCTTCACCGGCGTTCGCCACCCGCACGGCACGCGCGAGCTCCGAGGGTTCGACGTCTTTGAGCAGGTAGCCCGCTGCTCCCGCTTCGATCGCCGGCAGCAGCCGTTCGTCATCGAGGAAGCTCGTCAATGCGATCACGCGGGTGTCGGGGAGCAGCCGGCGCAGCTCGCGCATCGCCGCAACCCCGTCCAACCGCGGCATGACCAGGTCCATCAGGATCACGTCGGGCCGCAGCCGCTGCGCGACCGCGAGGGCCTCCTCGCCGTCGGCTGCCTCGCCCACCACCTCGATGCCCTCCTGGAGCTCTAAGAACACGCGCAGTCCCTCGCGCACGACCGCGTGGTCGTCGGCGAGCATGACGCGGATCGGGTCAGCCATTCAGCTCCAGGCGCACCGTGGTCCCCTTCTGTGGAGCGGAATTGATCTCCAGACGGCCGCCGAGCTCGCGCGCGCGCTCCTCCATCGACGTGAGTCCGAGATGCCTCGAGCGCAGCCGGGCCTCGCCAGGGTCAAACCCCGCTCCGTCGTCGCGCACCTCGATCCCATGCTCATCCAGATGGACCACGATTACGCGCGGCCCGGCGTGGCGAAGCGCATTGTGGAGCGCTTCGTCGGCGATGCGGAGCATCGCTGCGTCGCGGCGGGCGTCCGCGGCCGCCGGCTGGCCGTCCACGACCAGCTCGATCGGGACGTCGTGGACGCGCGAGAGCATCACAATCTCCTTGCGCAGGACTCCAGCGAGGCCGTCGCGCTCGAGCTCGGGCGGGCGCAGACCCAGGATCAGCGAGCGCAGCTCCTCGAGCGCCTCCTTGGCCAGCTCCCGAACGCGCTCGAGCTGGGCGGTCGGAGGCCGGCCGCGATCCAGCAGCGTCACCGCTGCCTCCGCCGTCAGGATCAGGCTGAACAGCTTCTGGCTCACGACGTCGTGCAGTTCGAGCGCCAGACGGTTGCGCTCGGACAGGATCGACAGCTCGCGGCTGCGCTCGTAAAGGCGCGCGTTGGTGATCGCGATCGCCGCATGCGCGGCGAGCAGCTCGATAAGCGCCTGGTCGACGGCATCGAAGGCATGGGCTTCGCGCTTCTCGGTGAGGTAGAAGGATCCGATCACGTCGCCCCGGGAGACGATCGGCACGCCCAGAAAGGAGCGCATGTCGGGGTGCTGACGGGGCCACCATCCCCGGAAGCGCGGGTCGCGGTGAATATCGTCGGTGCGGAAGGGCTCAGCGGTTTCAAGCATCGCGCCGAGCATTCCGTGGGTCCGCGGAAGTGGGCCCATCGCGGCGATCAGCTCGTCGCTCATCCCCGAGACGATGAAGCTGCGAAATCCTCCCTCGCCGTCCGGCACTCCCAGTGCCGCGAATCGCGCACCCACGAGCTCGCGAGCCGAATGCACGAGCTGCTGGAGCACCTGCTCCACCGAGCGCTGCGAGGCGACCGCCAGCACCGCATCGCTCACCGCTTCCAGTGCGGGGTGCAGCGCGCCTTTGGAGTCGGCTACTTGCTGCAGGGAATCTGGGGCTGCGTCGAGACCGTGCCGCCGGAGAACGTCAGCGTGAAGCTGCTCGTCCAATGTCCGCCCTTACATGACGGCGGGTTGGTTATCAGCGAGCTCTTGCCCTGGACCGCGTGGGCGCTGAAGCTCAGACTCTTGACCTTGATCGTGATGCCCGAAGGGGCGCTGGGAAAACGATTGAAGAGGATCTCGACTTCGCCGCTCGTGGTCTTGAACAGGCGGCCGACGACGTTCTCGGTCGTTCCCGCGATCGGCAAGGTCCCCGAGAGGATGACGGAGGCGATGTCCCCCTTGTGCTTCGGCGTGCCGAGGTACATCGTGAAGGGAACCTTCTCCGTGCCGAACCCGCTCACGTTGGCGACGACCTTCCCCGATCCGACCTTGCTCTTGGCCGGACATGGGTTCGGTTGGTTTGAAGTGACCTTGCTCGACTTCGGGTTGCACAAGACCGGGACGGACTTCGCGCTCGACTGAAAGCCCTTCTGCACCGTGAGCGCCAGGGACTTCGGCAGCCCCGATTCCGAGTACGGCCCGGTCGCCGAGACCTTGAGCGTGGATTGAGCGCTGGGCGTGGCCGGAGTGACGGTGACCTTGACCGTGGGGCCGGCGGCCATCGCGACGGCGGCAGTGCTCAGCGTGATGGCCGCGGATAGGGCGAGGGCCTTGCGCATGGGTGCCAAGTATGCCCCATCCCTCCCGCGCTAGCCTGAGATTCGTGTCTCAGATGCCCCGGTCATGGCTGATCATGCAGGCGCTGATCGTCATCTTCGTCCTCGCCGGCATCGTGATCGCACTGACGCGGCTTCTTTGAAATCTCACTTCTTCCCTCGCGACGAGTACTTCATGCGTCTGGCGTTGCGGGAGGCCTCACGTGCCCTCGAGCACGATGACGTTCCCATCGGGGCGGTGATCGTGCGCGAGGGCGAGGTGATCGGGCTGGGCCACAACGAACGCGAGGTTCGCGGCGATCCCACCGCGCACGCTGAGATGATCGCTCTGCGCGAGGGCGCTCGCTCGCTCGGCAGTTGGCGGGTGCTCGACTCCGTCATGTACATCACGCTCGAGCCGTGCGCGATGTGCGCAGGAGCGATCGTGCTCGCCCGCATTCCCCGCGTGGTCTTCGGGGCCACCGACCCGAAGGCCGGCGCAGCCGGCAGCGTCCTCGACGTGCTGGCCCAGCCACAGCTCAACCACCGCCCACAAGTACAGCCCGGGCTGCTGGCGCTCGAGTGCGCAGAGTTGCTGCAAAGATTCTTCGCGTCACGACGGTGAGCGGCCCAAATGTTTCCTGAACCCAGAACGCTCGCGGCTGCCGTCTCGGTGGGCGGGGCCGTCATCGTCGCGCTCGGCCCCGGCGCGCCGGCGGCTCTCAGCGGGCGCACAGTTGCCGGGGCCGCCGTCGGGGGCTGCTTCGCCGGCGCGCGTACCCTGTCGCCCCCGGGTTCACGCCTGTACCCGGATACCGGTAACGGCGGATACACGAGCCTGCACACGCTCGTGCACCTGGTCTACGACGCCAAGGCGAACAGGTTTCTGCGCGGAACGCGCGTGGTCCTCACCGACCGGGCCACCCACTGCCTCACCAGCCTCAGCCTCGACTTCGAGCGACGGTCGCGAAACAGAAGAGCGGGTCCAGACATGACCGTCGGCTCGGTCGCCGTGGACGGCCAACCAGCCCGTTTCAAGTTCGTCCAGCCGACCTATCCGGGCGACCCGCATGGGCAGAACGACCCCAACCCTGCCGCCCATGAGGCGTCTCAGACCAACCCGGTGGGGGGACCGCGGCACAATCCGCTGCCGCCCGCGTGCTCCCCTGAGCTGTCGTCCACCAAGCCCAGCGAGAGAAACTCGCTGAACGGCACCCAGTGCCCGGCGACGAAGCTCGTGATCACTCCCCGTGTGCCGCTCAAAGGCGGGGCGGAGTTCAGCGTCACGGTCCGCTATACGGGCAGGCCCGGCGTCCACAACGACGGGGACGGCACCACCGAGGGCTGGTTTCGTGTCAACGACGGCGGCTTCGTAACGACCGAGCCCGTCGGCACCGAGGACTGGATGCCGCTTAACGACTACCCCGCGGCGAAGCCCACCTACGACTTCGCCGACACGGTCACCCGCGGCCGGACGGTGATCGCAAACGGCATCCCGACCTCGGTCAAGCGCAACCCTCCCAGCGGCGAGTTCCCTCATGGCTCGGTCACCTGGCACTGGCATTCCGCCGCGCGTGTGGCCAGCTACCCGGTCGAAGACAGCGTCGGGAACTACCGTCTGACCGAGCGGACCGCGCTGCACGGCATTCCCTTCTATCAGGCCCAAGACGCCGCCATCAGCCCCGCCCGGCGCAAGAAAAACCAGGCGGTAATCAACAAGCAGCCGGACATCACCAGGTTTGAGAGCCAGTTCAACGGGCCGTACCCGTTCAGCTCGGGCGGCATCGTCGTTGGTACCTCGTCGGCCAGCTTCGACGAGGAGATGCAGACGATGATCACCGCCGCCGGCGCGCGGATCAACACCGACACCCTCTACCACGAGAACATGCACCAATGGTGGGGCGACAACGTCACCGAGAGCGGCTACCGAATGACCTTCTACAAGGAGGGGCTGGCCACGCTCGCCGAGCTTCTCTACCGCGCCAGGTCGGCCGAGATCGCCGCGGGCGGACCGCACTCGCCCAAGGGCCGAGCCGCCTTTCAGGCGACCCTGACGCGAGAGTTCGCCGCGATCTACCGCAGCGGCGGCAGCTTCTGGACGGGCGCGCCCTCGAACCCTGAGCCGTTCACGCTGTTCGCCGGCTCGTCCACGTACGCTCGGCCCGCGGCCGCGTACGTGGCTCTGCGTCAGATCATCGGCCATCGACCCTTCGCCGCGGCGCTGGCCCAGATTCAGCGCCGCTACGGCGGGGGGACCATCACGGAGCAGCAGCTAGAGACGGCCTTCCAGCGGTGGCTGCCGGTCCAGAGCGCCAGCTGTCATGCCCGACTGAGCCTTTTCTTCAGCGAGTGGTTCGACACCGCCTACCGGCGGGGCGGCGGCCGACACCGGCCCGCGATCACCGGCCCCGATCTGGCCGGCCCGGGCTTCTACGGCGGCCGCTGCCGCTTGGCGCCGTCGGGTTCGAACAGCGCCGTGAGCCGCTCGATGGTCTCGACTCTTCCCATCGCGACGAGCACGTCGCCGGGCGCCAGGACGGTCTCGCCGGGAGGCTGGACCTGGAAGCTCCCGTTTGCCCTGCGGATGGCGGCGACGAACGCATCGCCACGGACGTCCTCCAGGCGACTGCCGGTCGCCGCGCAGTCGCCGCTGACCTCGATCTCCTCCATGAGATAGGAGGGGGCGACGTCGACCGCTCCCGTCACCTGAGGGTGCAGCACGAGCCGGGCCATCGCCTGCCCCGACGCCTTGTAGGGCGAGACGATGCGGTCGGCGCCCGCGCGTCTGAGCTTCTTCTCTGATTCCTCGGCGCTGGCGCGAGCGATGATCGTGATGTCGGGCCGCAGCTCGCGGGCGGTCAGCGTGATGAAGATGTTCTCGGCGTCCGAATCAACGCAGGCGACGATTCCACGAGCCCGCTCGATACCGGCCGCGTGAAGCGAGCCGTCGTCAGACGGCGTGGCCTCGATGAACCGCACGCGGGGGTCCTCGACGTGATCGCGGTTCTCCCCTTGCTCGTCGATGATCACGAAGCGTGCGCCGCTAGCCGCGAGGTCACGCGCGACCTCACGTCCCACGCGACCAAAGCCACAAACGATGTAGTGGTCGGATAGCGCGTCGGTCAACTTCTGCATCCTGCGCTCCACAAGCAGCCCGCCCAGGTGTCCCGCGACGAAGAACTCGGCGGTCGTCACCAGCGCGTAGAAGAGGGTACCGACGCCGAAGACGATCAAGAGCACCGAGATCACCTGTCCCCCGGTGTCGCGCGGCTCGGGCAACGCCCCCACAGTCGCAACCGTGTCCAGCGCCATCAGGAAGCCACGCCACGGTGAGATCCCCTCGGCGATCGCCAGGGCGGCCGAACCCGCGGCCAGCAACAGAACGATCGCGATCGCCAGCCGGGTCAGCCGCTGGAGAAAGAATCGGGTCTCGGCCCGCGCTCGCATCCGCTCGCGAAGCGGCAACTCGAATCGGGCGCGCGGCACAGCTCAGCCGCCGGACGAGGTGACGATCCAGAAGAACACAGCCTCGGTCTGCCCGAGGTTGTGCCATCCATCAATGCGCTGGCTGTCGGCGACCAGGACCTCGCCATGGCGAATGGCAGGGGTCTGGCCAGCCACCCGGACCTGTACGAACCCGGTCGCGACGGCGACGATGCCGGTCCCCCCGGCTTCCATCGCCGGCGCGCCTGACTCTCGCGCAGCGAGGTGGACAAGGTCGATGCGCAGCACGCCGCTGTCGCCTCCGAGCAGGGCGATCGTGCGCTCGAGCCCGTGCTCGGGATCCTCGGTCCGTCGACCGATTCGGTAGATCGCCGGATCCTCGCCGCGCAGCAGTTCGTCGATCGTGATCCCCAGCGCGGCGCTGAGCCGCACCAGCGTCGCCAGCGACAGGCTCCGGTCTGCGCGCTCGGCCTGAGAGATAGCGCTCGCGGTGACCCCCGCGAGCTTGGCGAGGTCCTGCTGACTCAACTCGCGGGATCGCCGAAGCGCGCGCAGCGAGGCCGCAATCCGTCCGGCAAGCTCGGCTGGTGCCAGGACCAGGCGCCCATCGTGTTCGTGCCAGTGCAGCACGAAGCCTCGGACCCGCTCATCTCGGGCCTCGGCCTTCGCCACGCGGACGCTGCGCTCGTCGACCCGCAGAATGCACTGCGTCACCGCCTGCACCGTGTCGCGCACGGCGGTGGGGGTCTCCTGCGTCATCGACCAGTACGCGATCGCTCCCACCTCGAGCAAGAGCGGGCAGCAGCGGGCGAAGAATCCGCGTGCACCGCTCACCCCCCAGGTGCCGACCATGCGGTCGAGCGAGTCGAACAGGAGCAGGCGCCGGGCACGGGGGTGGCAGAGGCGGTGAATCTCGAGCAGCAGATCGGCCGGCTGCGGCAGGTCGCTGCCGGCGCCGGCTCTGATCAGGGCGAGTCCCGCGACGTCTTGCAACTGTTCCGGACCGCCGAGCGAGACGACAGTCTTCGTGTCGAAGGCGTCGTCCTGGCCGGCGATCGCGCGATAGAAGGGCCTCATGCTGGGCCCGTCGAGCAGCCACACGACGTTGTCGCCCCAGAACAAGCCTCCTAGGACGGCGTCGAGCGCGTCGAGGCCGGTGCTCACCCGCTGATCCGCGTGCGCTGCGTCAAGCACTGCTTCTCAAGTACATCATCGGTGTGACTCCAGATGGCGAGACCACCCGAGACGGTTCCATCATGTCGTAAAGCCATGCTTTAGTCGAGTGGAGATCTTCGCTGGCTCGATCTAAAAACAAGTCGGACTCAACCGCGCCGACGCATCCAGGTCGAAGTGGCGACGATTCTTCTCACCGAGCATCCCGAAGCTCGTTTTGTCGAGCCCTACACGGTCCGCACACGGGACCGGCTGCGGGCTCGCGTCTCCACATGGAAGCTCGATCGCGCGCTCGCGCGCGGGGTATCGCCCGACTCGAGTCCGGCGCTGTCGCTGCGCGCGAACCGGCTGATCGGCCAAAGGGTCCGATGCCGGCTGGCGCACCAGCTGCGCCAACTGCCCCCCCGTGCAGCCCGTCCCCCCTGCCGGCTGGATGCCGCAGTGCCGATCTGCCGGCAGGGGGTCCTCCGGGCCGGAGGGCTACTCGAGGAACTCGCTGTGCGACTCGAGGGCGGGGAGCCAGTGGATGCTTGCGGCGTCGCGCAGGTGAGGGTCCTGCTCACAAACGCCGACAGCCCGCTGTTCAATCCAAGCGGAGTGGACGAGTTCGTGCGCGCCACGCGGATGATGGTCGATGCGCTTGAGCGCTGCGTGTCGGTCTGACCTATCGCCAGCCTTGGACTACCGCGTCCGTCGACGCCGAGCTTGCGCCCACGCGCGCCCTCCCAGCTCGCCGATGGACTGCACCTCAACGGCGCGCCGTCGCAGCGCCAGGCATCGCGGGCAGTACAGCGGCACGAGCACTCGAGCGCGAGGCCGCAGCACCAACCCACAGTGAGGACAGGCGACCGCTTCGCAGCCCTGAGCCCCAGCCGCGGCGCGGACCCTTCTCACCGACCGTCCTCGAGTTGATTGTGCGAAAGCCGTGAGATCATCGCGTGCTCGGACCGTAAGGAACGAGCAGTAACACCGACGTAACGCCGTTATACGGCCGTTACCTGAACAGGGTGGGTGCGATGAGCGTGATGCGCGAGACGATGGCGACGCAGCCGGAAGTTCTGCGGCGGATACTCGACGATCAGCGACCGGTCGAGTCTGCGGCAGAACGGTTGGCCGGGCGGCGAGTGCTGGTGGTCGGGACCGGGACGAGCTGGCACGCCGCCAACCAGGGTGCCTGGTTCTTGCGGATGGGCGGGGTTGACGCGTGGGCTGTATCGGCCGCCGATGCCGCGGCGGGCCATCCGTTTCCCCGCGAAGATGACGCCCTCCTGCTGCTCAGCCACCGGGGGACAAAGCTGCTTACCTCAGAAGTGCTCGAGCGCGCCCGGGCAGCGCACGTTCCCACGGTGGTGATATCCAAGCGTGGAAACCCGGATGCTGACTTGGAGACGGTGCCCGAGGAGGTCTCTTCGGCGTTTACGGCGAGCCACCTAGCCGCCCTGATGCGAATCGCGCAACTCGCCGAGCAGCTCGGGGCCTCTTTGGGAGCGCTTCGCGACGTTCCCAACGCCGTGGCTCAGGAGCTCGCGCAAGGTCCGGTAGGTGTGAAGCCGCCCGCTCGGCTGCTGGAATTCGCCGGGGTCGGAATCAATGCCTGGACCGCCTCAGAGGGCGCGCTGAAGACCAGAGAAACCGCGCTGGTGGCCACCGAAGGGCTCGCCTGCGAGTCCATTCTGCACGGGCCGGCGGTGGCCCTCGGTGCCAATGACACGCTTGTGTGCCTGGACGGCGGGAGTGGCTCTGACCGCCTCAAACAGCTGGCCGATGTCGCGCGGGCGCACGGCACGGAGGTACACGAGTTCGCGCGACTTTCGCTGGGCGAGACCCTTTCCATATTCCCGCTCACCGTGATCGTCCAGAAGATCGCCGCCGAAGCCGCCGAGACGCTCGGAACGAACCCGGACAGCTACGGGCGCGATCTGCCCGGTCGAGACGCTGCCTGGAGCGCCATCCGGCTATGAAAATGTCCCGCTGAAGGAGTCACGATGTCGAACCCCCGCGCCGACTACTCGCCGATCTTCGATCGTCCAGCCCTCCATCACCCCGAGCACGCGCGTGTCCTCGTCTGGCCGGTGACAAATGTGGAGGTGTGGGACCCGAAAGCGGCAATGCCTCGAACCGTCCTGCCCGCGCCGCAGGGACGTGAGGTGGTGCCCGACGTGGCCAACTTCGGCTGGTTTGACTACGGGCTGCGCGTTGGGTTCTGGCGTCTCAAGCGCGTCCTGGACAGCCACGGTATCCGGGCGACGCTGAGCGTCAACGCGGTCGCTTGCGACGAGTATCCGCAGTTGGTCGGCGCGGCGGTGGAGGCCAATTGGGAACTCCTCGCACATGGCTTCATCCAGCGGGTGATCAATGTCGAACCCGACGAGCGGGCGACGATTCGCGAGACGCTGGACCGAATCGAGCAGTTCAGCGGTACGAGGCCTCGAGGCTGGATGGGGCCGGGACTGGCGGAGACGTTCGAAACTCCCGACATCCTCGCCGAGGAGGGAGTCGAGTACGTGTGCGACTGGTGCAACGATGACCAACCGTACGCGCTGAATGTCCGTTCGGGCGAGCTGATCTCAGTCCCGTACACCGTCGAGCTCAACGACATCGCGATCTACGCCGTCCAGCACCACCGTTCCAGCGAGATCCTCGACCGGACCAAGGCGCAGTTCGACACGCTCTACGAGGAGGGTGCGCAGAGCCCGCGGGTGATGGCGATCTCAACCCATCCGTATCTCACCGGGGCGGCGCACCGGATCACCTATTTCGACCAAATATTCGATTATCTGAAGTCCTTTCAAGATGTCGCCTTCGTTACCGCCGGCGAGGTGCTCGACTGGTATCGCGAGGCGACCTCGTCCAGTTAGCGGGCTTCGTCTGAGTCAGAAGGCGTGGTTGGCCGGGTCGCCGATCAGCAGGGCTTCGGCTTCGTTGAAGCGGCCGTTCATTTCGGATGTCTCGACGAAGGTCATGAACAGGCGGCCGACCGGGACTCGCTGACGCCACATCACGGCAGTCTGGGTGGTCGGCCCTCCTTCGAAGTGCTCCGCGGCGACCTCTGACGAGAAGGTGGCCGAGACGAATGACGCCTGCTCTCGGGCTGGGAGTGGGCCGTCCACTGCGGCCCCGCGGTAGAGCGTGACCGTTTCGTGCTTCCAACTTGACCAGAGCTCCTGAACAAACGCGAGGCGCGCGATGATGTGCTCCGCTCGCAGGGCCCTCGACCAGGGCTCACGGAAGAGCCGTGGATCCCGAACGATCTGGCCGTGGTACGGGCAGAGCCCGAGCTCGGCCAGGACGATCGCGTGCCCTTTGATGACCTCGCCCGAGCGGGGGTTGCTGACGAACGTCTTGCTGAAGGCGCGATCGAGCCCGTCGAGGCCGCGCTCGGCGAGAAAGCTGTCGAGTAGGGCGATGATCGCTTGGTCGCCGGTGCGCCGCGCGATCAGAGTGGCGAGGTCGACCGGAGGGGCGCTGGCGAGGGGAGGGGCGGTATGCCGGGGAGGGGCGCCGTGCCGCGCAGGGGCGCTGTGCCGGGGAGGGGCGCTGTGCCGCGCCAGCCAATTCCGGACGACCGCCCGCTCGTCGGCCAGTCGCTGGGCTGTCTTCTCGCGCGCCGCTGGGTCGCACTCGATCCTTTCGGTTCGGGCAAAACGCGCCCGGGCATGTTCCAGCTGCGTGAGCTCAGCTGGGCTTGCGAGGCCGGCACCGCGGGCGAACTGGAAGCGGCCGACGTCGTCGAGCGGGAGCTGCCACCGAGCGCCCGCGTCTTCGAAGGCCTGGATCTCGACCTCGAACGCCCCCAGATCGGGATCCACAGCGCTGACCATGACAGGGGTGCGACGGGCGTCGAGAAGCCGGCCGGAATTGCCAACGACGAGGTTGCGCAGCCGCCCCGGAACGAAGTCGGTGTCAGGGGGTTGACCAGGGTCTGACTCGTAGATCGTGCAGCCCACGTTCGCGCCGAGGTTATCCCCGTCGTACCGCTTGACCGATGTAAGGGCCGCTGGGAGCGGGTTACCGACACCACCGACGAGGATCAGCATGACGCGAACGCGGGGACGTTGCGCCGGGCCGTCGCGTTCATCGAGGCCAACCCGGACATCGACGTTGGCTGGCCCAGGCGAGCCCCGGCGACGGCACAACCGTCACCGCTGTCGGCTACCGCTGGGGCTTCTTCCACCCCCAGCCACTTCGCCCACCACTACCGGGCCGCCTAGGGGACCACCCCCTTCGACACGTTGCGAAATTAAACGACTCGTCCGGTCCGAGTGGTCCGGATGACGCTGTTCTGCGAGGTGCGAGCTGGCGTTACCCCCAGCCAAGCATGCCAGCGGGGCGCTCAGCTGGGGCGCTGGCGGGGTCGAGGAAGTCAGTCTTCGGGTGGACTGGCAGGATCAACGGTTTGCGTGGGGTCTGCTTGAAGTTGAAGTCTTTGATCAGGTTGCCCAGTTGTGGGGCGTTTTCGCGCACGTCGGGGCGGGGGTCGGGCCGGCCGTCGGTGTTGGGGTTCAATCTGGCTCCACCGAGGAAGTCGTCTTCGATGAACTTGGCGTAGGCGTCGAAGCTGAGGATCTGGTGGTCGACGTGCCCGCGTTTCGCATAGGGGCTGATCACTAGGCCGGGGACGCGTAGGCCGTAGCCGTTCTTGTCCACGTGGGGCGGGACAACGTTGTCATAGAGGCCGCCCCAGTCATCCCAGGTGAGGAAGATGGCCGTTGACTTCCAGTCCGGGCTGCGCATCAGCGTGTTGATTAACCCTGTCACATATGTCTGCCCAGGGCTGACTCGCGTTGTTCTGAGGTCGTGTTCCGAGACGCGCCCGCTCGGTACCACCCAGCAGACCGCCGGCAGCCTCCCAATCTCCGCTGCTCCAAACAGTTTCTTGATCGACTGGACATTTCTGACCTGATTGTCGTTGCGGACGGTGTCAAACCATTTCAGCGGATACCAGATCGGCAGACTCTTCGATCCGGTGGTCACGGGCGCGCACGACTGGGTTGCATCCGACTCGCACAAGGGTTCGGTCCCATTGAACATGTAGTAGCGCCAACTGATGTGGTGTTTGTGAAGCAGATAGGTGAGGTCGGTCCACGCGTAGATCGGCGGCGCCTTCGTGCCTCGGAAACCCGGAGGGTAAGCCGGGTTTGCTGGCGCGTTGGTGCAGCTGTCCGGTTCGTTGTGCGTTGTGCAGTGCGCAGACCACATGGAAGTCAAGAACAGGTGGGACGGGAGGCTCCACGAGGCCACCGACCCGAACATGTGGTCTTGGAGCACGAAGTGGCGCGCATACTTCCAGTAGTTGGGGATCTCCTTGCCGGTGTGGTAACCCATCACATCGTCGGCCGGCACCGACGATGGGCCGGGGATCTCCTCCTGCGCCCGGATGAACCCGTCCATCTTGCCGCCGTCGATCTCTTGGATGGCGGAGCGAAAGGCGTACGGCCCACCCATGTTCAGGTCATAGCGGTCGTGAAAGGGCCGCACGCACGGCTCGCCGGGATCGGGAATGCACGGCACCTGGCCGGGGTGGCCGGCCAGGCCGGGGATCCCGTCTGCTCCCGGATAGGTGCCGAAGTAGCTATCGAACGAGCGGTTTTCCTGCATGATGATTACCACGTGGCGGATCTTGTGGATCCCGCGCAGCCGCGCGTGGCTCCCCGCGGGAGAGTCAAACTGCGCACGGCCCGCGGGCGAGCTACTCGCCGCCCCCGACCCGCTCGCCACCGCGATCGCGACCACCGCCGCAACCGCCAACAACCCCACCAACCGCGCCACCCTCACGTAAACGACCCCACGGGCAAAAGACACTACCGTGGGGAAAGGTGAGCATGGTCGGAGCCGCCAGGACTTTCCTTTCCCCTCAAGTGCGCCGGCGGAAGTTGCTGTTCGATCGTTGCGCCAGCATTGAGGCGATGCGACGGACGGCGTTAGGCCGACACGTTAGGTTGCTCGCCTAACTCTGTGCCGGTGGGCACGGGCTGCCACGCCGGGATGTTGCCTGGTCGGCCGCGCGATGAGTTCTGCTCGCCCGGGTGGGTCTAGGGCGCGATGAACGGCTGGGTACCTCGCACGGAAAGGAGCCTGTGATGGATTGGACGCTCGAGGTCGTGGTGCTGCCGGCTCACCGCGCTTAGGAGGTCGGGGAGCCATTGCACCTCAGATGCTCGTGGCGGCACCGGAGCAGGGCTCGCGCCCGACTCGATCGGGGCTGAGCCGCCTGACTCTGGGGATCGCATCCGCCAGCGTGTAGTGGATCACCGAGGCGTCTGATCTGTCGCTGCGGGGCCGGGGCCGCCGGGCGCACTCGTTGGCCGATGATGGTCCGTGGGCTGGCTCGTCGCACGCGACGGTTCGGCGTGGGCAGGAGGGGAGGGCCCGGCTGGAGGGCTCGTCCGTGGACGGCGGCTCGGCGTGACCTCGGTCGGCGGAGCGGTCTGTGCCGACTTGGAGCCCTGACCGCTCGCGGGTGGGAATGTGACATCGATCGCCAACCCGCCGTCTGGGGCTGGGCTCGCGTGGAGGGTGGCGTGGTGCGCGGTCGCGATCGCGCGCACGATCGAGAGCCCGAGCCCATGGCCGTTGTTGTGGCCGGTCCGCTCGGCCAGCCGTTGGAAGGGCTCGAAGAGACGCTCGAGCTGGTCGGGCGGGATCGGCGGCCCGGTGTTTTCGATCGATAGGACCGGGCGTTTGTCGCGTGTGCCGGTGGTGATCGCGAGGCGCCCGTGAGGGAGGTTGTGGCGGATCGCGTTGTCGATGAGGTTGCTGATCAGGCGTTCGAGCAGTCGCGGATCGGCGAGGGCGGTCGCAGGGTCAAGCGTGGTGCGCAGATCGAGGTCACGGTCAGTGAGGCGTGACTGGTGGGCGGCGATGGTCTGGGTGGTGAGGGTCGCGAGCTCGACGTGCTCGCGGCGCTCGAGTCCGGCTTGGCTGCGAGTGAGGGCGAGCAGCCCGTCGATGAGTTGCTCGAGCTTCTCCTCGGAGGCGATCACGCGCTCGTGAGCGGCGCGTAATGAGGTATCGCTCGCGTCGGGGCTGGCGAGTGCGACCTCGCTGATGGCGCGCAGGCGGGTCAAGGGCGCGCGGAGCTCGTGGGAGGCGTTGGCGACGAACTGGCGCTGCGCGCGGTGGGAGTCTTCGAGCGGTCGCAGGACACGTCCGGCCATCAGCCATCCCAGGCCGAGCGAGAGCAGCGACATTGCTCCGAGCGCAAGCGCAGACTGGATGAGCAGCTGCTGGCGGACCTGCGCGTGCTGTTGGCGGTTGTGGGCGTAGAGCGCCCTCTGGTAGGCGTCGATCAGCCCGCACGTGCCGCCGGCCTGCGTGTATGCCGCCGACTGGGGGTTGATGGTGGCTGGGATCGCGAAGATCGCTCCGTGGTGATCGCTGATCACGCGGAACGATCCGGCGGGGGGCACCGTGGCGGTCGGGTCGGGGAACGCGGCGACGCCGTGCCGGCGCATGCACCGTGAGACCGTCCGCCAGTGCTCCATCGTCTTCGGGGACGGGTGGGTCTTGGTCCCGGGGATCGGGAGGCCGCGAGGCCGTGGGGTGCTCACCGGACCGGGCTGCGTCGACGCGGCGCTTGTCGAACCGAGGGTAAAGACGAAGCCCGCGTTGACCAGCAGCCCGTAAGTGATCGCCATCAGCGCGGCGCCCGAGACCAGGAACAGGCCGCCGTAGAGCACCGTCAGGCGCACGCGGGCGGCCCGGTGCGGCAGGTGGCGCGTGGCCGCGAGCATGCTGATCCGGTGGTTCAGGCGAGCGGCGACGGTCATATCCGGTAGCCGGCCCTGGCCACGGTTTGGATCAGGGGCGGGTCACCGAGCTTTGCGCGCAGTCGACTAATCGTGATCTTGACCGCGCCGGTGAACGGATCGGCGGCCTCGTCCCACACGCGCTCGAGCAGCTCCTCGGGCGAGACCACCCGGCCCCGGGCGCTGAGCAGCAGCTCCAGCACACCGAACTCCTTGGGCCGCAACGCTAATGACTTGCCGCCCCGGTAAGCAGTGCGCCGGGCGGTGTCGAGCACGAGGTCGCGATGCTCCAGAACCGGCGGGATGCCGGGCTGCGCGCGGCGCGCCAGCGCGCCGATCCGCGCAATGAGCACCGCGAACGCGAACGGCTTGGGCAGGTAGTCGTCGGCGCCGAGCCCGAGCCCTGCGACGAGATCCTCGTTTTCGGCGGCACCGGTCAGCATTAGCACCCGGCTGCGACCGCCTGCCGCGACCAGCTGCGCGCACACCTCATCACCATGCACGACGGGCAGATCCCGGTCAAGCACGATCACGTCATAGTCGATGACCCGGGCGCGGGCGAGGCCCGCACCGCCGTCCAGCGCGATGTCGACGGCGATCCGGGCATCGCGCAGGCCCGCGGCGACGGTGTCGGCCAGCTCCTCGTCGTCCTCGATCACAAGCACCCGCATCGACCGCTCCTTCTCCGGCGCACGGTAGCCGCACAAAGGTTTCACGGTGGTTTCCGGCCTGAGCGGCCGCGGGCGGGGTGCGGGAAACCGGGCTGAAACCGCTGGTTCTGTACAAGCGGGTCGCACACCAGTTTAAGGAGGGTGCGATGAACACCACGGCCGCAGACAACCACGCAACGACGCTTGGATCGCACGGGCGGCTCGGCGGGGTCGCCGCGATCATCGTGATGGCCGCGGTCGGACTGACCGCCTGCGGGTCTTCCAGCACCCCGCACGTGGCCAGCCTACCGACGAGCACCAACCTCGCCAGCGGGGGTAGGCCGGTCGACGCGTCGACCACGCAGACGGGCACTCACAGCCACTCGTCCAGACCGGCGAAGGGCAACGCAACGGCGCTGCTGGTGAAGTGGGCCAGCTGCATGAACACCCACGGCGATCTCAACCAGGCCGCTCCCACCATCGACGCCAACAACGTGATCCACCTGACCTGGAATGACGCCACTCCGGGCGGGATATACGGGACCAACAAGGGCGGGCAGGGCAACGCCGGGCCGGGGCAGTACTGCCGGAACTACATCGACCAGGCCGAAAACGAGTTACAGGGCAGCGCGCATCTCCATCAACCGAGCCAGGCCCAGCTGGTGCAGTTCTCCCACTGCATGCGGGCCAACGGGATCCCGGATTTCCCTGACCCGTCCAATGGCGGTTCGTCGTTCAACCGCGCGGGTGACTTGAACCCGAGCAACCCGATCTTCCAGAAGGCCTCGACGTTATGCGCAAAGAAGACCGGCGTGCCAGGCTTTGCCACCGGCGGCGCGCCCCCACCGGGGGCGGTCGTCTTCAACGGGGACGGCACGGGCGGGGCTGGTGGCTGACCTTTCAGCCAGACGGGTGGCGGCGATAGCCGCGGTTGCCGCCGCCGTGGTTGGTGGGGCGGTGGCGGCCGGGGTCGCCATGGTGGCGAGCGCCGGGGGTCAGACCACACCGTCCTCCCCGTCGGCCGCCGGCGGGCTGGCGACGGCCGCGGTGGTACGCACGACCCTCACAAATACGGTGCAGGTCGGCGGCTCCATCGGCTACCGCGGCTCTTACACCGTCGCCGCTGCGTCGGGGACGAGCCCCCAGCAGATCCTCCAGGTTCAGCAGGTCGTGATCCAAGACCGCCAAGCCCTGTCCGCCGATGAGCAGGCCGCATCGGACGCGTCACGCGCGGATGACCAGACGATCGCGGCGGCCCGCATGAGCGTCAACACTGCATCCGCCGCCCTGCGCTCGGACGAGGCCAAGAAGATCAGAGACTGCTCCGGTAAGGGAGCGTCCACGCCGGCATGCAGCCAGGACGCCCAGAAGGTCACCCAGGACCGCACGCAGCTAACTCAGGCCCGACAGCAGCTGGCCGCCGCCGATTTGGCCGCGACCCGTGATAGCCGCCAGAACCAGGCCAAGGTCTTGTCTGACCAGACCAAGCTGCAAGGTGACCAGACGGCCCTGGAGTCGCTGCAAGCGACCGCAGTAAACCCGGGCACGACGTACACCTGGCTGCCGAAGGCGGGCGAGATCATCAAGCAGGACCGGCGTGTCTACTCGCTCAACAACGAGCCGGTGCCGCTGCTGTACGGCCCCGTGACCGCCTACCGGGCGTTCTACGTCGGCATGTCCGCCGGCGCCGACGTGCGTGAGCTAACCCACGACCTGATCGCCCTCGGCTTTGGCGCGGGCTTGACCGAAAGCAACCACTACTCGGCCGTCACCGCCTCGGCGGTTGAGCGTTGGCAAAGGGCGCTCGGTCTGCCCGCGACGGGCGAAATCCGGTTGGGCGAGGTGGTGTTCGAGCCCGGCCCGATCCGCGTCACCTCGGTCACGCCCTCGGTCGGCTCGGCCGTCGCGGGGGGTGCAGGGGGCGGAGGCGCGACCACCACCGGCGGGGGCGGGGGCGGCACGGTCCTGACGGCGACCAGCGCCACGCAGATCGTCAACGTCGATTTGGACGTGACCCAGGAGTACCTCGTAAGGCCCGGCGACGCGGTCTCGATCGTGCTGCCCAATGGCAACTCCACCGTGGGCGGGCGCATCGATACGGTCGGCCACGTGGCCACCTGCCCGGGCGGCGGCGGAAGCGGCCTCGGCAACGGCGCCGGCAACGTCGGCGGCTCGGCCGACCAGTCGCCGTGCGAATCGAGTGGGTCCGGCAGCTCCTCGATGCCGACGGTGAGGGTCACCATCAAGTTGGACAGGACCCCGCCGGGGGCCACTTTGGACCAGGCGCCCGTGAACGTCAACATCACCACGCAAAGGGCCGATCACGTCCTGGCGGTGCCCGTGAACGCCCTTCTGGCCCTCAAAGGCGGCGGGTACGGCGTCGACGTCGTCACAGCCCGCGGCAGCCGCCTGGTCGGCGTCACCACCGGGCTGTACAGCAGCACCCTGGTGCAGGTCAGCGGATCTGGGATAGCGGCCGGTATGCGGGTGCAGGTCCCCGCCTCATGACCCTGACCGCCGCGGTCTCGGCGTCCGCGACCGTCGCGCCGGTGCCGGTCCTTGAGCTGATCGACGTGGTCAAGCAGTACTCAGGCGACCCGCCAGTCGTGGCCCTGGCCGACGTCAGCCTGCGGATCGATCAAGGCGACCTGGTTGCCATCGTCGGCCCATCGGGGTCAGGCAAGACCACCCTGTTACACGTGATGGGCACCCTCGAACGACCCACCCGGGGGCTGGTCCGAATCGCGGGAGAGGACACCTCGGAGATGACCGACACGCAGCTCTCGGGACTCCGGGCCTGGCGCCTCGGCTTCGTCTTCCAGCAATTCTTCCTGCTCGACGGTCTAAGCGTGCTTGACAACGTCGCCGATGGCCTGCTGTACCGGGGCGGGCAGATCGCCGAGCGCCGCCGACTGGCCGAGGCCGCCATCGAACGGGTCGGGCTCCGCCACCGCGTCGCGCACCGGCCCAACCAACTCTCCGGCGGCGAGCAACAGCGCACGGCCATCGCCCGGGCCCTGGCCGGGCGCCCCGCGCTAGTGATGGCTGACGAGCCCACCGGCAACCTCGACACCGCCACCGGGGACTCGATCCTCGAGCTGCTGCGCGAACTCCACGCCGACGGCACCACCATCGTCGTTATCACCCACGACCCCGATGTCGCCGCCGCCACCGAACGCCGCGTCGAGATCCGAGACGGGAGCATCACCAGTGATTCACCGACCCGCGTCTGAAGACGAGGCCGGCGGCTCGCGACTATCCAGGCGCGACCTGCTACGAGTCGGCAGCCTCGGGCTGCGCAGCCGCCGCACGCGCGCGGCTCTGTCGGCGTTAGGCATCAGCATCGGCATCGCCGCCATCGTCGGCGTACTGGGCATCTCCCAATCCTCCAAATCCGGACTGCTCAACGAGCTCGGACGACTCGGCAACCTCATCACCGTCCAGCCCGCCACCACCGCCTCCGGGCAGGCCACCGAGCTGCCCACCACCTCCGAAGGCATGGCCTCGCGCATCGGCCCGGTAACCAACGTGACCGAGATCGCCACCATCCAGAACACCTACGTGTACCGCAGCCCCTTCGTGCCCAGCATCGACACCAACGGCATCTCAGTCACCGCAACAGACGCCGCCCTCCCAGCCACCCTCGGCGCCAGCATCGCGCACGGCACCTTCCTCAACCCTGCGACCTCGCACTTTCCGGCGGTCGTGCTCGGCGCCGAGGCGGCCACCCTGCTCGGCATCACCACCCTCACCCACCCCACCCAGGTCTCGATCGGCGAGCGCTCGTTCACCGTCGTGGGCATCCTCAACCCCGTCCAGCTCATCTCCCAGATGGACAGCATGGCCTTCATCGGCTTCCCCATCGCCGAGCGCGACTTCGGCTTTGACGGCCACCCCACCGGCCTCTACCTCCGCAGCGCCCCCAGCCAAGTCAATGCCGTTACCGCCGTCCTGCCCGCCACCGTCAGCCCGGCGGACCCCTCCTCGATATCAGTCACATTTCCCTCAGACATCCTCAAAGCCGAGCTCGTCACCAAAGGTGCCTACAGCGGCCTACTGCTCGGCCTCGGCGCGATCGCCCTGCTCGTCGGCGGTGTCGGCATCGCCAACGTCATGGTCATCTCCGTCCTCGAACGCCGCTCCGAAATCGGGCTACGCCGCGCGCTCGGCGCCAGCCGACGCCACGTCGCCGCGCAATTCCTCACCGAAGCGCTCCTCCTCTCCATCCTCGGCGGCGCGGCCGGCACCATCATCGGCTGGGCAGCGACCGTCGCCTACGCCCTCACCCAACATGAGACGGTGCAGATCCCCGCCCTCGCCCTCTACGGCGGCATCGCCGCCGCCACCCTGATCGGCGCCATCGCCGGCCTCTACCCATCCACCCGCGCCGCCCGCCTCTCACCAACCGAAGCATTACGAACCGTCTGAACGCCACTGTCCCAGGTGACCCGCAACGCGTAGACGCTTCACCATCGACCAACTCAACCTTCGGCTGACCCGCGTTGACCCACGCGAACGTGTTGGCCACCCGGTCGGCCTGAGCTGCTAATTCTGTCCGTTTGCAGCGCATTCCCCGCCACTACGGGCCGTCCGCTAGCCTCGCCCCCGACCGGAGAGGTGGCAGAGCGGTTGAATGCGCCGGTCTCGAAAACCGTCGCGCGTCTCTCGAATAGCAGGTAAAACACCTTAGGATTGGTCGAAAGGGACCGCCGTAGGGACCGACTGCCTCATTGAGCTGCACGCTCAGCCTGCGCTCCCGCGAGGTAGCGAGTCAATTGCTCTCGCGCGCGCTCGACATCCTCGGGCAGTGCGTGCGTGTAGCGCTCGAGCGTGATCTGCGCCGCGCCCGGCTGGCGTTGGGGAGTGGAGTGACCCATGAGCACTGAGGCCACCTTCGGGCTCACGCCGGCGGCGTCGAGCCAGGTCGCGGCGCTGTGGCGACACTCCTGGAGGGTTACGGGGCGAAGCGTGGCGGCGGCCCAACGCTCGCGGGCGCGCTCGGCGAGGCCGCTGCTCGACAGCAGCACAGAGGCGTTGTAGCGCGACGGGCACACGCGTTGCTCGCCGTCGGGTCGCCCCTGCGCGATGTAAGCGCGTTTGAGGAGCGCAAGCAGCGGCGGCACGCAC
>Ga0070741_10002746_pt1 | contig 45977 bp, 34 predicted proteins | sample Coa_R1_4_FD_66440 | JGI IMG/M metagenome (GOLD analysis project Ga0070741, IMG submission 66440) | Surface soil microbial communities from Centralia Pennsylvania, which are recovering from an underground coalmine fire - Coalmine... | ecosystem: Environmental > Terrestrial > Soil > Unclassified ... | reverse complement strand
AAGCACATGGAGGCGGAAGCGCCAGACGCCAACGACCGGTCCCATGGAGGGACCTCGCCGTTCGGCAGTAGGTGCCGCGCTAGGACCCCGCGGTGTGCTTGCACTAGAAGGGTTGTGCTGGACCCCACCAGGTCCGACGACGCGCCGGACCGCGCCCAAGGGCACCGGGCGGGGTTCACCGTGGAGGACCAGCGCAACGGACCCAGTCCCGAGGGGTGAGCAATCGAGTCTGCCGCGAAGCTGGCTGAGCCCGTGCCACGCGGCGCTTGGAAGCGTGACGCGAAGGTCGACGTCTTGGCCGTCCAGGGAGCGGAGCAGGTCAATGAGCTCGGGGCGCGGTGGCACCCGCAGCCAGCGCCGCAACTCGGGCCGCGGATGTCTGGTCCCTCGTTCTGGCACGCCGTCATGGTGCACCACGCGGCGCCCTTGCCCGGCGCAAACGAGGTCGGAATCTGATTGGTGCCGAGCGACCTACTCGGGCAACGCAACCCGGGCGCGGCGCCCGACTACGACGAGAGCTCAGCCCGGCGCGACCACCAGGCTTCGGCGGCGGTCATTGCGCTCTCGGCGTCGTCGATGCCGTTGCCCATGAGCCCTGCGGTGGCGGCCCAGTGCAAGGGTATAAGGGCGAGAGCCCCGGGGAGCCAACGGTGCTCGTCGCGGGTCAGTGGTCGCGGGGCCGTGCGTTCGTAGGCATCGAGCAGTCGTCGCGGCTCGAAGAGCAACTCGCCGCCCTGTGCGACGTGGTGCAGGCAGGCCGCGACGTCGTACAGCCGCTCCCTGACCCTCACGAAATCGAGGTCGAAGGTGGCCCATGAGCCGTCTGGCAGTTCTCCCACGTTGCCCAACTTGTAGTCCCCATGGATCGGGGTGCACGGGAGTTCGACCTCCTTCCGGAGCTTGGAGAGCTCGCCAGCCAGTTGGCGCATCCGGTGCACGACCGGCTCGCTGCGGGGCCCAAGCCTGCGGCGTGTGAAGCCGACCGAGTAACGCAGTTGACCGAAGGTCCTGTGGTCGTCGAGGGGTTCGGGCGGGCCCGGCTCCCAGACTGCCCTGAGCGCAGTGTGGAGGTGCCCGAGCTCCTCGAACAGGCGGACGTGGGACCCCTCGTCCGCCCGTGGCTGGACGTGGTCGATGAACTCCTCCGTCTCAGCCCACCGGTCAGCGGCCCTCAGGAGGTCGCCGCCGGAAGTCGGAACCGGCCGAGGGACGCGGGCTTGTGTGCGCTGGAGCCGCTCCCGCAGGCGCCGCAGCCCCGCTACCCGGCAGCGTCGGGCCCAGGGCCTGTGGACCCGCAGGACAACCGGGGGCTCAGCGTCGATCCGCACGTTGAGGTTGAACGCACCGCCGATGTCTGCCCATCCGGCCCCTCGCGCCACGCGGGCGATCAGCGCCGAGACGGCCGGGTCATCTGGGCTGGCCCTCGGTCCGAACCAGCGCGGCAAGGCGGGGCGAGAGGTCGGAGCTTCGCTTCCGGTCACGGCAACGGCCCACCAGCGCACCCGAGGAGGGCCCTGCCGGCGAGCATGGCGCGATCTTGCCGTGACGCCACTGGTACCCGCTGGCCTGAAGGCCGAACAGCTCCGCATAGAGCCCGCCAGACCGCAGGAGCTGGTCGTGCGCGCCGTGCTCGGTGATGCGACCTTCATGGCACGAGAATCAGGCCTGCCTGGCGGATGGTCGGGCTGCGCCGGCCTGGCCAGCCCACCCGCTCTGCATCACGCAGGGCATCCCGCCATTCTGCTCCACCTCGCGACTCGTTCTTCGTCACTCGTGACGCAACAGCCGCGAACGGCTCTGGCAGTCGCGGGCAGTGTCACCGTCGCTCGCCTGCTGCATCCTCAGAAGCTGCGGTGCGGCCGACGTGGATAGCCTTCTGCCTGCCGGCGCCACACGGGAGCCGCGCAAGGGGGCGAGCTGTTGTTCCCGGTGCGGATGTCGATCGTGACCTACAACCTGTGGGGGTTGGAACGCTGGCCGGAGCGCGAGCCTGCCCTGCGGCAGTTCTGCGAGCTGATCCGCCCTGACGTTCTGTGCACCCAAGAGCTCAAGCCAGAGACACGCGCGGTGCTGGACGCCGCGCTACCCGGCCACGCGCGTGTCGATGACGCGTTCCAAGGCTGGTCGACCGAGAGCAATATCTGGTGGGACGGTTCGCTCTTCGAGCTCGTGGCCTACGGCGCCGAGGACGTGGGGATCGCCCGGTACCCGGAACGGCGCCTGTTCTGGGCACGCCTGAAGGTCGCCGATCGGGACCGCACGGTGCTGGTGGCGACGGTGCACTTCACCGACCAGGGAACGGCCGAGGAGCTCGGCGAGGGCCGCACCACTCGGGTGGCCGAGACCAACGCCACCGTCAGGGCGCTCGGAACGCTCGTGGGCGACGGCGAGCCCGCCGTGCTCACCGGAGACTTCAACGACGCGTTGTTGCCGCTCGGCCGGCTGTTCCGTGCCGGGTTCAGGAGCTGCTTCGGCGCCCTCGGCCAGCTCCCGCCCCCGACGATGCCGGCTGGCATCTTCCGCTTCGGCCCCGGGTTCGCCTCATCGTTCGTTCTCGACTGGATCGTCGCGAACCGGCATGCCCGGCCCGTCTCCGCGTCGAGCCCGCACGTGTACGCCGACCACGTTCCGCCGTCGGACCACTGGCCGGTCCAGGCGGTCTACGACATCGGGTGAGCACGACGTGGCACCGGTGAGCACGGTCCCGGGCCACGTCATGCGCGTGCGCGAGTCCCCCAGCCGAGGCGAGCACTTCCCCACGGCATGACCGATACCTCGTGGGGGGATGCGGCGCACCGCGGGTGTGCCGCCGCTGGGGATCATCTGTCGTCCGGCTCTTTGGCCGGCGACTCTGTCGCGGTGGGCTCACCCGGCCCGTTCTTCGTTGCGGGGACTGGGCGGTCAGGCACGTCCCAGCTGACTCGGGTGATCGGTGACCACCCTTTGGTGCGCTCGTTGGTTTGGGAAACGCGTTTCATTGTGGACCCAGGAGGGTTCGAGGACCTGGTCCCAGCGCTCACCGAGCGCTACACGCCCTACCATGCCGACGACGCGCTGGCGCGCCTGTTCTGGTTGCTCGAACAGCGCCTCGCTGGCCGCACGACGGAGGTCTTCCGCGGTTGGGACCTGCCTGGCGATGTCGGCGAGGAGCGCTACTGGGGTGCCATTGACCGCCTGCGCGCCCAGCTGACGTGGTACTCGTTCGACGAGTTGGTCCCCCAGGCACGACCGGCGTACGGCCCCGAGCCGACGCCCGGTGCGCCCGGTGAGCAGCCGTCCAAGCGGCGGACCGTGGCCCGGTACTTCGCTGACCGCGCCGAGCTGGTCGCTATCCTGCGGCGCTTCGTCGAGGACCTGTTCGGTGGCGCGGCCAGTGACGCCGGGAAGGCGACCTGGTGCGAGAAGACGCCGTTCAACCTGCTGTCGGTCCCGTTCCTGTGGGAGCTGTTCCCGGAGGCGACGGTCGTCGTCGCAGTCCGCGCCCCGCGGGCGGTCGTGGCGTCCCACCTTGAGCAGGTGTGGGCTCCGTCGACGCTCGACGATGTGCTGTCGTGGCTGGAACCGGTGTACCGACGGTGGATCGCCGAGCGGGGAGGGCTCCTTGGCGACCGCCGAACGATGGAGGGGCGAGCGAGGTTGCGCGCCACGCCGGTCGCAGATGGCGGCCTTCGCCGTCGTGAAGTGGAAGTTCGGTGAGGCCGACAACGATGTCCCAGCCTCGTTCGTTCGCCTGTCCTCGCAGGCGACGGACGGCGGCCTCGACGTCCTCAGAGCCGGTGGTGAACGGCTCGCTCACTACCGTGACGTCCCAGCCGTCGCGGCCCTCGAACGGGCTGAGGTCGGCCAGCGTCGGGCAATCTGGGTCGGCGCAGCCGGATCAGCCGCGAGCCCGACCGCGCAGGGGATCCATATCGGTGCGCTACCCGCGCGTTGCCGCGCAGACACGCGGGTATGACGGCGGTGCGCTGGAGGCGCGGGCGGACTGGCACATGGTGAACTCCGGTCGCGGCGACAAGGGCCGGTCACGCAAACCATCGAGCGTCGGGACCGTCCTTTCGACGGTGTGTTCACCCGAGGAGATGGGTGATCGTGCAGGTGAATAGCTGTTCGAAGATCTCTTCGACATCCCGGTACACGTGCAAGGCGCCGGCCTCGCTGAGCTCGTGGCGGCTGAACCCGCCGGACTCAACGGTGACGCAGCCAATGCCGGCGGCCCGAGCGGCTTGGACGTCCCAAACGCTGTCGCCGACTGCCAGTGCGCGCCGCGGATCGATGGCGAACTGCTTCATGGCGGTCAGGAAGACTTCGGGGTCGGGTTTGGACCGGGCGATCTCGTCTGCGGTGGTTTGCCCGTCGATGAAATCATCAGCGTCAAGCACCTTCCGGAGTACCTTCACTTCGTCGTGCGGAGCGGAAGTGGCGAGCACGACCACCAACCCCAAGTCATGGACTTTGTGCAGGAGGTCGGTCGCCCCCGGGAACGGCCGGATGTCGGCGGCGAGCTGCTCGTAGTACTGAGGGCGGCCGGCAACGGCCGCGGGGCTGTCGTGCCCGAGAAGCCGGGGGACCAATTGGTCTCCCCCCATCCCGACCAGGCGGTGTATTGCGTTCATCGGTGCCCATTCGCCAGCGTCGCGGAGCGCTCGTGACCAAGCGAGAGCGTGGAGATAGTTGGTGTCGCAGAGCGTCCCGTCGACGTCAAAGAGCACTCCGGGCTTGGGAGCCTCGGTCACGCCGGCGGCTCGAATTCGCGGTTCATTGCGGCCTTTTGCTCGCCGGTGCGTTGCCCCGACTTCTCTTCTCTGCTGGCCCCAGGGGCGTCTGCGACCCGACCGGTGCTGTGCGCACCGTGCTCGCAGTCGGAGTCGTCAGCATCGATGTTCTCGTGACCAGCCATCCCGGTCTCATACCCCTGACAGGCCGCTACCAACAGCGTTTGCGAGCGTTTGATGAGCACGGCGCTCGCCGTCACGGCGGTTGGCGAACTGCCTGCCTCGGGAGCCTGGCAGGGGACCCAACCTCGCGGCGGTTCAGGGCGCCGCCCAGTAGGCCGGTAGGCTAACGAGTCAAGGTCATCGCACGTCATCACGCCTCGCTGCGCTCTGTTGTTCGTTGGCAGGCGCGGTCATCCGCGGGTGCGCACCCGGCGGGTACGGCGCCGCAGGGGGAACCGAGACCGGAGTGCCAGATGAACCGCCCGGATGGTGTGACGGTTCCTGATCGTCGAGCTGTGGTCAGGAGATGCGATCGTGGGCACGGAGGACCTGCAAGGCGCGGAGCGTCACGAGCCCCCGCCATGCACTGGCCTGTGCGGGCGCCCGAGTAGCCCAGTCGAATGTCCACCCTCCATCATCTTGTTGAGCTATCCGGATCGTGGGGCTCATGAAGTCGTTCGGCGCCGTCGAGGTCGTCCGAGGCCTTGACTTGTACATGGCGCCGGGCAGCATCTTCGCCCTGCTCGGTCGTACGCCCCGCCGGCGCAGGTGCCGTCGGTCTGCCGACACGGCCCACCGACCGGTGGGAGGGTGGGATGTGTGCCGAGCTCTCCGCGAGCGAGGCACACGCACGGGCAATGAGTGCCCGAGGCCGGCCATCACCGGGAGCCTCGGCCTCAAATATGGCGCAGAACCCGCTCGGTCAGCCAGCCGCCCACGCAGCGACACGACGACGGTCGGCTTCGCTAAGGGTCTGCGGAGATCCCACCAGTCCTCGCTTCCCCTTGACGTCGCCCGGTTCTCCTCATCCGTATACCTCTACGAATCGCCCGCGCGGTCTGGTCAGCCACCTCGTGGGAACCAGCTGAAGCTCCGGACGGCGATGACGAGCCCAGCAACGCCCCATGCGCACAGCACCGCGAGATCGGCCCAGTTGAACCCGCCGCCCCGGGTATGGGGGTTGTATGCGGCAAGGAGTCCGTCGGCGAGCGCGTGCACGGGGAACACCTTGCTGATGTCGATAAGCCAGTGCGGCAGCTCGAGGATCGGGATGAACACGCCGGAGATGAAGCAGATCGGCAGAACGAGTGCCAGGACGACCGGTTGGGCGGCGTCGGTGCTCTTGATCAGCGAGGCCGCTGCGAAGCCGAGGCAGCAGAACACGATCGTCCCCAAGGCCAGGTTGACAACAAGCACTGGGACGGTCCGGGCAGTGATATGCGCTGCGATCGCGGCCCAGCCGACCGCGAACAGGACCGCGACCATCAGGACGACTGACAAGACGGCGACGAGCACGCGCCCTGCGATGATGGTGCTGGGCGATATTGGCGTCGCCCGCCGCCGCTTGTAGATCCCCGCCTCCCGGTACCGGACGACCGAGACGACCACGTTCCCGAAGGCGACCGCGATGAGCCCGTACGCGATGATCCCGGGGACGTAATACACGGGCTCGTCGATTCGTCCTCCTGGCACCGCGACGTTTTGGTGCTGGAACACTGAGGCGAAGATCACCAGGAAGAGCACGGGGAGGGCAACGGTGAAGAACATCGCTTGCTTGTTGCGGACGAAGCCGCGCAGGTCCGCACGCAACTGCTGACCGATGGCTGATTGACGGGCCGGGCGGACATCGTCCGCCGTCGAGACGATGGTGGTGGTCACCGGCACTCCTCGGTGAGGTCCAGGTAGATGTCTTCGAGAGTCGGTCGCACCACCTCCAAGTCCGGAAGATCGACGCCGCGCTCGCGTGCCCAGGCCGCGAGAATGCCGAGGACGTCGAGGGGGCTCGTCGTGGTCGCCTCCGCCCTGCCGCCGTCACCCTCGGTGAACAACAGGCGCAGGGCCGGTGGCAGGTCCGTGACCGACAGGTGCGGCGGGAGCGTGAATCGGACCGTCGACGGCTTAAGAGCGCGGTCGCCGAGTGTCTCCACCGTCCCTTCTGACACGATCCTGCCTTTGGCGATGATGGCGATCCGATCGGCGAGACGCTCCGCTTCCTCCAGGTAGTGTGTCGTCAAGAAGATCGTCTTGCCGAGGTCCCGTAGCCGGGAGATAGCCATCCAGGCGGCCCGCCGCGCCGAAGGATCGAAACCTGTGGTGGGCTCGTCGAGGAACAGCAGCTCCGGGTCGCCGATGAGGGCCAGCGCCAGATCGAGGCGCCTGCGCTGCCCGCCGGAGAGTTGGCCGCACCGGCGCCCGACGGCATCCCACAGCCCGACCATCTCCAGCGTTGCCTGGACGGGGCGAGACGTTGCGTAGTACGACGCGTACAGAGCGAGGCACTCTCCCACGGTGAGCTCCGGCTCTGGTTCGGACTCTTGAAGAACGACGCCGACGCGGGCACGCCAGGCACTGTCGGCCCGGGCGGGGTCCACGCCGAGGACACACACGTCGCCGCCGGTCCTGTTGCGGAAGCCCTCCAGGGTCTCCACGGTCGATGTCTTCCCGGCGCCGTTCGGTCCCAAGAACGCGAACGTCTCGCCGCGCTGCACGACGAGGTCAATACCGGCTACCGCGTCGAACGACCCGTACGAGATGCGCAGGTCATGCACCTCGATGGCGGCGCTGCTCTGCATCGGCGGACGGGCTGCTGGTCGCGCCTCCCGCCCGGGCCGAAGGAACCGATCGCTCGTCGCCTGATCGTTGGATGGGGTAGTCACCATGGCTCCTGACTCGAGGACGAGCGCTTCGTGGCGCAAGGTTGCAGGACGCTCCTTGGACAGCGGAGCGCGGGCGACAACGCGTCGCTGGCCTCGAACCGTGACCGGGCGACGTATGCCTGCTCTGTCATGAGGGCACGGAGCCGAGCATGGTCATGGAAGTCACGCGATGGCACGATCAGCCCTTCCGGCGCTCGGGTGATTTGTACGTTGGACAGCAGCGCCTCGCGACCGGGGCGCTTCACGCGGTACATGTACTCGGCGACGACCACCTCCGGGCCTGAGGTCGTCCTACCCTCGTCACGTCCGCTAGAAACACGCTATACGCATGCTTGGGTGTTACAACCCTCGCGCCGCGCTTTACGGATCAGTACGGGCCCCCTGTCGCGGGCCCTCGAGAGGCAGTCAACACGGAGCCGTTCCGTCGGGTTGTCGCGAGCCGCCGGCACATGGTCGCAGGTCGAGGCGAAGAAGTGCTCGAGCTATCCGAGGCTGGCGCGGAACCGCCGGACGCGCATCAGGGTGCCGCAAGGCGAACTCGAACAGTGCCGTCGCGAGGCATTCCGGCTCGTGTCGTAGTACATCCAGCTGCAATTCGGGTTACTGCACACCTTCAGGCGGTGGGGATCGCCGTCCGCGATCAACCGTGCTGCCGAAGACGCAATGGTCGCCATGACCCATTTCCAGTCCCGACTGACGGGCTCGAGGAAGACATCCACTCCGTGAGCCCTCACGGCGACTCTCTGTCGGACGAGCCCCGCGCTCACCCAGCCATCCAAAGCTCTGCCGTCGCGGCGCGTTGGCCGCCCATTAGCAGCCCATCTCTCCAGGACTCCTCGGATGTCGCTTCGGAGGACGGCGAGCCGTGCAACGGGAACGGCGCCATGCGTTTCCGGCTTCAAGTCATGGTGCTGAAGGAACCACGCCTGCCACTCCATACTGGGAAGCCGGTCGACTGGCTGGGCACGTCCGAGATAGTCCGTGAACGCGCTATTGACAAGTTCGATGCACGGATATTCGCTCGTGTTCGTGGGGATGAGGTCGTGGGCGGACGCGGCCATCAGGACGGACCGAAGAACTGTGCCGTCAAGCGAGCCGCCGATCCCAACTGGGCACGTTAGCCCGCAGCGGCGTCCGTCGAGTGCCGAAAACCCGTACCCAGCGTTCGCCGATGCGCACGGTGGTCGGGCTGGTCCATACGCGCACGGTACAGCACCGGACCGCCCGGCGATGCCAATCCCGAACGCTCGGTCACCGCGACCGTCCCCAGCGGAAGTCGCACGTGGGCGGCCCGTCGGGGTCTAGCGGTGCGAGTGAGGAGCGCGTTCCGTCGAGGGTCGCGCAGCAGACTCGCTTCCGCTTCGCCGGCTGACACCCCGGACTACTGAGGTCTGCGCTCGGACCGTGAGGCGCGCATCCGGAGCGCGGTCGACGAGAGTCGCCTTGGCTCCGCATCGTGGGAGCCGCTGAGGTCGAACTGGAAGCCGTCCTCGGGAATCCTGCGCTCCGGTCCAGTTGACTTTGGCATTGTGGCATCAATGGGTCGCGTGGTCGGCTGGTTCGGCGAGCTAACCGTGAAGCGTGGCGAACTGGCGCGGTTGGCTGTACTGACCCGAGAGATGGTCGCCTCGGCAAAGAACGAGACGGGCGTCGTGCTGTACGAGCGCTACATCACCGCCGATGGCATGACCCTTCATCTGCACGAACGATTCGCCGACTCCGCTGCGGCCCTCGGCCATCTCCAGCTCTTCCACGCACTTCGCCGAGCGGTTCATGCGCATGGTCGAGCGACGCCGCATCCTGGTCTACGGCGAGCCTGACGACGCAACACGTGAGGCGCTCGACGCGATCGGCGCCACATACCTCTTTCCGCTCGGGTGAAGTCCTTCGGCGAGGACGTGGCGATCGCCACGGTTTACCCTGCGAGGCCCGGAATTGTGGATTGCAGCCGTTCCGGACTCGGCGACGTCACCATCTACGCAGCGGCTGGCGCTGCCAGATTCAAGTCGGGGCGAGCGCTCACTCCCGGACACCGAGGACATCGATGTTTCGCCTGCTCGGTAGCGAGGTCGAGGTTGGCGCCTCGCTAACCCCAGGAGTCCCCGGACCAACTGGAGCCGGACCAGCTGGACCCCGACCGCGAGCTGCCGTGTGAGCAGCACCGAACTGTGCGCCGTATCGACGCATACACCGTCCAGCACAGCGCGACACGTGGGTGTGCGCTCTCGTTGCCTGGGCAGACCAAGTTGAAACTCGTGACCGCCGTCACATGCTGTGCCTTGGCGGCACGCGAATGCACTCGGTGGAACCATGAAGTCCCAGACGTCGGGGTCGTCGAGGAGCGGTGCCAGTGGCCCGTACCCGGTGAGGTTCCTCCAGGCGCGGTCGGCCACGAGCTCGGGGTCGGCGATGTCGTACTCGCGACGGCCGCGCTTGAAGTCGTCCGTCCACCGCTGGAGCTCCTGGTCGATTAGGCCACGAAGGTGCGCGGGCCCCTCGGGCGCGTCCATGTCGAGCGCGGCCTGCTTGGCGCGCTCCTGCACCGCCCGTTCGATCTCGAGGAGCGGGGACACGCGCGATTGGGCGCCTCTCGTCATGACTTGCACGCCGCCGCCCGCCACCTGGGTCATCGGGCCTCGAGCTCCGGCGCCCACCTGCCGACGAGCCCGGGCCGGACCAACCGCGGCCGGAGGGGCTCCACTGGCGCAGGCGGGCCGTCGAGGACGGGGCGGCACGCTGCGGCGAGCGGCCCCACGATCGGGTCGGGCAGGCGCACACCGTCGCGGAACGCGTCGTCGACGTGGCGCTCCGGCACGAACACCGGCGCGGGCATGGACGCCGCCACGCGTTCGGGCACGAGCTCCTCGAGGCATTGACGGATCTCGGAGCGGCGGCCACCGGCGCGCGGCGCCCGGTTCACGACCGGCACGATGCGGTCGGGCGGGACGCCGAAGCGGGCGAGGCTGGCGATCACGGCTGCGCTCGCGTGGGCGCCCTTCATCCCCGCCGTCCCCACGACGAACACGGCGTCCGCGGCGCCGAGCGTTTGGCGCGACATCGTGTTGCGCTCCTCGACGTCCACGGAGCCCGCGTCCTCCTCTCCCTCGACGTCGGGCCCCACATCGGCGACGACGCACCGGAACGACGTGCGCAGGGAGTCGAGGGCAGCCGAGAACGCGCGCGGCCGGATGCTCGGCCACTCGTGCGGCCGCCGGATCCCGAGCAACAGGTGGTAGCCGCGCTCGTTCACCGCAAACGTCAATGCCCGCACCTCTTCGGAGGTCGGCCGGCCGGAGCGGCATGCCTCGACGAGCTCTTGCACGCCAGGGACCATGTCGCGGGCGTCGTGCAGCATGGCAAGCTCCGCTCGGTGGCGGAAGTCGGCGAGGACGACGGACCCGCCACAGCGGACGTCGGCGACGAGGCCCTGGGCGAGCGCGACCGCGGTGGTCGACGCTCCGGTCCCGCCCGGCCCGGTCACCGCGACCAGGGGCGACCTCCACGCGTGCTCGACCGGGGCGTCGTCAAGGGACGCCGAACGGTCGGCGCGGCTGATCTGGGACACGTGGGCCTCGAGCGCATCGAGGAGCTCCTTGCGGTCGAACTGTGTCGGTAACGCCGCGACAGCCCCCAGCGCGAGCCAGTCGCGGCCTCGACGCGGGTCGTCGACCACGACGACCGCGCACCCTGCCGCACGCGCGACTTCGATGAAGTCGCGGTCCAGGTCTGCGGCTGCGCTGTCCACGAGGAGCGCCGAGAACGGCCGGCCGCCGGCGAGCCGCGCCGCCACCTCTTCGACGGAGAGGCACTTGATGAACTCCGCGGGGAGGATCCCAGCGTTTGACCAGTGCGCGACGTTGCGGAACCACTCCGCGCGAGCCGGTGCGAGCCCGAGGAGCACGTAGCGCGAGCTCGCCATCAGGACCCCGCGCCCGGGACGGTAAAGGGCGCTGGCGTCGTGACGGTGCTCCCTGGCAGCTGCTCGGCCGAACGCACCAACGTGAGCTCGGTGGCGATCGCGGCGTCGGCGATGGCCTCCGCAGCGGTGGCGTCCGGTGCCGCGAGCACGACCACCTGCGCTCCGCTCTCGCCCGGGGATGCGGCGATGGAGAGGACCTCGACGTGCGGGACCATGACGACGGTCGAACTGTTCGCGCCCTGGCCGAACGTCGAGAGCACGTCGACGAACTCGCCGGGCTTGAGCGTCCCACCGACGGCCCGGCTGCGGTCGACGCTCACCGAGAGCTCACGGGTGCCGGGCGCGCCGGCACGGCCGACGACCTCACTGGCCTCGATCAGCGCGCCTGCGGGGACCGGTGCGAGGACGCTCGCGCCGAGGAGTTGCTGCGTGGTCCCGAACAGGTGGCTGCGGACACCTGCGTCGGGGACGTCGAGCGCGACCACGCGGACGTCGTCCGGCCCGATGCGGGCCCCGGGGGTCAGCGACCTGGCCGCGACCACGTACCACTGCCGGGCGACATGGTTGGCGCCCGAGTAGGCCCAGAACGTAACGACTGCCGCGACGGCGATCAGGAACCCGCCCACCACCGCGCGCCCGCGCGGGAGGCTCCGCCGCCTGACCAGCGCGCGGGCGTCGTGCTGCCACGACAGTTCGACCGGCGGCACATCGGCACGAGTCGCCACGCCAACCCCACCACCTTCCGGCTGCGCCGCGCCCACCCGGCGCGGGGGACTGCAACAGCACGGTGACCACTGGGGAAGTGTCGGACAACATGCCATCCCTTGTTATCACACGAGATGGCACCTGCGTCATCGACTATATCACTGTGCGCGGTGCCCCGCGCAAGGGGTGGTGCAAACGGCGCTAAAGGAGCGCACCTGAGCAGCCGACCGGACGGCGGTGCCCCGACGCGTCACGACCAATATCGTCACGGGCCTCGTCATCGCCATCCTCGGCGCCGGCGCGGGCGTGGTCGGATGGCGGATGGGCCGCCCCGCGCCGGCGGCGGCGCCCCATAAGGCGCCTGCGCAAACCGCGGCGGCGGCGTTCCTCGGGGCGGCGAAGGCGATGCAGGGCGCCGCCGGCTACCAGTTCTCGGGGCGGGTCACCATTGGCATCGAGGTGCTCAACGTGACGGGCACGTTCTCCACGCCCGACCGCCTCCATGAAACGCTCCAGCTCGTCGGGGGGCCGCCGCTCGAACGGGTCAGTATCGGGACGATGACCTACCAGCGCGGGCCGTTCGGGTGGGCCGCAGTGACTGCGTCCCCGGCGCCCGGCGACCCGCGAGCCGTGTTCGCTGCGCTCGGGGGGGCCACCGGCGTGGCCCAGCACGGGTCCAGCTACACGTTCTCCGTCACCGGTGCGGGTGCTGCCGCGCTGGTCCCGGGCGCCACCGCGGCCAGCGTCGTGACCGGTACGGCGGCCGTCGCTGGCGGGTGGGTCCAGTCGCTCATGTACCACTCGGCGGACGGCGCCGGCACCACGGTGTCGTTCACGTGCACGGCCATCGGTTCTGCGCCCCCCGTGACGGCGCCCGCGGCACCCGCGGCACCCGCCGCACCCGCCGCATGACGCCGTGCCCGTAGCCTGAGGCCGTTTGACGGCAAAGGCACCGAGAGGTCGTCAGACGTCACCAGGAGAGGTATGCTGCGCTCATGGTCGCCGAAACCGAGTGGCTGGGCACCCCGGAAGCCGCGGAGCGCCTCGGTATCACGCAGCGGACGCTGTACCGCCTTATCGACGAGGGCCAGATCCCGGCCTACAAGATGGGCCGGGTGCTCCGGGTGAAGGCGAGTGACCTCGAGGTGTTCCTCGAGCAGTCACGCGTCACTCCCGGCAGCCTCCGCCACCTCTACCCCGAGGCGAGGACGGTCAACTCCGAGACGTGACGGGTGGCGAGGTAGACGGGCGCGTCCCCGACGTTGACCGTGACCACGTCGGCCCCGACCGCCCGCAGCTCACCGTTCACGACTGCACCCTCGCCCGCGACGGCAACCGCGACGCGAGGGCGTTCGAGGGCGAGTTCAGCGAGCAAGGCCGCGAGGGACGCCGATCGGGGCGGGCAACGGTCACCAGTCGGCTCCGCGGGAAGTCGGGCGTCACGGCAGCGGACCGTCGCGATGCCGTCGAAGCGCAGGTAGCTCGTCCCCAGCGGGCCCTCGAGCACCAGTCCGTCCTGGGCGACCAGCGTGATGTGGCCGGTGATGCTGCGCCCGAAGGCTGTCCGGATGGTCACGCGGTCGCCCCGCTCGGCGAGGTCGAGGAGCACGCCGGCGAGCGTCGCGTCCGTGAGCGCGGCGGCGCGCAGGTTGCGCTCCCGCGCTCGCCGCTGTGCCGCCGTCGCCGCGCGTTCGTCCGCGACGAGGCGCGCGAAGTCACTGTCGAAGTCGGTCACCGGGGCAACGGTAACCTTCCGGCCCGGTGACCGACACGTGCCTGTTCTGCCGCATCGTGCGCGGCGAGATCCCGTCGACCGAAGTCCTGTCGACCGACCGGAGCTACGCGTTCCGCGACCTCAACCCGCAAGCGCCGACGCACGTCCTTGTGGTCCCCCGCGTGCACATCACGAGCGCGGACGACATCACTGCGGCGCACGCCGCTGACGTCGCAGATCTCTTCGTTGCTGGACAGCAAGTGGCGCGGTCGGAGGGGTGTATGCCGGACGGGTACCGCCTCGTGTTCAACGTCGGGGAGATCTCCGGGAACTCCGTACCGCACCTACACCTCCACGTGCTCGGGGGTCGCCGCCTGGGCTGGCCGCCCGGCTGACGTCCTCATGCCCGCGCCTCGCCGCCCGGCTGACGTCCTCACGGCGTACGCGCCGCGAGGGCGGCCCGCACGCGTTCGCAGTACACGGTTGCGCCGGGCTCGCTGAGCGCAGTCGCGTCGGCCGGCAGGCGGAGCCAGCCGTGTGCGGCCAGCTCGTCCTCGCGGTCGCCATCGGCGGCCCAGCGTCGGGCACCGTGGTGGCGCCGGCCGTCGTACTCCGGAGCCACTTTCGCCTCGGGGTAGGCGAGGTCGAGAAAACGCGGCGGGCGCCCCGGGACTCGAAGCTCGAACTGGCGCACGGGGCGGGGGAGGCCGTGGAGTTGGAGTACCCGGCACAGCGCCATCTCCTTCGGGCTGCCCGGCTTTGGCCCTGGCGTCCACGGCAGGAGCACCGCATCGAGGACCGCGCGGTGCTGCCCGTTCACTTCCAACCATCGCCGCTCGATCCCGGCCGGGGTCGCCCAGCCGCGGTAGAGGACGTCGTCCGCGACGGCGAAGACGGCGTCAGTGGGCCGGGCGTCGAGGAGGTCGATGACCAGCCTCGTCGCGCGGGTCGCCGGGATGGCGCCGATGCTGACCCGGTCGCGTTCGCCGAGGGTCCGGCAGACGCGCGGCGTCGCCCCGATGGCCCGCACGGCGTGCACGGAGGCGCCTCTGGGGAGGGCGACCTCGACGCCGGCGTCGTCGAACCACGGCACCCCGATGCCGAGCAGGCGCGCCACCGTGCCCCGGCACGCCATGGCGCGCGGCCCGCCGGCGAGGCAGGCGGCCATGACATCGGCCTCGAACGTGGGGGGCGCGCCGCCCACGGCGAACACGTCCCTCGTCCGGGGAGCCCAGACCCCTGTGCTCACCAACCTTGGCACCTCCCGTGCTGACAGCCCTGCACTCGACGCCTGGCTGCGGCTGATCACGCCGTGCTGCCGTGCGGCGACGCCCATGGCGCGCCGTACTTGGATCAGCATATCATCAAACTACATGAAACCTGTGAATCTGCGCCAAGGTGGTGGGGATGTGCGGGTTGACGAACCCAACACAACCCGTACGATGTGGGTCATGTCCTCAATGCCTCCCGAACGCCTCGCAGACGTGTTCGCCTACTGGGGCGCAGTCCACGCCCAGGCGCGGAGGAACACCCGCGAGCGCGGGCGGCAGGTCGCCATTGGATCGAGCCTGATCGTGGCCGTGCTAGGTCTTCTCATAGCCACGGCGGTTTGGCACTCCGCGATCCTTCGTGGCGTCATTGTTGCCGCGAGTGCGGCCGTTGCTTGGTTGTTCTTTGTCTTCCTCTGGCAGCACTTTCGCACGCCCGCCCAAATGCACGACGCTCTCACTAAGGAGGTTGAGGAGCTTCGCTCAGAAGTAACGACGCTCAAACGTGACCGGGGGCGAATCAAGGCAATGGGGGCGGGACTCCCTCATTGGTTCGGCTATCTCACGCTGAGCGAACACTCACTAATTGCGTTCCTTCATTGTGACTCTGCGCCAACAGACATGAAGTTGCTTTGTCGTATTGAGAACCCGGATGGTCAGTGCACGCTCGCGAGCGAAGGACCCGGACCGTCTGGCCCAAGGACCAAGCATTGGATCTACCCGGATTGGTTCCCACCGGCGCCGAGCCTCAAGACGGGTATGTACACGCTCGCCATTGAGTCTGCACCCCACGGGCTGGTACATACGGAGGTACTGGCGTCTGGTCGGTTCTACGTGGACCTGACGCCGAGAGGATAACGGGCGAGCAAGAAGTCACATGGTGACCGTTACTCCTCAGGCTTCCGCGCCCGCTTCTTCGGCCGCGTCCGCTTCTCGTCCTCGTCGGGGTGCGGACCGGCCTTCAGCACCTCGCGGATCAGTTCCTCCGGCGACTTCTCGGTGTTCACCTTCTCGTCGCGTTCCTCGGGGCTCGGCTGGTAGTTGCGAGGGCTCACTTGGCGATCACCCGCTTGTAGGTGAGGCGGCGCCCCTCGGCGCCGTTGGCGATCTTCTGGAGCCGCTGGGCGTCACTGAGTTGCCTGGTCGTGTAGCGGAAGTCGAACTCGTCCAGGTACCGCTGAAGGTGCTCGCGGCTCACATGGTGGAACGTACCGTCGAGCGAGCGCTTCAGTTGGCTGAAGTAGCCCTCGGCCATGTTGGTCGTGACGACGGTGCCGTCTTTCTCGCGCCGCACGTACTCGTCCTGCGCGTGGTTGACCGTCTTGTGCGCGGCCATCTCGGACGCAAAGGCCGTGTAGCCCAACGCCTCGTCGGTGTACAGCTCGGTGTTCGGCATATCTGCCTGCTCCGCGATGGCCTTGCGGAGCGTGGCGCCGGTCACGTCGGGGATGACCTTGGAGCGCACTTCGCCAGTGTCGGCGTCGATCAGGGACAGGACGGTCGTCTTGCCTGTGTGCGGCCCGTCGTTGTGCGGGTGCGTGCCGGGGACGACGCGGACGGGCGTCTGGCTATTGCGGACGCTGTTGTGCTTGTTGCGCTTGTGCCCGCCGATGTAGGTCTCGTCTGCGACGACAACGCCGCTAAAAGGGGCCAGTACACCCTGGCGCCGCATGGCTTCGCGGAGCCGGTGCATCATGAACCACGCCGTTTCGGGTGTCACGCCGATAAGGCGCTCAACCTCGCGAGCGGCAATCCCGTTCTTGCTGGCGCTCATCAGCACCATGACCTGGAGCCAATCGACCAGCGGCACCTTCGTCCCGTGGAAGATCGTCCCGGTGAGCACCGAGAATTGCTTGCGGCACGACGCGCATTTCCACACGCGACGGACGGAGCGCTTGGCGCCAGGACCGGACCGGCGACCGGCCGTGTCCTTGGGCGTGAGGAAGTAGGCCTTCGTGGCGCCGCAATGGGGGCACTCAGGGCCGTCGGGCCAGCGAAGCTCCTCCATGAGCACGTACGCCGACTCCTCGTCGGTGACCCGCTTCCGGAGAGTTGCCAGGGTGAGGTTCACGAACCCATCATACATCTGGGGGTTGGGTTCGTCAACCCGCACATCCCCAAGGTGGTGTCGGCAGAGTGCGCCTACGTGCACTCCATCGCGACCACCTTGCGAGGGGCGGCCCCGAGCCGGGGAGTGCGGGAGCCGGCGCGGCACGGCTCCGCGGGTGGGGCGCGGTCGACGGCACGCCCGGGCGCCGGGGGCGGGTTTGACCGGCACCGGGCAAAAGACGCGCCCAGTACGCTTGTCGTGAACCCGTGCCGTCCACCTCAGTCAAGATCCTCGTCCCCGGTAACCACCTCATGGCCGGGTTGCTCGGTCAGCGCGACGAGTTCCTCCGTCAGGTCGAGGCCGCGTTCGGCGACGCCGCGCACATCCACGTCCGCGGCAACGAGATCTCCATTGACGGCGACGAGGCCGAGCGCGCCGGCAAGCTCTTCGAGGAGCTCGTGCTGCTCCTCGAGCGGGGCCACGCCCTCGACCAGGCCAACATCGGCCGGACCATCGACATGGTCAAAGCCGACGAGCGCCCGAGCGAGGTCCTCACCGCCGAGGTCCTCCGCGCCGCCAAGGGGCGGACGGTGCGGCCGAAGACGAGCGGCCAGAAGCGCTACGCCGACGCCATCGCCGCCCACACCATCACGTTCGGCATCGGCCCGGCGGGGACGGGGAAGAGCTACCTCGCCGTCGCCCTCGCCGTCCAGGCCCTTCAGGCCAAGCAGGTGACCCGCATCATCCTCACCCGACCGGCCGTCGAGGCGGGGGAGCGACTCGGGTTCCTCCCCGGCGACCTCATGGCCAAGGTCGACCCCTACCTCCGCCCGCTCTACGACGCCCTCACCGACATGCTCGAGCCCGAGGGGATGGCACGCCTGCTCGACCGCGGCCTCATCGAGGTCGCGCCCCTCGCCTTCATGCGCGGCCGCACACTCAACAACAGCTTCATCATCTTGGACGAGGCGCAGAACACGACGCCCGAGCAGATGAAGATGTTCCTCACCCGCATCGGCTACGGGTCCAAGGCCGTCGTGACCGGCGACGTCACCCAGATCGACATCGCGGGCGGCCGCAGTGGGCTCCTCGGGCTCGAAGAGGTCCTCGGCGGCATCGAGGGCATCGCCTTCGTCCGCCTGAACGGGCGCGACGTCGTCCGCCACCGCATCGTCCAGGACATCGTCGACGCGTACGAGAGAGCTGGGAACGGCTGAGCGATGGGCGTCGACGTCTTTGTCGCCGACGAGCAGACCGAGTTCCCCGTCGACCACCTCCGATGGGTCGCGCTCGCCGAGAACGTCCTCGCCGCCGAAGGCGTCCGCGGCGACGCCGAACTGAGCGTGCTGTTCGTCGACGCGCTGGCGATGGCCGAGCTCAACCAGCGGTTCCATGCCAAGGAAGGCCCGACCGACGTCCTCGCCTTCCCCATCGACGACGAGCCGACGCCGGGCGGCCGCAACCCCGACTCCGGCGGGACCGGCCCGGGCTACGCGCCCCCGGAGCCGTCGGAGCTCCCCGTGCTCATCGGCGACGTCGTGATCTGCCCAGTCGTCGCGTCGGCCAATGCCAACGAGCACGAGGTCGCCTACGAAGACGAGGTCGCGCTGCTCATCGTCCACGGCATCCTCCACCTCATGGGCATGGACCACGAGCGCGACGACGAGGCCGAGGCGATGGAGGCGCGTGAGCGCGAGCTCTTGGAGAAGTTCCACCGGCCGGCACCATGACCCGCGACATCGTCCTCGGCCTCGCGGCACTCGTCCTCGTCGCCGCCAGTGGCGGGCTGGCGCTGGCCGAAACGGCCCTCACGCGCATGAACCTCGTGCGAGCGCTCACCCTCCAGGAGCAGGGCCGCCGCGGCTCGGCGCAGCTGGCCCGGCTCATGGAGCGCCCCGAGCGCTGGCTCAACCCGCTGCTGCTCCTCACCCTCGCCTGCCAGCTGGTCGCCGCCACGCTCGTCGGCTACGTGGCCGACGACGTGTTCGGGCCGTGGGGCGTCGCCGCCGCAACCGCGTTCGAAGTCGTGTTCATCTTCGTCGTCGCCGAGGCCGTGCCCAAGACGTGGGCCATCCAGCATGGCGATCGCGCCGCGATCTGGTCTGCGCCGCCCGTCGACGCGCTGGCCAGGTTCCCGCCGTTGCGGTTGCTGGCGCGCGGCCTCATCGGCATCGCCAACGTGCTGACACCGGGACGCGGCCTCACCCGCGGGCCGTTCGTCTCCGAGCAGGAGCTCCTGACCATGGCTGACGTGGCCGTCGCCGAGGAAGTGATCGAGGGCGGTGAGCGCGCCCTCATCCACTCGATCATCGAGTTCGGGGACACCGTCGTCCGAGAAGTCCGCGTCCCGCGCCCCGACATGGTCGCTGTCGAGGCGGACAGGACGATCAGCCAGGTGCTCGAACTGGCCATCGCCGAGGGCTACAGCCGCATCCCGGTCTTCGACGACGGTATCGACGACATCATCGGCATCGTGTTCACCAAAGACCTCATCCGCACGGCGCGTGGGGGGGATGCGGATGCGCCCGTGCGGACCGCCGTGCGCCCCGCGCACTTCGTCCCCGAGACCAAACGCGTGTCCGAGCTGATGCGCGAGATGCAGGGTGAGAAGTTCCACATGGCGATCGTCGTCGACGAGTACGGCGGCACGGCGGGCCTCGTGACCCTCGAGGACCTGATCGAAGAGCTCGTCGGCGAGATCGTCGACGAGTACGACGTCGAGGAGCCGCTGATCGAGTGGCTGCCGAACGGCGACTCACGCGTGAACGCCCGCATGCCGGTCGATGAGTTGAACGACCTCCTGCACGCCCACCTCCCGGAGAGCGACGATTGGGACTCGGTCGGCGGCCTGCTGCTCAACGTCCTCGGCCACGTGCCGGCGACCGGCGAGTTCGCCGACGTCGCCGGGTGGCGGCTCACCGCTGAGCGCGTGCAGGGCCGGCGCATCGGCCGTGTCCGCCTCACGCGGGTCGGCGAGGAGGAGCCCGTCGACGAGGACGGCGGCGCCGGGGTCGAGGAGACCCTGCGGCGGCTGGCGGCGGCGCGCGGGGGCGACGGGACCGCAGACGGCCGGCCGCATCGGTGACCAGCGAGGGACCGGGCCAAGGACCGCACGAACTCGCCCATTCGGGGTTCATCACGCTCGTCGGGCGGCCCAACGTGGGCAAGTCCACGTTGCTCAACGCCATCCTCGGCACGAAAGTGACGATCGTCTCCGACAAGCCACAGACCACACGGTCGCAGGTCCACGGCGTGCTCAACCGCGACGACGCGCAGGCGGTCTTTGTCGACACGCCGGGGATCCACAAGCCGCGCACGCCGTTGGGCACCCGCCTCAACAAGACGGCCTCGAGCTCGATCGACGACGTCGACGTCGTCGTGCTGGTGATCGACGCCACTGCGGTGCTCGGCCCTGGCGACCGGTTCGTGGCCGGGCGCGTCCCGGCGGACGCAGTCGTCGCCGTCAACAAGGTCGACGCCGCGTCACGCGCCCAGGTCCTCGAGCAACTCGGCCGGGCGGGCGAGCTCGGGCTGTTTGCGTACTTCCCGGTCTCGGCGCGGACCGGCGAGGGCCTCGCCGCGCTCGTCGACCATCTCATCGAGCGCCTGCCACCCGGCCCCCGCTTCTTCCCGGCGGGCGTCGTCACCGACGTGCCCGAGGCGTTCTGGGTGGCCGAGCTCGTGCGTGAGCAGCTCCTCGCCGTGACCCACGACGAGGTCCCCCACAGCGTCACCTGCCAGGTCACGGAGTGGGAGTGGCCCTACATCCGGTGCGAGGTGCTCGTGGAGCGCGACTCCCAGCGGGGGATCATCATCGGGAAGGGTGGGTCCGTGCTCAAGCGGGCCGGCACCGCCGTGCGCGAGCAGCTCCCACCGGGCGCGTACCTCGACCTCGTCGTGAAGGTCGAGCGGGACTGGCAGCGCCGCCCGGGCGCGCTCGACCGGCTGGGGTTCTGACGACGGGAGGCCGCCCGCTCCCGGCCTACTAAGGTCGGCGCATGCGTGTCATCGTGGACTGGGACCTGTGCGAGTCGAACGCCCTGTGCATGCGCGAGGCGCCGGAGGTGTTCGAGGTGCGCGACGACGACAACCTCTACATCCTCCAGGAGAACCCCCCCGAGTCGCTGCGCGCCAAGGTCAAGGCCGCCGAGCGCGCCTGCCCCAAGACGGCGATCAAGATCGAGGACTGAGGAAGGCGGCGACCTCGTCCCGGTGCCGGGTCCGCCGCATGGGCGGCAGCGCACGGACGAGGTCCCACCGGTAGGTCGCCGAGGACAGGCGCGGGTCGAGCACGGCGACGACCCCTCGGTCTGAAGCGGTGCGGATCAGGCGGCCGGCGCCCTGCGCCAGGAGCGTGGCCGCCCGCGGCACGTCCACCGCGGCGAACCCGTTGCGACCGGCGCGCTCGCGCCGCGCGGCGTGCAGCGGCTCGTCCGGGCGCGGGAAGGGGATGCGGTCGATCACGACGAGCGAGAGCGCGTCCCCCGGCACGTCGACCCCCTGCCAGAACCCCATCGTGGCGAACAAGCAGGAGCTCTCCTCCGCCATGAAGCGCGCCAGCAGCGTCGGCTTCGGGAGCTCGTCCTGCGCGAGGACGGTGTAGGGCACGCGCTCCCGCATGGCCGCCGCCGCCGCCTGCATCGCCCGCCAGCTCGTGAACAGGGCGAGCGTGCGCCCGCCGGCCGACTCCATCAGCCACGCCAGCTCGTCGTGCATCGCCGGCTCGTATCCCGGGTCGCGCGGGTCTGGCAGGTGGGCGGCGCAGTAGAGCAGCGCCTGGTGCGGGTAGTCGAAGGGGCTGCCGACGTCGAGGTCATCGAACGACGGGATCCCGAGCGAGGTCCCGAGCCTCGGCGGGATCGTCGCCGATGTGAGGACGGCGGTGACCCCGTCCCAGAGCCGCTGCGCCAGCCGGTCGCCGACGTCGACGGCCGCGACGCGGACGACGGGCGCCCCGGCGTCGGCGGCAACCCACGCCACGTCGCCCTCCGCCGGCGAGCGCACGCGCTGCAGGTCGGATGACAGGTGCCCTCCCGCTTGCAGCGCCCGCGCCCGGCGGGGGTCGTCCCCGCCCGCCTGGCGGACGGCCGACATCGCCGCCGTCACGCGTTCGGAGGCCGCCGCGATGACCGTGTCGAGCTCGGCGGGCAGCGGTCTCGGCAGCCGCCGCCCGGCCCAGTCGCGCAACGCCGGCTCGAGCACGTCGCCCGCGGCGGCGAGGGCGTCGATGGCCGGCCCGGCGGCCACGGCGCGCGACACGGCGGCCAGGGCCCGGAACCGCCCCACGGTGACCTCGCACCCGAGTGCCTCAGCGGCGATGTCCTCGAGTTCGTGGGCTTCGTCGAACACGACCACGTCGTGGTCGGGGAGCACGTAGCCCCCGCTCGCCAGGTGCGCGCCGTACAGATGGGTGTTGACGATGACGACGGCGGCCTCCTCGGCCCGCCGCCGCGCCGCCTCAGCGAAGCAGGACTCACCGCACGGGCAGCGGGCGGCACCTGGGCAATCCGTGGACGTCGTGCTCAGCTGCGCCCACACGCGCGGCTCCGGCTCGAACGCGAGCTCGGCGCGGTCGCCCGTTTCGGAGGTCCGCGCCCATTCGATGACGGCGCGCAGCTGCGTCGCCACGCGCCCTCGCACCTCGGCGGGCGCCAGCTCGAGCCCGTCGTCGCCCGCCACCTCGCGCGCCTTCTGCAGGCACAGGTAGTTGCTGCGTCCCTTGAGCACGGAGAACATGACCTCGGTCCCGAGGTGCCCGGCGAGGAATGGCAGGTCTTTGTTCGCCAGTTGGTCCTGGAGGGCCTTGGTGGCAGTGGAGACGACTGTCTTTACACCTAGGAGCACAGCCGGCACGAGGTAGGCCAGCGACTTCCCCGTGCCCGTCCCGGCCTGGACGACGAGGTGCCGGCGCTCGGCGATCGCCCGGTCGACGGCCTCGGCCATGCGGACCTGTCCCGGCCGCGACTCGCCGCCCCCCGGCAGGCCGGCGGTCACGCGCGTGAGCGCCGCGGCGATCTCGCTGTCGGCCACGGGGTCACCGTACGCTCATCGGGAGGCTGCGCAGGGTGCGCCGACACCACGGGTGCCGCGCTCCTCGAGGCGCTGAACGACGGGCCGCCCTCGCAGCCGGACAGGTCGCCCAGGAGCAGTTCATCGCCGCCAATGGATGGCGTTCCTTGGAGCTGCGTCGCCTTCAGGCCGAGCTCGATCGCCACTGGGCGGGCGTCGTCGTCGAGTGCCACGAGCCGGCGACCCCCTCGCTTTCGAGGCCGAACGCTTGCGTCAGGCCCTGCACACGGTGGAATGGTTGAGCCGGAAGTCGGTGCTCCCGCTCAACACCAGGTGTCACCGCTCTCGGAGATAGGTGAACACGTCCGTTGGCGCCGTGGGGCTGACGACGCCTCCGACAGCGACGATCACGTGGACGGGCCCTGGTGCGCCTCGAGGCGCGAGAACGACGAGCTTCGTGGGGCTGGCGCTGAGGACCCGGGCCGCGTTCGCTCCGAACAGGACGGTCTCCCCGCAGTCAGGCGGGGGCGTGCGACCCTCCCTCTTGTCAGTGGCCCGGCACGACTTGCCGTTGGTCAGGTTGAGGCCGGTGATGGTCACCGTCGTCCCCCCGCCCGATGGCCCGCGCGTCGGTGCGATCTTGGTGACCAGTGGGCTGGCCGCGGTGACGTTGACCGTCAGCTGGGCTGAAGCAATCTGCCGCGGCGACCCGCCGTCGGTCACGACAACGGTGAACGTGGTGGGCCCTATCACCTGCGGCGTGCCGCTGATCCGCCCAGTGGTCGCGTCAAGCGTCAGGCCGGCCGGTAGCACGCTACCGAGGCCGAGCGACCAGGCATAGGGCACAACACCTCCCGCGGCCGCGATCGTTTGGCTGTACGGGATGCCCACGGAGCCACTCGGTAACGACGTCGTGGTGATGTACAGCGGCGCGCTCACTACGAGGGGCTGGGGCGACGACGCGCTCGGTGCAAAGCTGGCATCGCCGGAGTACGTCGCCGTGATCGCGTGCTGGCCCGCTCCCAGCGATGCTGCGACGAGTGACGCGGTTCCGGTCTGCGGGTCGACGATCGCCTGCCCGATGGGGGTGGCGCCGTCGTCGAACTCGACAACGCCCGTCGGCGCCCCGGGGCTCCCCAGCGTCACCGTTGCCGACATCGTGAGCGGGGCGCCGAACACGGCTGTCGGCGGGACGGTCGCCGAGGTCGTGGTCGGGGCCCGGGCGCCTACGGCCGCGCAGGTGAGCGTGATGGTCAACCCGACCTGTGGCGGTGGGACGGCCAGTGTCGGCGTCGATGATGGCGTGCACCCTGGTGCCGTCGCGGTCACCTGGTACAGCCCGGCAAGCACGTCCCACCCGAACTGGCCGCCTGAACGGGTCGCGTCGGGGTTCGTGCGGTTGGCCGGTGACATGACCGCACTGCCGCTCGGCACCGGTGTGAACGGGCCTTGGAGGGACGGCCCCTGGCTGAGCGTGACGCTAATGCCACCGGCGGGAACCGGCGCGGTGTGGCCGTCGGTGACCATCACGACGCCGCTCGGGTCGATCCAGCCGCCGCCACCGTCGGACGTGCCCCCGCCATTGCCACCGCTGCCGCCGCCCCCTGGGAACGGGATGCCACCCGGGAGCACGTCGGGCGCCGACTCGGCGCCCACGCCGAGGAAGCACGTCTCAAGGCCGGCCGCGGCGGCGATGCGCGCGTCGCACCCGTGGAGGTCGACGTAGAGGGTGGCGGGCATCGTTCCCGGCTCCTGGACCGGCACCTGTAGCACGGCGTTGTAGTAGAGCTGGGTGGGGGCTGCGGTGAGGGGCGGCGGGGTGAACTGGACTGCCATGCCGCACGCCGTCCCCGGCGGAGGGTTGGACGCGGTGTTGAGGAACTGCTGCAAGGGTGCAGCGGTCACGCTGCAGTCGGTCGTCCCGGGTGGGACACCGTAGGACGTCAGGGGCACCAGGCTGAAGAAGGCGGCATCCGCCCCTGTGATCGCGCCGGGGCCGACCAGGGTGCCGGCGGGCGCGGAGTCGTTCACGAAGTACGCGGGCAGCGGGTCGGTGGGCGGCTCGCTGGGCGGGTTGGGCGGGTAGACCAGGTCGAGCACCTGCGTACTCGCGATCCCGGTGGGCACCGGCGTCGTCGAGTACTGCTGGTAGTTGACGGAGAACGTGACGTTGCCGTGCAACGGTGCCAGCGCCGGGATCGGCACCGTCACCGAGCCAGCGCCGAGCGCCACGCCGATCGGCAGCCCGGCCACGGTCCCGCCGATGTTGACCACCTTGCTCATCGGGAGCCCCGTGAGCACATCCGTCCCGTTGATCACGACCTGGGTCAGGATGACGGTCCCGGTCGAGGGGAACATGCTTCGTGGGAATGTCAACTGGAACGGGTCCTGCCAGAACACTGACGGGTCCGCCGTCGCCGCGGAGAGGACGGCGCCACCGACGGTCCTGAGGGTGACGCCCGCGCCGAGCGTCGGCGGCGCGGCAAGCTTGACGACCAGGCCGGTGACAGGCGCGGCGACGGTCGTGACCTGGAGCGTCGCCGAGCCGTCGTGGCTGCCCGCCCCGGGGAGCGCAGTGAGCGTGTAGGTACCGGCCGGCTCGTTGAACGCGAAGACGCCCACGCTGTCGGTGACCTCCGTGACGCAGGGCCCGGTCGTCGGGCAGGCCTGCACCGCCGCTCCGGGCGCGGGTGTCCCACCGCTCGAGTCGACGACCCCGGAGAACGTGACACCCGATCCGACGCTGTAGTCCAAGGAAGTCGGTGCCACGTCGGAGCTGGTCGAGAGGAGGACGGTGTAGGAGCCAGCGGCCGGGTTGGTCACGCCCGACAGGGTGAGCGTGACGGCGTCGCCGCTCGCGACCGGCCCGGGGAGCACGTAGCTGGCGATGGCCCCGCCGCCCACGACATGTGCGGCGGCCACCGGCCCGCTCCCCGCGGCGTTGGTGTGGTCGGTCACCGTCAGGGTGCCGGAAGTGGGCAAGATGGTCCCCTCCGGCGCCTGCAAGGTGATCGCCGCGGCGCTTCCGAGCAATGCCCCCGTCGCGCTCGGGGTGAAGTTCACGGTGTAGGTCGTCACTGCGCCCGGGGAGACGTCGGTGGACCCGAGGTTGGCAGATCCCACAGCGAGCGGCGCCGTCGTGGTGAAGGGCGCCGTCGCTGACACCAGGTCCGACGACGTGGAGACCCTGATGTTTGCTGGGCCAGCGGGAGGGTTGGCAACGTTCGTGATCGCGAGGCTCACGCGGTCGCCGGCGGCAATCCCGTTGGGGGGCACGAGGCTCACCAACGCTCCGCCGGACGCCACGGAGACCGAGTTGGCGCTACCGCTGCCACTGGGCGTGGTGAGGTCCGTGAAGGTATACGTCCCGTTGCCACCTCCGCACCCCAGCGGGCAGCCGTCGAAGATGGTGCCGGGCGCTGCGAGGAGATTGATCGTCGACCCGCCACCAAGCAGGTTGCCCGTGGCGCTCGACGTGAACGCCACCGTGTAGGTCACGCCGGTTGCGTTGCCGGCGGTGGTCGATGCCGTGACCGTCACGCCCGTTGGCGCCTGCGCCCCGGCCATTCCTTCAGCCAGCGTCACGGGCTGCCCATCCGCTGACGTCCAGAGCGTCAACACCCCGTTGGCTGCCGCGTTCGTCATCTGTGTGACCGATAGGGTGAGGGCGTCGCCGGCCGTGATGTTGTGGGGCACCGCAACAGTCACGATTGCGCCGCCGCCGAGGTTGGCGACGGGACTGGTCGGGCCGGATGCCGCGCTGTTCGTGGTATCGGTCAGCGCATACGACGGGTTGCCTCCGCCGCAGCCGAAGGGGCAGCCACCGAAGATGGTGCCTGGCGGGCCGATCAGGGTGATGGTGTCGACGCCAGCGGTCAGCGCCGTCGTCGCGGTGAAGCCGACGGTATAGGTCGCCCCATAGGCGCTCTCAGCGGTTGTCGTGGAGGAGAACTGTGCGCTAGTGACTGCCGTCGGCGCTGGCGTACCGCCCGTGACGTTGTAGGTGGCGGACGTAGCCGGTTGGGGGTCCCCGCTCGTCGAGACGCTCAGGTGCTGTGCACCACTGCCGGGGTTGGTGACGCCGGTTGCGGACAGTGCCAGCCCGTCCCCTGCGTTGACCGCGTTCGGCAGCGTGAGCGTCACGGCGGCGCCGTTGGCGCCGACGGCTACGGCGGACATCCCTGTCGCCGACCCCGAGGGGGTGGTGGCGTCGGTGAGCTGGTACGCCCCAGCGCCGGACGGCCACACCGTGCCGTTGGGGGCGACGAGCGTGATGCTGCCTCCGGCGGGAATGCCACCGGTGGCGCTGGCAGCGAAACCGATGGTGTAGTTCACGCCGGCCGCACCGGCTGCCGGCGAGCTCACCTGCACGCTCGGCTGGGTCACCGCGGTCGGCGCGACGATCGTGTACGGCGCCGACACCGATGGAGCGGGGTCGCCCGACGTTGACACTGCGACGGTCCAGGTCCCTGCCGCCGGGTTCTGTGCCCCCGCCACCGTCAACGTGAGCTGGTCGCCAGCGGCGATGGCGTTGGGCACGGCCAGCGTGACGGCCGAACCGGAGCCGTTCAAGAAGTTGTAGACGGGCAAGCCCGTGTTGGCGAAGGCCAAGGTGCTCGCGCAGGCGAAGCTGCCCGAGGGGGTCGTGGTGTCGGTGAGCGAGTACGAGCAGTTGCGCTGTGACGAGGGCCACACCGTGCCCGGTGGCCCGACGAGCGTGATGCTGCCTCCGGCGGGAATGCCACCGGTGGCGCTGGCAGCGAAACCGATGGTGTAGTTCACCCCGGCCGCACCGGCTGCCGGCGAGCTCAGCTGCACGCTCGGCTGGGTCACCGCGGCTGATGCTGTCAGTCCTGGCGGAACGTATGCGGCAGCCAGACCCGCAATGAGCGCGAGAACGCTCAGCCGCACCGTCCAGAGTCGCCGACGGCGAGCTCGCGCGTGTGCTCGTCGCAACGTCCGGCGATCAACCCGACGCGCCGCAGTCCGCCCCTGCACCATCGCCAACCTCCTCTAGCGAGCCCTGCCTTCGATCAGCGGGTCAGTCACACGCCGGGACCGCGCTCCCCAAGCCGGAAGGGCCGAGCAGCTTTTCCTTGATCCCTTCGCACAGTGCTTTGTAGAACGCCTTCGTGCCGATTTCACTCAGGGGGACTTGCTCCAATGTCCCTTCGGTCACAGCCGTGACGGCGCCCAAGAAGGCAGCGGCGTTGGCCTCGCTGGCAAGGAGCACGATCCCACCGGTCTCGGCCCATACGACGAAGGCCAGGCCGATGAGCGCGGTGGCGGCCCCACCGAAGACGTTGAGCACCGTGCAGTTCAGCCGAGTGCCGAAGTCCTTCTGCTGGCAATTCTTGGATGCCGTCACAGCGCCGCCGATGGCCCCGGCCGCGGCTGTCGCCAGGATGGTCGCGCTCTGGAGCGCTGGGTCGTACTCCAGGAAGCCACCGTGACCGTTTCGGTCGGTGAGGAGGAGAGGCTCGTCCTCCGCGTAGGTACTCAGGTTGAACCCCGTCGTGCTCGGGGCGCTTGGGTCGACACTGTCCGCCGAGAGGAAGCGCCCCGTTGCGGGGTCAAGCACTCGGGCGTGGAGGTATGGGAGCCCGGTACTGTCCGTAAGGGCGCCCGTGAACCCAAGGGCACTCTTCGCCCCAGTCTGCGCCATCACGTTGCCGAACGCGCCGTAGGTCGTCGAACCCGTCAGCGCCCCACCAGCCTCGACTGCGACTACCGAACCGAGCGCATCAGGCAGGTAGGACGACGTGGTTGTCCCTGTGATCTGTTCGTCCGCTGTCCCCGAACCGATGTACAGGGACGACCCGTCGCTCACCAGCTGCGGGACGCTCCCCGTCGTGTCCCAGACGTAGCGCGCGCTCGTTCCGCCGGTGGCGCCCACGCGGCTGCCGTTGCCATCGTAGGTATAGGAGGTAGTGACTCCACCGATGGTCGCCGAGGTGAGGTCGCCGAAGACGTCCCAGCTGAACGCGTCCGGGCCAGCACCTGTCAGGTTGCCGGCGCCGTCATAGTGGTACGCGTTCGGCCCCACTGTCGCGAGGCGCCCTGATGGGTCATACGTGTAGTTCGTCGTAGCGCCGTTGACCGTGTCGCTGGTACGGTTCCCGGCCGCGTCGTACGTGAACGACTCCGTGGTCGCGTTCGCGTACGTCACGGACGTGAGGCGGTCGAGCGCATCGTACGACGCCGTCTCAGTTCCGAGCGGCGTCACCATCGACGTGGGGTTCCCGTCAGCGTCGCGGGTGTAGTTCTCCGAGGCCAGCACGTTCGAGGGCGATCGGGTGACAACGGAGGACACCTGCCCGGACGCGTCGAACGCGTCGTTCGTCACGACACCATCGGGCCGGGTGATCGATACCGGGCGGCCGGCGGCGTCGTACCCGAGTTGAGTCGCGTTCCCGAGCGGGTCCACGATCGAGACGACGTCGCCGGCGGCGTCGTGCGAATAGCTCGTGGTGGCCGTCCCGTTGATGATCATGGCCGTCCGTTCACCGGCTGCGTCGTAGACATACGCGAGCGAGCCAGCGGGGCTCGTCTTGGCCAACTGGTGGCCTCGGACGTCGTAGGCGAACGCCGTTGTACCTACTGAGTCCGCCATGTCGACGAGCCGCCCGTCGGCGTCGAAGGACCGAGTAGAGGTCCGCCCGGGCGAGGCCACCGAAATGAGCTCACCCGCCGCGTCGTACGAGTACGTGACCGATTGGCCCAAGGCGTTCGTCACCTGCGTCACGCGGCCGTCGGCGTCGTGCAGGATCGTGTTCGACGCACCCGACGGGCTGGTGTACCGCGTTTCGTCGCCGAACGCGTCGTACCCGAACGTGGCGGCGTGGCCGTCGGGGTCGGTGATCGTCGTGACCCGGCCCGCCGCGTCGTGGGTCATGGACACGACACCACCCAGGGCGTCGTGCAGCCCGACGAGGTTCCCCGCTGCATCGTAAGAGTAGGTGGTCTGGCTCCCCCGTGGGGTTGTGACGGCGGAGACTCGGCCATCTGCATCGTAGGCTGCGGTGCTACTGCGGCCGAGCGGGTCTGTGAAGGCGACGGGGCGTCCAGCCGTGTCGTAGGTCCTGGAATGGACGTTGCCGAGCGGGTCGGTGGCCGTCAACTCATGGCCGTCAGAGTCGTAGGTGAAGACCGTCGTGTCGCCCAACGGATCAGTGACCGACAGGAGGTGCCCCACCGTGTCGAACGACCGGTGGGTGACCCGCCCGAGCTCATCAACGGACGTCAATTGGTTACCCGCAGCGTCGTAGGTATTGGACTGAGTCCCGAGCGGGTCGCTTCTCGTGAGCTGGTTGCCCGTGGAGTCGTACGTGAATACGGTCTGCACGCCCAGGGGGTCGGTCGCGCTGGTCAGGTTCCCCAGGGTGTTGTACGTGAACGTCGATACGCGTCCGAGTCCATCGGTAAATGATGTGAGATGGCCGAGGCTGTCGTAGGTGGCATGCTGAGCCTGACCAGCGGGGTCGGCGACGCTGAGGGCGTTGCCGGCGGCATCGTAGGTTGCTGCGGTCGTGCGCGTCGTCGTCCCATCACTTTGGGATTCGGACACGAGGTCCCCCCGGGCATCGAACGTGTCGATCGTCGTGATGCCTGTGGGGCTCACGAAGGTCTGCGTCGCCGCTCCAGGACCGATCGAGCTGCTGATGGTCACCGGTGGCTGAGTCCCGAGTTGAATGGTCTTGAGACGGCCGGTGACGGGGTCATAGGTCTCCGTGAGCGCTGGTGCTCCCGGCCCCGTTTGAGACAGCAGGTTGTGGCTGGCGTCGTAGGTGTACGTGTCGATGGCTGAGCCACCCGGGTAGGCGACCCGGACCAGGTCGCCCACCGGCGAGTAGCTGTACGTCCACACGTTCCCATTGGGGTCTGTCACCCCGGTGATGCGTCCGGACGCGTCGCGAGAGAAGTGAATGGAGGGGCCAGGGACCGGTGCCGACTGCGGCCCGGTGAACGCGTGTACGCCCGAGGAGTCCACGGCGAGCGAGTTACCGTCCGGGTCGGTCTCGGACACGAGCCCCGTCACAGTGTCGAGCACGAGTGTCCGGCCCGTGGCGGTCGTGAGCTGGAACCGAGTTGGCGCGTACGGGCGGCCAGTGTTGTCGAGCAGGTCGCCGGCGAGGTCGTCTGTGAGCGTGGTGGGCGCGAGCGGTGCGAGCGTCGAGGTGGTCGCCGTGCCGGGACGGCCCGTGAATGCCACGGTTGCACCGGCATAGACGAGCGCAGCGCCGCCTGCCGGCGTGAAGTCGAACACCTCATCATGGCCGTCGGGGAAGGTGACGGTCACGAAGTGCGAGTTCGTGCTCGAGAAGGCGAAGTTGCACACACCGAACGAGCAGCTGGTGCGGTACTGGTACCAACCGCCCGCACCCAGCGGGCCGTTCGTCGCCACCCGGAACCCGGCGACGGCGTCGTGCCAGCCGACGCCGAACGCGCCAGGGGTCTTGTCGGTGGAGTCGTAGACGCGCTGTACGCCGAGGGTGAACCCGGCGATCGGGACGGTCACGTCGGTGAACGTCTCCGTGTAGCGGCCGAGCTTCAGTGCGCCATTGACAGCGATGCCGGCGGCCGCGCTGGCCGCGCCGCCCGCGGCCGTCGTCGCCGAGACGACGAGGTTGTACGCACCGTCGACCAACAGCGTCGGGTCGAGTGTGGTGAGGGTGGCCGGCGGTGCCCCGGCGCCGTTTGCGAGGGTGCGCAATGCCCCGCCGCCGGTGTCGCGAAGGCTCACCGCCCATGTCGCAATCGTTTGGCCTGTCGGCGGGGTGATGGTGGCGGTCACGGGCGTCGGTGCGGTCACCGTTGACCCCTCCGTCGGCGCGGTGATCGTGATGACGGGCGGCGCCTGGCCCGGTGAGCCGCCGCCGCTGGTGCCGACCAGTACGTGGACGACGGCCTGGGCGCTGTCGCCCGCTGCCGTTGTTGCGCTGACCACGATGGCGTAGGTCCCCGAGGCGAGGCCTGTCGGGTCAAAGGTCGCCACATTCGTCGGGGGCGCGCCCGCTCCGCTGTTGAGGGGGATGACGGCCCCCCCGCCGGTGTTCTGCGCCGTCACCGACCAGCTGGCGATCGGCGACGACGCAGGCGGATTGACCAGGGCCGAGACCGCCGTGGGGGAACCGACGGACGCCCCATCCGCGGGGGCGAGGACCGAGATGTAGGGCGGCGCCGGTCCCAACGCAGTCGCAACAGGCCCGCCAGGCACTGGGACCGCCCAGGTGAGCGTGAGCACGTTGGAGTCGACGCGCAGCCCGCCGGGGAACCCGAAGGCCGCGACGGTGTCGGTCCCGGCGATCAGCCCCGTGTAGGTCGCGTGGGCGACGCCTGTGGCATCGGTGACCGCAGCGAGGGCCTGGGTGTTGGCGCCGACGACGTCGACGGTGACGGCGAGGCCGGCCACGGGCTGGCCCACCGCGTCGGTCACGGCGATGCTCACGTGGCGCGGCTGACCGACCGTCGACGCCGACGGCCCACCTGCGGCGACCACCATCGTGTCGCCCGGCGGGAGGGGGACCACCGGCGTGAGGGAGCCTCCGCCACCACCACCGCCGATGGACCCGAGTTGCTGCCAGGGCTGGGACTCGTCGACCCCACCGCAGCTGTCCCCGTCAACGCCCGAGGTGTTGAGGACCTGGTGGGTGTCGTCGACCGACGTCACCTGGGTGCCGATCGTGACGTGGACGTGGGGCACATCCGTCGAGTGGATGCACGACGTCGGGACGAAGGGGCAGGTGCCGTCCGCATTCGACACCCGCATCACGATCGTGGACTGTGACGCGTAGAAGCAGCCGTCCGGGCCGGTCGTGCCCATGTCACCTCGGCTGCCGCCCGCCACGATGTCGGCCTTCGTCGGCGGGCTCGTGGACAGGTCGATCAGGGTGACGGTCCCGATGTTGTTGTTGGTGACGATCCGTGTGGCCGGCTGGCCCGGTGGCGCGGCTAGGACGGCGATGCCGTCAGGGTTCGCAAGCCCGGTGACAACGGTGGCGAGCGTGGCCGGCTGCGGCCTGTCGGTGCCCGAGTACGCCTCGACGGTGCCGCCTCCGGCCCCGTACAGCGTGCCGTCGGGCGAGAACGCGATGCCGTCCGCGCCGACCGCCCCGTACTGTGAGGCCACCGCGGGACCGGCGCCTTCGACGCCGCTGACGCGCCACATGTGGGTGCCAGCGGCGAACAAATCACCGCTCAGCGGGTCGAACGCCAGCCCGAAGAGGCCCTCATTGATCAGGGTGACCTGGCGGATGATGGCGCCGGTCGTGGTCGAGAGCTCAACGATGTTGCCCCCGCCGTAGGTCGCGTACAGCCGTCCGCTGTGGCTGAACGCCAGACCCGTGAGCCCGGCGCCGACGAGTGCCAGTTGCGTCGGCGCAGCACCGCCCGGTGCGACCTCGTACAGGTGCCCGTCGAAGACGTCGTTGACGAACAGGTTGCCGCACGCGTCGAAGGCCATGCCGTAGGGCCCGCCCACGCCGCCGGTCGGGAAGCCGGTCGAGTAGCTCTGGGTGGCGTACCCGTTCTGCCCGAGCGCGTTGGAGCCGACCACGGTGTCGGGGGCGCCGTTGCCGGTCAGTACGGGTAACGGCGGGCACCCGCCTGAGGTCAAGCTCGACTCCGACGTGTCGAAGGCGGTGCTGTCCGCGCCGGCCAGGATCGCGGTACCACCGGCGGGAACCGTGAGGCCGCCAGCCCCTGGGTCGTAGTGGTGGGCGCCGATGTCCACGCTCACGTCCGCGAGCTGCACCGTGGACGCCCCGGTGTTGTCGAAGCGCAGGGCGCCGGTGTCATACGGCGCGGCTGCGCTGCCCGAGAACGTGACACCGGGCGATCCGCTCCACGGGGTTGGGAAGTTGGCGCCGGTGCCCGCCCCGTAGGCGTAGGCGGCCGAGATGGTGAGAGAAGATCCGCCGCCGCCGCCACCGCCCCCACCCCCGCCGGCTCCAGGGAACCCCAGGACCAGGCTCATCGTCGCGGTGCGCTGGAGGTAGTCGAGCTCGTAGCTGTAGGTCCCAGCAGCCGGGAAGTTCACGACCACCGTGTCGGTGAGCGGCGCGGCCTCGACCTGGTTGACGGCCCCCATCACCGCATATCCCTTGAACGGGGTCGTCGCGGGTGCGCCGATCGCCGGGCCGCTCACCTTGGTGGCGCCCCCGCCGACACCGAGGATGAACCCGTCGTCGTGGGCGACAGCGAGCGTCGCCTGCCCCGCAGCAGCGACCGTGAACGTGCCCTCGAACTCCGCATCGAAGGCCGTGAGCGCGCCGGCGCCCGCGGCGAGGCCGTTGCCTTGGGCCGCCCGGGTGCCGGTGAAGTTCCCCAACCCGTCGGTCGTGACGTCGGTGAACGGCACCGTCGCGGGACCGACCTTGCTCGTGTCGTGAGGGACCGTGCTCGCCGGCGGGTTGAACGTGATATCCGGGAACGACTCCGCGAAGGCCGCCAGGTCGCCCGGCTTGGCGACGAACGCCGTGGCGCTCGGGCTCTCGGCAAAGAAGCTGCCGCTGACGCTCGAGGTCGACAGGGATGCGAGGGGGGCCGTCGGGACCGCCCAGGTGACCGTTGCCGGGTTGGAGCTGATCGGCGAGCGGCCGGCTGCGACCTGCGCAGTCACGGTGTCGGCGCCAGACAGGGTCCCGGTGTAGCTGAAGTGCGCGACACCGGTCGCGTCGGTCGCCGCGGTGCCGCTCGCATGGTTGGCGCCCCCGACGGTCCACGCGACCGGCATGTCGGGCAAGGCGTGACCCGAGCGGTCCTGCAGCGTCGCGGTCAGCGACTGGGTGGTGTGCGGGACGTCGGGCCCGGACGAGGACGGCGACAACGTGAGCGTCGCACCGTCGTATGGACCGGGAGGTACATAGGTGAAGCGGTCGAACGGCGTCGCTGCGCTCGCACCCGAGCCGGTTGTCACGATGACGTCCACCACGCCCGTGCCGGCCGGTGCCGTGACCGTGATCACGGTGCCCGCGCTGTTGACCGTAAAGGCGCCCGCCGTGTGCCCGGCGCCGAACTGCACCTTCGACGCTCCCCGTAGGTTCGTTCCGCTCACGGTGACGACGGTCCCGCCGGCCTGCGGGCCCGACGGTGGTACGACCGATGTGACCGTCGGGGCATTCTTCGTGGTCTTCCCGCAGTCGTCACTCTTCCCGCCACTGCCGTTGCCACTCCTGGTGCTTCCGCTCTTCGCAATGGGGGCAGTGGCGACCGTTGCGGACCGGTTGCGGCCGCAATCGTCGGACGTCGACGGCTTGCTTGCCGCAGCGCTCGCCGACGTGGCGGCGAGCAGCGCCACCACTGTCGCGATGGACGTCGCCCCCCGCCGACCGCTTCGACCGCTCCATCGGCGAAACACGCGAGCACGTCGCGAGTTCACGACGTCTCCCCCTCGGCGCATGCCCGGACCTCCGCCCTAGCCCTCTAGCGGCAGATGCTGTCGCGCGCGCTACGTGGTCGGCAACGGATCACACCGGCGTATTAGGTCGAAACGCTCGAGTTGACGGAAAGTTGTGCGAGCCAAGCCTCACGGAGAGCCCGAATGACCGGAGTTGCCGCCTAGATGATGCCGGCGTCGAGCGACGCGGCCACCATGGCGCCGAGCTCCCGGGCCGCCGCGCGCGTCTCCGCCGTGACCGCCCCGACGACGGTGACCGGCGGTGCGACCTGTCGCCACTTGAGCCCGGCGGCGATGCGCTCGACGCTGGCGACGGCACCGTCGACGTCGGTGTCGCCCTTCACGACGAGGCCGTACGGAAGCCCGGCGGTCCGGTCAAGGCACGCGTGGTAGATGCGCTCGAAGAAGTCCTTGAGGGCGCCGCTCATGTACCCGAAGTTCGCCGGCGTGCACAGGACGAGCGCCTCCGACCAGCACACGTCGTCGGGCCCGCAGTCGAACGCGCCCATCGACCGCACCTCGACGTCTCCGCCTGCGTCCGTGGCACCCGCGAGCACGTCGTCGCGCAGGACCGCCGTCGTCCCGGTGCGCGAGTGGTGCACGACGAGCAGGTGGCGCGCCACCGCCTCAGTGTCCCAGAGCACACCTGCGGAGCGAGCGGCCGACAGGCCGGGGCTTGACGCGGCGGACCGGCCGGGCCGCGGGGCCGCGGGGCCGCGACGTCAAGCGAGGCCGCGGCGTCAAGCGAGGCCGCTGGCCGCTCGCCGCTGGCTCAGACGGCGCAGCCGGCGGCGACCGGGGTGCCCTGGCGGACCATCGTCGCCCGGTACGCAGCCTTGCGGCGGGCGAGGCGGCCGTTGACCGGCCGCAGCGGCGTCACGTTGGCCGGGTCGAGCTGGGCGTTGATGCCGTCACGCAGCAGCTCCATCGCCTCGCCGCGGAGCTGCGAGATCCGCGACTGGGTCACGCCGAGCTCCTCGGCGAGGTCGCTCACGGTGCGCTCCTGGAAGAAGTACCCGCTCACCACGACGCGGTGGCGCTCGGGCAGGGCGGCGATGGCCTTGATCAGCGCCGCCGTGCGCTCCTGCATGAGCAGGTGCTCCTCGGGGTCGTCCGGCGCCACCGGGAGCAGCAGCTCGCTGTCGCCGGCCTCGAGGATGGCTTCGTAGTTGATGACGACGGCGCGGTGGATGTCGTCGGTCAGCCGGGAGAGGTCGCCCGCGCTGATCCCGGTCGCATCGGACAGCTCGGCGGTGGTGGGGGGCCGGCCCAGCTTGAGCGTGAGGGCGTCGGTCGTCGAGGCCACCGCCCGCGCCTTGGCGCGCACCGGGCGGCTTGCCCAGTCCGACGACCGCAGCTCGTCGATCAGCGCACCCCGCACCCTGGTCGCCGCGTAGCGCTCGAAGGGCACGCCGCGGGCCGGGTCGAAGTGGCGGGCGGCGAGGACGAGCCCCGCCATCCCTGCCGAGACCAGGTCGTCACGGCGCACGTGGGACGGCACCCGGGTGGTGATCTGGCTCACCATCTTCTGGACGAGGTCGAGGTGCTGGCTCACGAGGGCCGCCTCTGACGGACCATCACTTCTCACGGAGAGTGGTGACGAAATCACCCTTCTCATCGTAATGAGGCACGAACACGGCGGCAGTCCCCGTTCGCGTCATTTCCGGGTAGCACAATGGGTTGTCAGGTCCTCCCCCATCGGACTAGTCCGTACACGTTCCGTGGTCGGCCTCGGCACGGGGCGGGGCGGTACGGTCGTGGTATGGCCGACCGGCTGCGACGACGTGTCCTGCCGTCGGCGCCGGCGACGTCGGCCCACCCCCTCGTCCCCGGGCCCTGGCCCGAGGGCATCGACCCCGAGCGCCTGCCGGCGCACGTGGCCTGCGTCATGGACGGCAACGGCCGCTGGGCAGCGCGCCAGGGCCTCGCCCGGACGGAGGGCCACCGCGCCGGGGAGGACGCCCTGTTCGACGTGGTCGAGGGCGCGCTCGACCTCGGGCTGGCCTGGCTGTCGGTGTTCGCGTTCTCGACCGAGAACTGGCGCCGCCCCGCCGACGAAGTGCGCTTCCTCATGCACGTCATGAGCGACACCATCCTCGGCAAGCGCCGGGAGGAGCTGCACGAGCGAGGCGTCCGCGTGACCTTCGCCGGGCGCCGCGACTGGCGGGTGCCCAAGCGCGTGCTGCGCCACATGGACGAGGTGGTCGACCTCACCCGGGACAACCGGCGCATGACCTTCTGCATCGCCTTCAACTACGGCGGCCGCGCCGAGATCGTCGACGCCGTGCGGGCGCTCGTCGCCGAGCGCCCCGACCCGGCGTCCGTCGACGAGCGCTCGATCGCCGCCCACCTGTACCACCCGGGGATGCCCGACCCGGACCTGATGGTCCGGACGAGCGGGGAGTACCGGATCTCGAACTTCTGGCTGTGGGAGCTCGCGTACAGCGAGCTGGTGTTCACCGACACGCTGTGGCCCGACTTCCGGCGCGAGGACCTCTTCGAGGCCGTGCGCGAGTACCAGCGCCGGGAACGGCGCTACGGGTCGGTCACCGACGTCGGCGAGCCGAAGCGCCGCACCCGGGGGTAGGCATGGCGCTGTACCGAGACCGCGGCGTGGTGCTGCGGACCTACCGCCTCGGCGAGGCGGACCGCATCGTCGTCATCTTCACCCAGGGCCACGGGAAGGTGCGCGCCGTCGCCAAGGGCGTGCGCAAGACCAAGAGCCGCTTCGGCTCGCGCCTGGAGCCGACGAGCCACGTGGACCTGCAGCTCTACGAGGGCCGCGAGCTCGACGTGGTGACGCAGGCAGAGTCGATCGACCACCACCCCGAAGTCCGGTCCGACCTCACCCGCCTCACCAAGGCGACGGCCGTGCTCGAGGCGGTCGACCATGTGTCGCAGGACCGCGAGCCCGATACCAACCTGTACCGGATGCTCGTCGGCGCGCTCCGCGCTCTCGAGCGGGCGGATTCACCGCTGCTCGTCCCCGCCTTCTACTGGAAGCTCCTGGCCGCCGAAGGGGTGGCGCCGATGGTGGAGACGTGCGCCCGGTGCGGCGCGACCACTGACCTCGTGGCGTTCGACCTCGTGGAGGGAGGGGTGCTGTGCCGCAGCTGCCGCAGCGGCTCGCCGATCAGCGCGGCGGCGCTCGCCCTCCTGCGGCGCGTGCTCCTCGGCGAGCTCAACGCCGCGCTGGCCGAGCCCGCCGGCCCGGCGACGCGCGAGCTCGACGCGCTGGCGACGACGGCCTTGGAGGCTCACGTGGAGCGGCGCTTGAAGGCCAACGCGCTGCACTTGGACCGGTAGCCTGGCCCGTCATGCCCGCCACCGACATGGAGCAGGTTGTCGCCCTCTGCAAGAACCGCGGGTTCATCTACCAGTCGGCGGAGATCTACGGCGGGTTCCGCTCGACCTACGACTACGGGCCGCTTGGCGTGCTCATGCTGCGCAATGTGAAGGACGCGTGGTGGCGCACGATGGTCCAGCTGCGCGACGACGTGGTCGGCCTGGACGCGGCCATCCTCGGCCCCCCTGCCGTGTGGCAGGCCAGCGGCCATCTCGAGACCTTCAACGACCCGCTCGTGGACTGCCGCAACTGCCGGGAGCGGTGGCGCGCCGACCACCTGGAGCCCGACCCCAAGGACGGCCTCGTGCACTGCCCCAACTGCGGCAGTACCGACCTGACCGAGGCGCGCGCCTTCAATCTGATGTTCAAGACCCACGCCGGCCCGGTCGAGGACGAGTCCACCGTCGCCTACCTGCGCCCCGAAACGGCCCAGGGCATGTTCATCAACTTCAAGAACGTGCTGCAGACGACCCGCAAGAAGCCGCCGTTCGGCATCGCCCAGGTCGGGAAGAGCTTCCGTAACGAGATCACGCCGGGCAACTTCGTGTTCCGCACGCGTGAGTTCGAGCAGATGGAGCTCGAGTTCTTCGTGCCGCCCGACCAGTCCGAGAAGTGGTTCGGGTACTGGGTCGAGGAGCGGTTCCGTTGGTACACCGAGCTCGGGATCCCGGCCGAGATGCTGCGCATCCGCCCCCACGAGCGCGAGGAGCTCAGCCACTATTCGGCGGGGACGTCCGATGTCGAGTTCATGTTCCCCTGGGGGTGGGGGGAGCTCGAGGGCATCGCCCAGCGCACCGACTTCGACCTGACCGCGCACGCACGCGCGTCGGGGGAGACGCTGGACTACTTCGACCAGGCCACCGGGGAGCGCTACGTGCCCTACGTGGTGGAGCCGGCGGCCGGCGCCACCCGGTCAATGATGGCCTTCATGATCGCCGCCCTCGACACCGACGAGGTCGGCGGCGAGCGGCGCACCGTGATGCGGCTGCACCCCCGCCTGGCGCCGTACAAGGTCGCGGTGCTGCCGTTGTCGAAGAAGGACACCCTCACGCCCGTGGCGCGCGAGGTGCTCGCCCTCCTCCAGCCCCACATGATGTGCGACTACGACGAGACCCAGTCGATCGGCCGGCGGTACCGGCGCCAGGACGAGATCGGGACGCCGTGGTGCGTCACGGTCGACTTCGACAGCCTCGAGGACCATGCCGTAACGGTGCGGGAGCGGGACACGACTGCCCAGGTGCGCGTGCCGATCGACGGCCTGGTCGACCACATCAAGGCGCTGTTACCGCAGTAGGAGGCGGCCGATCCGCCGCGACGCGATGATCACGCCTGCCGAACCGGCCACCGCCAGGTAGATCGCATGCGCGAAGAGGGCGCCGTCGACGTGGCCGAGCACCACGGAGCGCTCCATGGCCACGCCCTGGTACAGCGGCGTCACGCGCACGACCCAGCGCACGGAGGACGGGTACGCCGACAGCGGTGAGAACGTCCCGGAGAACAGGAACAGCGGCATGATCGCCAGGGTCACGTAGTCGAAGTCCTTCCATGACCGCATGAACGACGTGCCCGCCATGCCCATCCCGGCGAAGGCGTACCCGATCAGCACCGCGATCGGCACGGCGAGGAGCGCCCACCACGACTGCACGAGCCCGAGGGCCACCATCACGCCGATGAAGCAGACGGAGTAGAACAGGCCGCGGATCAGGGCCCAACCGATCTCGCCCATGACGATGTCGCCGACACCCACGGGTGTCGCCACGATGGCGTCATAGGTCTTCTGGTACTTCAACCGGAAGTAGATGTTGAACGTGCACGCGAAGATGGCGCCGTTCATCGCCGAGGACGCGAGCATGGCCGGCGCGACGAACTCGCGGTAGGGGATCATCGCCCCGGCGTACGGCACGTCGCCGACGAGGTGCCCGATGCCGATCCCGATCGAGAGCAGGTAGAAGACCGGCTCGAAGAAGCCCGACACGATGATGAGCCAGATCTGGCGGGCGACGGCGACGTTGCGCTCGACCACCCGCGCCGAGCGGCGCGACGGGCGCCCCGACCGGGGGAGCAGGTGCGCGGCCAGCGACGTCGTCGCGATCACGAGTGGAGCCTCCGGTCGAACGCCCACATGGCCGCCACCGCGCCCGCGGCGGTATAGGCGGCGAGGACGAGGACGTGGCCGAGCGCCGCCCACCCGCCCGCATGGCCGAGGGCCACGGCCCGGCACAGGACGACGCCGTGCCACAGCGGCAGCACGTACGCGATCGGTCGAACGGCGACGGGTAACTGCGAGATCGGGAAGAAGGCGCCCGAGAACAGGAACAGGGGCAGCACGGCGAAGCGCTGGATCGATGAGAACGAGTCGTCGCGGTCACGCGTGGCGGCCCACGCCGCCGCCGGTGCGGCGAACGCCAGCCCCGTGAGCGCGGCCACCGGCACCGCCCACACCGCGCCGGCGTGGGTCACGGCGCCGAAGACGGCGGCGACGAGCAGGTAGGCGCTGCTGATCAACAGCGAGCGCAGGCCCACCCAGGTGAGCTTCCCCGTGATGATGTGGGCCGGCTCGAGCGGGGTTGCCGCGGCGCCGATGAAGGTGCGCGTCCACTTGAACCCGCCGAGGACCGGGTGGAAGCACTCCTGGATCGCCACCTGCATGGCGTTGGCCGCCATCAGCCCCGGCGCCAGCCACTCGATGTACGTCGCGCCCCCGAAGTGGCCGACGCCGTGGCGGTCGATCGACTTGCCCACCGTCCCGCCGATGGCGGCGAGGAACAGGACCGGCGAGAGGAACGACGACACCAGCGACGACCGCCACAGCCGGCGGTAGACGGTCAGCTCGTGCTCGAGGTAGCGGACCGAGGCGGGGGTTGCCACGCTCAGTCCACCAGTTGGCGCCCGGTCAGCCGGAGGAACACGTCCTCGAGCGTGCTCCGGCGCGTCAGCGTGGCGGCCGGTTGGAGCCCGGACATGCCGACGCGGGCGAGAGCAGCGTCGCTGTCGTCGGTGTAGACGAGGACGCGGTCGGGGAGGCGCTCGATCCGCGAGGCCAGGCCGTCGATGGCGCCGAGGTCGACATCCTGCTCGCCTGGGGGGAAGCGCAGCTCGAGCACCTCGCGCGTCGAGTGCTCACGGATCAGCTCGGTGGGCGTGCCCTGGGCCACGATCCGCCCGGAGTCCATCACGACGAGCCGGTCGCACAGCTGCTCGGCCTCGTCCATGTAGTGGGTCGTCAGCACGAGCGTCGTGCCCTGCTGCTTGAGGCGGTACAGCCGGTCCCAGACCAGGTGGCGGGCCTGGGGGTCGAGGCCCGTCGTCGGTTCGTCGAGGAGGAGCAGCTCCGGGTCGTTGACCAGGCCGCGGGCGATGGTGAGGCGCCGCTTCATGCCGCCGGAGAGGGGCTCGACCTGGTCGCGAGCGCGCTCGGTGAGCTGGACGAACTCGAGCAGGGCGGCTGCCCGCTCCCGGAGGACGGGGCGGGCCAGGTCGAAGTACCGGCCGTACACGATGAGGTTCTCCTCGACCGTGAGCTCCGTGTCGAGCGAGTCCTCCTGGGGGATCACGCCGAGCCGGGCGCGGATGGCCGGCCCGTCCACCGCCGGGTCGCGCCCGAGGATGCGCAGGGTGCCGGCCGTGACGGGCGACACGGCGGCGATCATGCGCATCGTCGAGCTCTTGCCCGCCCCGTTGGGCCCGAGGAAGCCGAACGACTCGCCGCGCTCGATGTCGAAGTCGATGCCGTCGACCGCGGTGAACGAACCGAACCGCTTGGTCAGGCCGCGGGCGACGATCAGGGGCTCCTCGGGAGGCACTGGCGCCGAAGCTACCCGGCGACGGCCCTAGGATCGTCCGATATGGCCTCGCGCTACGTCTACGACTTCGACCACAAGCACAAGCGGCCGCCGATGGACATGAAGGACCTCCTGGGGGGCAAGGGGGCCAACCTGGCCGAGATGACGTCGGTGCTCGAACTGCCCGTCCCACCGGGGTTCACGATCACGACCGACGCGTGCCGCGCCTACATGAGCGGTGGTTGGCCCGAGGGGCTGGACGACGAGGTGGCCAAGCACCTCAAGCGGCTGGAGAAGGCGATGGGCCGCAAGCTGGGCGATCCGTCGGACCCGCTGCTCGTCAGCGTCAGGTCGGGGGCCAAGTTCTCGATGCCGGGGATGATGGACACCGTCCTCAACCTCGGCCTCAACGACGACAGCGTGAAGGGCCTCGCCGCCCAGACGTCGGACGAGCGCTTCGCCTACGACAGCTACCGGCGGTTCGTGCAGATGTACGGGCGCATCGTGCTCGACATCGACGGCAAGCTGTTCGACGACGCCTTCGAAGAGGCCAAGCACAAGAGCGGTGCGCCGAGCGATGCCGCCGTGCCGGCGAGCGCCCTGAAGGAGTTGGTGGAGGCCTACAAGGGCATCGTCAGCGACCAGACCGGCGCGCCGTTCCCGCAGGAGCCCAAGCAGCAGCTCCGCGGCGCGATCGAGGCCGTCTTCCGGTCCTGGAACGGCGCGCGTGCTGTCGCCTACCGCGTCCGTGAGCGGATCCCGAACGACCTCGGGACGGCGGTCAACGTCCAGTCGATGGTGTTCGGCAACCGCGACGACAACTCGGGTACGGGCGTGGGGTTCACGCGCGACCCGGCGACGGGCGCGCAGGGCAGCTACGGCGACTTCCTCGTGAACGCCCAGGGCGAGGACGTCGTCGCCGGGATCCGCAATACCGAGCCGCTCGCCGCGCTCGAGCAGGAGTTCCCGAAGGTCTACAAGCAGCTGATGGACATCTTCCAGCGGCTCGAGAAGCACTACCGCGACATGTGCGACACCGAGTTCACGATCGAGCAGGGCAAGCTGTGGATGCTGCAAACCCGGGTGGGCAAGCGCACGGGCGTCGCCGCCTTCCGGATGGCCGTCGACATGACGCGCGACCGCGCCATCAAGCTCACGCGCGAGGAGGCCGTCCAGCGCGTCACCGCCGAGCACGTCGACCAGGTGCTGCACCCGCAGTTCGCGGGGACCGGCCACACCGTGCTGGCCAAAGGCCTCCCGGCCTCGCCGGGCGCGGGCGTGGGCGCGGTGTACCTGACCGCTGACGAGGCGGCGGAGGCAGCCGGGCGCGGCGAGAAGGTCGTCCTCGTGCGGACCGAGACGAGCCCGGAGGATGTGCACGGCATGATGGCCGCCGAGGCGATCCTCACGGCACGTGGCGGGCTGGTGTCCCATGCCGCTGTCGTGGCCCGCGGGTGGGGCAAGCCCGCGGTCGTCGGCGCCGAGGCGCTGCGCATCAGCGACGATTCGTTCACCGTGGGCGACGTGCGGGTCCGCAGGGGCGACGTCATCTCGGTCAACGGCACGACCGGCGAGGTCGTGCTCGGCGCCGTCGACCTGTCGCTGTCGGAGCCGCCGCCCGAGTTCAAGACCATCCTCGAGTGGGCCGACCGCATCCGCAAGGGGTGCCTCGCGGTGCGGGCCAACGCGGACAACGGCCCCGACGCGGCGAACGCGCGCCGCTTCGGGGCGGAGGGGATCGGGCTGTGCCGGACCGAGCACATGTTCCTCGCTGAGGACCGCCTGCCGATCGTGCGCCGGATGATCCTCGCGTCGAGCCCAGAGGACGAGGTCGCGGCCTTGGAGGAGCTCCGGGTCGCGCAGAAGGCCGACTTCGTCGAGATCCTCGACGCGATGGACGGCCTCCCGGTGTGCGTGCGGCTGCTCGACCCGCCGCTGCACGAGTTCCTGCCGTCGACCGAGGAGCTCGCCATCAAGGAGGCCACCACGGGGCTGTCCGAGGAGGAGAGCCGGATGTACCACGCGGCGCGTGACTGGGAGGAGCAGAACCCCATGATCGGCACCCGCGGCGTCCGCCTCGGCGTGGTGAAGCCCGGCCTCTACGCCATGCAGGTGCGCGCGCTGGTCGAGGCGGCGATCGAACGACGCGCCGCCGGCGGCAAACCGAAAGTCGAGATCATGATCCCGCTGACGGTGACGCGCGAGGAGATGGCGCTCGCCCGCTCATGGGTCGCCGATGCCATCGCCGCGGCGGAGAGCAGCGCCGGCCTGAAGCGCGGCCTCGAGATCACGATCGGCACGATGGTCGAGACGCCCCGTGCGGCGCTCCGCGCCGACGAGATCGCCGAGGTCGCCGACTTCTTCAGCTTCGGGACGAACGACCTGACGCAGCTGACGTTCGGGTTCAGCCGTGACGACGTCGAGAGCCGCATGATGCCGGCCTACCTCGAGCTCGGCCTCCTCAAGCGCAACCCGTTCGAGACCATCGACAAGGCCGGCGTCGGCGAGCTGGTGCGCATGGGCGCGGCCCGGGGCCGCGCCACGCGCCGCGACCTGAAGCTCGGTGTCTGCGGCGAGCACGGTGGTGACCCGGAGTCCATCGACCTGTTCTACGATGCCGGGTTGGACTACGTGAGCTGCTCGCCGTTCCGGGTGCCCATCGCCCGGCTGGCGGGCGCCCAGGCTGTGCTCGCGCGCGAGGGCAAGGCCCGCTCGCACAGCACGGCGTAGGGGCGCGTTCACCGCAGGTTAACGCCGGCCGCCCGGCCCGGCGCTGGTACCGTCGGTACTGCCGTGGGCATCGTCGACGAGGACATCGCCAAGGTCCGTGAAGCGACCGACGCCATCGCGGTGATCGGCGAGCACGTGGCGCTGAAGCGCGTGGGCACGCGGCTGCAGGGCCTGTGCCCCTTCCACTCCGAGCGCAGCCCGTCGTTCTCGGTCAACCCAGCGGAGGGCCTCTACTACTGCTTCGGTTGCCAGGCGCGGGGCGACGTCATCACGTTCGTCCGCCAAGTGCACCACCTCGATTTCGTCGGCGCCATCGAGTGGCTCGCGGCGCGCGCCGGGATCGAGCTGCGCTACGACTCGCCGGCGGCGACGCGCGACCATCACCGCCGCGCCCAGCTGACGGACGCGATGGCGAAGGCCGTCGAGTGGTACCACTCCCGGCTCCTCGACGCCCCCGACGCCGGGC
>Ga0070741_10002745_pt1 | contig 45987 bp, 43 predicted proteins | sample Coa_R1_4_FD_66440 | JGI IMG/M metagenome (GOLD analysis project Ga0070741, IMG submission 66440) | Surface soil microbial communities from Centralia Pennsylvania, which are recovering from an underground coalmine fire - Coalmine... | ecosystem: Environmental > Terrestrial > Soil > Unclassified ... | reverse complement strand
CTGGGAATGGGGCACTGATGATCGAGACATCGCTGGTCCCGGCCGACGTTCTCCCCCACCGCAGCCCGTTCCTCTTCGTGGACGAGGTCACCGAACTGGTCCCGGGCGAGCGGGCGCGCGGCCGATGGCACCTCACAGGCGAGGAGAGGTTCTTCGCCGGGCACTTTCCGGGTCGGCCCACACTGCCAGGCGTCCTGATGATCGAGGCGATGGCTCAACTGGGCGGCGTCGCCCTCCTCTCGAGCGACCGGTACCGAGGGCTGACAGCGCTGTTCGGGGGTATCGACCGCGCCCGGTTTCGCCGCATGGTGGTCCCCGGCGACGTCCTGGAGATGGAGGTCGTGTTGGAGCGGCTCGGGTCGAGCGCGGGGACCAGCACCGGCCAGGCATGGGTCGACGGCGTCACGGCCTGTGAAGCCCGCATGCTGTTCGTGATCCCGCCCAGTACAGGCAAGGCGTGACGAGGAGATCCTGATGGGCACGGAGGAGGCGTTCGAAATCGTGGTCAGGCACGTCAGCACCGTGGCCGGCGTGGCCGAGAACGACATCACCCCCGATGTCGATCTCTGCGCCCTGGGACTCGGGAGTGACGCCATCGTCCAGGTGATCAGTGGTGTGGCGCGCGACGTTCGTCAGTGCCGCCCGGGTCGCGCGCCCCGATGCCCGTTGGGCGTTCTCGTAGAGCTGGCCGAGCAGATGGGCGGGGATCCTGACGAGGACGCCGGCGACGCCATGCAGCACCTGCTCCTGCAGGCCGAGCTCCGCGCCATCGCCGGCGAAGCATTCCCGGGAGGCGGATGATGACCGCGGGCGTGACGGTGGCCGGATGGGGAAGGTGTTTGCCGGAGCAGGTCATCACCAACGCCGACTGGGCGGCTCGTCTGGACACGACCGACGAGTGGATCGTCGAGCGAACCGGGATTCATTCACGGCACACGGGCGGGACGACCGTCGGCAACGGCGTGGAAGCGGCTCGCGCCGCGTTGGAAGCGGCGGGACGGGCGGCCAGCGAACTCGGGCTCATCGTCGTGGCGACGACCACACCCGACCGCCTCATCCCGCCCACGTCCACGGATGTGGCCGAGCACCTCGGCGTGCGCTGTGGTGCCTTCGACGTGGCCGCAACCTGCGCAGGATTCGTCTACGCGATGGTCATCGCCGACGGCCTGTGCGCCCAACTGCGCCAGCCCGTCCTCGTCATCGGCACGGACACCATCACCCGGTTGGCCGACCCCGCCGACCGGAGCATGGCGGTGCTGTTCGGGGACGGCGCTGGCGCGTTGGTGCTGGAGCCCACCGATGGCGAGGACGACCTGTTGGGGTGGTCCCTGACGACCGAACCGTGCAGCGAGATCCTCAACTGCGAATCCGGTGGCTACATGTTCATGAACGGCCAGGAGGTGTTCTACAAGGCCGTTCACATGGCCGCAGAATCGATCGAAGCGGCCCTCAAGGACGCCGGCCTGCGACCCGCCGACATCGACGTGTTCGTCCCCCACCAGGCCAACGCCCGCATCATGGAGGCGCTGGCACGCCGGGTGGGCGTCCCGCGGGCCAAGCTCGTATCGACCATCGACCACATGGGAAACACGTCGGCCGCGTCCATCCCGCTGGCCCTGTGCGAGGCGGCCTCGGACGGGCGCCTCCGTCCTGGGTCGGTGGTGCTCATGACTGCGTTCGGCGGCGGGATGACCGGCGCCAGCGCGGTGCTGCGCTGGGGCAATCGGTGAGCGAGACGGGCATCACCCGGCCGGTGGTCGCCGGGCCCGAGCACGTCCGGCCCGGTCTGGCCGATCGCCTGGGACAACCGGGCCAACCGCCCTACACGCGGGGCATACATGCCGAGATGTACCGGACCCGGCACTGGACCGTCCGCCAGCTGGCCGGGTTCGGCACGGCCGCTGACACCAACGGCCGTTACCGCTTCCTACTCGAGCGAGGGGCCACGGGGATCAACGGCGTCTTCGACTACCCCAGCCTGCGGGCGTTCGACTCCGACGATCCGCGAGCCGAGCCCGACGTGGGACGGGGCGGTGTCGCCGTCGACGGGGTCGCCGACTTCGTCGACCTGTTCGACGGCATCGATCTCGGCGCCGTCAGCGTTTCCCTCGTTTCGTCGCAGCCGATCGGTGCCGTGCCCCACCTGGCCATGTTCCTCGTCGCCGCCCAGCGGGCCGGAACGGCGGCCACGGCCCTTCGAGGCACCACACAGAACGACTTCCTGATGGAGACGTGCATCACCATCGGCCCTGCGGCACTGCCCCCGGCAGCTTCGTTCCGCATGGCCTGCGACGTCGCCCAGTTCTGCATCGAGGGGTTGCCCCGATGGAACCCCGTGTCGGTGGCCGGGTACAACTACCGCGAAGCAGGTGCCGACGCCGTCCTGGAAGTCGCCCTGTCATTGGCCCACGCACGAGCCGTCGTCGCCGAACTTGCCCGGCGGGGCGTCGATGCGACCGAGGCCATCGCCCGTATGAGCTTCTTCTTCGCCGCCCATATCGACGTGTTCGAGGAAGTGGCCAAGTTCCGAGCCGCCCGTCGGGTGTGGCACCGCCTGGCCATGGAGGAGCTGGGGTGCCGCGATCCCCGAGCGGCCCGCCTCCGGTTCCACGCCCAGACCGCAGGAACGACGTTCTCTGCGGCTACTCCCTTGGCCAACGTCGCCCGGGGGGCCCTGGAAGGGCTGAGCGCCATCGCCGGGGGCGCCCAGTCCTTGCACGTGAACGGCTTCGACGAGGCGTATGCCATTCCCACCGAAGCGTCCGCGGCCGTGGCGTTGCGCACGCAACAAGTACTGCTCGACGAGAGCGGCGTGGCCGCGTCGGCCGATCCTTTCGGCGGCAGCTACCTGGTCGAGCACCTCACCGACGAGCTCGAGGCCCGAGTGGAGGAGGGCCTCCGGTCGTTCGAGCTCCAGGGCGGCGTCGTCGCGATCACCGAATCCGGTTGGCTGCACGCGGAACTGGGCCGCCGGGCGTGGGACCAGTACCTGGCCGCCGAGGCGCGGCCCAGCCCCGACCTCGAGACCGGCCCGGCGACCCAGGAGCCGGAGATGTTCGTCCTCCCCGATGGCGTCCTGGAGCGGCAGCGGGCCCGTCTGGCCGAGATCCGGCGGGGACGGGACGGCCGGCACGTGCGCTCGTGCCTGCACACTGTCGCCAGTCACGCCGCCGCGGGGCGCTGCGTGGTCCCGGCCACGCTGGGCGCCGTGGCCGCGGGCGCGACGTTGGGCGAGGTGGGCTCGGCGCTGCGGGAGGCACTGGGGACATGGAACATCCCTTTGGGGTGAACCCGGGCCGCGTGCTCGTGGCCAAGCCCGGCATGGACGCCCACTGGCGGGGGGCGGCGATCGTGGCGCGCATCCTCCGATCTGCCGGATTCGAAGTGGTGTACCTCGGTCACGCCCGTCCGGCCGAACTCGTCGTCGCTGCCCTGGACGAGGACGTCGATGTCATCGGGCTCTCGACCTTGTCCGGCAACCACCTGTCCGAGGCGCGCGCCTTGTTCGACGAGTTGCGCAAGCACGGCGCCGACCAGGACATCGACGTCTTGGTCGGCGGCGCTGTCCCGGGCGCCGACGCCGTGCTCCTGGTGCAACTCGGCGTGGCCGGCGTCTTCGGCCCCGGTTCTCGCTCAGCCGACATCGTCGCCGCCGTCGAGGCGAGCGTCGCCCGCCGGCGGGCCGCCCAAGATCGCGCCGCCGGATGACGGTGGTGGTGTGGGTGGCTCGACCACCCGGACTGGACGCCGAGCCGGCGCGAACCCTGCCCGACGACCTCCTGGATGACGACGAACGGGCCCGAATGGCCCGGTTCCGGCGGCCTCTGGACGGGGCCCGGTTCGCCGCGGGCCGGCGGCTGACGCGGGCGGCCCTTGCCCATCACACCGGCCAGCCGCCCGGCCTGTTGCGCTTCGACCGTCGTTGCCGCTGGTGCGGCGGGCCGCACGGCAAGCCCCGTCTGCGCGCCCCAGCGGGCGCGGCGCCCGACTTCAGCCTCACCACCTGCGAGGGCCTTGTCGCCTTGGCCGTCTCCACCGCACAGCCGTCGATGACGGTCGGGGTCGACATGGAGCCTGCGCAACGGTCCGTCGGCGTCGATCTGTTGGCGCGGTGCGTACTGGCGCCATCCGAACGGGCGAGGCTCGACACCGCAGTCCAGGGCGAGCGGGACTGGAGCTTCCTGCAACTCTGGACGGCCAAGGAGGCGTTCGCCAAGGCGGTGGGAAAGGGGTTGGCCCTCCCGCTGTCGGCCTGCCAGGTGAACCTGCGGCGCGGCGCGCTGGCCCTGACCGACGTCCCAGCCCCATTCGGCCCGGCCTCGGCCTGGTCCGTCGTCCCTGTCGTCGTGCCCGGTTTCCTGGGCGCGGTGGCCGTCGACGCCAGGGATGCGGCCGTCGAGGTCCGCGAGGCCCCGGACGGCTGGACGTGATCACGGCCCGCGCCCCCCGGCTCGCTCGCGCCGGCCGGTCCGTCGTGCTCGGCGACAACCTGGGCGAGCAGCCCGTCTCCGCCTTCTGCATCGGCGGTCCCCACCTCGGTGCCCTCACGGCCGCAGACGGCGCCAAGCTGGCCGCCGCCGCCGATCGGGCCCTCTCCCTGCGGGTCCCGTTGGTCGGGGTCATGGCGTCGAGCGGCGCCGAGGTGGCCGATGGCGTGGACGCCCTCCACGGATGGGGCACGGCGGCCCGGGCACTGGCCCGTTGCTCCGGGGCGGTGCCCATCGTCCTCGCCGTCGTCGGCCCCGCCCTCTCCGGCCCCGCGCTCCTGCTGGGCATGGCCGATGTCGTGGTCATGACCGAGGACGCCTTCGCGTACATCTCCGGGCCGTCGATGGTGGCGGCGGTGACGGGGATGCACCTCACCCCGACGGCACTGGGGGGCGCCGATGCCCACGCCCGGCACACCGGTGTGGCCGCGCTTGTGGCCGTCGACGCCGAGGAAGCCGCCTTTCTCCTCGAGGATGTGCTCGGCTACCTGCCCCGGTGCGCCGAGGCGCCGCCGCCGTTCCGACCGACCACCGATCCTGCCGAGCGCAGGACGCCATCCGTGTACGACCTCGTGCCATCGCGGGACGCAGAGAGCTACGACGTGCGCGGCATCGTCCGCGAGATCGTCGACGACGGCATTCTCCTCGAGCTGCGAGCCCAGTGGGCGCCCAACATGGTGACGGGCCTGGCCTCGATCGCCGGGATGCCGGTGGGCGTCGTGGCCAACCAGCCACAGGTCATGGCGGGGACCGTCGACATTCCCGCGTCCCAGAAGGCGGCCCGCTTCGTGCGGTTCTGCGATGCGTTCAACATCCCGCTGGTGACCGTCGTCGACACACCCGGGTTCCTGCCCGGCGCGTACGTCGAGTGGCGGGGCATGATCCGGTACGGGGCCCAGTTGGCCGCCGCCTACGCCGAGGCAACGGTGCCGCGTGTCTGCCTGATCCTGCGCAAGGCGTACGGCGGCGCCTACATCGTCATGGACTGCAAGGCCATGGGCAACGACATGTGCTTGGCGTGGCCGACAGCCGAGGTTGCCGTGATGGGCGCATCGAGCGCGGTCGCCATCCTCCATCGGGGGGCCCCGGATCATCTCCGCACGGAGCAGGAGGTCGCGTACCGGGCCGGCTTCAGCCATCCGTACATCGCCGCCGAACGGGGGTATGTCGATGCCGTCATCGACCCGGCCGAAACCAGGCCCGCCATAGCCGCCGCGCTCTCGATGCTTCGCCCGAAGCAGGAGCCGTTGCCTCGCCGACGGCACGACAACGTGCCCGTCTGAGCGCCACCGCCCTCTCCCATCGTTCTCGTAACGCTGGCGCCCGCATAAGCGGCGCCAGCGTTACGAGAACGGAAGGGGGTCCTCGGGGGCGAAGCCTTGGCGGAGCGTGTTCTCGGTGACGACCCGGGGGTCGAGGAACTGCAACAGGTAGTCAGGCCCGCCTGCCTTGGAGCCCACGCCCGACATGCCGTAGCCGCCGAACGGCTGGCGTCCGACCACCGCGCCCGTCGTCCCCCGATTGACGTACACGTTCCCGGCCCGCAGCTCGGCCGCGGCCCGGGCGATGTTGGCCGGTGAGCGGGACAGGATGCCGGCGGTCAGCGCGTAGTCGGTGTCGTTGGCCAGGGAGATGGCCTCGTCCAGGTCGGCCACGCGGAAGGCGGTGAGCACGGGCCCGAAGATCTCATCCCTGGCGACCGCGGCGTCGGGCGCCACGTCGGTCACGATGGTCGGCCCGACGAACCAGCCTCGATCGGGCACGCCCTCGGCCGTGTAGAGAGGGGTCACCGACTCGACCACCCCGGTGATGCGCTTCCACGCCTCGGCGTCGATCACCGGCCCGACCTGCACGCCCATGTGGCGCGGGTGCCCGATGCGCAGTTCCCGGGCCGCGCCCACCAACCGGGCGAGCAGGTCGTCGTACACGGCGTCGAGCACGATGAGCCGCGACGTGGCCGAGCACTTCTGCCCGGCGAACCCGAAGGCCGACTGCAGGATGGCGGGCACGGCCTGGTCGAGGTCGGCGTCGGCGTCGACCACCAGCGCGTTCTTGCCGCCCAGCTCGGCCACCACCCGCTTGATGTGGCGCGTGCGGACGCCGGGCCGGACGCGGGCCGCCGTCTCGTTGATCGCCAACCCCACGGAGCGGGATCCGGTGAAGGTGACGAAGGCGACGTCGGGATGGGCCACCAGATGGGCGCCGACGTCCTCGCCGATGCCGGGCAGGAACGACAGCACACCAGGGGGCAGGCCGCCCGCCTCCAGCGCCTGCACCAGCTGCCACGCCACCCCGGGTGTCTGCTCCGCGGGCTTGAACACGACCGTGTTCCCCGTCACCAGCCCGGCCACCACCATGCCCGTGGGGATGGCCAGCGGGAAGTTCCACGGGGCGATGACCACGCCCACGCCCTTGCCCTGGTACGCCAACTGGTTGTGCTCTCCCGGGGGCGACCGCACGGCGCCGCCCTGCCCCAAACGCAGCATCTCCCGGCCGTAGTACTCGCAGAAGTCGATGGCCTCGCAGACGTCGGCGTCCGCCTCCTTCCACGGCTTGCCCGCCTCGAAGACCTCCAGGGCGGCAATGGGACCCCGCCGCTCGCGCAGCCACTCGGCGGCCCGGAACAGCACGGCCGCCCGCTCGGCCACGGGCGTGCGCGACCAGCGCTCGAACGCGCCCAACGCCACGGCGACAGCGGCCTCGCCCTCGGCAGCCGTGCACGACACCGACCGGGCGACCACCCGGTCCGGATCGGCCGGGTCGGGCGAGTCGATGGTGCCGGCCGTGCGCACCCGCTCGCCGCCGATCACCGCGGGCACGTCGAGTGGCTCCGGCGCCGAACCGGCCGCGTCCACGCACGCCGCGAACGCGGCCCGCACCGGCGAGCGCCGCCACTCGGCCACCGGCTCGTGGTGGTACTCGCCGGGCGCGGTCACGTCGGTGGGCGGGCGACGGGCGGGCGGCTCCAGTTCCGGCACCACGGCCACCGACGGCGCCGCCACCAGCTCCTCCAGGGCCCGCCCCTCCATGAACCGGTGGCGCACGAAGCTCTCGTTGGACGTGTTCTCCAGCAGCCGGCGCACCAAGTAGGCCATGCCCGGGACCAGCTCCCCGACCGGCGCGTAGATGCGCAGGCGCATGCCCAGCCGCCGGATGGCCGCCTGCACGGGCTCGGCCATGCCGTAGAGCATCTGCAGCTCGTAGCCGGCGTCGGGGATGCCCAGCGCGCGCGCGTACGTCACCGCGTAGGCGAGCGACCGCAGGTTGTGCGACCCGAACGCGGCCCGTACCCGGTCGTGGTTGTCGTGCAACAGGCGCGTGCACCGCTCGTAGTTGGCGTCCGTCTCCTCCTTGCGGGCGAACACGGGGACGGGCCAGCCCTCGGCCGACGACGTGATGGTCTCCGAGTCCCAGTACGCGCCCTTCACCAACCGCACGCCGAACGGGCGGGTCCCCCACGACAACAGGTCCTGCAGGTCTCGGTACGAGTCCTTGAGGTAGGCCTGGATGACGATGCCGGCCTGCAAGTCGGCCAGGGCGGGCTCGTCCATGAGCGACCGGAACAGCTCCAACGTGAGGTCCTTCACATCGTCGTGCTCCATGTCGAACCACACGAAGGCGCCCTGCTCGGCTGCCAGCGTGAGCAACGGCAACAAGCGCGACCGGGCCTGGGCCAAGCCGTCGTCGCGCGTCAGCGGCGAGTACAGCGACGCCAGCGCCGTGGGCTTGATGCTCACGTTCACGCGCGGCAGCGGGCCGCGGTCGTCACGCTCCAGGTGGTCGTCGGGCGGCCACGACGCCGTGGCCGAGAGCAACGTGGTCACGAGCGACTGCACGCGCGCCGCGTAACGGTCGGCCTCCGCCTCCGTCACCGTCTTCTCGCCCAGCAGGTCGCACGTGAAGGCGCTGCCCTTGCGCCACAGGTCGGCCAGCCCCTCGACGGCGTCGGCCGGTCCGGTTCCCACGATGAACTGCCGAGCCATGCGCGTGATGTTGCGGCGGGCGATGGACGCCGAGAGGTGGTCGCCGACGCCGAGGGGGAGCTGGCCGGCCAGGCCCACGCCCATGTCCAGCAGGCGGGGCGCGTCGGTGTCCTCGAAGTACTCGCCGATGTGGCGCAGTACGTCGGCGTCACCAGTGGTGGCCGGGAACACATCGACAAAGCGGAACAACTGCGTCTTGAAGGACGGATGGGACATGGCCCATGTGAGCATCCGGTCGCTCCACCACGACATCCGGAACACGCGCGCCTTCTCGTCCGCGCCCAGCTCGGCGATGCGTTTGGCCAGGGCGGTGACGTCGCTGTCGCGAACTTCGGCCATCGAAGCCACGGTACCGCCGCTTGCGGCGAGCATCGGCGACGCAAGAGGCGTATGGTCTCGCCGCGGCCCCGGACCTCGGCAGCGTCCACCTACGGCGGACCACAGGGGAGGCACCCATGGCTCACCGGCTCGGCTGGCCCATCCGGCGGTTCGCCGCCTTGAGTACGGGACTGGTGGTGGTGCTCGCCACGATCGTGGTCTTCGCCGGTCCCGCGTCCGCCGCCGTCGTCACCGCCTACGTCGGTGCGAGCAACGGCGATGTCGATGCCAACAACTTCTACCCGGGCGTCATCACCGTCGTCGCCGGCGACACGGTCACCTGGCAGTGGGAGGGCTTCCACACGGTGACCTTCGGAACCCCGCCGTCCGACCCCTTCGCTCCCACCGGCAACGGGACGTATGACGGGACGCCGGGCGACCAGGAGAGTTCGGGCGCCCAGGGCGGTGGCACCTACTCGCTCATCATGTCGGCGGCCGGCAACTACAGCTACGTCTGCCTGCTGCACCCCGGCATGCAGGGCCTGGTCAAGGTCCTGTCCGCCGGTCCCGCGCCCACGCAGGCACAACTCGATGCCGCCGCCCAGTCCGAGCGGGCCGCCGACCTCACGGCCGGCGAGCACGCCAAGAACGGGTTCCAGACGACGACCACGGGCAAGCCCAACCACGCCACGCAGTACAACCTGGCCGCGGGCACGGCCCCGCCCCAGGTGGTCGACGCCCAGATCGGCGCCCCTGGGGTGACCGTCTCCGAGGCCGACGCCACCCTCACCGTCACGGGCAACACCCTGCACGTCGTGATCGACGCCACCGGCCTTCCCGCCGGGAGCCACGCCGTCCACATACACAGCGGGCAGTGCGCCACCCCGGTCCCGGCCTCGGGCGCCGACACGCTCTTCACCCTCAACCCGCTGGTGGCCGGCGCGCCCGGAACGGCGACCTCGGTCACCGACGTCACGCTGCCCGATCCACCCGTCATCCCGGCCCACGGCTGGTGGATCGAGGTGCACAACACGGGAGGCAGCCCGCTCATCTGCGGTGATGTCCTCCCCCACCGGGCATCGGCCCTGCGCTTCCTCGCCGACCCCGTGACCGTCGCCGTGGGCGATACCGTCTCGTGGACCAGCGGCGACCCGCAGGAGATCCACACGGTCACGTTCGGCGAAGACCCGGCCGACCCGTTCACGCCCGGCTACGGCGGCTCCGTGCACACGGGCTCGGGCAACTACAACTCGGGCATCCTCAACCCGGGTCAGTCATACGCGCTGACCTTCACCAAACCGGGGACGTACCCGTACTTCTGCGCCCTGCACGACGTGTCCGGCATGGTCGGCACCATCGTGGTGAAGCCGGTGAAGGGCTACTGGCTGGGCGCCTCCGACGGCGGCGTGTTCGCCTTGGGCAATGCCGCCTTCCAAGGCTCCAAGGGCGGGGTGAAGATCCCCGCGCCCATCGCCGGCATCGCCGCCACCACCGACCAGCACGGGTACTGGCTGGCCGGGCGGGACGGGTCGGTGTACCCCTTCGGCAGCGCCGGGTCGTTCGGGTCGCTGCTGTCGCCGCCCAGCTCTCCCGTCGTGGGCATCGCGCCCATGCCGGACCAGAGCGGCTACTGGTTGGCGGGATCCGACGGTGGGGTGTTCGCCTTCGGCGGCGCCAGGTTCTTCGGGTCCATGGGTGGTCAACACCTGAACAAACCGGTGGTGGGCATCGCCGCCGCGCCCGACGGCAAGGGCTACTGGCTGGTGGCGTCGGACGGCGGCATCTTCGGCTTCGGGTCGGCGAAGTTCTTCGGCTCCATGGGCGGCAGCCACATCAACAAGCCCATGGTCGGGATCACCGCGACGCCCGATGGCAAGGGCTACTGGACGGTCGCGTCCGACGGCGGGATCTTCTCCTTCGGCACGGCCAAGTTCCTCGGGTCGACGGGATCGCTGGTGCTGAACCAGCCGGTGGTCGGCATGGCCGGCACCTCGGACGGCAACGGGTACTGGCTGGTGGCGTCGGACGGCGGGATCTTCAACTACGGCACCGCCGCGTTCATGGGCTCACTGGGAGGCACGCCCCTCCTGGCGCCCATCGTGGGCATGGCAGCCGCCGCTTGATCAGGACCTGACCAGGGGGGCCTCCCGTTGCTACTGCTGCGGGAGGCCTCGCCAGTCGGGGTCGAGTTGGCGCAGGAACTGGGCGCAGCGCTCCTCCTCGTCCACCTCGCCGATGGCGGCGGCCGACTCGCGCATGCCCTCCAGGGCCCGCAGGAACCCGCGGTTGGTGGGTCGGGCCCAGCGCACGTACCCCGAGCCCCGCCAGCCTGCGGCCCGCAGGGCGTCCAACCCCCGGTGGTATCCCACGCGGAAGCAGGCGTAGGCCTCCACTTCGTCCCGGCCCAGCTCGCCCAGCCGGGCCCACGCGTCCAGGTACCGGGGGAAAGCGGCGACGACGGCGGCCACCGCGTCCCGCCGCCGGTCCAGGGGCTCGGCCAGGGCCGCGCCCAAGCGGGCCGCGGCTTCGCTCGGAGGCTCGGGGAGGACGGTCTCGGGGAGTCCGGAGGAGAGGTTGACGGGCGAGTCCGACATGCGAGCGATGCTAGGGCGATGGACTGCGCCTTCTGCGCCATCGTCAAGGGAGATCTCCCGGCCGCCGTCGTGCTGGACGAGCCCGACGTGGTCGCCTTCCTCGACGCCCGCCCCGTCTTCCCCGGCCACGTCCTCCTCGTGCCTCGCACCCACTACGACACGCTGGCCGACCTCCCCGTGCCCCTCGTCGAGCCGCTGTTCGAGGCCGTGCAGCGCGTGAGCACGGCGGTGCTCCAGGCCATGGGCGCCCAGGGCACCTTCGTCGGCGTGAACAACGTGGTGAGCCAGTCGGTGCCCCACGTGCACGTGCACGTCGTGCCCCGCACCAAGGGCGACGGCCTGCGCGGCTTCTTCTGGCCCCGCCACAAGTACGAGAGCGACGAGGCCATGGAGGTGATCGCCGCGTCGATCCGGGAGGCGCTTGGTTGAACCGCTACTCCCAGCGCACCACGGCGAAGCTCTTCTTGCCCTTGCGGAGCACGGCATAACGGCCGTGGAGGCTGTCGCCGGCGGGATCCAGGTCTCGCTCGGCCGGCTGCTTCTCGCCGTTGACACTGACCGACCCCTGCTCGATGGCCCGGCGGGCGTCCGACTTCGATGAGGCCAAGCCCGTGCCCACCAACGCCGACGTGAGCGGCAACGGCTCCCTCGGCACGTCGAGCGACGGCGCGTCGGCGAAGACCTCCAGCAAGGTGCGCTCGTCCAACTGGTTCACGTCCCCGGTGAAGAGAGCGGCGGCGGCCTGTTCGGCCCGCTCGGCCTCGGCCTGGCCGTGTACCAGCGCGGTGACGCTCCGGGCCAGTGCCCGCTGAGCGGCCCGGCGCTCCGGGTGCTCGGCCGTCTCCTTGTCGAGCGCCTCGATCTCCTCCCGGCTCAGCCAGGTGAAGTAGCGCAGGTACTGGCCCACCACCGCGTCCTCGGTGTTGATGAAGAACTGGAAGAAGCGGTACGGGCTGGTCCGTTCGGCCGACAGCCACACGGTGCCCGTCTCGGACTTGCCGAACTTGGTGCCGTCGGCCTTGAGGACGAGCGGCGAGGTGAGGCCGTAGGCCGCTTCTCCTCGCACTTTGCGGATGAGTTCCACGCCCATGGTGATGTTGCCCCACTGGTCGCTCCCGCCCAGCTGCAGGTTGCACCCGTGGGCATCGAACAGCTGGAGGAAGTCGTACGCCTGGAGAAGCATGTAGCTGAACTCGGTGTAGGAGATGCCCTGCTCCCGCCCTTCGAAGCGGGCCCTGACCGACTCCTTGGCCACCATCTGGTTCACGGTGAAGTGCTTGCCCACGTCCCGCAGGAACTCCAGCAGGCCGGCGTGCCACAGCCAGTCGCCGTTGTTGACGAGGAGGGCGGAGTGGTCGCCGCCGCTGAAGTCGAGGAACTGTTCGAGCTGGGACCGGATGCCCTCCAGGTTGTGCCCCAGCTGCTCCATGGTGAGGAGGTTGCGCTCCTCCGACTTGCCGCCGGGATCGCCGATCATCCCCGTGCCCCCGCCGGCCAGGGCGATGGGCCGGTGGCCGGCCTCCTGGAGGCGGCGCAGGTTGCACAGCTGGAGGAGGTTGCCCACGTGCAGGCTGTCGGCCGTGGGATCGAAGCCGATGTAAGCGGTGACCGGGTGGGCGCCGTCGTCCAGGCGCGCCAGGAGGTCCGGATCGGTGACCTGGTGGACCAGGCCCCGCCACTGGAGTTCTTCGGAAAGCTGCGTCATGCCGGCGGAAGCCTGCCACGATGGCAGGCGTGGTCGAGAACTTGCTGCGGTTGCGGGCTCCCCTCGACCTCCGGCTCACCCTCTGGCCCCTCCACCACGGCGGTATCGACCCGACCATGCGGATCGGCCCCGACGGCGTGTGGCGGGCCACCCGCACGCCGGAGGGGGCGGCCACCGTGCACCTGGCGCTGGGCGGGGGGCGAAGCGAGTTGCGGGTACAGGCCTGGGGCCCGGGCGCGGCGTGGGCGGTGGAGCGGGTGCCCGACCTGGTGGGCGAGCGCGACGACGTGGACGGCTTCCGCCCCGGCCACCCCCTCGTGGCCGAGCTGCACCGGCGCCATCCCGGCCTGCGCATGTGCCGGTCCCACGCCGTGGTCGAGGCGCTCGTCCCCACCATCATCGAGCAGAAGGTGGTGGGGCTGGACGCCAAGCAGTCGTACGCGTGGCTGGCCAAGCGGTGTGGAGAGGCGGCTCCCGGGCCGTCCCCCGGGGGTGCCGGGTTGCTGCTGCCGCCGTCGCCCGAGTGGCTGGCCCGGCTGCCGTCGTGGGACTGGCACCGGGGCAACGTCGAGCGCGGCCGGGCCGAGACCGTGCGCCGGGCCTGCGCGTCGGCCCGCCGGCTGGAAGAGACGATCGACATGGCGCCGGCCGACGCCGAGCGCCGGCTGCGGGCCCTGCCCGGCATCGGTCCCTGGTCGTCGGCCAAGGTGCGGGAGGCCGCCCTGGGCGACGCCGACGCGGTGGCCGTGGGCGACTATCACTTCCCCCACATGGTGTCGTGGGCCCTGGCCGGCGAGCGCCGGGGTGACGACGCTCGCATGCTCGAGTTGCTCGCGCCCTGGGAGGACCAGCGCCAGCGGGCCCGGGTGGTGCGGTTGCTGGTGCTGGCCGCCGTGGGGACCAGCAGCGCCGGCGGTTCCGGCCGCCGCGGTCCGCGCATGCCCCGCCAGGACATCCGCGCCCTGTGACCCCCAACCGTTCTCGTGCAACTGAGTTTCGGCCCCCGAAACTGCGTTGCACCAGAACGACTCAGGGGAGCTTCATCACCATCGTGTGATGCGGGAGTCGGGCGGGCCCGTACAGATAGCCGTCGCCCACCGCCTTCCACCCCAGGCGCTCGTAGAACCCCAGAGCCACGTCCCGGCCCCGAGCCCACACCAGCTGGGCGCCCCCGGCCCGCGCCCGCTCCAGCCCGCCCGCCACCAGCAGCCGCCCCACGCCGCCCCGCTGCCGGTCCGGGGCCACCGCCATGCCCCGCAGCTGGAAGGCGGGCACGCCGGGCCGCTCGGCCCAGTCGAACGGGGCGAACGACACCACCCCCACCAGCGCCCCGTCGTCGTCGAAAGCGCCCAGGTGGAAGGCGGTCGGCGCCCGGTCGCCGTCGAAGTCCACGTCGGCGCCCATGTCGCCGTCCCGCAACACCTGCCGGCGCAACGGATAGGTGTCCGCCGCCCTGATGTCCTGAATGCGCACTTGCATAGGCTGCCCGCCATGTACCCGGGAACGCACGCGCAAACCACACCGGACAAGCCCGCCATCATCATGGGAAGCGGCGAAACCGTCACCTACGCCCAGTTGGACCAGCGCTCGAACCAACTGGCCCGCCTGCTCCACAGCCGGGGCCTCCGAACCGGTGACAGCGTCGCCATGTGCATGGAGAACAACGCCACCTACCTGGTGGCCGCGTGGGGCGCTCAGCGGTCGGGGCTGTACTACACGGCCGCCAGCAGCCGGCTCACGGCGGGCGAGCTCGAGTACATCGTCGACGACTGCGGCGCCCAGGCGTTCATCACGTCCTACGAGAAGCGGGATGTGGCCGCCGAGTTGCTCGACCGCATGCCCAACGTCCACACCCGCCTCATGGTCGGCGGCGTCATCGACGGGTACGAGTCCTACGAGGAGGTCGTCGGTGCCCAGCCCACCGACGAGCTGCCCGACCAGGTCGAGGGCCAGGACATGCTGTACTCGTCGGGCACCACGGGCCGGCCCAAAGGCGTGAAGATCCCGCTCCCCGGGCTGCCCGTCCCGTCGCCCGGTTCAGTGTCGGCCCTGGGCCAGATGCTGTACGGCTTCAACCCGGACATGGTGTACCTCTCCCCCGCGCCCATCTACCACGCCGCCCCGCTGCGGTTCTCCATGGCCGTGCACCGCCACGGCGGCACCCTCGTGGTGATGGAGCACTTCGACCCGGTGGAGTTCCTGCGCCTCGTCGAGCGGTACAAGGTCACCCACACCCAGGTCGTGCCCACCATGTTCGTGCGCCTGCTCAAGCTCCCCGAGGCGGAGCGCAAGGCGTTCGACGTCTCGTCGCTGCAAACCGTCATCCACGCCGCCGCCCCCTGCCCGGTGCCGGTCAAGCAGCAGATGATCGAGTGGTGGGGACCGGTGATCCACGAGTACTACGCGGGCACCGAGGGCAACGGGTTCGTCGCCTGCAACTCGGTGGAGTGGCTGGGCCATCCGGGCACGGTGGGCAAGCCGCTGGTGGGCACCGTACACATCGTGGGCGAGGACGGCGAGGAGCAGCCCACGGGCGAGGCCGGCACCATCTACTTCGAGGGCGGCGCCGAGTTCGAGTACCACAACGACCCGGAGAAGACGAAGGGGTCGCGCAACGACAAGGGCTGGAGCACGCTCGGCGACGTGGGGTACCTCGACGAGGACGGCTACCTGTTCCTCACCGACCGCAAGGCCTACATGATCATCTCGGGCGGGGTGAACATCTACCCGCAGGAAGCCGAGAACGTCCTCGTCATGCACCCCAAGGTGGCCGACGCGGCCGTGTTCGGCGTGCCCAACGACGAGATGGGCGAGGAGGTCAAGGCCGTGGTCCAGCCCGTGGACATGGCCGACGCCGGTCCCGAGCTGGAGCGGGAGCTGCTCGCCTACTGCAAGGACCAGCTGGCCGGGTACAAGTGCCCCCGTTCCGTCGACTTCGAGGCCGAACTGCCCCGCCACCCCACGGGCAAGCTGTACAAGCGGCTCCTCAAGGACCGCTACTGGCAGGGCCACCAGACCCAGATCGTCTGAGCCGTTGGCCGGCGGACGGTCAGTTGAGGCGCGAGCGCAAGAGGGCGGCCTGGGCCTCGGCCCGGGTGGCGGCCTCGCCCGCCAGCAGCGCGGCCAGCTGCTCCAGCGTGGCCGCCGCCTCCTCGTAACGGCCCAGGGCGGCCTGGGCCGTGGCCAGCTCGCCCAGCTCCCGGGGCTCGGTCCCGGGGATGCCGGCCCGCAGGCGCAGCACCCACGCGGCCGGCGGGGCGTCGCCCCGGCCCTGGTACAGCTGCCGCAGGTTGTTCAGCATGCGGGCCAGGATCATCCGGGAGCCCACCGGGGCCAGGAGCGACGGCCGGAACGCCACCTCGTCGCCGTAGATCCGCTGCACCAGGGCCTCGCACTCCGCGGGCGTGAGCTCCCGCCCACCGTTGAACGGATCCAGCAGCGCCGGTGGCACCGCCAGGTGCCGCACCAGGAAGTGCCCGGGCAGCCCCACCCCCACGAGGGGCACGCCCAGCCGGCGGCCCACCTCGATGGCCACCACCGACAGCGTGATGGGGATGCCCAGCCGGCGGTCGAGCACGTCGTTCAGGAACGAGTTGCGGGGGTCGCGGTAGTGCTCCTCGTTGCCCCGGAACCCGAGCGTCTCGAACAGGTACCGCCGCAGCCCGGCCAGGTCCCGCGCCTCGACCGGGCAGCCGGCGGCCAGCTCGTCGAGCTTCACCAGCTCGGCGTCGACGTCCAGGTCCGGGTAGGCGTGGGCGGCGATGAGCATGGCCCCCTCGTCCAGCCGCACGTCCTCCTCGGGACCCTGGACGAGGGCGAAGAAGCGGCCGGTTGCGTCGGCCATCTCAGTGGCGCGACAGCAGGTTGAGCACCACCGTCGCCAGGATCGACAGCAGCAGGCACGTACCCAGCGGGGCGAACACGCGGACGTGGCCCCGCCGCACGTCGACGTCGCCCGGCAGGCGCCCGAGGCCCAGGGACCCGGCGACCATGAACAACACTCCGACCCCGGCCAGGACCAGGGCGGACACCACCAGGACGCGACCCGTCTGGGAGAGGTCCATCAACGATGGACACTACCCAGCGATAGCGTCGCGACCGACATGCGGGTCCTCCGGCGCAAGTCCGACAACGTCCTCCAGCTCGTCAGCTTCGCCGGCCTGGGCGCGGCCATCGCCGTGCTCCGTCAGGACCTCCCGGGCCTGGCCGTGGGCGCCGTCCTGGTGACCATCGGCATCCACACGGCCCGCAGCGGTCTCTACCTCACGCCTGACGGCCTCGTCGTCCGCAACCTGTTCCGCACCTGGCGGATGCCGTGGGACGACGTGGAGCGGGTCGACCTCGGCTCGGCTGGCCACCCCCGCCTCCCGGTCGTGATGATCCGGCGCCGCAGCGGCAAGCCGTCCGTACCCCTCTGGTGCCTCCAGCCCTCACCCCGCCGCCAGCGCCGGGAGCAGGCCCATGTGGCCGTCCTCAAAGAGGTGCAGGCCGCCCTGCGGGAAGGCGCCCCGGCGTGACCGGCACTGGGACCGCCGCGCCCTTCATCACCGCCTACGCCCCCAACGGCATGGTCTGCGCCGTCGACCGCCTGGCCGCCGAGGCGGGCGTGGCCATGCTGCGCGAGGGCGGGTCGGCGGTGGACGCGGCGGTCGCCGCCAGCGCCGTGCTGGCCGTCACCACCCAGCACATGTGCGGCATGGGCGGCGACCTCTTCGCCCTCGTCTCCACGCCCAGCGACCCCACGCCCGCCTGCCTCAACGCCTCGGGCCGGGCCGGTTCGGGTGCCGACGCCGACCGGCTGCGGGCCGAGGGCCACACCACCATGCCCTTCCGCGACCACCCGGCGTCGGTCCCCGTGCCCGGGTGCGTCGACGGCTGGGTCGCGCTGCACGAGCGCTACGGCCGCCTGCCTCTGTCCGACGTCCTCGAACCGGCGTGCCGGTACGCGGCCATCGGCTTCCCCACCTCCCCCACCCTGGCCGCGGCCGTGGGCCAGATCGCCCACCTGTCGGGGGCGGGCGACTACACCAACCGGGGCCGCCTCCGCCCCGGCGCCAAGGTGCGCCGCCCCGTGGTCGCCCTCACCCTGGCCGCCATCGGCAAGGGCGGACGATCGGCCTTCTACGAGGGGCCGTTCGGCGAGGGCCTCATCGGCCTGGGTGACGGCGAGTACACCGACGAAGACCTCACCACACCGCTGGCCGACTGGGTCGACCCCCTGCGGATCGACGCATGGGGCCGCACCCTCTGGACGGTCCCACCCAATTCGCAGGGCTACCTCACCCTGGCTTCGGCCTGGATCGCGGCCGGCCTCGACCTGCCCGACGACCCCGACGACCCCCTGTGGGCCCACCTCCTCGTCGAAGCCACCCGCCTGGCCGCGTTCGACCGCGTCGACGTCCTCCATGAGCACGCCGACGGCGCCGCCCTCCTCAGCCCCGACCGCCTGGGCCCCCGCCGGGAGGCCATCGAGCCCGACCGGGCCCGCACGGACCTGGCGGGCTCCCCCTTCAACCAGGGCGGCACCATCTACCTGTGCGCGGTGGACGACAACCGCATGGGCGTGTCCCTCATCCAGTCCAACGCCGCCGGCTGGGGCTCCCACCTGGTCGAACCCACCACCCGCATCTTCCTCCAGAACCGGGGCATCGGCTTCTCCCTCCAGCCCGGCCATCCAGCCGAGTACGGCCCCGGCCGGCGCCCGCCCCACACCCTGTCGCCCGCCCTCGTCACCCACCCGGGCGGCGAGCTGGACATGGTCATCGGGTCGATGGGCGGCGACGGCCAGCCCCACTTCCTGCTGCAGCTGCTGGCGCGCCTCCTCGCCAGCCGCAACCCCGACCCGGCCGACGCCATCGCCGCGGCCCGCTTCCTGCTCGTCACCGAGGGCAGCGGCTTCGACTGTTGGCTGGACCGGGGCGACGTGCGGGTCCTCCTCGAAGGGCACGCACCCACCACGTGGGCCACCGGCCTGGCCGACCGCGGCCACGCCGTGGACCAGGCTCCGTCGTGGGGCCATGAGTTCGGCCATGCCCACGTCATCCGGGTGAACGGCGACCATCTGGAAGGCGCCTCCGATCCCCGTGCGCTGTCCGGCGGGAGTGCCGGCTGGTAAGGCACTCTGGAAGCGTGACGTCGCTGGCCCAGGCCGTGCTCGACTCGCTCCCCGCCCACACCGCGGTGCTGGACGGCGCGGGCCGGGTGCAGACGGCCAACCAGGCGTGGGAGCGGTTCGTGGTCGGGCACCCCAACGACCCCTGGCGGCCGCCCATGGGCGAGAACTGGTTCGAGGCCCTCGCCGGGGCCGGCACCGACGACACGACCCGCGCCCTGGCCGGCGCCCGGTCGGTGGCAGCCGGCGGCGCCCGGGCCTACCGCCAGGACTACCCGTGGACGTCGCCCGACGGCGAGCAACTTTGGTTCGCCCTCAGGGTGGCGTCCCTCGGCGGGGAGCTCGGGGACGAGCTCGGCGGGCTGGTCGTGTCCCACACCGACATCAGCAGCCGCAAGCGGGCCGAGACCCAGTTGGCCCATCAGGCCCTGCACGACCCCCTCACCGGTCTGCCCAACCGCACCCTCTTCCTCGACCGGTTGGCCGTCGCCCTGGCCCGCCTGGAACGGCGCTCCGGCCGAGTGGCCGTCCTGTTCCTCGACCTCGACCGCTTCAAGCAGGTGAACGACAGCTTCGGCCACGACGTCGGCGACGCCCTGCTGCGGGCCGTGGCCGGGCGCTTCCGCGGCCTCCTCCGCCCGCAGGACACCTCCGCTCGCTTCGGGGGCGACGAGTTCACCGTCCTGTGCGAGGACCTCGACGGCCCCCAGGAGGCGTTGGACATCGCCAACCGCATCGGCCGGGGCCTGGCCCAACCCTTCACCCTCGAGGAGCACGAGATGTTCCTCACCGCCAGCATCGGCGTGGCCCTGGCCGACGGGTCCGACGTGCGCCCCGAGGCACTGCTCCGGGACGCCGACGCCGCCATGTACCGGGCCAAGCAGCACGGCAAGGACCGGGCCGTGCTGTTCGACGCCGACATGCGGGCATCGGCCGTACACCGGCTGTCCCTCGCCACCGCCCTCCACCACGCCCTCGAACGCCACGAGCTGCGCCTCGTCTACCAGCCCGTCGTCGAGCTGGCCAGTGGTCGCGTGACGGGTACCGAGGCCCTCGTGCGCTGGCAGCACCCGGAGCGAGGCCTGCTGCTCCCGGCCGACTGGCTCGACCTGGCCGAAGACATCGGCCTCCTCGTCTCCATCGGCGCCTGGGTGTTGCGGGAGGCGTGCGCCACGGCCACCAGCTGGCCGGTGGGCATGACCGTGTCCGTCAACCTGTCGGCCCAAGAGCTGGCCCAGCCCGACCTGGCCGACCGGGTGCGCGAGGTCCTCGACGACACCGGCCTCGCCGCCGAGCGGCTGTGCCTCGAGCTCACCGAGCGGGCCTTCGTGACCGATCCCATCGCGGCCGTGCACAACGTGGAGCGGGCCGGCCGCCTGGGCGTGCAGGCGGCGATCGACCACTTCGGCACCGGCGCGTGGTCCCTCGCCTACCTCAAGCGCCTGCCCGTCGCCGCTCTCAAGGTCGACGGATCCTTCGTGGCCGGGCTGGGTGCCGCCGCCGAGAGCGAGGGCGAGGGCGAGGGCGACCAGGTCACCATCGTGCAGGCCGCCATCAGCCTGGCCCACGCCTTGGGACTGCAGGCCGTGGCCGAGGGGGTGGAGACGGCCGGCCAGCTGGCGCAGCTGCGCGCCCTGGGGTGTGACGCCGCCCAGGGCTACGCGCTCGGGCGACCGGGCCCGGCCGAGTGCCTCACCCGCAACGGGCTCGCCGGGTACACCTAGTAGCCGGGCAGCGCCGGCCCCTCCTGGTGCGACGCCGTCCAGGCCAGCAGGCCGGTGGCCTCCATGGTGTTGACCACCCGGTCGGCGGGCACACCGCACTCCGCGGCCCGGTCGCACCCGAAGGGTTGCCAGTCCAGCTGGCCGGGGGCGTGGGCGTCGGTGTCGATGGAGAACCGGCACCCGGCCTCCACGGCCTGGCGCAGCAGGCGCCGGGGCGGGTCCAGCCGCTCGGGCCGGCAGTTGATCTCCACCGCCTTGTCGTGCTCGACCGCGGTGGCGAACACGGCCTGGACGTCGAAGGTCGACTCGGGCCGGCCCCGGCCCACCACCAGCCGGCCCGTGCAGTGCCCGAGGATGTCGACCAACGGGTTCTGCAAGGCCCGCACCATGCGGCGGGTCATGCCTTCGGCCTCCATGCGCAACTTGGAGTGGACCGACGCCACCACCACGTCGAGCTGGGCCAGCAGCTCGGGGTCCTGGTCGATCTCGCCGCCGTCCAGGATGTCGACCTCGATGCCGGTGAGGATGCGGAACGGCGACATTCGTTCATTCAGCTCACGAACAACGTCCAGCTGCTGGCGCAGGCGCTCGGGCGACAGGCCGTTGGCCACCGTCAGCCGGGGCGAGTGGTCGGTGAGGGCGACGTACTCGTGACCGAGGTCGCGCGCCGCCGCGGCCATCACGTCGATGGGGCTGCCGCCGTCGGACCAGTCGGAGTGGGTGTGGCAGTCGCCCTTGAGGGCGGCTCGCAGGGCGGCTCCGATCCCCCGCTCGGGATCGGGCGAGTGCTCCTCCAGCCGGGCCAGGTAGCTCGGCACCTCGCCGGCCAGGGCCTGCACGATGACCCGCTCGGTCTTCTCCCCGATGCCGGGCAACTCCCGTAAGCGGCCCTGGGCGGCGCGCTGGCGCAGCTCGTCCTCGTCCATGTCCCGGATGGCGTCGGCCGCGTTGCGGAACGCCTTCACCCGGTACGTCGGTTCGCGCGACCGCTCCAGCAGGTAGCCGATCCGGTCCAGGGCTTCCGCTGGGTTAATCGCCGCCGCCCTTGCCGCCCTTGCCCCGCTTGCCCTGGTTCCGGAACCCGGCCTCGGCGCCCGCCGGCTTGTCCACGCCCGGCACCTGGCCGAGCAGGGTGAGGGCCGCCCGGGCGTCGTCCATGGCCAGCTCGCCGTCGCGGGCCCAGGCGACGACGTCGGCGTACAGGGCGCTGGCCGTGGGGCCGGCGTCGGCGCCCGACCGCAGCTGCTCGGCCACCTGCTGCAGGCGGTCGGCCGCCTCGCCGTCGGCGTTGTTGTCACGCTCCTCGCCCCGAAGGCGCGAGGCCAGAGCGGACAGCTGGTCGGCCAGGGGGTTGGCCACCGTGGTCGACGTGGTGGTGGGCGCAGCCGTGGTGGTGGTCGGGGCGGTGGCCACCGCGGGCTTGGCCTTGGAGGGGCGGGTGAGGGCCAGCCCGAGCAGGAGAAGGACGAAGGCGGCGAAGGCCGCGCCCAGCACGAGCGTGGAGCGGTCCACCCGCCGGGCCCGCTCGGCCAGGCCGTCCAACGCAGGCCCGGCCAACGGCAGCCCGGCCAACGGCAGCCCGGCCAACGGCAGCCCGGCCAACGGCAACACGGCCGTGGCTTCGGGGTCGTGGTCGGGGCCCAGCCCGGCGGCGAGGTTGGGCGATGCCGGCGCCAGGGCGGCCTGCATCTCCTCGGCACTGTGGAAGCGGCGGTGAGGGTCGCGGGACATGGCCCGCTCGATGACATCGGTGAGCGCGGGCGTGAGCCCCGGGCGCAGGGACGTGAGCGGCTCGGGCGTGTCGTGCTGCACGCTGTAGGCGGTGGTGACGGGCGTGTCGCCCTGGAACGCCTTCCGCCCGGACAGGGCCTCGTAGAGCACGACGCCCAGCGCGTACAGGTCCGACGACGGCGTGGCCGGCTCACCGTCGATCCGCTCGGGGGCAAGGTACCGGGGCGTGCCCAGGAGCATGCCCGCGGTGGTGGCGTCGTTGCCCACCGCCTCCACGCTCTTGGCGATGCCGAAGTCGGCCACCTTGGCGCAGCCGTCGTCCCCGAAGAGGATGTTGCCGGGCTTCACGTCCCGGTGGAGGATGCCCGCCTTGTGGGCGGCGCCCAGCGCGCCCAGCACGTCGCCCGCCACCCGCACCACGAAGTCGGCGTCCAGCGGGCCGGCCGCCATGCGGTCGGCCAGCGTCTCGCCCGACAGCCGCTCCATGACGATCCACGGGGTGCCGTCGTCGCCTTCCTGGCCGGTGTCGAACACGGACACGAGGTTCGGGTGCGACAGCCGGGCCGCCGAGCGGGCCTCCTCCTCGAACCGGCGCCGCACGTCGGGGCGCACGGCCATGGCCGGGTTCAGCACCTTCACGGCCACCGAGCGGCCCAGGCGGGTGTCGGTGGCGTCGTACACATCAGCCATGCCTCCCCGGCCCAGCACCTCGCCCACGCGGTACCGATCAGCCAGGACGCGGTCGGTGAGCGTCGTGTTCACGGCCCGTTCCTTACCCCAAGGGGGGTGGGGGGAAGCAAACTGGGGGCCATGGCGAGTGTGGCGGGCCTGCTGTTGACGGGAGGATCGAGCCGGCGCATGGGCCGGGACAAGGCCGCCTTCCCGGCGGTGGCCGGCCTGGTCGACGCCCTGCTGGCCGTGGCCGAGCCCGTGCTGGAGGTCGGCCCCGGGCGCACCTCACTCCCCGCGGTGGCCGAGGACCCGCCCGGCCAGGGGCCATTGGCCGCCCTGGGCGCCGGGGCCGCCGCTCTCGGACCCGGGACCGCCGCCCTGGTGTTGGCCTGCGACCTGCCCCTGGTGACGGTCGACCTCCTGCGCTGGCTGGCCGCCCAGCCCGGCACCGCCGTGCCCGTGGTGGACGGCCGCCCCCAACCCCTGTGCGCCCGGTGGGACGGGGCCGATCTGGCCCGCGCCCGCCCCCTCTACGAGCGAGGTGAGCGATCCTTACGAACGCTGCTCGACGGGGCTGGCGTGACCTGGCTGGACAAGTCGGCGTGGGGGGCCGTGGTCCCGGCCTCGGCCTTCGCCGACGTGGACACGCCCGCCGATCTCACCCGCCTGGGCCTGGCGTCACAGTGAGCCGCCGCAACGTCGCCGACGTGCGTGTCGTCGCCCTGCGCGAGGGCGGCCGGGCCGTGGAGCTGCCCGACCGGGTGGTGGCCGAGGAGCCCCTCGAGATCCGCTGCGCGGGGCCGGGCCAGGACGCCGAGCCCGTCACCACCACCATGCGCACTCCCGGCCACGACTTCGAGCTGGCCGTGGGCTTCCTGCTCGCCGAGGGCATCATCAACGGCACCGCCGACGTGCACGAGGTCAAGTACTGCGAGCTGCCCGACGACGCCGAGCAGCTGTACAACGTGGTCACCGTCAAACTCCGCCGTCCCGGCCACTTCACGCCCCGGCGCGGCATCACCACGGCGAGTTGCGGCATCTGCGGCACCGCACAGCTGGACGAGCTCCAGGACCGTTGCCCGGTCGTGCCTCCCGGCCCGCCCCTCCCCCGCTCCGTGCTGTTGCAGCTGCCCGACCGGTTGCGCGAGGGGCAGCAGCTGTTCGACCGCACCGGCGGGCTCCACGCCGCCGGCCTGTTCGACCTCGACGGCACCCTGCTCTCCATCCGGGAGGACGTGGGCCGCCACAACGCCGTCGACAAGCTGGTGGGCGAAGCGGTCCTGGCCGGGCACCTGCCGCTGCGGGAGCGGGTGCTGGTCGTCTCCGGGCGCGTCGGCTACGAGCTGGTGCAGAAGGCGGCCGTGGCCGGCATCCCGATGCTCGCCGCCGTGTCCGCCCCGTCCAGCCTGGCCGTGGAGACGGGCCGGCGCCTGGGCGTGTGCGTCGCCGGGTTCGTGCGCCCGCCCACGGCCAACATCTACAGCCACCCGGAACGGGTGGACCTCGACCGCTAACCCTCGGAGGTGGGGCCGACCTCCTCGATGTCGAACAGGAGCAGCACGCGCTGCTGGTCGATCATGGCCTGGCGGTACTCGTCCCAGTCCGGGTGCTCGCCCTTGACGTTGCGGTACATCTCGACCAGGCCCTCCATGGCTTCGGGCAGGGTCTCGATCTCCACGGTGCCGTCGATGCGGACCCACTCCCCGAAGAAGCCGGGGTTGAGCACCAAGAGCGACGCGTGCGGATCACGCCGAAGGTTGCGGACTTTCATCGACCCCTCGCGCGTGCTGACCGCAACCCGGCCTCGGTGGTCGAGACCGGCGGTGACCGGGGTCAGCTGCGTGCGGCCGTTGGCCCGCGTGGTGGCGAGGACGGCCCGGTCGTTGCGGGACACGAAGTCCCGTGCTCGTTCCACGTCCATAGGGCCGAGCCTACGGGTGGTGTGGGCGCTCGCGGTGGCCCCGAGCAGGGGCTAGGAGACGGCCTTCAGCCGGCGGCGGGCTCGCCAGGCCCGGCGGAGCGACCGGCGCTCCTCCTCGCTGGTGCCGCCCCACACGCCGTACTCCTGGTTCGTGCGGATGGCGAAGGCCAGGCACGGCTCCTTCACCGGGCACGCAGCGCAGATCTCCTTGGCTGCCCGGATCTGCTGCTCGGCCACGCCCGTCACGCCGGCGGGGAAGAACATGTTGACTTCGGTCTGGCGGCAAGCCGCCTGGTTCCGCCAATGGTCGACGTCCCAGTGGGGGGTCGTCGACGCCGCCTCGATGGCCACGGCACCTCCGCATACGGTCAGCAACCGGACATCTGCTGAGCCCAACGCGTCCCCCCTCGGGACACCGTGGATGCCGGTACTCATGGTTTGGTCTGAATTTTTGGTGAACGTCTTGTGAAGCAATGCACAAAGTAGCACCGGCGATGAAGCGGGGGAAGGATACCGAACCTTTTTTTCGCCCCCCTGTCGTTCTCGTGCAACTGAGCGCCACTTCCAGGCGTGGCCGTTGCAACAGGACGCCAACAGCGGCACGGGCACGATCCGCGCCGGCGCTCTCATCGCTTCCTAAGCTGCGCGCGCGTGGAACGGCTCGATCGCTTCTTCGCCATCACCGCCCGGGGGTCCACGCTGGAGACCGAGCTCCGCGGCGGGCTCGCCACCTTCTTCACGATGGCCTACATCGTGGTCCTCAACCCCCTCATCCTCTCGGGGGCCAAGGACGTCGGCGGCCACCATCTCAACCAGGCGCAGCTCGCCACGTCCACCGCGCTGGTGGCCGCGGCCATGACCATCCTCATGGGGATCGTCGGCCGCTACCCCTTCGCCCTGGCCGCCGGGCTCGGGCTCAACGGCGTGGTGGCGTTCCAACTGGCGTCGCAGATGTCGTGGCCCGCGGCCATGGGCATCGTGGTGATGGAAGGGCTCGTCATCACCGCCCTGGTCGCCACCGGCTTCCGGGAGGCGGTGTTCGATGCCATCCCCATGGCGTTGAAGCAGGCCATCAGCGTGGGCATCGGCCTGTTCATCGCGCTCATCGGCTTCGTGGACGCCGGCTTCGTGCGCCGAAACCCGGACGCCGCGGGCACGCCCGTCCCGCTCAACCTGGGCATCGGCGGTCGCCTGCTGGGGTGGCCCACCGTGGTGTTCGCCGTCGGCCTGCTGCTCACCAGCGTGCTGGTGGCTCGGCGGGTGCGGGGCGCCTTCCTGCTCGGCATCGTGGGCACCACCGTCTTCGCCATCGTCCTCAACTCCATCGTCCACGTCCCCGCCCAGTTCGGCGCCGGTGGCGTGTTCAACCCGCGGGGCTGGGGTCTCAACGTGCCCGCCTGGCCCCACCACGTGTTCGACACGCCCGACTTCGGGTTGCTGGGCAAGTTCAGCCTGGGCGGGTCGTTCTCGGCGGTGGGGACGGTGAGCACCATCCTCCTCGTCTTCACGCTGATGCTGGCCGACTTCTTCGACACCATGGGCACGGTCGTCGGGGTGGGTGCCGAGGGTGGCATGCTCGACCGGAACGGGCGCCTGCCCGGCGTGGGCCGGGTGCTGCTCGTCGACTCGCTGGCCGCCGCCGCCGGCGGGGCGGCGTCGGCCTCGTCCAACACCACCTACATCGAGTCGGCCGCCGGCGTGGCCGACGGGGCCCGTACCGGGCTGGCCAGCATCGTCACCGGCGGGCTGTTCCTCGTCGCCCTCTTCCTCACGCCACTGGTGGGCGTCGTCCCCTACGAGGCGGCGTCGCCCGCGCTGGTGGTCGTCGGCTTCCTGCTCATGACCCAGGTCAAGGACATCCCGTGGGACGAGTACGACCTCGCCATCCCCTGCTTCCTCACCATCGTCCTGATGCCGTTCACCTACTCGATCACCAACGGCATCGGTGCCGGCTTCATCTCGTACGTGATCATCAAGGTGGCCCGGGGGCGGGGCCGGGACGTCCATTGGCTGCTCTGGACGGTCGCAGCCATGTTCGTCATCTACTTCGCCATCGACCCGGTGGAGCGCTTGCTCGGGGTGCACTAGAGCACGGTGGACGACCCCGAGCAGTCGGGCGCGATCTGGCGTGTTTCCGGGATTTCCTGGAGGCCGGGGCCAGGCTGAGGGTAGGCGGCGGGGCCTGGTACGTCAGGAGACGGTCGGCCGACGCAGGACGGTCGATCGGCCCTACATCCGGTGCCCGAATCGTCCGATGACTAACGGGTGACCATGCAAGAGGAGATCACTCCCGTCACCCCGGCGCGTGCCCAACGCGTACGTTTGGGTGAGTTGCTCCTCAACGAGGGCTTCGTCACCGAGGACCAGCTCATGCTGGCTCTGGACGAGCAGAAGCGCTCGGGGGAGCGCCTGGGCCGCATCCTGGTCGACAACCGGATCATCACCGAGAGCCAGCTGGTCAGGGCCCTGGCCCGCCACTTCGGGATCGACTTCCTCGACCTGGACGAGACCACGGTCGACGTCACCGCCTCCCGGATGGTCAAGGAGGGCTTCGCCCGCCGCTACCAAGCCCTGGCCGTGGCCTGGGACGACGAGGGCCGGTTGGTGGTCGCCATGGCCAACCCCTCCGACGTGTTGGCCCTGGACGACATCCGCAGTCTCACCGGCCACGACCTCAAGCCCGTCATGGCCGAGCCCGGCCAACTGGCCCGGGCCATCGACCGAGCGTGGCGGTCGGCCAGCGAGGCCGAGGCCATGCTCAAGCTGGCCTCCGACACGGCGGACAACGAGGATGACAGCCTGGCCAAGGTGCGGGAGGCGGCCGAGGACGCTCCCGTCATCCAGTTCGTCAACGAGCTCATCATCCGGGCCGTGCAGGACCGGGCGTCGGACATGCACCTCGAGCCCAGCGAGCACGACCTCCGGGTGCGATTCCGCATCGACGGCGTGCTCCAGGACGTCATGAAGGTGCCCCGCGCCATCCAGAACTCGGTGATCAGCCGGCTCAAGATCATGGGCGACCTCAACATCGCCGAGCGGCGCCTACCCCAGGACGGCCGGGTCACCGTAGAACTACAGCGGGCCCCCGTCGACCTCCGGCTCGTCACCCTGCCCACCGCCCAGGGCGAGGCGGTCATCGTCCGCATCCTCGACCGCGGCAGTGGCGTGTTGCGCATCTCCGACCTCGGGTTCGCGCCTGACACGCTCCGCCGGTACGAGGACTGCTACAAGCGGCCGTGGGGCGCCGTGCTCGTGACCGGGCCCACGGGCTCGGGCAAGTCGACCACGCTCTACGCCACCCTGGGCGAGCTCAACGACCCCAACCGCTCGATCATCACGGTCGAGGATCCCGTCGAGTACCACATGAACGGCGTGAAGCAGGTGCAGGTGAACCGCAAGGCGGGCCTGACCTTCGCCAACGCCCTGCGTTCCATCCTGCGAGCCGACCCCGACATCGTGCTCGTGGGCGAGATCCGCGACCGGGAGACGGCCACCATCGCCGTCGAGGCCGCCCTCACCGGCCACGTCGTGCTGTCCACGCTGCACACGAACGACGCCGCCTCGACGCCGGCCCGCCTCCTGGACATGGGCGTGGAGCCGTTCCTGGTGACGTCGGCCCTGTCGTGCATCCTGGCCCAGCGCCTGGTGCGGCGCCTGTGCGACAAGTGCAAGGAGCCCTACGAGCCCATGGCCGAGGAGCTCACCGCCGCCGGGTGGGACGACGTTCGCCTGGGTGACGGTGAGAAGCCCACGTTCTTCCGGGCCGCGGGCTGCGGCTCGTGCGCCAAGTCCGGCTTCCGGGGCCGCTTCGCCATCCACGAGGTCATGCCCATGACCGAGGAGATGGTGGCCTTGGTGCTGCGGCACACCTCGAGCGACGAGGTCCGGGCCCTGGCCATCCAGCAGGGCATGGTGCCGCTTCGCCAGGACGGCCTGCGCAAGGCGGCCATGGGCCAGACCACGCTGGAGGAGCTGTTCCGGGTCGTCGTCTAGCACGCCCGTTTCGCGCTTCGTCTCGCGCCCGTTCGACCGACGTGCTCCAGGAAATGAAGGGCTTGTGCCGAATGGGCGGGCGACGGCGGAGCAGGGTCAGCCGTCGAGAGCGTCGGCCAGGAGGGCCAGCTCGTCCATGAGCGCGGCCGACCCGTCCCTGCGCACGTACGTCACCGGCGTGCTCCTGTCACGCCAACGGCCGAGCAGAGCCGCTCGCTCGGCCCGCTCGGTCTCGTCGGTGAACGTGTAGATGAGCGTGCCGCACACGCAATCGGCGCCGCTGTAGATGTCCACGCGGAGCTCGTCGCCTTCGACCTCGACGCCGAAGATCAGCAGGTTCTGGATGACGTCTATCTCGTTGCCATCGCTCACGCCCCCTCGTTCGGCACCGCGGCCGGGCAGATGAGTGCGCACCGCTGGAATGGCCCAGCCGGGTGATGCCGGCATGGCCCTATCGGGTGACGCGCCGGTTCGTGCGACCGGGAGGATGTGGGGGGAGCAGATGGAATGCCAGCGAGCCGGCCAGCCACTCCTGGTAGCGCGCCACCGACCAGCCCCGCTCCCCCACCAGCCTGGTGAACAGCTCCGGGGACATGAGCGCCCACACGAGGTCCGAGGCGGTGGCGGCGTCCAGCCCCGGCACCAACCCGCCCTTCTTCTGAAGCGACTTGACGAACGCGCGCGCCGCGGCCAGGCGCTCCTCCTCGCTGGTGGCCCACAGGTCGCGCACGCCGGGATCGCCGTCGGCCGCGCCCCGCATGGCTGCATGCACGGCCGCGAACCGGCCATTGACGGCGGCCACGTTGCGAGCGTGGAGGCGCACGGCCCGGGCCGGATCGGCCTCCTCGAACACCTCACGGAATTCGGGACGCTGGGCCAGCGATACGGGCTCGTCGTCCCCCGCCAGGGCCAGATCCCTGACCTCCTTCAGCAGGGTGCGCTTGTTGCCCACAGAGGCGAACACCGTGGGGCGGGACACGCCCGCCCGCTCGGCGATCTGGTCGATGGTGGTGGCCCCGAACCCCTGGCTCACGAACAGCTCGTGGGCGGCAGCCAGTACGGTCCGGCGCGTGACCCGGGCCGCTTCCTCCCGCCGGGGCGACACGTACGAGCGCCTCTCGGTCTGCTCCATGCGTGGCACTTTACCGGTCGGCTATTCGTTAGCACACCAGTTAATTCATTATCCGAGGCGACAAGTCGACGTACGCAACGCCTGACGGGGTTCCGTGTGAAGGAGCTCGCGAACAGCGTACGTTGCTGCACACAAGACGATGGCGCTCGGCGTCGGGTCAGCCGCCCGCCGCGTCCTCGTGCGAAGGGCCGCCGGCCGGTCCACCCCAGACGTGGCCGGCGCACCGCGCCCTGGTCTCGTTCGTCAGTCCTTCGTCGCCACCTGGTTGGGGGTGACGTTGGCCTTGGGCTCGTAGGCGGCGACGGCCACATCCCGGGCGTCGCCGCCGAGGTTCTCCCGCAGCGAGGCGCGGCAGGTGTCGCACGGCCCCCAGAAGCGAGCCGTGGCCGGCTGGGCGCAGCGGGGGCAGGTGAACTCGAGCGGCTCGGCCGCGTCGGTGGGCGTCATGGCGGGGTGGCTCAGACCTTCTTCTTGGCCGGACCGATGCTCTTGGACGGAACCTTGGTGCCACCAGCCGAGGCGGCCGGCTTCTTGCCGTTGTTGCGGATGCCGAAGTCGGCGGCCAGGCGTCGACCGACCTCGGTCGCCTTGCGCCCGAGCGAGTTGGCCGTGTCCTCCATGTGCAGCTGCAGCAGGCTGCGCAGGTTCTCGACCGCCACCGAGAGGGAGGCCACCCGCTGGGTGAGCATCTCCGACTCGCGGTGCACGATGTCCGCCAGGCGGCCGCCGTCGTCGGCGGGGGCCGATGCGGCTGCGGCCACGGCGGCCAGTTCGGCAGTGACCTGCTGCAGGGCCTGGTCCAGCCGGTCGATCTCGCTGCGCACCGCGGCCCTGCTCTCCAGGAGCAGCTCGGCCACCTGGCTGGAGACCGCGCCGTTGCGCTCGGCCACGTCGGACAGGCGGCGCAGGGCGTCGTGCACCCCGCTGACGTCGCCCTGCTGGCCTTCGACCACAGTGGTGAGCCGGCGCAACACCGTGTCGAGATCGGTCTGGTGGGACTGGAGGAGTCCGGCCAGGGCACCCAGCAGCTCCTGCCGCTCGGTGTCGGTGCCACCCGACTCGTGCACCGCCTGGCGCAACTGCTGCACGGCCGCGGCGAGAGCGTCCTCCCGGCGGGCCATCTCGGCGGCCAGGTCCTCGATGCGGGCGATGTGGGCGGTCTGGCTGCCGGCCAGCTGTTGGGTGTGGGTGGCCACCTGGTCGGTGGTCTGGACCAGCTGGTCGGTGGTCTGGACGACGTGCTGGGTGTTGGTGGCGACCTGTTCGAGGTTGTGGACCACCTGCTCCGTGCTCTGGGCCACGAGCTGGGTGTGGGCGGCCAATTGCTCGGCGTAGCCGGCGTACGCGGTCTGGGCTGCGGCCAGCTCCTCGGTGCGGGCCACGTGGGCCGACGCCAGGGCCAACAACTCGGCCATGCGCTCCTGGACGTGGTCCTGGGCGGCGCCGGTCTCGACCTGATCCTTCAGGTCCGTGACCTCGCGGGTGAGGGTGCGGACCAGCTCGACCACCGCCTCCGTGCGGGCCTCGAAGCGCTCGGCCAAGCCGGCAGCCACCATGGCCATGGCCGGGCCGGGGCCGGGCTGGGCCACGAGGGAGGCGACCTGCTCCTCCATGCGTCCGAGGGCGTCGTGCAGCTGGGCGGCCGGGTGGTCGGTGGAGGACAGCACCTCTTCCATGCGGGCCAGCCGGTCCTGCAGCTCGGACGGCACCTCGACGGTGACGGGCGCCGGCTCGGGAAAGACGACCGGTTCGGGCTCGGGCCGTTCGGCTGCCGCCTGGGCCAGCGCGGTGAGGGCCTGCAGCTGCGACTCGACGCCGGACAGCAGGGCGGGCGCCTGGGCCACATGGACGGCCTGCTCGTCCATGCGGGCGACCACCGGGCCGAGGAGCGATTGGATGGCGCCGTGGAGTTCGGCCAGGCGGTCGGTGGTGAGGCGGCTGACGGTGTCGCCCAGGCCGTCCACCGACTCGCTCAGCTCGGCCAGGCGGGCCAGGGCCAGGCGGAGGGCAGCGGCCGTCTCGTCGGCGGCGCCGTCGGGCGCGGGGGTGGCGGCGGCGACCGCGGCCGTCACCTCGGCGACGGCCGCTTCCACGGACGCGTGCACGGCGCCCAGGCGATCGCCCACCTCGCCCTTGAGCCCAGCGACCTCGGCCTGGAGGGCGACCAGGCCCTCGCGCACTGCGTCGTCGGGCTTGGCCGGCTGGGCCACGAGTTCCTGGAGCACGGCGACCCGCTCGTGCAGGGAGGTGAGGGCAACGCGCACGGGGTCGTCGGGGCCGGGGGCAGCCGGGGCCTTGGCCGCGGCCTCGTCGATGGCAACGGCGATGCCAGCCAGCTGGGCGCCCAACTCGGCGCCGAGTTCCGGGCCCGTGCGGGCGACCACGGTGCCGATGGCCTCGAGCCGTTCGTTGACCGCGGCCACGGCCGCATGGAGCTCCTCGTCCACGTGGGGCGAGCGGGCCGCCAGTGCCTCGATGCCCGCGACCGCCGCCCCGGCGGTGACGCCGACGGCCTCGACCCGCTCGAACAAGCCGGCCAGCACGGCCAGGGCCTGGTGGACCTGCTCGTCGACTGCGGGCGGGCGCGAGGCCAACTCCTGCACGGCGGCGCGCAGCTCCTCGTCGACTGCGGGCGGGCGCGAGGCCAACTCCTGCACGGCGGCGCGCAGCTCCTCGTCGACTGCAGGTGGGCGCGAGGCCAACTCCTGCACGGCGGCGCGCAGCTCCTCGTCCACCGCGGGCGGGCGCGAGGCCAACTCCTGCACCGCGGCGCGCAGCTCCTCGTCCACCACGGGCGGGCGCGAGGCGAGGTCCTGCACGGCGGCGCGCAACGGTTCGTCGACGGGCACGGGCCGGGAGGCCAGCTCCTGCACCGCGACCCGCAGGTCTTCGTCCACGAACGGCGGCCGGGACGCCAGGTCGCGTACGACGGCCCGCAACTCCTCGTCCACGAACGGCGGGCGAGCAGCCGTCTCGTGGATGACGCCGGCGACGGCCTCCAACCGCTCGGACAGCCCGGCGAGGGACTGCCCGGCCAGCGCCCCGACGGCGTCGACCCGGCCGGCCAGCACGGCCACCGACTGCCGCACCTGCTCGTCGGGCTGCGGGGGCCGGACGGAGGCCTCGTGCACGGCCGCGGCCACGTCATCCAGGCGGGCCAGCATCTGGCCCAGCGCCGTCTCCACCGCCGCCGACGCGGCGCGGCTCTCCCGCACCTGCTGCTCCATGGCGGTGATGCGGGCATCGAGCCCGCCCAGCACCTCGGACAGCGTGCCCATCATCCCGTGCAGCAAGGCAGTGGTCGCCGGCGCCACCTGGACATACGGTGCATCTGCCGCATCGTCGATGACACGGATGCCCGTGGGCGCTGAATAGTCATCCGGCACGGTGGATCTCCCTCCGAATCGCCCCCAATCTTCGGTCATGGGCCGGGCGGAGACGCGGACCCCCAATCGTTCACTTTCCTGCTCCGGGAGCCGAAACTTACGAAGGTGACTGATGTGGCGATGCTTGCAGGGGTTCCGACCCAGGTAGTGGCTCCTGGCGAGCGCGTCGCCACGCCGGTGGACGGCGACACCCTGGCCGAGCTGACCCACCGCAACGGCGCCGTCACCCGCCTCGACCGGGCCACCGAGGTCGTGGTGCACGAGCCCACCGACGAGGACGGCCGCCTCCGCGTCGTGGTCGCACTCGGGCCGGGCCGCACCTGGCACCACACCGGTCCCTTCGACGATCCCGCTCTCTACGAGGCCCGCACGCCGTCGGGCACGGTGACGGCCCGGGGTGCGGTGTTCGTTGTGACCTGCGGCACCGACGGGTCATCCCACGTTCGGGTCGTCCGGGGGACGGCCGTCGTGCGCGGCGCTCTGTCCGGAAGCGTGGTGGTGCTCGACGGGCAAGCGGTCGACATCGCCGCGATCGGCATGCTGGGCGTTGTCCGCCCCGAGCCCGTGACCGGCGAGCTGGCGGAGTGGATCCAGCTCAACGCTCTCATCGAGAGCGGTGAGGCCGCCGCCGATGCCGACCCTGCTCCCATCGACACCAGCGGCGCCGGCGCCGCCCCGCCCCGGCCGCTCCCCCGCTGGGTGGTCCGAGCCGCGGGCATCGGCGTGGCACTGGCCTTCGTCGCCCTCCTCGCCATCACGTTCCTGGCCGCTCGCAACAGCGATCACACGGCGGCCAAGACTGCGCTGCCGGCGCCGGCACCCTCGACCACGACCCTGGCCCCGCCCGCCCCCGCCGCCCCGCCAACGACGACCATGGCCCCGCCAACGACGACCCTGGCCACGGCCACCACCCTGGCCCCGCCCACCGCCACGGCCACGGGGACGGCGTGCACCCAGAAGGGGGGCACGATCACCTACTCGGGGACGCTGGTCAACACCGGCGGGCGCACGTCCGGGTTCGTGGTGACCGCCAGGTTCACCACCGGCAAGGGAGAGCGGTTCGCCACCGGATCGGCCACCGTGGCGCCGGTCGCCCCCGGCAGGTCGGCCTCGTGGTCGGTGGCCGTGGCGTCCAGCACCGACCTCCGAGGGTCGGGGGCGAGCTGCGACGTGGCCGGCGTCCGCCCGGCCTGAGCCGGCACGGGCCCGGCGAGCTAGCTGGCGATGAGGTGCTCGGCCGTGAGCGCCAACTCGCGCTGCAGCTCGTCGATCTCAGCCTGGAAGCGACGGGCTTCGGCGGCGTCCCCCTGCACCGAAGCCCGCTCCCGCCGTTCGACCAGATCGATGATCTGCAGCTCGATGCCAACCATGTGGTCCGCCATCCGTGGGTCGGTCATACACCGTGCTGTACCCACTCACTCCGCGTGAGAATCGACCGGCCCGAGCCCAGTGGCCTCCAGGTCGGCCGTGATCTTCTCCGCCTCCCCCACCACCACCATGGCCAGCCGCTTCGGGCGGAGGTGGGCGGCCGCCGCCTTGGTCACCACGTCGGCGGTGACGTTGGCCATGTCCTCCCGGACGGCGTCGAAGTAGCCATCGGGTAGGTCGTGGACCACCAGATCGGCCAGCCCGGCGGCCACCGCGGCCGGCGTCTCGTAGGCGATGGGGAAGATGCCGACCCGGTACTCGCGCACGGGCGCCAGCTCGGCCTCGTCGATGCCGGCGTCGTGGGTGTGGGTGATCTCCTCCACGGCGTCGGCCAGGGCCGGGGCGGTGACCTCCGTGTGCACGGCGCTGCGAGCCGAGAACGTGCCGCCGTGGCGCCGGAAGTCGAACCCGGCGAAGGCGCCGTACGTGTAGCCCCGCTCCTCCCGCAGCTTCATGTTGAGGCGTGACCCGAAGACGCCGCCCAGGCAGGTCGACATCATGCCCACGGCCACGTAGTCGGGCGTGTTGCGGGCCGGGCCCGTGTGGCCGAGGTGGAGGACGGACTGCACCGAGCCGGGCCGGTCGACGACGATGATGTGGCCGGGCTCGTCGACCTCGTGGACGTCGGCCGGGGTGGGCTCGAAGGGCCCGCTGTTCCACGCGCCGAAGGCCCGTTCGGCCAGGGCGGGCACGTCGAGGCCGGCCAGGTCGCCGGCGACGACCAGGGTGGCCGGCCCCGCTTCCAGCCGGGCTCGGTAGAAGTCGGCCACCGTGCCCGCGTCGAGGTCGCCGACCGTGCCCTCGTCGCCCTGGAGGGGCCGGGCGTAGGTGGAGCCCGGGACGAACACGCTTCGCTCGAAGGCCCGCAGGGCCAAGACGTTGGGGTCGACCTTCTCGTTCGAGATCTGGTCGAGCCGCTCCTGGCGGAGGCGGTCGACCTCGGTCGCCCGCAGGCCGGGCCGGCGCACGATCTCGGCCAGCAGCTCGAGGGCAGGGCCCAGCCGGGACGCGGGCACGTCGAGGCGCACCTGCATGGAGTCCCAGTTGAGCTCGCCCCGGACCTCGGCGCCGAGTGCTTCCAGGGCGACGGCCAGAGCCGGCCCGTCGAGGTCCTCGGTGCCCTCGGGCAGGGCCCGGGCCGCGAGGGTGGCCACTCCCGCGCGCCCGGGGGGCTCGGCCGTCCCCCCCGCGTCGAGCACCAGGCGGGCGGCGGCCAGGGGGCGCCCGGGGACGTCGGCGAGGAGGACGTGGAGGCCGCTATCGAGGCGGCGGCGTTCGAAGGTGGGGAAACGCCAGGGTCGGGGCGCCGCGCTCCCCGGCCGTTCCGACACCAGCGCCATCAGCTACTCCCCTCCGCCTCGGGAACGTACGTGAGCACCACCCGGTTGTCGGGCACGAAGACATCGGCCGCCACCCGGGCGATCTCGTCGGGCGTGACCGACAGCCAGCCTTCCAGGCGGCGGTTGACCACGCCGGGGTCGTCGAAGAGGGTGGCGGCCTCGGAGAAGTTGTCGGCCCGGCCGCCCACGCCCTGCAGCTCGCTCAGCTCGTGGCGCTCGACCAGGCCTCGGGCTCGGGCCAGCTCCTCGTCGGTGACGCCGGTGGTCAGGCTCTCCACGACCTCGTGGAACACGGCCTCGGCCTCGGCTGCGGGCACGCCCGAGCGGGCGGTGGTCGCGCCGAGAGTCATCGACGCCCCGCCCACGAAGGGCCACGGCCCCAGGCTCACGTCCATGGCCAACTGCCGGTTGAGGACCAGCTCCTGGTGCAGCCGGCTGCCCCGGCCCATGCCCGCCACCGCCGTGGCCATGTACAGGGCGTCGAACTCCCGGGTGCCGTAGGGGGGCGACCGCCAGCCCATGAAGACCCGCTCCAACTGCACCCGGTCGGGCACGACCTCGCGGATCTCCCGGCCGATGTGGGCCGCGACCGTGCCGTCGGGCGCGGCCAGCACGTCGTCGTTGCGGTCGATGCCGCCGAAGTACCGCTCGACCCAGCGGCGGGCCTCGTCGGTCTCGAAGTCCCCCACCACGCTCAGCACCGCGTTGTTGGGTGCGTAGTAGCGCTGGAAGAAGTTCTGCACGTCCTCCAGGGAGGCGGCGTTGAGATCCTGCATCGACCCGATGGTGGAGTGGTGGTACGGGTGGCCGTCGGGGAAGACGGCCTCGTGCAGCTTCTCCACGTACGAGCCGTAGGGCGCGTTGTCGAAGCTCTGGCGCTTCTCGTTCTTCACGACCTCGCGCTGGTTGTCGAGCGTCTCCTGCGACAGGGCGTCGAGCAGGCCGCCCATGCGGTCGGCCTCCAGCCAGAGCATGAGCTCCAGGTGGTTGCTGGGCACGACCTCGTAATAGTTGGTGCGGTCGCACCACGTGCTGCCGTTCAGCGTGCCGCCGGCCGCGTTGACGAGGGCGAAGTGCTCACCCCGCTGGACGTTACGGCTTCCCTCGAACATGAGGTGCTCGAACAGGTGGGCGAAGCCGGTGAGGCCCCGGGTCTCGTGCCGGGACCCGACGTTGTACCAGAGGTTGACGGCCACCACCGGCGCGGCGTGGTCCTCCGAGAGGACCACGCGCAAGCCGTTGTCCAGCCGCTCGTCGGTGAACGGGAAGGCGGGCATGGGCGCGCATCGTACGACATCACCCCAGGTGGCCCGGCCTGCCCCCGCCCCGAGCGGGTCAGGCGATGATGACGTTGTGCACCGGCTGGAGGGGCGGCGGCTCGAAGTCGCCGATCCCCACGCTCTCCAGCACTGGGCCCATGTTCATCATGAAGGCGCCGAAGGCCTCAGGCGACTCCCACACGTCGACAATCAGGAACTCGTTGGCACCCTTGGCCGCACAGACGTGGACCACGTTCCCGGGCGGCCGCGCCATCTCCCCGGCCGAGTCCAGCAGGCCACCCTTCTCCACGGCCTCGTCGTACTGGTCGATGGTGCCCGGGATGGTGGCCACGAAGGCCACTGCGTGGGACGTATCGCCCTGTCCGATCGCCACGCGATGGGTGGGCAGGAACTGCGGCGGGGCACCCTCGGGGACCTGGGCCTGGGCCAGCGCCGCGCCCAGCTTGGCCTCGAAGAAGCGGCCGAAGGCCTCCTGCGACTCCCACACGTCCACCACCCGCCACCCGTTCTCGCTCGGCGAGGCCACGTGGAAGATGCCTCCGTCGGCCGGGACCTCACCGATGAGCTCCATCACCTTGTCGTAGTGGGCCGAGGTACCCCCCGGGATGTCCATCACCATCACAATCGGCACTGGCGTGCCCCCCTTTCCCCGCCGTCTGGGTGTCGAGGGTACGGACGGGGAGCGCGCGACACCATGGCCCGATCGGGCTAGCTGGCGCTTTCATCTCGGCCCAATTCGTTCTGTGGCAACGCAGTTTCGGGGGCCGAAACTGAGTTGCACGAGAACGGCGTGGGGCGGCGAGGGGCAGGGCGGCGTCGGGCGGGGCGGCTCAGCTGGCGAGGGTGGCCTGCAGGGTGATCTCGGCGCCGGCCAGGGCCCGCGACACCGGGCAGTTGGCCTTGGCGTCGGCGGCGATGGCCTGGAACTGCTCGTCGTCGATGCCGGGCACGGTCACCTCGGTCACCAGGTCGATGCGGGAGATGCTGAACCCGGCATCGCCCTTCTCCAGATGGACGTTGGCGGTGGTCGACACCCGGTCGGGGTCGTGCCCGGCCTTGCCCAGGGCTGAGGACAGGGCCATGGAGAAGCATCCGGCGTGGGCGGCGGCGATGAGCTCCTCCGGGTTGGTACCCGAGCCGTCCTCGAAGCGGGACGAGAACGAGTACGGCCCCTCCCACGCACCACCTCCGAGGCGCATGGTGCCCTTCCCATCCTTGAGCGAACCTTCCCAACGAGCGTCAGCGGAGCGAGTCGGCATGGACCTCACCCTAGGCTCGCGGCCATGGGCATGCGCACCAGCGAGCGGGCGGCCGGCTTCACCGAGTCGGTGATCAGGGAGATGACGCGGCTGGCTTTGCAGCACGGCGCCGTGAACCTGGCCCAGGGATTCCCCGACTTCCCCTGCCCGCACGAGCTGAAGGACGCGGCCAAGGCGGCCATCGACGCCGACGTGAACCAGTACGCCATCACCTGGGGGGCCAAGGACTTCCGCGACGCCATCGCCGCCAAGGTGGCCGCCACCTACCCGGGCTGGACGGTCGACCCCGAGGCGGAGCTGTGCGTCACCTGCGGGTCGACCGAAGCGATGATGGCGGCCTGCCTGGGCTTGCTGAACCCGGGCGACGAGGTCGTGATCTTCGAGCCCTGGTACGAGAACTACGGCCCCGACACCATCCTCTCCGGCGCCGTCCCCCGCCTGGTCACCCTGCACCAGCCGGACTGGACCATCGACGAGGCCGAGCTGCGGGCCGCCTTCGGCCCCCGCACCCGCGCCATCGTGGTGAACACCCCCCACAACCCCACGGGCAAGGTCTTCAGCCGCGAGGAGCTGGCCCTCGTCGCCGAGCTGTGCCAGGAGTGGGACGCCTACGTCTTCACCGACGAGATCTACGAGCACATCCACTACCTCGGGCCCGGCGGCCACGTGCCCCCCGCCACCGTGCCCGGCCTCGAGGACCGCACCGTCACCATCAACGCCCTGTCCAAGACCTACGCGGTCACGGGCTGGCGGGTGGGCTGGGCCATTGCCCCCGCCGAGTTGATCGACCCCATCCGCAAGGTCCACGACTTCCTCACCGTGGGCGCGGCCGCCCCCATGCAGGCGGGGGGCGTGGCCGCCATGCACCTGCCGCCGTCGTACTACGAGGGCGTGGCCGCCGCCTACCGGGAGCGGCGAGACACCCTGTGCCCGGCGCTGGAGGCGGCCGGGTTCCGGTTCCGGGTGCCCGACGGCGCCTACTACGTCATGTGCGACACCTCGGCCGTCGATCCCGACCGGGACGACGTGGCCCTCAGCCGGCGGCTGGTGACCGAAGTGGGCGTGGCTGCCGTCCCTGGGTCCAGTTTCTACGCCGACCCGGACAAGGGCAGGGGCAAGATCCGCTTCGCCTTCCCCAAGAAGCTGGACACCCTGCGGGCCGCGGGCGAGCGCCTGGCCGCCCTCAGCGTGCGTAGCTGAGCACGCCCGTGAACTCGTAGCTCCCGGGCGCGGGGAGGGGCATGGTGCCCCGGAGGGTGAGGTCCCGGCCCGCGGCCAGCAACCGGGTCCCGGCCGACCGCAGCACCGCCCCCCGCCAGGGCGCGCCGTTCCTCGTCACCACGAACCGCACGGTGGCGCCGTTGGGGAAGCGGATGCGGCCGGTGCCGCCGTTGTGGACGGTGGCCACCAGGTCGGCGACCTTGCCCGACGGCGTGGCCTCGACCGACACCGTGACCGGCGGGCTGTTGGGGCCCCGGGTCAGGACCCGGGACGACTCGATGATCGTGTCCTCCGGGTGCCAGCGGTCGTACACGAACGAGGCTGCGTTGGCCGACGTGACCGTGGTGGTGCGCGCCGGCGCCGCCCCGGCGAGCAGCCCAGCCGCCAGGACCAGGGCCAGGGCGCGCACGGTGACCACGTCACCAGGGTACGGGACGGGCTTTCGGAAACCTTTGACCGTCGACAGCACCGGCCCGACGGACCGGACCGGGCGTGTGCTTTGTCCCGGTTCTTCCGAGTGAAATCACGCACAGCGGTAAAGGCACCGCTCCCAGGCGCCGAAACTTCTACCAAGCAACACACCCACGACAAAGGCAACCCCTGGGAAATCAGGGAGACGCAAAGCCACGGGCCTAACGGGGATTTCCCCTATGGCCGCCGGGCTGCCGAATGGGGCCATCGAGCCTCCGTGGGCCTGGAAGGGACAACGGAGGGAAGACGATGGTGCGAAGAATCGCTCGCCTCGCGATGGCATTGGGTGTGCTGGGATCGAGCCTGCTGCTGTTGCCGGGCTTCAGCGCTGCTGCCCACGCCGACGCCTCGACCGACGCGGAGACCGCGTTCGTCAACGACCTGAACGCCCTGCGGGCGTCCAAGGGCCTGCGCCCGCTTGCCGTCGACCCCCGGCTGGTGACGGTGGCCCGCAACTGGTCACAGCGCATGGCCAGCGCCAACAACCTGTCCCACAACCCCAACCTGGCCAACCAGGCGCCGTCGGACTGGGTCAAGCTCGGCGAGAACGTGGGCGTCGGCGGCAACGAGTCGAGCATCCACCAGGCGTTCGTCAACAGCCCCCACCACTACGAGAACCTGGTCGACCCGGCATTCAACGCCGTGGGCGTGGGCGTGGTCGTGGCGGGCAACACCATGTGGGTCACCCAAGACTTCGAGCAGTCGGCGTCGGCACCCGCGGCCCCCAGCACGGCCCAGAGCGTGCCCGGCAACCCCGCCCAGGGCTACTGGCTGGTGGCACGGGACGGCGGGATCTTCTCCTTCGGCACCGTGGGCTTCCACGGCTCGACCGGCAGCAGCCGGCTGAACCAGCCCATCGTGGGCATGGCCGCCCACCGGGGTGGCGGCTACTGGTTCGTGGCCGCTGACGGAGGGATCTTCGCCTTCGACGCACCGTTCTTCGGTTCGATGGGCGGCTCGCCCCTGAACCAGCCCATCGTGGGCATGGCAGCCACGCCCTCCGGCAACGGGTACTGGCTGGTGGCCCGGGACGGCGGCATCTTCTCCTACGGCGACGCCGCCTTCTACGGCTCGACCGGCGGCACCCGGCTGAACCAGCCCATCGTGGGCATGGCCTCGACCCCGTCGGGCAATGGCTACTGGCTCGTCGCTCGGGACGGCGGGATCTTCGCCTACGGCGACGCCGGGTTCTACGGCTCCACCGGCAGCATCCGCCTGAACCAGCCCATCGTCTCCATGGCCGCCACCAAGACAGGCCGGGGCTACTGGTTCGTGGCCGCCGACGGCGGGGTGTTCAACTACGGCGACGCCGGCTTCTTCGGCTCCGCCGGTGGCCAGCACCTGGGCTCGCCGGTTGTCGGCATGACCGCCGCTCCCAACGGTGGCGGGTACCGGGTGACCACGGCCAACGGCGTGGTGCTCACCTTCGGGGCGGCCGAGTTCGACGGCGCCCTGAACGGTGCCGCCCTGAACCAGCCCGTCGTGGGGATGGCCTCGCTCTAGCCCTCTCGCCCCCGCCCCGCATCCGCCTGGCCCTTTTGGCCGCGCTCCGTCCGGTATTTCGGACAGAGCGCGGCCAAAGCGCTTTCTGCGGGCATTGTCGGGCGTTCCTTACTCTCTGGTAACTTCCGGCGTTCCATGACTGACACGTCAGCGAGCTTGCGCATCGCCTTCCTCACCTACCGGGGCAACCCCTACTCAGGGGGGCAGGGCGTGTACACGGCCGAGCTCACCCGCCAGCTGGCGGCCCTGGGCCACCGGGTCACCGTCTTCTCGGGCCCGCCCTACCCGCACGTCGACCCGTCTGTCGAGCTGGTCGAGGTGCCGAGCTTGGACCTGTACCGCCAGCCCGACCCCTTCCGGGTGCCCAAGCTGGGCGAGTTCCGGTCGTGGATCGACGCCCTGGAGTTCGGGATCATGTGCACGGCCGGCTTCCCCGAACCGCTGACCTTCAGCCTCCGGGTCGCCGGCCTGCTGCGGGCCCGGCGCCACGAGTTCGACGTCATCCACGACAACCAGTGCCTGGGCCGGGGCGTGGGGCAGCTCGTGGACAAGGGCTGGCCCGTGCTGGAGTCGGTCCACCACCCCATCACCGTCGACCGCCGCCTGGACCTGGCCCACGCCACCACGTTCCGCCGGCGCCTCACCCTGCGCCGCTGGTACGGCTTCATCGGCATGCAGTTGCGGGTGCTGGCCCGCATCCCCCGGGTCATCACCGTCTCCGAGTCCTCCCGGCGGGACCTGGCCCGCGATCTCGCCCTCGACGACAGCCGGGTGGCGGTGGTGCCCGTGGGCGTCGACCCCACCCGGTTCGTTCCCCGCCCCGAGATCGCCCGGGTGCCCGGCCGCCTCATGACGACGGCCAGCGCCGACGCCCCCCTCAAGGGCCTCGTCCCCCTCCTCGAAGCCCTGGCCAAGGTCCGCACCGAGCGGGAGGACGCCCACCTGGTGGTCGTGGGCCGCCTGCGGGAGGGCAGCGACATCCCCCGCACCCTCGACCGCCTGGGCCTCACCGACGCCGTGCGCTTCGAGGGCGGCATCAGCCACGACCGCCTCGTGGAGCTGTACGCCGAGGCCGAAGTGGCGGTGGTGCCGTCGCTCTACGAGGGCTTCTCCCTCCCGGCCATCGAGGCCATGGCGTGCGGCGTGCCCCTGCTGGCCACCACCGGCGGTGCCCTCCCCGAGGTGGTGGGCACCGACGGCGACACCGGCCGCCTGGTCCCGCCCGGTGATCCCGGCGCCCTGGCCATCGCCCTCATCGACCTGCTCGACGACCCCGCCCAGCGAGCCAGCCTGTCCGCCGCCGGACGGCGCCGGGTGCTCGAGCGCTTCACCTGGCGGGCGGCGGCCGAGCAGACGGTCGAGCAGTACCGGATCCTCCTCGGGCTGGACGACGCCGGCTGATGTTGACGGTCGACTGCCGGCGGCTGGGGCTGCGGCCCGGCGACCGGGTGCTCGACGTGGGCGCCGGTGCCGGCCGGCACGCCTTCGAGGCCCTGCGCCTGGGGGCCGATGTGGTGGCGGCCGACATGGACGGTGCCGCGCTCAAGGAGGTGGCGGTCATGTTCGAGGCGCTCGAGCTCGACGGCGCTTCGCTCGCCACCGCCTCGCTCGCCACCGAGGCCGACGCCCTCCACCTCCCCTTCCCCGACGGCGCCTTCGACCGCGTCATCGCCGCCGAGATCCTCGAGCACGTGCCCGACGACCGGGCGGCCATGGCCGAGCTGGCCCGGGTGCTGCGGCCGGGCGGCGTGCTGGCCGTCACCGTGCCCCGGTGGTTCCCGGAGCTGGTGAACTGGATCCTGTCCGACGAGTACCACCTGGTGCCCGGCGGCCACGTGCGCATCTACCGCGAGGGCGTGCTGCGGGAGCGGCTGGCCGGGGCCGGGCTCGCCGTGGTCGACCGCCACCATGCCCACGGACTGCACTCGCCCTACTGGTGGCTCAAGTGCGCGGTGGGCGTGGGCGACGACGAGCACCGGCTGGTCCAGGCCTACCACCGCCTCTTGGTGCGGGAGATGGTCGAACGGCCGCTGTCGCTGCGCCTGGCCGAGCGGGCCCTGCAGCCGGTGATCGGCAAGAGCCTGGTGTTGTACGCCATGAAGGCGGGCAGGGCGGTCCGGTGACCCGGCTGCCCGACCTCCCCGGCGTCCTGTCGGCCGCCCAGATGGCGGCCACGGCGGGTGCCATCGCCGATATCCAGCTGCGCTCGGGCCAGATCCCCTGGCACGCCGGGGGCCACGCCGACCCGTGGAACCACACCGAGGCGGCCATGGCTCTGCTCGTGGGCGGGCGCCGGGCCGACGCCGAGCGGGCCTTCGACTGGCTCCAGCGGGTGCAAGCGTCGGACGGTTCGTGGGCCAACTACTACGTGGGCCAGGCCGTGGAGGATCCCCGACGGGACACCAACGTGATCGCCTACGTCGCCACCGGCGTGTGGCACCACTGGCTGGTCACCGGCGACCGGGCCTTCGCCGAGGCGCTGTGGCCCACCGTGGCGCGGGCCGTCGACTTCGTGCTGCGGCTGCAGCAGCCGGGCGGCGAGCTGCTGTGGTGCGTGGAGCCGGACGGATCGCCCGGGCGCTTCGCCCTGCTGACCGGGTCGTCGTCCATCTACTTCAGCCTGCGCTGCGCCGTGGCCCTGGCCGAACTCCTGGGCCACGAGCGGCCCGACTGGGAGATCGCCGCCCTACGCCTGGGCGCGGCCATCGCCTTCGGTGAGGACCGTTTCGAACCGAAGCAGCGCTGGGCCATGGACTGGTACTACCCGGTCCTGAGCGGCGCCTTCGACAGCGAGCGGGCTCGGGGCCTGGCCCGCATCGACGACCGGTGGGATGACTTCGTGCTGGCTGGTCTCGGCTGCCGATGCGTGGCCGACCGCCCGTGGGTCACCGCCGCGGAGACGGCCGAGCTGGTACTCACCCTCGACGCCGTGGGCCGGTCCGGGCTGGCCCGCCAGGTGCTCACATGGAGCCAGTACCTGCGCCTGCCCGACGGGTCGTACTGGACGGGCATGGTGCACCCCCAGGAAGACACGTTCCCCACCGACGAGCGGTCGTCGTACACGGCCGCCGCCCAGCTGCTGGCGGCCGACGCCCTGGGCGGGTTCACACCCGCCAGCGGGCTGTTCCGGGGCGAGGGCCTGCCCGACTTCTCGCTGGACGAGGACATGGCCCCCGAACTGGAGCGCTGAACCCACCCCCCCTCCGGTTCTCGTAACGCTGGCGCCGCAATAGTGCTCGTCAGCGTTACGAGAATGCTGCCGGGGACGGTCAGAGGGCGGTGCTCACCCGGCGGAGCACGCGCAGGCTGCCGGTGGAGGACTCGTCGGTGAAGCCGCCCGACACCACCGCTTGGGTGTACAGCTCGAACGGCGGGCGGCCGCCGTCGGCCGGGTCGGGGAACACGTCGTGGATGGCGAGCACGCCCCCCACGGCCAGCTTGGGGACCCAGGCCCGATAGTCGGCCCAGGCCACCTCCTCGCCGTGGCCGCCGTCGATGAACAGGAAGGCAAGGGGCGTGGACCAGTGGGCGGCGACCGTGGTCGACCTGCCCACTATCGCCACCACCACGTCCTCCAGCCCGGCGTCGGCGATGGTGCGCCGGAACGTGGGGAGGGTGTCCATGTGGCCGGTGGCCGGGTCGACCAGGGACGCATCGTGGTGCTCCCAGCCGGCCTGGTTCTCCTCCGAGCCCCGGTGGTGGTCGACGGTGAACAGCACCGTCCCGG
>Ga0070741_10002744_pt1 | contig 46006 bp, 46 predicted proteins | sample Coa_R1_4_FD_66440 | JGI IMG/M metagenome (GOLD analysis project Ga0070741, IMG submission 66440) | Surface soil microbial communities from Centralia Pennsylvania, which are recovering from an underground coalmine fire - Coalmine... | ecosystem: Environmental > Terrestrial > Soil > Unclassified ... | reverse complement strand
CGAGGAGCGCACGTCGTGATCGGAGCGCGGACCGATCAGTGCGAAACCGTCCAGCTCGTCGCCGAGGCGGGAGGCGAAGCGTCGGCCCTCACGCTGGACATCAGTGACCTGGCAAGTGTCGAAGCGGCCCGCGCCCGCGTCGAAGCTGACCTCGGGCGGGTCGACATCCTGGTCAACAACGCGGCGACGTTCGAGGCGGCGACGTGGGACGCGCTGGACTTCGAGCTCTGGCAGCACGTGATGAGCGTCAATCTGAACGGGACGATGCTCATGTGCAAAGCCTTTCTTCCCTTGATGCGGGGGCGTGGCTGGGGTCGCGTGATCAACATCGCGTCGGCATCTGTCGCAATTGCCAGCCCTGTTTCGATCGCGTACCGCGCAAGCAAGATGGGAATCATCGGGCTGACGCGAGCCCTATCGGCGACGTTCGGCGATGAGGCATCACCATCAACGCAGTCGTTGCCTCGCTCACGAACACCGCCATGGCAGAAGGAGTGCCCGAGGCGATCGTCAACGACAGCGTGGGGCGTCAGGTGATCCACCGCATGGCCGAGCCCGCCGCCATCGCAGCGGCGGTTGTCATGGTCGCCAGTGACGAGGCCGGATGGATCGCCGGCCAGAGCATCCTCGCCAACGGCGGGAACTCCTTCTCGATCTGATCGATCCCTGGCGCGCGCAAGGGAAAGAACCGAAGCCTCTGACGGACTCGAACCGTCGGCCCCCTCCTTACCATTGCGAGCGGTTGCGCCCCCGCGGTTCCATAAACGCTCCATCCATTGGCGGAATGCTGAGGCCAAGCGGGCTTTATCCGTCCAGCCATCTGCGAGTCGAGCCTTGTGCCCTTCTTCGTATTACCGATCGCTACCGGCTTCGACGCGCTGGATGATCGCGTCTAGGCGTTCCGCGGCCTCGGCCGGGCTGACGGCGGCGATGGGGGGCTCGTCTTGGGTTGCTCCCCAGGGCACGAGGACGTCGAAGTCCAGGTCGTGCAGCAGCGTCAGGCTGTCGATGTAGTCCTGCAAGGCGGCGAGCGTCCCGAATCGCTCGGCGATGAGGAGCGGCGCGTGGTTGGGGAGCATCACCCCGCCAGAGCCGAGCCGGATCGTGCTGGTGTGCGCTCCGACGTGCGCAGGTTGCGGGTCATGGGGACCTAGAGCCCCTTCGGGAACGTGATCTGTTCGGGGGCGATGAGCGGCCGTCCGACGTCGAGTTGGATCTGTGCGTGCGCGAGAAGAGGGATTTGTCGGGGGTTGCCGGTGAATACGCGTCCGTTGAAGAGCGCTGTGACCGTTCCGTGCGCAGGCCCCACCTGGGTGCGGCCGAGCGGCTGCCCCCAGATGTCGAAGAAGTCGCCGAGGGTGTACGTCCGCTCGATCGGAGACTCGGTGTGGATGATCCCGTCGGCGGCGTGCGTGTGCAGCCACATGAAGCATGGGGCCCCGGCGACGAAGGGGCCCTGAGGGGTCGCTTCGACCTGATAGGGCGGGGCGATGCCGACTCCCGCGGGCACTTGGCGTGCGACACCCTGCACGAAGATTGTCAGATGGGCGTGAATGTGGAAGAGGACCTGCTCTCCGGCTTGGCACGTGATGCCGTCGATCTGCTCGCCCGTTGTGAGCACGCGTGCGCGTCCCAGCGCGGCGCCCGCTGGGATCGGCACGCCCTCGGCCCCGAGAGGCCCGGCCGCGGCAGCTGGGTCGAGGTGCCCGAGCGTCGAGAGCGACGAGAGCGGAAGCGCCGTCGGGTCGGCGCCACCGCCTTGCGTCAGCGCGAGTGCCGCGGTCGCCGCGAAGGCGGCGACGCCCGCAGCTATGCCGAGCGTCGTGCGCCGGCCGAGGCGTTCCCACTTCACGGGAGCGATGTGGACGTCGTCATGTCACGCCGCCCGCCGGCGCTCAGGCCCGGTCGACGGCGTGATCGTGCGCGGCTCGGGAGCTCGCTCGAGGAAGGGCTTGATCAGGTCGATCGGCGCGGGGAAGATGATGGTGGAGGAATTGGAGCCGCCGATCTCCAGCAGCGTCTGCAGATAGCGAAGCTGGAGTGCGATCGGGTGCTCCTCGATCACGAGCGCCGCGTCCTTGAGCCGCTCGGACGCCTGGAACTCGCCCTCGGCATTGATGATCTTCGCGCGGCGCTCGCGCTCGGCCTCCGCCTGGCGAGCCATCGCGCGCTGCATCTCCGCTGGGATCTCGACGTCCTTCACCTCGACGACCGAGACTTTGATCCCCCAGGGCGCCGTCTGCTCGTCGATGATTCCCTGCAGGATCGAGTTGATCTTCTCCCGCTCGGAGAGCAGCTCGTCGAGCGTGTGTTGCCCAAGCACGGAGCGCAGCGTCGTCTGTGCGATCTGCGACGTCGCGACCATGAAGTTCTCGATCTGGACGATCGCCGCCTGGGGGTCGACGATCCGGAAGTAGGCGACCGCGTTGACGCGCGCCGGGACGTTGTCCTTGGTGATCACTTCCTGCGGCGGGATGTTCAACGTGATCGTGCGGATGTCGACCTTGACGATCCGGTCGACGATCGGGATCAGGAACACGACGCCGGGGCCTTTCGGCTCGAGCAGGCGGCCGAGGCGGAACACGACGCCGCGCTGATACTCGCGGAGGATTCGGATGAAGAACATGGCGGTCCTTTCAGCGTTGGGGGGTTACGGTCAGTTCGAGCCCGTTCAGTGCATCCACGGCGACGTGCTCTCCGGCGCGCAGCTGTGTTCCGTCGCTCGTATGGGCCCGCCACAGCTCGCCGTCGACGAAGACGAGTCCGCCTTCGCGTACCTCGCCGTTCTTGCCGACGATTGTCTGAGGCCCTGTGGTTACCGGTCGCCGGCGGGCGGCGATGCCCTTGCTCGTGACGAAGGCCCAGAAGGCGGCGATCGCGAGGCCGATGCCGACGACGAGGCCGGTGTTGATCCGGTACGGCGGCGGCGCGTTGGCGAAGAGCAGCGGTAGGCCGACGCCGAGGGAGATCAGTCCGGCGACCGTCAACACGCCGTGCGTCGTCGCGTGCAGGTCGATGACGAGCAGAGCGGCGCCGAGCACGACGAGCGCGAGGCCGGCCCAGCTGACCGGGAGGATCGAGAGCCCGAACAGCGCGATCGTCAGCGAGACGGCACCGATCGCTCCGGGCAAGACGACGCCTGGGTGCAGCACCTCGAAGACGAGCCCGACGATGCCGACGAGGAAGAGGATCGAGATCAGGTTCGGGTCGATCAGTGTGTTGAGGAAGCGGGTGAAGAAACCGGGCGAGACTGTGGTGATCTGCGCGCCGGCGAGGTGGAGCGTGAAGGGACGTTGTGCGTCCTTTGTGTGGTAGCCGTCGAGTTGCCGGAGCAGTGACGGCAGGTTCGGCGCGATCGTGTCGATCACGTGCAGGTGCAGCGCTTGCTGAGCGGTCAGGTTCGAAGCCTTCGTCACCGCGAGTACCGGCCAGCTGGTGTTGCGCTCGTGCGTGGCCGCGAGCGAGCGCAGTGATGCTGCTGCGTCGTTGATCACCTTGCGGCGCAGGTCGGAGGCGATGTTGGCCCCGCTGGACTCGATCGGCGTCGAGGAGCCGATGTTCGACACGGGCGACAGCGCAAGCACGTCGCCGGCCTCGGCGATCCAGACCCCAGCGGATGCCGCACGGGCGCCGCTCGGCGACACGTAGACGATCACCGGCACCCTGAGCGACAGCTCCTTCTGGTAGATCGAGCGCAGCGAGCTCGAGAGGCCGCCGGGTGTGTCGAGCTCGATGACGGCGGCGTCGTAGTGCTTGGCCGCCTCGTCGAGTTGGTGGTTCAGGTAGTCCTTCGTGACCGGGTTGACCTCGAGGTCGGGGCCGAAACGGATCGCGAGCACGCGCGGTGCCGCGGCGGCGGCGACGCCGGCGTGGACGGCGAGAGCGAGGATCGACGCGGCGGCGACGGTGAGAAGGCGGGCGCGTGCTCGCATGTCAGCTCTTGAAGAAGCCCTCGTGACGCCGTGCGGTCGTCTGCGCCTGCATCTGGCGCATCGTGTCGAGCGCGACCCCGACGACGATCAGCACGGATGTTCCGCCGAGTGCACGGGAGGTCGCCTGCGAGAAGCCGGCGTGGCGGATGAAGATGCACGGTGCGACCGCGACCGCGGCGAGGAAGAGCGCGCCCGAGAGCGTGAGTCGGCTCAGCACGCGGTCGAGGTATCCCGCCGTCGGTGGGCCGGGGCGGATCCCCGGGATGTAGCCGCTGTACTTGCGCAGGTTGTCTGCCTGGTCGGCGGGATTGAATTGCACCGCGGTGTAGAAGAACGTGAAGGCGACGATCAGTAGCGCTTCGCCGGCGAGGTAGCTGAACGACCCGGGCTGCACGTAACGATCGATGAACGACGCGGTCGAGGGCACGAACCCGGCGAGCGTCGGTGGCAGCGCCAGCAGCGCCGCGGCGAAGATCACCGGTATGACGCCTGCCATGTTCACGCGTAAGGGCATGTACGTCGCGCCGCCCGTGACGGTCTGCCGGCCGAGCATGCGCCTCGCGTACTGGACCGGGATCTTGCGCTGTCCGTCCTGGACGAAGACGACGCTGAGGACGACGAGCAGCACCGCGATCGGAAAGAACAGCCGCTCGCCCGCCGACCCGTTCAGCCAGGCGCGAATCGCCGTCGGCGCGCTGGCGAGGATCGAGGCGAAGATGAGGATCGAGATGCCGTTGCCAACGCCGCGCTTGGTGATCTGCTCGCCGAGCCACATGAGCAATGTCGTGCCGGCGGTGAGCGTGAGAACGACGATGACGAGTCGCCCGGCCGCCAGATGCAGGGCGCCCTCGTGGTCGAAGAGGTACACGTACCCGGTGGCTTGTGCGGCCGCAAGCGCGACGGTCGCAGAGCGCGTGTACTGCGTGATCTTGGCGTAGCCGGCTTCTCCTTCCTTCTGTAGCTGCTCGAGGCGCGGGACGACGGCGGTGAGCAGCTGCACCGCGATCGACGCCGTGACGTAGGGGACGATCCCGAGCGCAAACAGCGACAGTCGCGAGAGCGATGAGCCGGAGAGCAGGTTGAGGAGCCCGAAGACGGTGCTGCCGTTCGACCTGAGAAAGTTCGAGGCCGCGGTCGGATCGACGCCGGGGGCGGGCACCCACGAGCCGAGCCGATAGGTGGTGAGGACGAGCGCGGTGAAGAGCAGCCGGCGCCGCAGCGCCGGCACTCTCACGACGTTCGAGAGCCAGGCGAGCAACGCCTACGATGCTCGCCAGGCCGCGTGCTCTTGACGCCGCACCGCGCCGGGACGCGTGAGGTCGTTCCGGCGCGGCGCGGCCTGACACCGCTGCTCTCGTCTCCCGATGGACGGCAGCGCGTTGTCCAGGGGAGGAGATGACAACGCATCGGAGACGGGTGCTGCAGGTGTCATCGTTGCGGCGCGCATTGCGTTCTAGTAGCCGCCGCTTGAGCTGTAGCTGGAGCTGTAGCCGCCGGTGCTGGAGCTGCCACCGGGGGTCTTGCTCGGCTCGACTTTCCGGCCGCTCGCGGCGAGCGCGTACCAGCCGGCGCCGAAGTTGGTGAGGCCTTCACCGGACGTCTGCCCTGCGCTTTTGTCGCCGGCGAACGTATACAGCGGATGGCCGGCGTAGAGCACCTGATCCGCGCGTCCGATACGGAGCAGCGACTGCTGTACGCCGCTGCCGGCGCGAGGCGTGCCGTGGCTCGTCAGCGCCGGCCAGTACTGAGCGCAGGCCGTCTTGCAGGCGCTGACGCCGTTTCGGTCCTTCTCGAACAGATAGAGCGTGTGGCCGTTGCCGTCGACGAGCACGGTGCCGAGTGCCGTTGTTCGCAGGCCGACGAGCGTTCTGCCCGATGCCGCCGCCGAGGTAGCAGCGAGCAGCGTCGCGGACACGGCTGCGAGAGCGAGCAGGATCAGATGCCGTGTCATTGAGATCTCCGTTCGTGGGTGATGTCGTGGACGAGCCGTCGTCCGACGGCTAGGACGAAGAAGCCGAGAAAGGCAGTGGTCATGACGTCGAAGAGCAAGGTCAGGTCGACTGCCAGTCGGTAGCCGGACTCCATAAACCCGAACAGCGGCGTGTATTCGCTGATCAGCAGGCTCACCAGCGTTCCGACCGCGATCCCGATCCCGCCGAGCGCGGCGAGGACGAGGATGGCGTCTCCGATCCGGCCGAACCGTCGCAACGGCGCAAAGAGCGTCGCGCCGACGGCACCTGCGCCGACGAAGCTGAGCAGGAAGAGCGTCCCGATCGTCGGAACGACCGAGAAGTACGCGTCGTAGTACTGCTGGGCGTGAACCGCGCCGACGAGCATGACCGAGACGGCGCCGAGGTAGCGCGCAGTCTCGCTCGCCGTCCAGTGACGGCGAGAGCGCCGAAGCGGCAGCGGCCGCAGCGCGTGGCTGTGTGCGCTAGCCACGGTGGATCTCCTTGCCGGCGGCCGAGAGCACCCACCAGGGGCCGCCGAATTGGTTGACGCCCTGGCCGGTGGTCTGGCCGGGCTCGCGGTCGGTCACGAAGTAGTAGAGCGGGTGGCCGCCGTAGGTGATCTCGAGCTTGCCGTCCTTGCGCTTGGTCGTGCCCAGCAGCGACGCCTTGACGCCCGGGCCGGCGACGGGCTTGCCGTGGGTGAGCAGCGGTGGCCACAGCGCGGCGCAGGCGCCGTAGCAGACGCTCGTCGTGCCCTTGTCCTTGACGAAGTCGTAGAGCGTGATGCCCTTGCTGTCGACGAGGATGCGTCCGAGCTTCGAGCCGGCGATCTTGACGGTCGCTCCGCTCGCGGCGTTGCCGCCGGCGAAGGCGAGAGTCGCTGCAGTCGCGGAGACGACTCCGGCCGCGACGAGCGCGATCAACAGCTTCATCCAGTGCTTCATCGAAACCTCCTAGGTGTCGCTCGACTCGCGCGCGAGCCGCGCCTCGAAGTGATTGGTAGCCGTGCTCGGCAGCGCGGTCAGCTCGCGAAGGTGCGCGTTCGTTGCCGTGGCGACGCCGACGATCAGCTCTCGCGAGTCGGTCTCGCCGTCGACGCGGCGGAGCAGCTCGTCGCCGACTGCCGACGCGAATCGATCGGCAGCGTGCGCCCAGCCCGCGATCGCTTTGCCAGCTGCGCCGAGGGCAGCGATCTGGATGTGCACGCCGTGACGAGCGACAGCTGCCAACGCGTCCCTGGGCGTCTTGTCTGCCGCGGGCCCCGTTGTGGAGCGCGACTTGATGTTGGAACGATTCGAGGCCATGGCCCTCACCTTCCGGTCGAAGTAACTCGGAAGAGGCGGCCTTGGCCTCGCGCGGCGCCGTCTAGAGTGCCGCACCGACAAGCTAGCAGAACCGTTCGGGTCTACGCGCAAGCGGTGACGGCTCGACGCGCGCAAGTCGTGCAACGGGCGCGGGGAGCCACCAGTTCCAACGGCCGAGCACCGCCATCAACGACGGCACTAGCAACGCGCGCACGATCGTTGCGTCGACGAAGATCGCGACCGCGAGGCCGAGGCCGAACTCCTGCAGCCCTGCGATCCGTCCGTCGACGAAGCCGGAGAATGCTGCGACCATGATGATCGCTGCCGCGGTGACGATCCGGCCCGTGCGCTCGAGCCCGTCGGCGACGGCATGCGTATTGTCGAGGCCGCGGTCCCACGCCTCGCGCATGCGGGTGACCAGGAAGACTTCGTAGTCCATCGAGAGCCCGAACAGCAACGCGAAGAGGAAGATGGGGATCCAGCCCTCGATCTGGTCGAAGCGGTAGAGCCCGAGTACACGCGCCCCGAGTCCGTAACGGAAGAAGACGACGAGCATGCCGTAGCTCGCCGAAACCGACAGCAGGTTGAGGAGCACTGCCTTCAGCGGCAGCAGCAGCGAGCGAAACGCGCGCAGGAGGAGCGGGTAGGTGAGTGCGAGGAGTCCGAGGATCAGCCACGGGAACGCGCGGTAGGAGCGCTGGAGGAAGTCGACTCCCTGCGCGGCGCCGCCTCCGACGAGGACGCGTACACCATCTGGGAAGCGGGATCTCGGGATGATCTTCGTGCGGAGGCGTTCGATGAAGCGCTGTGCCGCCGGTTGCCCGTATTCGTGGCGGCCGACGATGACGAGCTCCTCGTAGCGTCGCGGTGGCTCGAGCAATGGCCGCAGCCGCGCGACCTCGGGGTCGAGGCGCAGCCGCCCCTCCAGCCGCGCGAGCGCGGCCCTGACGGGTGTGGTCGTGACTCCGCCGCTGCGGCCGGAGTCGATCACGAGTTGCGTCGGCGAAAGCGCGCCCGCGCCCAGTGCGCCGCGTAGCAGCTGGAAGCCGTGCACTGAAGGTAGTGAGCGCGGTACGCCGTCCGCCGAGCCCGGAGTCAGGTGGAGTGCGAGCGCGGGTGCGGCCGCGAGCAGGAGCGCGGCGGAGCCTGCCGCGACGTAGCGAAGCGGCCGGCGCATGATCGAGCGTGCGAGCCGGTGCCAGACGTCGGACGTGCGTCGTCGCGGTCCGACGCGGAGGCGCACGCTCCCTCTGCGTCCGTAGATCGACAGGAGCGCAGGGAGCAGCGTCGTCGCGGCGGCTATGGAGACGAGCGGGATGAGCAGGCCGCCGATGCCGAGGGAGCGCACGAAGGGGACGGGGATGAAGAGGAGGAGGGCGAGACCGAGCGCGACGGTGGCGCCGGAGACGACAACCGAGCGGCCCGCGGTCGTCATCGTGCGGACGACGGCGTCCTCGACTCCGTCGCCGCGCTCGAGCTCCTCGCGAAAGCGGTAGACGACGAGCAGCGAGTAGTCGACGGCCAACGCAAGGCCGACGAGCTCGACGAGGTTCGTTACGTACGTGGCCATCACGACCTCGTGTGCGGAGGCAAAGACGAGTCCCAGCGTGGTCGCGATCGTCGCGCCTGCAAAGAGCAGTGGCAGCGTGACGATCCACGAGACGCCCAGCACGAACAGCAGCACGACGAGCGCGGCCGGTATCGCGATCGCGATTTCGCCGTGGCGGAGATCGCCCTTGAAGACCGGGTCGAGGTCGTGCTGGATCGCGGCCTGCCCGCTTAGATAGGCACGTACCCCTCGCGGCGGGCGAAGGGCGCGGCGCAGCACGGGTGTCTCGGCCTTCGCGTGCGCGAGATCGAGCCGCGAGACGACCGTGTCGTAGTAGAGCTGAGGGCCCACGCGCGCAATCGGGCCGGCCCGCGCCGATGCAATCTTTGAAACGGCGCTGTTCACCGTCGCTTGGAGCTGGGCACGAACCGACGGAGTGAGTGGCCGAAGCGTCGCGAAGACGAGCAGGTACTCGCCGTCGGTACGGTCGCCGAAGCGACGCTCGAGAATCATCGCCGCGTGGGCGGAGTCGGTTCCCGGCACGGCGAAGTCGTTGGACAGGAGAGCGCTGAGCCGCGTCGACGCGACGCCACCGCTGATCAACAGCACGAGCCAGACGGCGACCACCGCGCGGCGGTGGCGCAATGCGCGCCGCGCGGTCCGGGCGAGTAGCGCCGGCTTGGGTTGCAACGCCTTCGGGCGTGGCCGGATGTGAACGGGTGCAGCTGTTGCCGTGCGCATGGCCTCTCCTCGGTGGAAGACGAGGCGGCCATGACCTCTCGCGGCGTCGACGTGAACGCCGCCCCTGCACGGTAGCGACTCGCTAGTGCGCGGCGGAGCGCCTGCGCTTCGGCTCGAGCAGGGGCTGCTGCTCGACGATGCGGGCGGCGACCTCGGCAAGGCGCAGATTGCGTTCGCGGGCCGTCAGCTGCAGACGGCGGAACGCGTCCTGCTCGGAAAGCTCGAGCGCCGACATCAGCAGCCCCTTCGCGCGCTCGACGAGCTTGCGATCTTCGAGCGCCTGTTGATGGCGATCGACTTCGGACTCGAGCGCCTCGAGCTCGGCGTAGCGCGCGGCGGAAAGAGCCAGCGCGGCCTCGAGTGCGAGCGAGTCGACTGGCTTGGTCAGATACGCGCCGACTCCGTTTGCGATCGAGCGCTCGATCAGGCTGCGATCGTCGACGCCCGTCACGACGACCACCGGTCGGCGCAGGCCTTCGGCGGCCAGCGTCGCAGCTGCCTCGAGGCCGTCGACGTTCGGCATCTCGATGTCGAACAGGTACAGGTCCGGCGGGCTTTCGCGCGCCAGCTCGATCGCCTCCTCGCCGCTCGCCGCTGGCCCGACCGGCTCGTGGCCGAGCGAGCGAACCCGCTCGCACAGGCCGAGCGCGATGAGCGGATCGTCCTCGGCGACGAGAACTCTCATCGAGACGCCGACGGGAAGACGACCTCGGCGCGCGTGCCGCTGTTCTGTGCGCGCAGCTCGAAGCGGCCGTCGAGCCCCTGCTCGGCCATGCGTCGCACGAGCTCGAGGCCGAAGCCGGCCGGCCGCATGACGCCGCCGCCGCCGTCGTCGACGCACAATCGCGTTTCGGCGCCGCGGCTGAGGTGCACGACGATGGGCGGCGCCCCGTGCTGGAAGGCGTTCGTGACCAGCTCGTTGGCGATGAGGCCGAGCTTCTGCGCCGTCGCCGCGTCGAACGGGCCGGGCTCCGCGTCGACGGTCACCGGCACCGGCGCGTCGGCGGTGACCTCGCGCAAGAGCGCGGCGCCGTCGACTCGATCCTCGGTCTCGCTCAAGAGTCGGTGCACCATCGCGATCGACCGGATGCGTGCGGCCGTCTGGTCGAACGCCGTCCCGTTCTTGCCTTCCGGCCGGCCGAGCAGGAGCAGGTCGGCCGCGGTCTGCAGGTCGTTCTTGATTCGGTGGCTCGCCTCTTGAGCGCGAATCCTCTCGAGCTCGGCGCGCGCCGTCTCGCGGCGAATCGTGCGTACGAGGATGAGCGCGACTGCGACTGCGGCGGCGACGAGCGCGAGCCGCATCGCCGTCGCACCGGCCGACAGTGGGATCAGCGCGGTGATGACCGAGCAAGTGCCGGCGCTGACCGCGAGCCAGATCCCGCGTCGCCAGCCGTTCTGCACGACGGCGATGAACGGGACGACGAGGAAGAGAAGTAGCGCGAAGTTCGAGCCGCCGTTGACGACCAGCAGCGCGACGAATGCGATCAGACCGGCGCACCAGAGATCGAGCAGGAGCCGCCCTTGGCGCAGCGCGAGCCATTCGCGCCATGGGATGACCATCGCGACGGTATTGCCGGCAGCGGCGGCGAGCGTCGCGCCGACGAGGAGCCAGCGCTGCTGGACGCTGACGTCGAGCACGAGCCCCGTGAGCACGGCGACGATCGAGGCCCACCCGAGCCAGTAGCCGACCTGCAGCGCTGCGAAGCGAAACCCGAGCTCCTTGCTCGCATTACCCGCGTCGCGGCGTGCCACGCGCAAACGCCGGCGAGGACGCGACAACACGGCCGCCCGTGCGGGCTGCCAGAAAGTGATCGCGTGGTCAGTATGAACGCTCGACACGAAGCCCTTGGCGAAGGAGCTAACGACGGCAGGGGGGTCGGTAATCCCGACGCGTCTCTCGATCGTCTTACGCCGGTCGATGCGCGATCGGTTTTGGGCAACGTGCGTAGCGGAGCCTGCGTCGGTCCTGCTAGCGTCGTGGAACGGCGTTCTCGACGACGCCGCCGAGGCCAAGGTCGCCTCTCCCGCGTAGCCGTTCGGCTCGCGCGCCTGGAGGAGTGAAGACGACCGGCTGTCGACGATCTCTCTCGACCGCAACGCGGGTATCCGACCTGCGGGAGCGGTCTGCGCTCCTGTCATTCACGAGAAAGGAGCAGGAGATGTCGGTGGTCGAGAACGCGAGGGAGCAGCTGCTGTCGACTGGGGCGTGGTCCGTCGACCCTGCGCATTCGACGATCGAGTTTCGCGTCAAGCACATGATGATCCAGAGCGTCCGGGGACGGTTCCGCGACTTCGACGGTGCGATCGTCGCCGGCGACGAGCCGTCCATCTCCGGCTCGATCCGTGTCGCGAGCCTGGAGACGCTCCAGGCGGACCGCGATGCGCACCTTCGCTCCGCGGAGTTCTTCGACGTGGAGCGCTACCCCGAGATCGCCTTTCAGGCGGCCGGAATGGAGTTCAACGGCGACGACAGCCACTTCACGCTCGCAGGCGACCTAACTATCAAGGGCGTCACCCGCCCAATCGTGCTCGACGGTGAGCTCCACGGCGTGGTCGTCGACGGCGACGGCCGCGATCGGGTTGCGCTCGCGCTCCGCGGACAGCTCGACCGCGCGGATTACGGGCTCGTCTGGAACCGTGTTCTCGAGACCGGCGGCGTCCTCGTCGGCGACACCGTCGACCTCGTCCTCGACGTCGCCGCCGTTCGCGTCGGCTGATGGGCGACCGGCCTGGACCGGGGGTTGCGCCGCTCGGGTTCGCGATCGGCGTCGCCGTCATGCTCGTCGGCCTCGTCGTCGACCCGCTGGTGATTGCGCCGCTCGGCGGCGCGATCGCGATCGCGGCCGGATCCGTCTGGGCCCGCAGAGGCGATGCCGCCCCAGTCCGAATCGTCACGACCTCAGAGCCGAAAGCGGGCGAGCGCTACCCACGCAGCCGGCTGCTCGAGCGGGCGACGCTCGGCATCGGCGGCTTGGTGGCTCTCGTCGTCACGCTGCCGACCGCGGGCGTCGCGTTGCTGCCGTCGTTCCTCGGCGGCAAGCACCGCCCCGTCGATCTAGGCCCGGTCGCAGCGTTCCCCGAGGGCGAGTTCGTCATCGCCACCTTCCTTGCCGATCGGCAGGCGGGCGAGGTCTCGCGGCGCTCTGCCTACGTGCGCAACAACGGCCTGCTCGGGACTGTGCCGAGCTTCACGATCATGTCGAGCCGCTGCACACACGTCGGCTGTCCGACACAGCCGAACGGGCCGGCGTTCGCACAGCAGCGACGGGCCGAGCATACGAGCGCCGGCGAGGTGGGGCTCGTCCCGACGCAGCCGTCGGGCTTCGGCTGTCCCTGCCACGGCAGCCAGTTCGACAACGAGGGCAACCGCACCGCCGGGCCCGCGCCGCGTGCGCTCGACCGGTACGAGTTCTCGATCCGCAACGGCCGTGTGGTCCTAGGCCGGCTCTACAGCGTCAGCCGAGTCGACGGCACGGGCGCACAGGCACGCATCCACAGCTACGCGCTCAAGGGCGCCGGCGAACCTGCTGCCGGGCCCGAGGCGTGGCTCTACCCGCTCGACCCGTCGTCGTGACCATCAACGAGCTCGACATCGGCTGGGCCGCGACCGAGAACCAGCGGCGCTATCTGCGCTGGGAGCTTCTCGCGTGCGACGAGGTTCGCGGCGTCTTCCACACCGACCTTAAGTCCACGCTCGCCGTGCTCTACGACGGCGACCGGTTCGACTTCGGCGCCTGGGCGCGCTCGCTCGCATCAACACACAAACAAGGAGCACCTTCATGAACCGCTTCTCCGCACGGCTGTTCGGAATCGGGGTCCTGCTCGGCGCGATCGGCGCCGCCGCCGTCCTTGCGGTCAACGCCTACGCAGGCACGAAACCCTCCCACACCGCGGCACGGCATACCCGAACAGAAGCGTCGGGCCAACCGGTGATCGACTGGAACCAGCTTCTGCTCTCGATCGTCAACACGCCCGGCGTGCAGCCGGCGAACATTCAGCCGACGCGCAACTTCGCCATCCTCCACGCCGCGATCTACGACGCGGTCAACGCGATCGACCGAACCCACCAGCCGTACCTGATCGCCCTTCGCGCACCGCGTGATGCGTCCGAGACGGCAGCCGCCGACGCCGCCGCCCGCACCGCACTCGACGGTCTCTACCCGTCGCAGCAGACGACCACCGATGCAACGTACGCGACCGAGCTCGCCAACGTCCCGAACGGACCGGCAAAAGATCAAGGCGTCCGCCTCGGCGATCAGGTCGCAAGCGACCTGCTCGCAATCCGCGCAAACGACGGATCGAACGGCACGCCGGCGCCGTTCGTCCCCGGGACCGCTCCTGGCGACTACCAACCAACGCCGCCCAACTTCCCGACCCCCGTCTTCACCACCTGGGGGCAGGTCACCCCGTTCGTGCTCGACAACGGTGACCAGTTCCGTCCCGCCCCGCCGCCCGCGCTGACGAGCGACGCCTACTCCGCCGCGATCAACGAGGTGCAGAGCCTCGGCTCGGCGACCAGCACGGCCCGCACGGCCGACCAGACCGAGATCGGCAAGTTCTGGAACCCGCCGATCCAGAACTTCTGGAACCAGATCGCCCAGGAGGTCGCACTGTCCCACCACAGCGACCTGCCGACGACGGCGCGACTCTTTGCGGCTCTCAACCTCAGCTTCGCCGACTCCGCGATCGCCTTCTACGACGCCAAGTACACGTATCAGCTGTGGCGGCCCGTCACCGCGATCCGCCTGGCCGACACCGACGGCAACCCAAACACGGTCGCCGACCCCGGCTGGCTGCCGCTCGCCGGCAACACCGCAGCCGACCCCTCGTACCCCGGCGCCCACAGCACGATCAGCGCCGCCGGCGCCGACATCCTCGCCGGCTTCTACGGCGACGCCCAGCACTTCTCGCTCACCTCGCCTGCACTGCCGGGCGTCACCCGCTCCTTCAACAGCTTCAGCGCCGCTGCCCAGGAAGCGGGCCTGAGTCGGATCTACTCCGGCCAGCACACACGGCTCGACCACAATGCCGGCCTGACGCTCGGACACGAGGTCGCCGGCTTCGTTCTGCACAACGCGCTGCTGCCGGCGCACGGGTCCTCCGGCAGGTAGCGACAGATCGTCGAGGGAAACAACCGCCGATCTCACGAAACCCGAGCTACGGGTGCGGGGGGCTTCCACCCGCACCCGTAGCGCACGAGCGGAGGCGTCGATGAGCAGCTGTAATAAAACGTTAAGTTTGGAGAAGGAATATGCGGCGGGTCCGCCTCGTCGAACCACTCGTGAGCGCTGATCATGCCGATCGTCGCGAGGGTCGCCCGGTGATCCGTTTGTTCGGCGCGCTCGAAGTCGAGGACGGTCCGCGGACGCTCGGGTCGCGTGATCTTGGTGGCGCTCGCCCGAAACAGGTCCTGGAGATCCTGCTCGCCGCGCGTGGACACCGCGTCTCGACGGATCGACTCGCCGACCTGCTCTGGGGAGATCAGCAGCCGCAGGATCCGCCCGGCTCGCTGCAGACGTTCGTTTCCGTGCTCAGGCGGCGTCTCGCTCCTGACCGCGACCGCGCGCGCGAGCTCGTCATCACTGAAACCGAGGCCTATCGCTTCGCCACCGATCTCGTTGAGCTGGATCTCGACTGCTTCGACCGGCTGCTCGAGCGCTCGGCGGGCGAGCCGACCCACGCGGCTCGCCGCTCGCTCGAAGGGGCGCTCGCCCTCGTGCGCGGCGACGTCCTGGAAGACGAGCCGTATGCGTCTTGGGCGCAGGACCTTCGCGGCACGTATCGCGGACGCGTTCTCGGAGCCCACCTCGAGGCGGCCGACGCAGCCCTCGCGGAGCTCGACTACGCCGCAGGGCTCGCGCACGCGGAGGCGGCCGCGGCGCTCGATTGCTTCAGCGAACGCGCTCAGCGAACGGCGATTCTCGCCTTGTACGGGCTCGGTCGCCAGCATCACGCGCTTGCGACCTACCGCGAGTTCCGGGCGCGACTCGATCGCGAGCTCGGGCTCGAGCCGACAGGTGAGACTCGTATGCTCGAAGCGGCGATCCTGCGACAGCAGGAGGTCCAGTCGCTGCTGCCGCGTGCAATTCGGCCCACGCAACGGGACGCCGCGCCGCAGTCGATCCGCCTGCTGGGTCGCACGAGCGAGCTCGCAACGCTCGAGCGTGTCGCCCGGCGTGCGCACTCCGGCACCTTCGCCCTCGTCCTCGTCGAGGGTGAAGCCGGCCTTGGCAAGACCCGCCTGCTCGACGAGTTCGTCATGAGGCTCGTCGGCGCGCGGATCGGCCGAGCCGGCTGCTCGGAGCTGGAGCAGCACCTACCGTACGTTCCGCTCGCTGCTGCCCTCCGCTCAGCGCTCTCGGACGTCGAGCTCGATGCGGATCGGCGGCCCGCGCTAGCTCGAATCTTGCCCGAGCTCGGGCTCCGAGAGCCGCATCAGTTCGCGGAGGTCGAAGCACTCGAGGCACTGGTCGCGCTCGTCGTCGAGCACGCACCTCTTCTCCTCGTCATCGACGACCTCCATTTGGCCGACCCCAGCACGCTCGCCGCCCTGGGGTACCTCCAGCGCCGCTGCGTGGATGTCCCCGCGATGGTGCTCGGCGCTGCGCGGACGGGTGCGACGTTTGCGAGGGAGCCGTTTCGGCTGTTGCGGGCCGATGCAGTCGTCCGGCTCGAGCCGCTCAGCTCGATCGATCTCGAACCGCTGGGCATTCCCGACCTGCACGAGTCGACCGGCGGCAATCCCGGCTTCGTCGCGGAGACGCTGGGCAACGGCAATCGCTCCGCCCTTTCTCCCACGCTGTCGGACGCTTTGCTCGGCCAGTGCCGTGCGGCGGGAGCGTACGCCTATCGCGTGCTCCTCGCCGCCTCCGTATTCGAGCAAGCCTTCGAGCCGGAAGCACTTGCAGCGCTCCTCCATGAGGATGTGACCGTGCTCTCAGAAGAGCTCGAACGCCTCTGCGAGCACCGCATCCTTCGCGTCGACGGTTTTCACTTCCGGTTCCGGTACGACCTCGTCCGCCAGGTCCTCCTCACGAGCATCTCTCCTGCCCGTCGTCGCCTCTTGCAAGGACGGCTCGACCGGGCAGCAACCGTCGACGCGCCCATTCCCTTTACGCGAGCAGCCCACGCCACTCGCTAGCCGATGGATACGCCGATCAAAGAAGATCAGTCGTTCGCGCAACTCTTCGAGGAGTCGCCCGAGCCGGCGTATGTCATCGACCCGGCCGCCGATCGCATCCTCGCTGCCAACCCTGCCGGCTGCTCGATGCTCGGCTACACCCACGAGGAGCTACTCAGAACGCCGGTCTCGGAGATCCACCCGGCAGAGCGCTCGCAGATGAGCGACTTTCTCGACCGTGTCCTTCGCGACGGCCAAGCGTCCACGATCAAGCTCACCTGCCGGACGAAAACCGGCACGTTTCTGCCGACGGAAATGGCCCTGCACGCGTTCCGGAGAGGCGGTCGTCTGCGGATCCTCGGGCTCGTTCAGGATCGCAGCGAGCACCGCCAGCGCCAGCCCGTCGAGTGAGCGCCGACACGCTCAGCCGCCGCTCAGGTCCTGCTGAGCAGCGCCCCCTACCGTCGTCGTCTCCTCATCCGGCTCGACCGGACGAACACGAAAGGAGACGATCGAATGAAGGGCTTTTCGAAACGATGGGCGTTCGGAGCGGCAACGCTCGCGCTAACCGTCTTTGCCGCGGTCATGGTGAGTGGTGCGCTCGCCGGGGGCAAGGACAGCCCCGGCGCCGCGAAGGGACTCGGACCGCTCACCGGCCTGCTGCCGCGTGACCACTTGACGGAGGAGAGCGCCATCCAGGTCGACCTCAGCAAGGAAACCGTTCGCCTGCCGCTGTACAAGGGCATCGCGTACAAAGGCACGCCAAAGCAGGAGACGGTGTGGTACGTCTTGCTCGACGCCTCCGATGCCGGACTCGCGCACGACCTCGGCGTCAACTACGCACCGAAGCTGGCGAACATCGCGATCAATGATCCGGAAGCCGTGCAGACGGTGACGCTCGAGTCGCCGACGCCGGACCAGAACAAGTTCGGCCAGGCCGTGGTCGACTTCCAGGGCGCGCCCGACTTCAGCCCGACTCGGATCGCGACGCCCGGCCCGACCGGCTTCCCGCTCGCGAAGTTCCAGCCCGGCGCGGTAGCAGGACCCGGGTACAGCCCGTTCATCCGCATCGCCGGCTCGGACGCGGTCTACAGCGCCCCGATCGTGGCGACCGGTGACGGTCCGTTCGACGTGACGCATCACACCAATACCGGTGATCGCGTGCTCGGAGTCCACATCGCCGGCCCTCAGCAGCCCGGCCAGTACGAGGACAGCTGGGTCGACCTGCTCTTCGTCAAGGGCTTCGATGCCGGCCAGCCGATCATCTACATCTCGACCGACGCGGGCCAGCCGCTGACGTCGGTGCTCGAGCGTTCGACCTATGTCCCGGCGCTCGACAAGGTGGCCTACAACGGCGGCGACGACTTCCTCGGCTCCGCCCGCGAGCGGCTGTTCGGGTTCGTCAACGGCCAGACCGGCCCCGACAACCCGAACGCGCAGGGGTTCGTCAACATCGTCAAGGACGGCCATGCCTCCGAGGATGCCAGCGCAGCCAACACGGCGCTGATCGACGCCCTGCGCAACGGCGGCGACCTGCTCAACGTGTTCGGCGACTTCCCGACCCTGAGCGATCCCCGCCACGCCGACGCGTACAGCCCGCTCTGGGATGCGCAGCTCGGCCTCTGGACCGATAAGGCGGTCAAGGAAGGACTCAACACCCGCCAGACCGACGAGGTGCAGGTGTTCAACCTCGCTGCCAGCCGGCCCGACCTGATCACGGGCATCGACCCGGCAACCGGACAGCCGGCACCGTACGGCGCCACCGGCGTCGACATCAACTGCGCCGTGATCGGTTTCACCGACAAGGCCCCGACGGCCAACCTCGCGAACCCGCTCCCGAACTCGCAGTTCCCGCCCCGCTAACCACGAAGAGCAACACGCTGCGGTGGGTCGCCTAAGCGCGGCCCACCGCCTACTCCTCTCCCCCGTCACGAGGGGGAGGCAGAGGGAATGGTCGGGGTTGATGCGGCTGCTGGCCGGTGGGAGTGAGGAGGGCGACTCTCAGTCGGCCAGCAGCCGGTGGTACCCGCGTTCCCGTCGGCCTTGGTCGCGGGTTGCTCGCTGCCGCACCCGCGGGCGACTGCGAGACCTGTGAAAGCGGGGCCTTTGCGACGTCCAGGCTTATCGCTGGACGCGCGGCGAGGCCCCTCGTCTGAGTCGCTCCACCTCGTCCAGTCTCGCCATCGAGGTGTCGCCTGGTGTCGTCATCGCAAGGGCGCCGTGGGCGACGCCGTAGGCCAGCGCTTCCTCGGGAGGGCGCTCGTTCAGCAGTCCGTAGAAGAAGCCGGACGCGAACGAGTCTCCACCGCCGACGCGGTCGAGGATCTCGAGGCGTTCCAGGTGCGGGCCGACGCGGAAGCCTTCGTCACGGGTCATGCAGACGCCGCTCCAATCGTTGACGCTTGCGCTGTGCACCTGCCTGAGCGTCGTCGCGACGACCTCGAGTTGCGGATAGCCGGCCATGACCGCTCGGAGTAGCTGCTCGTACGCGTCGAGGTCGAGGTCGACGAGGTTCTCGTCGTCCGTGGGCGTCTCGAATCCCAGTGCCTTGATGAAGTCCTCCTCGTTTCCTAGCAAGACGTCGACGTGGTGCACGAGTTCGCGATTTACCGCGGCTGCGCGTGGTGTTCCACCGATCGATTTCCAGAGTGACGGGCGGTAGTTGAGGTCGTAGGAGACGATGGCGCCGTGGCGCCGGGCGGCTTGCATCGCCTCGGCTGCTACGCCGGCGGTTGTTTCTGAGAGGGCCGCGAAGATGCCGCCCGTGTGGAACCAGCGGGTTCCGTGGCTGCCGAAGATCTCATCCCAGTCGATGTCGCCGGTGGCGATCGCCGCGGCAGCCGTGTGTCCTCTGTCGGAGCATCCGATTGCTCCGCGCACTCCGAAGCCGCGTTCGGTGAAGTTCAGTGCGTTTCGCGTTGCTCGGCCGACTCCGTCGTAGGGGAGCCAGGTGATCCAGGTGGTGTCGACGCCTCCTTGGAGGATCAGATCTTCGATCAGTCGTCCGACGTCGTTGTCGACGAGTGCGGTGACGAGGGCGGCGCGGCATCCGAAGCAGCGGCGTAGTCCGCGGGCGACGTTGTATTCGCCGCCGCCCTCCCAGACGTGGAAGGCGCGTGCGGTGCTGATGCGCCCTTCGCCGGGGTCGAGTCGGAGCATCACTTCGCCGAGCGCGACGATGTCGTATCGGCATGCCTCCGCCGGCTTGATCTTCACTGTCCGTTCTCCGCGCAGAGTGCGACTGCGTCGGCCGCGAGTCGCTCGATTGCTGCGAATTCATGGCTGGCGACAACCTTCGGCGGGGTGATCCAACTGCCTCCGACTGCTGCCACCGAGTCGATCGCCAGGTAGTCGCGCGCGGTGTCTGTGGTCACTCCGCCTGTGGGGACGAACTGGACCGTGGGAAATGGGGCCGAGAGCGCCTTGACGGTTTTCGGGCCACCGAGGGCGTCGGCTGGAAACAGCTTCAGTACCGTGAGGCCGTATGTGAGTGCGCTCATGATGTCGGTGGCGCCGCCGACGCCTGGGATCACCGGGATGCCGATCTCGAGGCAGCGTTCTACGACAGGTGGGCTGAAGCCCGGTGTGACGATGAACGTCGCTCCGGCCGCGACTGCCCGGTCGACGAGTTCCGGGTCGATGATGGTTCCGGCGCCGACGTGCACGTCCGCTCGGGACGAGATTGTTGCGATCGCCTGTTCGGCCGCGTCGGAGCGGAAGGTGATCTCGACGATCGGTAGGCCACCGCGGAGGAGTGCGGCGGCGACGCCGTCGGCGGAGTCGGCGTCGTGCAAAGTCACGACGGGTATGACGCGCCGGGCGAGGACCGAGTCGAGGCGACTGTGCACAGCCTGTTCAGTCGTCCTAGGCGTTTTCTGCGGCGCGTGCGCGCCGGGCTGACGTGCGAAACATCTGTCGCCGGCGGAGTTGGTCGATCCCTGCTGCCACGATGAGGACGACGCCGGTCGCGAGGTCCTGGAGTGTCGAGTCGACATGGAGCAGGATGAGTCCGGTTCCTAGCACGCTCAGCAGAAGCGCGCCGAGTACGGCGCCGGGAATTGTTCCCAAGCCGCCGGCGATGCTTGTGCCCCCGATGATTGCGGCGGCGATCACGGTCAATTCGAGGCCGGTTCCGAGGACCGGTGTCCCTGCTCCGAGCCGAGCTGCCTCCAATGAACCTGCGAGGGCCGCGGCAGCCCCGCTGAAGACGTAGAGACAGATCGACAGCGCGCGAACACGGATGCCGGAGCTTCGTGCGGCCTCGCGGTTCGCACCCAAGGCGCGGATGTTCCAGCCGAGGGTGGTTGAGTGCAACAGGAGATACGCAATGACTGCGACGATCAGCGCGAGGTAGATGATGTAGGGAAGCCCGAAGAGGTCGTGCTGCCCGATGTATGTGAAGGAGTTTGGTAGGGGCGCGATTGGCTGGGCTTGGCTGAGGTGGACGACGAGCGACCTGACGCCGAAGAGTGTTCCTAGCGTCACGATGATCGCTGGGATTGAGAAGTAGTTGATGATCAGCCCGTTGACGAGACCAACGCCCGCCCCGACCAGGACGCCGCACGCGAAGGCCACTACCACTGACTGCCCGTGGAAGGCGCTCCAGGCGGAGACCATCGCTCCTGCGGCAAACACCGAGCCGACAGAGAGGTCGAGCCCGCCGCCGATGATCACGATCGCGACGAAGCTTGCGACAATCGCAGTGAACGATGCGTCCTCGACGATGTCGATCCAGACCTGTCCGTTCAGGAACGACGACGTCTGCGTCATTCCATAGAGGGCGAACAGTCCGATTGTCAGCGCGAGAGCCGGCGATGGGCTGAGCAGAATGCGCCGGAGGCCGGAGAGATGCGTTTCCCCGGCAGCCACCCTGGCATGCGTTGGTAGACCGGACTGGGAGGTAGGAACCTCTCCCACGGTCACGATCGCGCCTTTGTCTCATCATCGCCGGCGATGCCGGTGATCATCGCGACAACCTCTTGGTGATCCGTTGATTTGGTGGTGCGAAGCCCCTGAACTCCTCCCAGCCTCATGATCAGCATTCGGTCTGCGACCTTGAAGACGAATTCGAGGTCGTGGCTTACGAGGATCACGCACTTCCCGCGCCGCTTGAGCTCACGGATGATTTCTCCGACGTGTGCCGTTTCGCGGACTCCGAGCGCGGCGGTTGGCTCGTCCATGAGCACGATCGGGTTGTCCTCTCGGACGGCGCGAGCGATGGCGACTCCCTGGCGCTGGCCGCCGGACAGTTCGCCGAGTTGTGCGCGGACGCTGGGAACGCGCACGCCGAGAGCTGCGAGGGAATCTGCGGCCTCGGCGAACATCCGGCGGCGATTGGCGAAGATCCATCCCCGGCGGATTTGCTGTCCGAGGAACATGTTGGCGGCGACGTCGAGCGTCTCGATGACCGCCAGGTCTTGGAACACGGTGGAGACGCCGTGTTGCCGCGCGAGCCGCGGGCTCGTCCGGTCGACGGTCTCTCCGTTGATGCGGAGCTCGCCGGCATCCAGGTTATGGACGCCGGCGAGCACCTTCACGAGTGTCGATTTGCCCGCCCCGTTGTCGCCGAGAATCGCAAGAACCTCGCCCGGGTACGCGTTCAGCTTCACGTCGCGCAGGGCGTTCACGTGCCCGAAGCTCTTCCAGCCCTCGGTTACTTCGAGCGCGGGCCGCTCTGACGTGGGCGCTTCCTTGTTGATCTCGGCGGAAGCGAGCATCGATGGTCGCTGTTCTACGGCTTCACCGTCGGGATGAGCTTTGCGGGACATCCCGGGTACGGCAGTTGCTGTTGAGTGACGACCTGTGTTGGCATCGGCCAAGACTGCTTCGCGCTTCCGTGGCCGTCCAGCTTGGCCTGCATCAGGTCGAGCGCGAAGGGGCCTGCGTCGAACCAGCACTGGCTGATGGTCTCATTGACCCACCCGGATTTCAGTGCGGCGATGGTCGCCGGATCATGGTCGATTCCGAGGAAGAAGAGATCGCCCGGCTTCTTTCCAGCTGCGGTCAGGGCGGCCTGGGCAGCCGGTGGGCAGGTTGAGGTGATGCAGATGACCGCTTTGAGGCTCGGATTGGCCTGAATCATCGCGGTGATCACCGTCGTGTCCGTTGCGGTGTTTCCCTTGCCTTCTTCCCATGCCACGACCTTGATGCCGGGGTACTTGGCAGCCGTTTCCTGCTTGAACCCCTTCACCTGCAGGACCTGGTTCGGCGTGCTACGAGTGGTGCCGTCGAATCCGACGTCGCCTGAGCCGCCGAGCTTCTTCCCGACGACGTCGGCAGCGAACTTCCCGTAGGCGACGTTGTCCGTGCCGATCGAATAGTTGGAGAGCTTGTCGACGCAGCCGATCGTGGTCACGACGATGCCGGCTTTGCGCGCCTTCGCGATCTCTGCGGTGAAGACCTTCGGGTCGACGTCGCAGAAGAGGATCGCGTTCGCATGCGCTGCGATCGCCTGGTCCATGTCGCTCACCATCTTCGCCGGGTCGAGCGCCGACATTCCGACGACGGTGGCCTTGTCACCGAGCTTGGCCGCCTCCCGCTTGAACTGTTGCTCCATCTTCTGCCAGGCCGGCACGAACGAGAATCCGTCGACGAACCACACGTTGTAAGACGCCCCGGCGTGCTTGACGTCGGCACTCCGCGAGCGGGCGCTCAGGCTTGACGACGCGCCGATGAGAGCGATCATCGCAATCAAGGCGACTGCGCCACAAAACGCCCTCCTTTTCATGACAAGACCTCCTTCCGAAGCCAGGAATCCCCACCTGTGCGCTACCATACTAGAGTGGTAGCTGGTGTCAAGAGGGCTCTCGAGCTGCGCCTGCGCGTCTTGGGTGCCCGCGGACGGATGAGATCGCAGCGGCGCGCCGTCGGCGGAACATCGGCCTTCGTAGCGTTGAGCTATACGCCGCTGAACGCCCCGAAACCGCCGTCGACGGGCACGACTGCACCGGTGACAAATCTTGCGCCCGGGCCGCAGAGCCAGATCAGAGCGCTGACGAGTTCCGATGGATCACCTAGCCGCCCGGCGGGCGTGTGCTCGATGATCGCCCGAGCTCGCGCGGTCGGCTGACCTTCCGATGTAAGGAGCAATGCCCGGTTTTGCGTCGCGAGAAAGAATCCCGGGGCGATGGCGTTCACGCGCAGGCGATCGCCGTACGCATGGGCCGTCGCCGCGGCTAGCCAGCGCGTGAAGGCGTTGACCGCCGCCTTTGCTGCGGAATAGCCGGCGACTCGGGTCACGGCTCGGTCGGCTGCCATCGACGAGATGTTCACGATGCTGCCACTGGGCTCGTCAGCTTCTCGCTGTGCCATCGCAGCGCCGAACACCTGGGTTGGAAGGACCGTTCCCATGAGATTGAGGTCCACGACGCGACCAAAGGCTGACTCGGGGAGCTCGAACACTGATCCTCCGTCGGGGAGCGTCGCTTCTGGGAGGTTGCCGCCGGCTCCATTCACAAGGATGTCGAGACGTCCGAGTTGAATCGAAATCTGATCGCGAACCCCTTCGAGAGCTGTTCGATCGAGAACGTCAGCCGGGAACGCGATTGCCGTCCCGCCGTCGCGCTCGATCGAGCTCGCGAGGTCTTCCAGCGGCTGCGCGCGACGCCCTAGAAGCCCGACTTTGGCACCACTTGCGGCGAGCCCTCGTGCAAGTGCTTCGCCGATGCTCCCGCTAGCTCCGGTGACGAGGGCGACGCGACCCTCGAGACCGAACAACTCATCCAAATAGGCTTCGCGAGAGTTCACAGGCGCACATTCCGAGTCGTCGGTTTGCCGAAAGCTCGTCGATGGTTCCGCTCGTGAGCTATGCCGTTGGGCTCATTCAGAGCCAAGTCGTCCTGGGTCGCCGTTGGCGCCGTCACCCGACCAGACGAAGTAATCCGGGTGTGCATCGCGCAATGGCTCGAGAACTCGATAGACGCCTCGGAGATGGTGCCGAAGCGCTGCTTCAGCTTCATCAGCATGATGGCGCTCGAGCGCGTCGACAACGAGAGAATGCTGATCGATTAGCTCCTCGATTACGTCTGGTACCGGAAGGCTGAGTCTTCGGACGCGATTCAGATGCGCGCGCGAGCGGTCGAGCAGCTCGGAGATGCCGGGATACCCGCTCGTCGCGACCAATTCGCGATGGAATTCTTCATCGAGACGGTAGAACTGCTCGAGGTCGCCTGACGCTTGGGCGGCGCGCTGAGAGGCGAGATTCTGATGGAGGCGTCCGGCAGCAGCGACATCGATGCGCTCAGCGGCCACGCGGACGGCTGCGCATTCCAGAGCCTCACGTGCGAACTGCGCCTCACGCACACTGCGCAGGCTGATCTTCGAGACAAACGAGCCGAGCTGAGGCGCGACCTCGACGAGTCCTTCGGCACGCAACTGAATGATCGCTTCGCGAACTGGGGTCCGGCTGACACCGAGTTCTCGGGCGAGTTCGGCCTCCGAAAGTCGCTGGCCCGGCGTTCGCTGCAACGAGATGATCGAGGCCCGAAGGGCGTCGTATGCCTCGACCCGGGTCGTACGGGTGGCTCGCGTGCGGTTGATCGGCTCCATTCTCTTGTAATTGGTAGCTGCCATGCTAGCATGCTGCCGTGGCAGCGGTCACTTCCGGGGCTCGGTTCTCCGCTCTTCGTGGGGCGCGGAAGGCGCCCACGGCACCTAACCACTCATGATTCACGATGGCAACGCCGACCGCCCCAGCAACCGCGGCCTTCGGCGGCGATGCGCACTCGGCTCCGCGCGACGAGATGGGCCGCAGTGGGCGACGTGATCGAGTTCGCGGACATCCTTCTCGAGCAGCCGCCCCATCCGTTCTGGAAGACGCTCCGACAGGTCGGGATCGAACGCGCGGTCGGAATCCTGCCACGCTTTCACGCCGATTGGCGGGAGTCGACGGGCGAACGCCCGTGGGACTACGCGCCGCTTGCCCACTACCGCGACCAGGTCGCCGAGGCCGGGTTGACCCTCGATGTCATCGAGGACAACCCTCCGATGGATGCGCTCCGCCTCGGCCGCCCCGGACGGGACGAAGAGCTCGAAGCAGTGTGCACGCTCATCCGCACCATGGGCGTGCTCGGAATCCGGGTGTGGTGCTACAACTGGATGCCGGTCCTTGGCTGGCTGAGGAGCAGTCTTGCGGTCAGCAGTCGCGGCGGAGCGACGGTGAGCGGTTGGGAGTTGAAGCGACTTGCCAACTGGCCGCTCACTCCCGCAGGCGCCGTCGACTCGGAAACGCTCTGGTCGAACCTCGAGTGGTTCCTCGCGCGCGTCTGCCCCGTGGCCGAAGAGGCGGGAGTCGTTCTCGCCATGCACCCGGATGATCCGCCCGTCTCGCCGATCCGCGGTATCGCGCGAATCATGTCCAGCGTCGAGTCGTTCGAGCGCCTGCTCGGACTCTCGTCGAGTAGCGCCAACGCCGTCACATTTTGTCAAGGGAACTTCACCCTCATGACTGACGACGTTCCAGGATTGATCCGAGAGTTCGGCCGTCGAATCGCCTTCGTGCACTTCCGAGATGTGCGAGGAACCCCGGAACGGTTCGTCGAGACCTTCCATGACAACGGCCAGACAGACATGTTCGCCTGCATGCGCGCCTACCGAGACATCAACTTCAATGGCGTCATCCGAGTCGACCATGTTCCGACGTTGGAAGGCGACGTCGCTTCTGTCGCCGGCTACTCGCATCAGGGGAGGCTTCACGCCATCGGCTACATGGCCGGCCTGCGCGACGCCGTCTACGCCGAATCCGCCACCCGGCACGACGTGCAGGCCTCCGGAGGGCGCGAGGATGGCAGCGCCCCCACGCTGAGTACACATGTCTGATCTCCAGTCAGACAGTCATGCCTTCGACCATCTCTAGACGGGAGTAGCAATGCCAGCCCTGGCGCAACGCAAGCGGGAGAGTCTTCGCAGTTACGACAAGCTGTTCATCGGCGGTCGCTGGGAGGACCCGTCGAGCCCACGCGTCATCCACGTGATCTCACCGACGACTGAGCAGAAGATCGCCCACGTCCCAGAAGGTCAAGCAGCTGACATCGATGCCGCGGTCGCCGCTGCACGCGGCGCTTTCGACTACGGCCCATGGCCTCAACTTGGCCAGCACGAACGAGCGGCGGCGCTCCGCCGAGTCAGGGACGAGCTGGAGGCTCGCCTCCCGGACATGTCGGAGGCTCTGACGACGGAGATCGGTGCACCCCTCGCAGCCAGCAGGGGCTACCACGATGCCGCGCTTCGCATGTGGCAGAGCGCGATCGACCTACTCGAGCGTTATCCGTTTTCAGAGACGCGCGAGACACCCGAGGGCCCGGCCCGCCTGATTCGCATGCCGATTGGCGTCGTCGGGACGATCATCCCGTGGAACGCGCCCGTTCCGAGCGCGTCCATGAAGCTACCGGCAGCGCTTGCGGCCGGATGCACCGTTGTGCTCAAGCCCGCACCGGAGGGACCCGTGAGCACCATGATGCTCGCCGAAGCCTTCGAAGCCGCGGAGCTCCCCGAAGGCGTGATCAGCGTCATTCCCGCAGGCCGTGAAGTCGGCGAACATCTCGTCCGCCACCACGACGTCGACAAGATCGCGTTCACCGGAAGCACGGCTGCCGGCCGGCGAATCATGAGCCTCTGCGCCGAGCGCATCGCCCGCGTCACTCTCGAGCTCGGCGGCAAATCGGCCGGCATTATCGCTGACGACATCGACCTCGAGGGATTTCTCCCGGGCCTCGTGTCCGCGGGCATCGACCACTCGGGGCAAGTGTGCGCGGCGCTCACGCGGATACTCGTTCCCAGGCATCGTCACGACGAAGTCGTCGCCGCAGTAGCCGAGATCATGCGAGGCGTCGTCGTGGGCGACCCCACGGATCCCGAAACCGTACTCGGTCCACTCGCGGCAGAACGCCAACGGGACCGTGTCGAAGCATATGTCGCGCTCGGCATCGAAGAGGGCGCCAAGGTGATCATCGGCGGCCGACGACCGCCGCATCTCGACCGCGGGTGGTTCTACGAGCCGACGTTGTTCGCCGACGTAGACAACTCCATGCGGATCGCGCAGGAAGAGATCTTCGGACCCGTCCTCTGCGTCATCCCGTTCGAGGACACCGACGACGCCATTCGAATCGCCAACGACTCGATCTACGGCCTTTCCGGAGCTGTCTACGCCAACGATCTCGACCTCGCTGCTCGGATTGCCCACGAAGTGCGGGCAGGTCAAATGTGGGTGAACACCTGGGGAATGTGCATCACCCAGCCGTTCGGCGGCTTCAAACAGTCCGGGCTGGGACGAGAAGGCGGGGTCGAAGGGGTGTCTCCATACCTCGAGCCCAAGCTGATCGAAGGGCTGTAAGCCTCCGACTAGCCCCTCATCACGGTGCTCGAAATGCCCGCAGCTGGGGTCGGGCGTCGACCCTCCCGGTCCGACCTCGCTGCGGGCTCCAACTTGGCTGTTTGTGAAGACCGGAGATCAGCCCGCTCGATCTGTTCGCGCCAACGCATTCGGATGCGGCTATGCGCACGAAGCTCTCCTTCCGCTCTACTCCACAAGAAGCTCCATAGCATCGGGCCGGGGCGGTGAGCGCGCGATGGGCGACTGCTGCGTCGGGAGCCCGACGGGTCGTTGGTCACCCAGACCGATACCTCCGCGCGCCAGCCCGCGCGGACGTCGTCGAGTCGGAGGCGGCTATCACGTTCCGGGACTTGATGGCCGTGTCTCGCTCCAATCGAGGATGAGCTTGCGTTCGGCGAAGAACCAGCGTCCGTCGATCTTCGCGAACGCGTCCAGGTAGCGCAGCGAGGCGATCATGATCTTCCGCTCCCCGTTTTCGGTGTAGAGGTGATGAGCGATCGTGTAGCTCTCTCCACTCGCGCGCTCGCCGTCAAGATTGACGATGCTTTGTCCATTGAAGTGCGTCGTCGCTTCGTAGCGGTTGAGGTCGTGGAAGACGGGTGTGAGTGCCTCTCTTCCTTCAAGCACGTAGCTGGGATCGCTACCCGGGCCGTTCATATAGACGGCGAAGCGGGTGTCTTCAGTGAAGAGTGCCTTCTGCCCTTCGGCGTCGCGACGGTCGGCGCAGTGAGCGTAGGCGTCGAACAGCTCCCGCAAGGCAAGTCGGTCGGCTGCTTCCGCCTGGGTAATCGCATCGTGGACAGCCATCGGTCGAACCTCCTCAGGGGATGGATCATGTTGACGCCGGCGAGTGTCGGTACGCGTGATCATCGTGCCGGGGGCGGGCCTGCCGCTCGGGAGTGCTCAGCGGTCGCCGTCGGCTCGGAAGCGTCTTTGGGCAATTTGTTGACGCCACTCTCGTCGTTCGATAGCGACCGGAGGGAACAGACAAGCAGCGACCAAGACGTCCGTCTCGTGAATCATCGTTGCCGTGGGGCTACATCGCTTCGGCCGGCTGTAGGTAGGCGAGGTTCGCTGCGGTTAGGGCCTCGAGGGCCATTCCGAGCGAGGAGCCTTCGGCGAGTCGGCGGCTGATGCGCTGCCGAAAGAGGACGGCCATGTACCGGCTCGTGAGCTGGGGCAGCGCCGTGATCTGCTCGGCGATCGCCTGGGCGCGTGGAAGCACGTCGTCGAGTGGCACCACCTCGGCGATCGCTCCCCACTCGAGCGCTTGCTGGGCCGTGAACGACCCGTTTGTGATCTCGAGCTGGCGAGCACGGTTGAGGCCGAGTACCTCCTCCCAGACGACGAAGAGGCCGTCGCCGGGCGCGATCCCGAAGGCGAGGTGTGGGAAATCGGAGAAGACGGTCGTGTCGCTCGCGACGATCACGTCGGCGAGCAGCACGTATTCACTGTGAACCGAGACGGGGCCGTTCACGGCGGCGACGATCGGGATCTCGAGGTCGACGAGGCGCTGGACGCCCCGGCGGCCCTCGACGTAGGTGACGTCCGCACTCATCGGCTTGGTGAGGTCGCCCAGGCTCGGGCCGTCGATCTCGGTCATGAAGCGATCACCGGTTCCGGTCAGCACGACAACGGTGTTGTCGCGGTCGTATGCGATCTCCTCGATCAGTCGCGGGAAGTCGTGGTGGGTGGTTCCCGTGAAAACCACTGGGTCACCGTCGGTGTGAAACCGGACGGTGAGGACGCCGCTCGGCGATCGTTCGAGCGCGAAGTTCTCGTAGGCGGAGAAGTACCCTGGCTGGCTGGTGGACATGGGTCCTCCTTGACTGCGTCGGCGGGCTCTTGTCGTCTACTACTCCGGGATGATCGCCTTGGGAGTCAATGGATCGAATCCGTGAAGTCCTCAGTTCGTGAGCTGAGAGACCGAGCGCATGCGGTGGCCGCGTCATCGCCTGTCGAGCGGGTTCCGGACAAAGGTCAGAGCCTCGAGAGGGTCACGCCGGTACCGGAGTCGGCTCGAGCGACACATGGTGCGCGTTCGGCATCGTGCGCCACAGTCCCCAGCCGAGCGGGACGAGACCCCAGGCGCTGACGATTCGGTAGAGGAGCACGGCCGCGATCACCGCGGCGGCTGTGCCGCCCGCGAGTATGAGTCCGGCGCTCATGGTCGCTTCGATCGTGCCGCCGCCGCCCGGCAGGATCGGGATCGCCGAGACGAGTTGGCCGAGCGAGTAGGCAACGACCACTCCACGGACCGGGAGCGTCTGGCCCAGGGCTGCAAGGGCCGCGAAAAGGACTGCGGCGTCGAACAGCCAGTTGAGAAAGCCGAGCACGAGCATCAGGACGAGGTGATTTGCGGTGACCGGCTGTTCGGCTGCTGCGTCAGCTCCGCCCAGATGTCGAATGGCCCACCGCGCCGCTGGGACGAACCGGCGCCGACCGAGGACGGCCGCGACGACGATGGTGGCCGCGACGGCGAGCACCGGAAACCGTGCTTGCGAGACAAAGCCGTGACCATCGAGGGCGAGACCACACGCCGCCAGCAGCACGAGCGTCGCGATCCCGACCAGGGTCGAGAGCAGAAGCACGAACGCCGCGACCGACCGTCGCACCGAGTAGCGCCGTAGTTGCTCGTACCAGTAGATCGTCGAGATGGCCTGGCCGCCCGGTATGGAGTTGAGCATCGCGATACCGATCACGGTGAGCGAGAAGAGAGCCCTGAACGGGACCGCGACCGTGCCGAGCTGCAACAGCACGCGGACGAGCGCCACATAGCAGACCAGCGATGCAAACTCGGCCGCGACGGCCACGACGATCCAGCCGGGTTGCGCGCGACCGAGCCTCGAGAGCGCGTGCTCGATCGAGCCGCGGCGAGCCAAGATCAGGTAGGCGGCGACACCGACGAAAGCCGCCGTTCCCGCGACCCGCACCCGACGCAACGGCAGTCTCGCCCAGAACGCATGAAGGGTCCGATCGAGCCGGTGCAGCCCACACGGCGTGCGCTCGCGCGCTCGTAGCTCGCGGACGCTCGCCGGGCAATCCCGCCAGCGAGGCCTCGTCGCGCCAGCAGCAGCTGCACCCGCGGAGGTCATTTCACGGCCGTCGCCGATGACTTGGTCTCTTGTCTCGGCCGGATGTTCCAGCGCGCAACCTTAAGAGCGTCCGGCTTAAGAGCGTCCGGCGAGCGGCCCTGGGCGGAGTAGGAGGGCTGCGATGATTGCCCCTCCGGCGGCGATTCCGCAGGTCCACCAGAACGCCCGGTCGTAACCGTGTGCGAGCCCCAGACCGGCCGACGCCGGCCCGTGAGTCGCGAGGTACGACGCAACGGCGGTGGCGAAGATCGTGTTCAGGAGCGAGGTGCCGATCGAGGCGCCGAGCTGCTGGCCCACGGTGACGGTTGCGGACGCGATGCCGGCATCCTGTGGAGCCACGCCGAACGTGCCCGTGTTGATCGCCGGGGCGACCACCATGCCGAGACCGAGCCCTGCAACCACGATCGGTCCCAACACTCCGCCCGTATAGCTGCTGTGTGCTCCGAGATGTGCGAGCCAGGTCATCGCGCCGGCGGCGACGAGCAGGCCGATGGTTATGACCGGCCGTGGTCCGACTCTCGGCATCAGCACGATGGTCGAGAGGTTGGCGGCGATCGCCAGACAGGCCGAGATGGGGAGGAAGGCGAGGCCGGTCTTGATCGGCGAGTAGTGCAGCGTCCTCTGCAGATAGAAGGTCAGGAAGAAGAGCGTTGCGAACAGGCAGAGCGATGCGACGAAGACCGCGATGTCGGCTCCCCCGCGGTTGCGGTCGAGCAGGATTCGCGGCGGCAGGATCGGGTTTGCTGCGCGCCCGATCCAGACTGCGAACGCCACGAGCAGGACTCCTCCGGCGGCGAGGAACCCCCACGTGGACGTGGCATGCCAGCCGTGCGTGGCCGCGTTCGAGAAGCCGTAGACGAGACAGAACAATCCTCCGGATCCCAGGAGCAAGCCGGGGACGTCCAGCTGGAACTTCGTGTGCGACGTCTGGTGCTCGAGCAGGAGGATCCCGCCCAGAAACGCGACGGCGGCGAAGGCGAGGTTGACGTAGAGCGTCCACCGCCAGGACAGGTAGTCGGTCAGGGCGCCGCCGAGGAGGAGGCCGATCGCGCCGCCTGCGGTTGCGATCGCGCCGAAGATTCCGAACGCCCGGGCCCGGTCCTTCGGTTCGGTGAATAGTGTTATGAGCAGCGCGAGCGCCGAGGGCACGAGTATCGCGGCGAATACGCCCTGGAAGGCGCGAGCGGCTACGAGCGTGGCGAAGTTGGTTGAGGCGCCGCCCACGGCTGAGACGCCGGCGAAACCGAGCAAGCCGACGAGAAACGTCGTCCTGCGGCCGATCAGGTCGCCCAGCTTTCCTCCGGCCAAGAGAAGACTGCCGAACGCCAGGCTGTACGCCGTGACCACCCACTGTCGGTCGGCTGTTGTGAAGTTCAGAGCGCGCTGCGCCGACGGCAGCGCGATGTTCATCACCGTCAGGTCGAGCACGACCATGAGTTGCGCGATCCCGATCACTCCGAGAGCCAGCCACCGCCGCCGGTCAGCGGCAGGGTCGGCAATGGGTGTCGCGGCGACGTCGATACCGCTCATCGAAGAGGGATGGTCGCTCGCGCGACCGCGCGATCGCATCTGGGAAGTCCCTAGTCCATGACCTCAACTCGAGCCGTAAGGCGGCTAGGCCAGCCGGCCCGCCAGCTCCGTCCGCGACCTGACCCCGAGCTTGCGGAATGCCTTGTGTAGGTGGTACTCGACGGTGCGTGGGCTGATGAACAGCTGAGCTGCGATCTCTCGGTTCGTGTTTCCTTCCGCGACGAGGCGGGAGATCTGCTCCTCTTGCGGCGTGAGTTGACCGAGTGTCTCGACGGTGCGGCTACGCGCATGCTCGCCCGTCGCCAGCAGCTCGATCCGCGTGCGCTCGGCGAACCCCTCCATTCCGAAGTCGCTGAACATGTTGTAGGCGGTGCGAAGCTGTTCACGAGCGTCCACCCGGCGGTTCTGACGTCGGAGCCACTCGCCGTAGAGGAGGTATGCACGGGCCAGGTCGACGGCCATGCGTGTGTGCATTAAGTGTTCGATCGCCTCGACGTAGAGATCGTCGGCACCTTCGTCACCGACGGTGAGCGCATGCGAGCGAGCGGCGAGTCCCAAGGCCCACTCAGTTCCGCTCGCCATAGCTCGTTCCGTCAGCTTCCGTTGCGTCTCCGCGGCGAGCTCGTGATCGCCGGTTCGGACCGCTGCCTCGATCAGCTCGGGCATCACCCAGTTGACAGGGACGAGCTCGGCTTCTTCGAGCACTCGGCGGGCCGACGTCAGCGCCTCTTCGTACTGTCCGAGCCCGTTGTGGAGCACCGCCTCGGCCCAGTCGATGAACTCCAAGCCGGCCCCCTCGCCTCGTTGGGTCACCTCCGTGCGAGCCTTGTCCATGAAGCGCGTCGCTTCGGCCTCGCGGCCGCGCATCGCCATGACTCCCACCGCGTGGTAGGGGGCGAGTTGGCTTCCGGTGAGCTCTGTTGCTTCTTGGATTGCCTCGTAGAGTGAGGCTGCCGCCGTCAGCTCGCCCGCGAAGACGTGCATTTGACCTCGGTGGCCGAGGGCGTTCGGGAGATCGCCGAGCGCTCCCGTTTCGCGGACGAGCTGCAGGTGCCTGTCCGCCAACCGCTCCCACCCTTCGTCGTCCCAGAGGTGCATTGCCGAGACGGTGCCTCCCCACATCCAGCGCAGCTGCTCGCTCTGTGGCATCTCGTCACCGAACGTTCGGTGCGTCTCGCGCAGGATGGGCACGGCGGCGACATAGGTTTCGGTAAGGAGCGCGACCAGGCCGTCGAGCAAGAGGTCGAGTCCGCGCGGCATCGGCGCTCGCGGCGCCGCTTTTGCAGCGCGTGCGACCTCGGCGGAACTTGTTCCCGGTGCAGCGAGAGGACCGGCGAAGATGGCTGCTGTCAGTGCGTCGAGGTACGTCTCTCGGGCGAGCTCGGGATCGAGGGTGCGGAGGCAGTCGGCGGCTTCGAGCAGTTGCGTCGTTGCGTCGCTGCCGCGCGTCGTGAGAAACGAGATCTGACCGCGAAGTAGGGCCACGGCGGCCTGCTCGAGCTCGCTCAGGGGGCTCGACTCGGCAGTCGCAAGCAAGCTTGCAGCGTCATCGAGTGCGCCAGCCTGCACCTTCGCCTGAGCGGCCGCGAGCGCTCGCCCGGATCGTCGAGCCTCGTCCGGAGTCAACGCCGTTGCACGTTCCAGGAACGCAGCCGCCGCTGCGAAGCCTCCACGTGCCTGCGCCCGTGCTGCCGAGCGCTCGAGCTCGGCGGCGACGTCCTCATCGGGCGCCGACGCAGCTTGCGCGCGGTGCCACGCACGGCGATCCGGGTCGATCTTCGGGTCGGTTGCGCCCGCGAGCGCGCGGTGCACCGTGCGCCGCTCCTCCGGTTCCGCGGCGGTGTACACGGCCGACCGCGCGATCGGATGACGGAACGTCACTGCACCATCCAGCGTCAGCAAGCCTTCCAGCTCCGCGGTGTCTGCGGCCTCCTGCGGAATCGCGAGCTGCTTGGCGGCACGCCACAGAAGCGCGGGGTCGCCCAGCGGCTCTGCCGCCGCCAGCAGCACCAATCGCCGTGCGTCGAGCGGGAGTCGCGCCAGTCGCCGCGTGAAGCTCTGCTCGATCCCGCGGGAGAGGGGCAGCGCCGAGGTTAGACCGAATCCTCCGGCGAGTTGTGCCGGGGTGAGCCCGCGCGGGAGCTCGAGCAATGCGAGCGGGTTGCCGCGCGTTTCGACGACGATCCGCTCGAGGACGCGGTCGTCCAGGCGCGCGGTCAGGACTGAGTCCAGCAGCGCGCGCGCGTCTCGGTGCCCGAGAGGCTCGACGTGAAGCTCCGCCAGGCCCGCGAGCATTTCGATCGGCTTCCGCGCGGCAAAGACCAACGCGATTCTCTCGGCCAGGAGGCGTCGCGCCACGAACGCGAGCACTCGCAGCGAGGCGCGATCGAGCCACTGCGCGTCGTCGACAACGCAGAGAAGCGGCTGCTCCTCAGCGGCATCCGAGAGCAGACTGAGGACCGCCAACCCGACGAGGAACGGATTCGGAGCCCGACCGGCGCTTCGGCCGAGCGCAACCTCGAGGGCTTCGCGCTGAAGGGCGGGGAGGTGCTCGATGAGGTGAAGGCTCGGCGAGCAGAACCGCTGCAGCGCCGCAAACGGCAGCTCCATCTCGCCTTCGACGCCGACCGCACGGGTGACACGGAAGTCCGAAGCCGCTTCGACGGTGTAGTCGAGCAAGGCCGTCTTGCCGACGCCCGGCTCTCCGTGCAACGCCAGCACCCCGCCGCTGCCGTCGCGGGCCGCGGCTAGCACCCGGTCGAGGACGTCGCGCTCACGCTGCCGTCCGACCAAATGCGTTCCGGCTGCCCTCGTGACCATCGGGAGAGCATGCCACTCCGGTGACGGACTAGGGGTTTCCCGGACTCGATCGGCCCGTCTGGGAAGCCACGATGTCGGCGATCACGGCAGACCGGAAAGGAGTCACGGGTGGCGACCGCAATCATCGGTGTCGGCAATATCGGAGGCGCAGTCGCGCGGCATCTCGTCAACGGCCAGGAGCCCGTCGTGTTGGCGGCGAACGACGAGTCGAAGGCGGAGGCGCTCGCCGACGAGCTCGGTCCTCTCGCACGCGCCGCCTCCGTCGAGGACGCGATCGCTGCAGGTGACGCAGTCGTCTTCGCGCTCTGGCTCGACGCGTTACAGGAAGTGCTCCCGCGGCAGGCGCGCGGGTTGGAAGGCAAGGTCGTCATCGACCCGTCGAACCCGGTTGGCTTCGATGCGAGCGGACAGCCGATCCGAACGCTGCCGGAAGGACAATCCCAGGGCTCCGTCGTCGTGTCCCTGCTGCCCGCGGGCGCACACTACGTCAAGGCGTTCGGCACGCTCGCCGCGCCCTCGCTCGCGAGCAGCTCCAACCGCGAGCCGCGGGCCGTTCTCTTCTATGCCACGGACGACGACGAAGCTGCGGCCACCGCAGACCGGCTGATCCGCGCCGCCGGCTTCGAGCCGTTGAAGGCCGGCGGACTCGCCGACGTCGGGCGGATCGAGATGCCGGGCGGCGACCTCCATCAGGCGAGCCTGAACGGAGCCGTCCTCGATCTCGACGAAGCGAAAGCGCTTCTCGTCAAGGAACAGGTGCGGGCATGAGCGCTGTCGACGTCTCCGTCCTTCCCGACTACGCGCCGATCCCGGCCGCCGCACTCGGCCCGGCGCTCAATGAGCAGGGCTACTACGTGGGCCGCGTCGAGCGGAACCTCTACTGGATCACCGACGGCACCTACCAGTCGGCCTTCCTCACGACCTCGGACGGGGTCGTGCTGCTCGACGCTCCGCCGACGATCGGCAAAAACATCAGGCGCGCGGTCGACGAGATCGCGTCCGCTAACGGCGTCAGCAACAAGATCAATTACCTCATCTACTCGCACCACCACGCCGACCACGTCGGCGCGTCCTCGGTGTTCGACAAGAACGTCACCCGCATCGGGCATGAGGAGACGCGACGTCTGTTGCTGCGCGACGACGACCCTGCGAGGCCGCCCAACGAAGAGACCTTCCAGGACCACCGCACCCTCGAGATCGGCGGCGAGCGCATCGACCTGGCCTGGCACGGCGCCAACCACTCGCCGGACAACATCCTCATCCACCTGCCCGACCACGACACGATGATGCTCATCGACATCGTCAATGCGGGCTGGGTTCCCGTCTACAACTCCAACCTGACCGAGGATATCCCCGGTTACATCGAAGCGCCGGCGAACGCGCTCGCCTACTCGTGGACGCATTTCATCGGCGGGCATCTCGGCAGGCTCGGTACCCGCGACGATGTCACGCTCCACCAGCAGTACATGGCCGACCTCGACGCGAGCATCAGGCACGCGATCGACACCATCGATCCGACCGCGTTCTACGTGAAGTACGGCGAGAACACGTGGGCCGCTGTCAAGGCGCATCTCGACGCGACCGCGGCGGCGGCTGCGAAGCCCGTGATCGAGAAATACACAGGTGTGCTCGCGGCGGTCGACGTGTTCACGGAGCACACGGCGTTTTGGGTGATGGAGTCGATCCGGCTCGACCTCGGCTACGGCTCGCAGGTGCACCCCTGATGGCCAGCCTGCCGGTACGCGACCCTTTCGGCGATCACCTGCTTACGCCGAAGAACGCAGCGCTCGTCCTCATCGACTACCAGCCGCCGCAGTTCTCGGCGGTCCGGTCGATCGACCCGGATCTCCTGCTCGAGAACATCGTCTCGACCGTCAAGACCGCGAATGCGTTCGGCATGCCGATCGTCCACTCGACGATCAACGTCGCGACGGGACGGAGCGAGACGACGGTGCCGCGCCTTGCGGAGCTGCTCGAGGACTACCCGGCGATCGACAGGACATCGACGAACGCGTGGGAGGACGCCGAGTTCTTGGACGCCGTGCGCGCGACCGGGCGGCGCAAGCTGATCCTCTGTGCGCTCTGGACTGAGATCTGCATGGCGTTCCCCGCCCTCGACGCCCGGCGAGAGGGGTACGACGTCTATCCCGTCGTCGACGCGATCGGCGGCACGAGCGAGGAGGCCCACCGGATGGGCATCGAGCGGGTCGTCCAGGCCGGCGCGCAGCCGGTCACGTGGGTCGCCCTCGCCGTTGAGCTCCAGCGGGACTGGGCCCGGGAGGCGACCGTCGCCGACGTGATCGAGATCGTGCTCACCGAACGTCTGCTGAAGACCTGACCGGAAGGGAACCCCATGACTTCGTCGAGCCAGACATCTGTCGCAGCAACCGGCTCGAACGGCTCCGACATCGCCAAGCATTGGATCGACGGTGAATGGGTCGAGTCCGACAGCGTCTCGGAGTCGATCAACCCGGCCACGGGGGAGGTTCTTGGTAGGTGGGCGGACGGCGGCGAGGCGGAAGCTCGAGCGGCCGTCGCGGCAGCGCGCCGCGCGTTCGAGACCTCGCCGTGGCCGCGGGATCGCAGCCTCCGCAACCGAGCGCTGATCGAGATGGCGGAGGCCTTTGACGCGCACGCCGAAGAGCTCGGGCCGCTCGTGACGAAGGAGAACGGAAAGAAGATCGCCGAGGGGATGCTGGAGGCGACGGTCCCCGGTCTCACGCTTCGACATACCGCAGGACAAGCTCTCACCGACACCGGCATCAGTGCGGAGGTCGCACCCGGCCAGTGGTACAGCACCTACGGCGAGCCGGCCGGCGTCGTCGGCGTAATCGTTCCCTGGAACTCGCCGGTCGTCCTGCTGATCCGCTCACTCGCCCCGGCGCTTGCGGCGGGAAACACGGTTGCAGTGAAGATGCCGGGGCAGACCGCGCTCGTGGCCAATGTCGTCTCCCAGATCATGGCCGAGGTCGAGTCCTTGCCGCGCGGCGTGGTCAACATGTTCACCGAGTCCGGCAACACGGGTGCTCCCTACCTGGTTGCCTCGCCGGACGTCCAGGTGATCAGCTACACCGGCAGTACTCCAGTTGGTCGGATGGTTGCCGCGGCCGGCGCGCCGACGCTCAAGCGGATGAACCTCGAGCTCGGCGGTAAGACGCCGATGATCGTCTTCGACGACGCCGATCTCGACGCCACCGTCCCGCTACTGGTCGCCGCGGTGACGACGTTCGCCGGTCAGTTCTGCATGACGGGATCGCGGATCTTGGTGCAACGCGGAGTTGCCGGCGAGGTGCGCACCCGCCTCGCGAAGGCGTTCGAGAGCGTCCGAGTCGGCAACGGCCTCGATCCCGAGACCGACATGGGCCCGATGATCGACAAGGCCAACGTTGCCCGCGTCGATGGGGTGGTCGAGGCGACGCTTGGCTATGCGACGCCGATCGTGCGCGGCGGGCCGGTGGCTGACGGCCCGCTCGCTGCGGGGGCGTTCTACCGGCCGACGCTGCTCGAGGTCGAGGACGTCAAAACGGATCTTGTCCAGAAGGAGATCTTTGGTCCGGTCGCGACCTTCGAGGTGTTCGACACCGAGGCCGACGCGATCGTGCGTGCCAACGCGACGGAGATGGGTCTCTCCGCCGGCATCTTCACCAACGACATCAACATCAGCCGCCGCGTCAGTCGCGAGATCCAATTCGGGACGGTGTGGACGAACACCTGGGCGGCGATCAACGACGGCTTCGCCGAGGGCGGTTTCCGGCAGAGCGGGATCGGCCGGCTCCGCGGCCCGCTCGCAATCGCCGACTTCCAAGAAGCCAAGACCGTCGTGCACTCGATCCCGCCGCCAACCCATTGATGAGGGGGATGCCGGTAACCCTGCGAGTTCCGGCCGATGGCTCCCTCGCTCGGTCACGCACGCGGGGCAAGGAGCGTCGCCGAGGGAAAGGAAACGACATGTCCGCCGATCCGATCGACGTCGTCAACCGCTGGTTGCAGAACCTGCTCGATCCCGCCGTCGTGAACAGCGTGGTGGCTCCGGACGCGACCTACGTCTCGCTCAACACCGAAGACGCCGAGCTGAGCAAGATCATGCCGTGGGCCGGCACATCGCGCGGCCCGCAGGCATTCCTCGACAACCTCGGCAAGATGTTCACCCGCTGGGAGAACCAGGCGTTCAACGTGAGCGAGATCTTCGCCTCCGGCGAGAACGTCGCCGTGTTTGGCGACTTCCGCTACCGGTCGAAGTCGCTTAGCAAGGTGGTCAGCTCCCCGTTCTCGATCCACCTGAAGGTCGTCGACGGCAAGGTGACCTACCTGCAGTTCCTCGAGGACAGTTACGCGACGGCATCAAGCTTCCGCAAGAGCGGCTCGTGGACCGTCCAGACTGAGCCGGGCGCAGAGCCGATAGAGGTGTGACATCCAGAGGACCGAGTGGCCGGCATCTTGAGCTCCTGCGAGACTGGGCGCGAGAGGAGACCGTTGCCGACGTGATCGAGACCGTGTTGACGGAGCGGCTGCTCAAGGGATGAGCGTCGCTCCACGACGCCGGCGCGCGCCGGTTGCGGCTCTGAAGGCTCGGGACTTCCTGCGCAATGCCGATCCAGTGCTTGGACGCGTGATCGACGCGCATCCTGGCTTCCGTCCGCGGGCGTGGATGGACGAGTTGCCGCCGCTCGACGCGTTCGGGACGCTCATCTTTCAGGTGGTGGGTCAGCAGTTGTCGGTCGCCTCGACTCGCGCGATCGTGGCGCGGATCGAAGGGCTGTTCGGCGGACGAATGCCGACGCCGACCGAGCTGCTTGCGGCCGATCCCCAGGTGCTCCGCACGGCCGGCCTCTCCGCTCGCAAAGGCGCGACGATGCGGGCACTCGCGGAGCGATTCGTCGACGGACGGCTCAGCGACGAGGCGCTGTCGCGGATGACCGACGAGGAGGTCGAGGCGGCATTGACCGAGGTGCCCGGCATCGGGCCCTGGTCGGCGCGCGGGTTCCTGCTCGTCGCTCTCGACCGGCCCGACGTCTTCCTGACGGGCGACATCGCGCTGCGGCGCGCGATTCAGCGCGTCTACGGATTCGACCACGTCCCGACCGAGGCAGAGCTCAGCGAGCTTTCAGATCGCTGGCGGCCCTATCGGAGCCTCGCGGTGAGCTACCTCTTCGCGTCAGAGTACGACGGGTGATCTCCTCGTGACGGAGCCACTCTCGATCGTTGGGCTCGGCGGCTCGCTCGCGCGCTCGTCGCGCAGCCCGGCCGCGCTGCGGGGTGCGCGGGCATGCGACGAGGCGGCCGGGCGCGTAGCTGCCGCAGCCGTCGCGTGAATTCGTTCTCGCGGCCGGCGGTTCGTGTCGAGCGCGTGGTCAAACGGTTCGGATCGACGACGGCGCTTGCCGGCGTCGACCTGGAGGTACCGGAAGGAATGGTCTTTGGCCTTCTCGGCCCGAACGGCGCGGGCAAGACGACGCTCGTTCGCATCCTGGCGACCTTGCTTCGGCCGGACGCGGGGCGGGCCGAGTTGCTCGGTCTCGATGTAGTCGCCGACCCGTCGAAGGTGCGAGAGCAGCTGGCCCTGACGGGTCAGTTCGCAGCGGTCGACGAGCTCCTGACGGGCCGCGAGAACCTCGAGATGTTCGGGCGCCTGTTCCGGCTCTCCCGCACGGAGGCAGCCCGCCGTGCAGCCGAGCTGCTCGGCCGGTTCGAGCTCATCGACGCCGCCGACAGAACCGCGAAGACGTACTCGGGCGGTATGCGCCGGCGGCTCGACCTCGCGTCGAGCATGCTAACGCAGCCGCGGGTGCTCTTCCTCGACGAGCCGACCACCGGGCTCGACCCCCGAAGCCGCAACGAGATCTGGGACATCGTCCGCGCCCTGCGCCGCGAGGGGACGACGATCCTGCTGACGACGCAGTACCTCGAAGAAGCCGATCAGCTCGCGGACGAGATCGCCGTCATCGACCACGGCCGCGTGATCGCCAAAGGAACCGGGAACGAGCTGAAAGATCGCGTCGGCGGCCACATCCTCGAGGTCGAACTGACCGACGTCGAGCAGCGTGACCAGGCCAGGGCCGCGCTGCTTCGCATCGGCTGCGGCCAACCTGAGCAGGATGGGCGGCCTGACCGACTGACGTTGCCGGCCCCGCGGGAGAGCCTCGTACTGGTCGAGGAGGCCGCCGCTGAACTGCGTCGCGCGGGGATCGGTGTCAGCGAGATAGGTCTGCGCGGGCCGACGCTCGACGACGTCTTCCTCCAGCTGACCGGCCAGGCTCCAAACGAGAACGGAGGGCCGGCCGGCAACGCCGCCACGGCCGACATCCCCGCGGAGCGTGCGCGTCGGCTCTGGCGACCGACGTCACTCTCGCTGCGCGATGTTCAGTCGAGTGTCAACGACATCGCCGTCGTGACCATCCGCAACCTTCGGCACTTCTGGCGCCAGCCCGACCTGCTCCTGTTCTCGACGATCCAGCCGATCATGTTCGTCGTCCTGTTCGTCTACGTCTTCGGCGGTGCCGTCGGCCGGGCGCTGCCGTCGGGAGTCTCCTATGTCGACTATCTCCTGCCTGGGATCTTCGTCCAGTCGGTGACGTTCCGCGCCAGCCAGACGGCCGTCGGCCTCTCCGAGGACCTCCGCCGCGGCGTGATCGACCGCTTCCGGTCGATGCCGATGGCACGCTCTGCCGTCCTGCTCGGACGCACCACCGCGGACCTCGTGCGGAACGTCGTGATCATCGGCCTGATGGTCGTCGTCGGGTATCTGGTCGGCTTCCGCTTCCAGGCCGGCGTCCTGCCGGCGCTCGGCTGCGTCGCCCTCGTCGCCGCCTTCGGGTTTGCCCTCAGTTGGATCTTCGCTTTCGTCTCCTTGGTCGTCCGGGGTGCCGAGAGCGCGCAGACCGCCGGGTTCGTGTTGCTGTTCCCGCTCGTCTTCGCCAGCTCGGTCTTCGTCCCCGTCTCGAGCATGCCGAGCTGGCTGCAGCCGTTCGCCAAAGCTTCCCCCGTGACGCTGACCGCGGACGCGGCACGCACGCTCGCGCTCTCCCGCGGCGTCCCGAGCTCGCTCGGGGAGTCACTGGCCTGGATCGCGGGAATCCTCGCGGTGTCTGTCCCGCTGTCGGTCTGGCGCTACCGAAGGATGAGCTAGATCGATGACTCCGCTCGTCGCGGCCAGGCAGCACGCTGACGCCCCGCGGCGACCGAGTTCGGCCCGTTCGCTCACGATTCCCGTGGGTCGGCGTGAGTGTTTCTTCTGTCGGGTGGCGTGCGTATCGTGGCGTGCCCGATGGACGAGTGTGAATACGTGTACGAGCTTCGGCAGGGTGAGGACGTGGTGGCGACCGGCCGTGTAAGCGGTGAGCGGCCGTTTGAGGTGGGTGAGCGGGTCTCGATCGCTGGACGTGTGGGGATTGTTCGCGCGGTCGAGCCGTTGCTGGGAGAGCGGGAGCTGCGGCTGGTCGTGCAGCTGGTGCGCGATTCGCTTTAGGGTCGGTCGCTCTACGCAGTCAACTGGCTCCCGGCTGGGGCTAACAGAGACCCGCGGGTTGTCCGGTAATCAGGGGCACTCGGCCTCCTCTGGGGCGCGTGTCTCTTTGCAGCGTGTCTCTTTGTCCACGCGCGCAGGAGAGGCTCAGCGAGTGGGCTAAAGCGCGTGAGAAAAGGCCATCGAGAGCCCTGGCCGCTCTGAAGTATGGGCACACGCCCGTGCGTGCGTAGGGTTGGCTGGGCTGGCACGCGGCGGACCGTGCAAGATCACGCCGCCGGCACTACGCAGGTTAGGCCCCGTGACGGGCCTACTCAGTCCGCCCGGGTGCGGAGCGCCCCGCCCGTATAACCGTCGAAGCCCTCAATCTCGTCGGCTAGCACGACCGTGCCCGCAGGCTGCTCCGCACTGGCCGGTTTCTGCACGAACCCGACCAAGCTTCGTTCCTCGCCCACGTCGACCAGCGCCCACGCCAGGAGGGTCACCACTTTCTCGCCGTCTTCGCCGAGATAACGCGCCGGGCGCCGCGGCGATCGAGACGATCGTTCGCGCCATGTAAAGACCCTAACGCGCCGACATCGCTGCAGACTCCCCTACGAATGCTGATCCGCCGCCGGAGCGCTCGCTTGCGGGTTGATCGAGACCATCTGGCCAGTGGGATCTACCTGGCTACGAGTCGCCGGCGACACGTTCGGCTTCCATTGCTCAAGAGCACGTGACAACTGATCGAAGTTATGCGCGCAACACATGTCGGCAGCGACGTGCCTCGTTGCTTTCGCCGCATACGCTTAGACGACTGCGCGCGCTTTAGGGCGCGGATTATGAGAGTGCCGACTTGCGCGTAGCCCAATAGTCAAGCGAGCTGAAAAGGCGCAACGGGATTCGAACGGCGCGCTCCCGGCCGAATCTCGCACGGATCTCGCATACCAGAACGTGCGGCGATGGTTGCAAAGGCGCCCTGGAGAGAAAGGTGCGATATGCAGGCCTTCCTTGATGGGCGCGGCTGGGATCGAACCAGCGACCCCTCGCGTGTGAAGCGAGTGCTCTCCCGCTGAGCTACGCGCCCGGGACGCCTAGCTTATCGGTCGGCATCGCAAGCGATGCCTCAGCGTGCACCTTCTGCGGGGCTCCGCGCGGGAGCGCGGCGAGCGCGGCCGCGCACAGCGCACACGCGATGACGAACGGAACCCAGTCGCCCGTCGCGCCCGCGATCGCCCCGCCCGCGGCGGGGCCCGCGACGGCGCCGACGGCCCACGCGACGTTCATCAGGCCGAACGCCATCCCCTGCGGCAGGCCGACCTCCTCGGCGCCTTCGGCGAGGAACGTGAATCCGGTCGTGAGCAGGATGCCGAAGAAGCCGCCGGCAACGACGACGAACGGCACGTAGGCGAGCGGGCGCGCTCCGGATGCGAGCGCGAGCGACATGATGCCCCCGCCTGCGAACGCGATGCGCGTCGGCACGAGCGGACCGCGGCGGTCGCTCAGGCGTCCCGACAACGGGGCCTGCACGGTCTCGAGTCCCGCAGCGGCGAGGAAGACCGCGCCGATCGCGGCCGCGCCCCAGCCGGCGGCTGAGAGATGGAGCGGAGCCAGGACGACGAGCACGCCGAAGAGCAGCGCGCCGAGCATCATCGTCAACATCCCCCACACGAACCACGTGTTCGTGAGGGCGCGTCCGACCGCCGCGAACGCGATCGTCTCGCACGGCGCCGGGTCGAGCTGAAGCGTCCACACGATGAGGACGACGGCGAGCCCTGCGAGCGATCCGAACACCACGCCGCGCCCCGCGAGCGCGGCGGCGGCGCCGACGACCGGGCCGAGCATCGCGCCGAACGTGGCGGCGCCCATGGCCGTTCCGATCATCTCCCCGCGCCGCACGCGCGGGGTGGCGGCGAGCAGCCACGCGAACGCGCCCGCCCACGTGAAGCCGCTGCCGGCGCCCTGGAGGAGCCGTGCCGCGAAGAGCGTCCAGAAGCCGCCTGCGAACGCGAAGCCGAAGCCGGAGAGCCCCATCGAGGCGAGCCCGATGAGCACCGCCCGCCGCGGCCCGAAGTTCGTGGCCGCGATCCCGCCGATGAAGCCGGCGACGAGCGCCCCCACCGCGTAGGCGGCCACGAGTGCGCCGGCGCGCGACTTCGAGAGCCCGACCTCGTGCGCCAGGTGGGGCAGCAGGGGCGTCAGCGCCGTGTACAGCATCGTGTCCACGAGCACGAGCGCGGCCAGAAGTGCGACGAGTCGGCGCATTCCCACGAGGCTATCTACGCTCAGGGATGTGACGATCGGCCGCCGCCGCGCCGTAGATGAGGGCGTGAACGCGGCTTCGACCTCGCTCGACGCTCCGCCGTCGCTCGGCGCGCGGGCCGGCTTCGCCGAGGTCGTGGCCGAGCAGCTCGACGCGGTGTACGGCTACCTCGTCTACCTCACCGGCGACCGTTCCGCGGCGGAGGACCTGGCGGCGGAGACATTCGAGAAGGCGTTCCGGACCTGGCGCCGCTTCGATCCCCGGCGCAGCTCGCCTCGCACGTGGCTCTGCCGGATCGCGCACAACGTCGCCATCGACTGGCTCCGTGCCGAGTCGCGGCGCAGACGGCGAGAGGACGCGTACGCGCGCGAACAGGACGTGGTCGGCGAGCTCGGCGACGGCCTGCCGGGGCCGCTCGAGCAGGCGTTGCGGGAGCTCTCGCCCGGCGAGCGCGAGGTCGTCGCGCTGCGTGTGCTGCTCGATCTGGACGGCCCCAGCGCGGCGCGCGTGCTCGGCATCAGCCAGACGGCGTGCTCGACGAGGCTCAGCCGCGCGTTGAAACGACTGGAAGAGAGGACCGAAGATGTCCGCCGGTGACCTGAGCGTCGAGACCCTGATCCGGGCACATGCGCCGCACGCGCCGGAGGCGCTCCGCGCGCGCGTGCTCGCGCTCGAGCCGAGGCGGACACCGTCGCGCCGGCTCGCCGTCGTCCTCGCAGTCGCGGTCCTCGCCGCGATTGCCGCCGCGATCGTTCACGGCCTCGTCTCCTCCGGGGCGAAGCCGGTTGTGCACGGAGAGGTGGCGGCGACGCCGAAGGTGCGCGCGCTTACACCGGTCGTCGGCGCGGGCGGCTCCGCCCGCGCGCAGATTCCGGCCGTCGCCGGGACGCGATTGCAGCGAACCGACGCGACGCTCGAGGTCCGTGTCAA
>Ga0070741_10002743_pt1 | contig 46028 bp, 49 predicted proteins | sample Coa_R1_4_FD_66440 | JGI IMG/M metagenome (GOLD analysis project Ga0070741, IMG submission 66440) | Surface soil microbial communities from Centralia Pennsylvania, which are recovering from an underground coalmine fire - Coalmine... | ecosystem: Environmental > Terrestrial > Soil > Unclassified ... | reverse complement strand
TCGCACATCGCGATCCAGGAACGCGACGCCCAGCGCAATGTCGTGAGCTGGATGGAACGGGTGACCGACGAGCAATACCTCGCCGGCTGCCAATCCGAGTAATCGCAAGCAGGAGGCAAGCACCATGCGCGCAACCGTCATGTATAAAGCGGGCGACGTCCGCATCGAAAACGTCCCCGACGCCACCATCATCAATTCAACCGACGCGGTGATCCGCGTCACCCGCGCCTGCATCTGCGGCAGCGACCTCTGGCCGTACAAGGAGCTGCCGGCGACAGAACCGGGCCGCCCGATGGGCCACGAGGCGATCGGCGTCGTCGAGGCCATCGGCCGCGAAGTCCGCAAGGTGAAAGCCGGCGATCTCGTGGTGATGCCCTTCGCCTACTCCGACGGCAGCTGCGAGTTCTGCCACGAAGGGCTGCAAACCTCGTGCGTGCACGGCGGCTTCTTCGGGGTTGGTGTCGTGGGCGGAGCACAGGCCGAAGCGCTGCGCGTGCCGCAGGCGGACGGCACGCTCTTTTCTCTGCCCGTGCGCGAAGACGACGCGCTGATGCCGTCGCTTCTCACGCTCTCGGACGTGATGGGCACCGGCCATCACGCCGCGCGCGCGGCGCGGGTGAGCCGCGGCAAGAAGGTCGCCGTCATCGGCGACGGCGCGGTGGGCCTCTGCGGCGTGATCGCCGCGAAGCGCCTCGGCGCGGAGCAGATCATCCTGCTCGGTCGCCATCCGGACCGGATCGCACTCGCCAAAGCGTTCGGCACCACCGACATCGTGACCGAGCGGGCCGATGCGGCGGTCGAGCGCGTGCGCGCGCTGACCGGCGGCCATGGGGTGCACTCGGTGCTCGAGTGCGTGGGCACCGGCGACGCGATGCTCACCGCCATCGGCATCTGCCGCGCGGGCGGGGCGGTCGGTCGCGTCGGCGTTCCGCACTACGAGGGGATCCCCGCCGCACGGCCCGCGTTCTACAACAACGTCGCCGTGAGCGGCGGCCCGGCGCCGGTGCGCGCCTACATCGAAGAGCTGCTGCCCGACATCCTCGAAGGGCGCATCCAGCCCGGCCGCGTGTTCGACCGCGTCGTCGGCCTCGATGGTGTTCCCGACGGCTACCGCGCGATGAACGAGCGCACGGCGCTCAAGGTGATGATCAGGTTCTGAAGCAGGAGGCAAAGATGCAAAAGCGCAAACTGGGTAAGAGCAATCTCGAGGTTTCCGCGATCGGATTGGGCTGCATGGGAATGAGCTTCTCCTTCCCGCCTTTTCCAGACCGACGTCATTGATCTCTACTACCAGCACAGCGTTGATCCCAGCGTGCCGATCGAGGACGTGGCCGGAACGGTGAAGGAGCTGATCCGCGAAGGCGAGGTGAAGCGCTTCGGCCTTTCGGAGGCCGGCGTGAAAACGATCCGCCGCGCGCACGCCGTCCAGCCGGTCACGGCGGTGCAGAGCGAGTATTTGCTGTGGTGGAGACGTCCGGAAGAGGAGTTACTGCCGATGCTCGAGGAACTCGGCATCGGGTTTGTTCCATTCAGTCCTCTTGGCAAAGGTTTCCTCACGGGAAAGATTGATGAGAACACGAAGTTCGACGGTTCCGACTTCCGCAATATTGTTCCTCGCTTCACCCCGGAGGCTCGCAAGGCGAATCGGGCTTTGGTCGATCTGTTGGCGAGGATTGCTGCTCGGAAGAAGGCGACACCTGCTCAGATAGCGCTTGCCTGGCTGCTTGCCCAGAAGCCATGGATCGTTCCGATTCCGGGGACCACGGAGCTTGCGCGCCTGGAGGAGAACATCGGAGCGGTTGCCGTCGAACTGACGACCGGGGACCTGCGCGAGATCGACAGCGCCGCGTCGAAGATCTCGATCCAGGGGGCGCGGTACCCCGAAGAGCTGGAGAAAAGGACTGGTCTGTGAAATGCCGTCATGGCCAACAGGAGTCAAGCTATGAGCAATAACATCGAAGGAAAGATCGTAGTCATTACGGGCGCGAGCAGCGGCAACGGCGAGGCGACCGCTCGGTTTCTCTCCGCGCAGGGCGCAAGCGTCGTGCTGGGTGCGCGGCGAGCCGATCGCATCCGGTCATTGGCAGGCGAGCTGACCGGCCGTGGCGGAAAGGCGCTGGCCGTAGCTACAGACGTCACCCACTATGACCAGGTGAAGAGATTGGTCGATGAAGCCGTACGGACATACGGGCGTGTCGACGTGATGATCAACAACGCCGGGCTGATGCCGCTGGCGCCGCTCGAGCGCCTCAAGATCGACGACTGGAACCGTGCGATCGATGTAAACATCAAGGGCGTACTCTACGGTATCGCTGCGGCGCTGCCATACATGAAGCAGCGGAAAGCCGGGCACATCATCAATGTCTCATCGGTCGCCGGCCACAAGGTCCGGCCGGGCAATGCCGTCTACGCCGCGACCAAGCATGCGGTGCGCGCGCTGTCCGAGGGGCTGCGCATGGAAGTAAAGCCGTACAACATCCGTACCACGGTGATCTCGCCGGGCGCGGTCGCCACCGAACTGGTCAACAGCATAACCGAGCCCGATATCGCGGAAAGCACCCGCAAATTCGTGGCGGAGGTGGCGATCCCTGCCGACTCGTTCGCGCGGGCGGTTGCCTTTGCCATTAGTCAGCCAGACGAGATGGACGTGAACGAAATCCTCTTTCGGCCCACGCGTCAGGAGCTGTAAGCCATGCGAGTCGGCATTCTGGGTTCGGGTTTGATGGGCGGCAAGCTCGGAACGATCTTCGCGCGAGCCGCACATGAGGTGGTATTCAGCTATGCCCGCAGCGAGCAGAAGCTCAAGAGGCTTGCGCGGGATGCCAAGGGCAAAGCGCGGCCCGGCACGCCGCGTGAGGCCGCGCAGGAAGCCGACGCCGTATTGCTGGCCGTGCACTGGTCGCGGATAGACGACGTGCTGAGGCAGGCGGGCGATTTGTCGGGCAAGGTGGTCGTGACCTGCTCGCTGCCGATGAACGATGACAACACCGAACTCGTCGTGGCCCACACCTCGTCAGGCGCGGAGGAACTCGCAAGGAGGATTCCCAAGGCTCGGGTCGTGTCCACATTCAACACCGTGCCCAGTGAAGTGCTTTTCGGCGTGCACGAAGCCAGGCGCAAGGCCAGCCGACCGAGCCTGGTGTATTGCGGCGACGATTCGCGCAGCAAACGCGTCGCCGCCGAGCTGATCCGCGATGCGGGGTTTGACCCGGTGGATGCGGGGCCTCTGCGGATTGCCCGATACACCGAGCCGTTCGCGCTGCTCGTCGCCCAGCTCGCGTATGAAGGAAAAGGCGGCCCGGAACTGGCGTACCGCTTCGAGCGGTTCGGGAGATAGCGTCCGTGCTTGCCCGCAGCGGTCACGTAACGAGATTGGTCGGCGCAGCGGTGCAGACATTCTGGACGTCGATGTCATAACATGATCGGCGACGCAGGGATGATCGCGAACTCGCCACGCTAGCGCCTCATGATCGACGATTGTTCCGCTCGAATACTCTGACGCTTGACGGGGCAGAGCTTCCACAGACCTCTCCAGCCTCGGGACGACCCGAGAGAATCGACATCGGGGCAATGAGGGAACTCGAACAACTCCTTGGTTTGTTCGTCGCGGCCGTGATCCTGGCGGCCGCGGCGCGCCGCGTCGGAGCGCCTTATCCAGTATTTTTGGCGCTCGGCGGCGCGCTGCTGGCATTTCTTCCCGGCGCGCCTTCGTTCACGGTTCCTCCCGAACTTGCGCTGGCGCTCTTCGTCGCACCCGTACTGCTCGATGCGGCTTACGACGCGTCGCTCCGAGATCTGAAGGACAACTGGGCGCCGGTGACCAGCTTGGTCGTATTCGCGGTAGGGTTCACGACCGCAGCGGTTGCCGTCGTCGCCCACAGCCTCATACCGACGATGCCATGGGCGGCGGCGATCGCGCTTGGTGCGATCGTCGCCCCGCCCGACGCCGTTGCCGCAACCGCCGTGCTGCGCCAGTTGCGTCCGCCCCATCGCCTGCTGACGATCCTCGAAGGCGAGAGCCTGCTGAATGATGCGAGCGCGCTCCTGATCTACCGCCTCGCCGTCGGAGCCGCAGCGGCCAGCGGTTTCTCCATTGCCGCAGTTGCCCCGGCTTTTCTGGTTGCCGTGACCGGCAGCGTGGTAATAGGCCCGGCGCTTGGGTGGCTTAACCTCCGGTTGATGGAACGGGTGCATCACGTGCCCACCGCCGTCATTCTTCAGTTCGTGACCACGTTTGGCGTGTGGATGCTCGCCGAACACGTCGGGCTCTCAGGCGTATTGACGACGGTGTGCTACGCCATCGCACTGGCGCGGACCGCGCCGGAGCGAGTTCCCGCGAGGATGCGCATACCCTCGTATGCCGTGTGGGAGACCGTCGTGTTCGCGCTGAACATCCTGGCTTTCATCGTCATCGGCCTGCAGATTCGGCCGATTCTCGAGAGCTTGGGGGCGGCCGACCGAATGCAGTACTTCGTCATTGCCGGCGTGGTCGTGCTGACCGTGATCGTCGTGCGCCTCGCCTGGCACATGTCCTTCAATGGAGCCCTCCGGTGGCGCGACCGCCGGTACGGTTTTCATCCGCCGCGACCGATGCTGCGGCCAAGCATCGGGAGCGGCTTGATCATTTCCTGGGCCGGCATGCGGGGCATCGTCTCCCTCGCCGCCGCGATGGCGCTTCCACCGGCATTTCCCTATCGCGATCTCATCGTGCTGACAGCGTTCTCGGTCGTCCTTGGGACGCTGGTGATCCAGGGACTGACGCTCAAGCCTCTCTTGCGCGTGCTCGATTTGCACGACGATGATCCAGTCGGGCGGGAACTGATTGCGGCGCGCGAACGCGCGTTGCGTACGGCACTGGAAAGCCTGGCCCATGAGCGATCGCCGGTCGCACAGCTCGTCCGGAAGGAGTTCACGTCACGCCTGGCATACGGACGGGAAGATGCCGACGCGGGCAATGCGGCGCGCTCCGCGCACAGCGAACTCTATCGTGGAGCCCTCCGGGCGGCCCGACAGGCCGTTTTCGCAATGCGCGCCAACGAAGAGATCGGTGACGATGCCTTTCATCGGATGGAAGAAGAACTGGACTGGCTCGAGATGGCAGGCGGCGGGAAAGCGGAATAACAGCTTGCCTTGACAGCCTGGTTGTGACGTCCAGGGAGCGGCGGTACGAAAAACCAAAGACAGGCCAGCGAACCTTTGTTCCGACCGCCCGCGCACCAGTCAGGCGAACACAAGTTCGGAGCCGGACGCGGGCACGGCAACGCTCGATCCGCTCCGCCCGTCGGCGCGCAGCGCTACCGCGCGTGGACCGCGAGCTGGCTCCGGGAGGCCCACTCGACCAGAAAATCGACGAACGCCCGCACCCGCGGCCTCAGGTTCCGGTTCTGCGGATACATCACCGACACCGGCGGGCTCTCGACCTGGAATTCGGTCAGCACCGCTCGTAACTGACGGGCGCGGATGGCCGCGGCCGTCACGTAACTCGAGATCTGAATCAGCGCCGTTCCGGCCAGGGCCGCCTCGACGAGTGCCTCGGCGTGGTCCACGGATAGATTGCCCGACACGCCCACGCTGAAGCGCTTTCCGCCGCGCTGAAATTTCCACTCCTGGGCGCGACCCGTGCTCGGGACGACGAAAGTCACGTAGTTGTAATGCGCGAGGTCCTCGGGCGTGTGCGGGACGCCGTGCTTCCTGAGATAGGACGGCGCGGCGCAGGTGGTGAGCACGCCCGCGGCGAGAGGGCGCGCCACCAGCCGGGAATCAGGCGGCCTTCCCATGCGCACGGCGACATCGTAGCCCTCCTCGATGAGATCCACGATGCGGTCGGTGAAGTGCGCTTCCACTTTGACATCCGGATACCGCCGGGCGAATTCGGGCAATGCGCGGGCGATGTGCAGCCGGCCGATCGAGAGCGGAAACGTCACGCGAAGCAAACCGCGAGGCGCCTCGTGCGCACGGCTCAGAAGAAGCTGCGCATCCTCGAGATCCGCGATGACTCGCCGGCAGCGTTCGTAGAACGCCGCACCCTCCGGCGTGAGCGTGATGCTTCGCGAGGTTCGATGCAGCAGCCGAACCTTGAACTGGGATTCGAGGCGCGAGATCGCCTTGCTGACGCCGGACGGGGAGATGCCCAGTTGCCGCGCCGCCTTCGTGAAGCTGCGCGCCTCGGCCGCCCGTACGAAGGCCAGTATTCCGGAGAAGTTCTCCATCGTCCGTTCGGTGGATGACTGCGAGTCAACCTAAGTATTCCGGCCGGCAGGATTATCGTCAACGAGACCTCGCGCTATTGTCGCCGCCATCTGAAATGGATGCACAAGGAGACAGGCAATGAATGCGACAGCCCGCAAGGCATTGGTCACCGGCTCGACCTCGGGCATCGGCCGCGCGATCGCTCACGCGCTTGCCGCCAACGGGGCCCACGTCGTCGTCACCGGACGGGATGCGCGACGCGGCGCCGAGGTCGTCGAGGAAATCCGCTCGGCGCGGGGCCGCGCGCAGTTCGTGAGCGCCGACCTTTCGTCGATGCAGTCCATCTCCGACCTCGCGGCGAGCTGCGAGAAGCTGCTGGGCGGAATCGACATCCTGGTGAACAACGCCGGCATCTACTCTTTCGGCCCGACGCCGCAGGCCCGGGAAGGGGATTTCCACGGCATGTATGCGACCAACGTACGTGCCCCGTTCTTCCTCACCGCCAAGCTGGCGCCGGGGATGGTCGCGCGCGGCTCGGGACGGATCGTCAACGTGACCACGATGGTGGCCTACCTCGGCATGCCGGGGGCCGCTATGTACGGCTCCTCGAAGGCGGCACTGCAACTGTTGACGCAGACGTGGGCGGCGGAATTCGGCCCCAGCGGCGTCACGGTGAACTCGGTCGCGCCGGGGCCCATTCGCACGCCCGGGACCAGGGAGATGGAAGACGCTCTGGACCAACTCGCGCAGACCCTGCCGGCTCGAAGGACGGGAACGCCGGAAGAGGTCGCGTCGGTGGTTGCCTTCCTCGCCTCGGATGCGGCCGCCTATGTGAACGGCTCGACCGTCGCCGTGGACGGCGGGCGCGTGGCCGTGTGATGACGCAACGGGCCTCCGAGGGCAAGCGTGGCCGCGTGACCTGCAGATGCGCCCGCTCGTTTGCGGAGAGCCGAGTCAAGCGACGACACCGGGGAGTCCTCGATCCGAGGAGACGCGGCGATGAAGGAGATCCTTGTTTTCCTGGCGCTGTTCCACTGTCATCCGGAGCTGCGGATCGCGCACGACACCTGGACGCATTTCGACCGCGGCGTGATCTACCTGAGCAATGACGATCCGGCCCGGCTCGTGCACGAGGCCGTGCATGCCTGCCAGTACGCCAGGTACGGTTCCGCGAAGAGCGCCGAAGAATGGTCACGGCGGGAAAGGGAAGCGCACAAAGTAGAAATCGCCTGGAAGATGCGCGACTCCTGATCGGATTTCCACGATCTGGGCGTCAAGAGCGAAAGGCATTCACCACGGAGGACACGGAGGAACACGAAGAAAAACAGGATCGACCGCAACCACAAGGACAGCGCGACAACAGAAAAATATCCGCCTTGAGCTCTCAGAGGCACCACGGGGACCGGCAATACGGTACTGGTCTCCTGCGACAAGGCCACCGGGACGCCAACGCTCACAGAAAGACTTCACCCCCGGATCTTTTTCGTGTCTTCGTGATTCGCATCGGTCCTGGTCTTTGCTTTCGCCTTTCCTCTGTGTACCTCCGTGTCCTCCGTGGTGAATGCGTTCCGCCTTTGGGGCTCAGCCCTGGACGGACCCGAAGCGATTGATCAGGTAGAAGGTCGAGATCGCGAGGACCAGGATCACCGCGAAGTACACGATCTCGCGATGGGCGAAGCGGCTGCCGCGCGCTCGCTCGATGGCATTCAGCACCCAGTCCGCGGCGAAATACAGCGCAATGCCGATGATCGTGAGGTAGACCGCTTTCATGTGTGGTCGGATCGCTTCGCGGACGCCGTTGTCAGCCTCGGCGCGGGCGTCCAACCCCGGGGCGGGGGTTGAGCATGGGGGATGCGAAAAACCGCCCCGGGGTTCGCGGGAAGCGGTCAAGCTCCCCGCACGGACTCGATTCTGTCAGTGCTTCGGCGATTTCCAGTTCGGGTGATCGAAATAAGTCCCGTATTCGTTCAGCGCCGTCAGAATTTTCGCGGCGCCTTCGTGTCGCGCCGTGCCAGCCCGCTTGCCTTCCATGATTTCCGCGCCCGCGATCATGCCCGCGAGAATGAGGTGCAGCATCGCATCGGCTTTCGGTTCCAAGCGGCAGTTCTGCACGATAACGCCGATCTCGCCGTTGATCTTGCCGGCCAGCGCGCCGTAGCCGGCGTCGTCGAGCTTGCCGGCGTGGATCGCGGGCAGTTTCGCCTGCACCACGTCGCGGATGCGCGTCATCCCCTGGCGCAGCGGTGCATCCGCCGGCCACTTTTTGCCGTTGTCGAGAGAAAGTTTCGCGGGCGCTGCGCCGCCTTCCGGATGCTGGTGCTGCGCATGGACCCTAGTCCAGGCGAAAGAAAGAATCGCCAGCACCAGGATCAGCAGCACGAATCGGTACAGCGGATGCAGCTCTTTCATTCGAATCTCCTTGCTGGTTCTCGCCGGCGGCACGCGAGAAACTGTACGCAGCGATCTCGCTTCAGGCCTTGACCGAAATCAAGCGGGAGTCGCTGCGGTCGTCTCCCAAAGAGAACGAAAGCGAGTCGCATCTGCAATTCTCTTCAGGACGGGTAGTGGGCACGGAAGACTCAGTGCGCGCGGAGAAAGTCGGACAACGCGAATATGCAGCACCTTAATCTGGATCAAGAAAAATCAGGAAATCGGCGGCGCAGCCCGAAATCCATGAATCTCATGAGCACAAATTGCGGACATTCCGTAGGACAGATCGCGCAATTTCGCGTCGCGTCGCGCTCGTGTCGCAAAGATAATCCTGCTCAGTGACGCGTGCGCGGGCATGCCCTTCCCTTGTACCACCCGTGTTCTTGTCCGCGCAACGCGTCACTTCGGAGGTCGCGGGTTGGGCGGCGACCGCGATCGCCGTGAGCGACGACGCCGTCGAAGCAATTTCCTCGAGGAGGTTGAGATGAAACAGTGGACCGAGCCTGCGTACTGCGACATTCGCCTGGGCTTCGAAGTGACGGCGTACGTTTACGTTCGCTGACCGGCGAGCGGGCGCATGCGCGCCCGCTCGCGCGACCCATTCAAACAGGGGCTCTCGTGACTACAGATATCCCCAGCGCCGGGCAGGAGCGCCCGGTCGTCAATCCGATGTTCCTATTCCGCTGGGAGGAGACGCAGCAGGCCTACGTGCTGCTCTACCCGGAGGGCGTGGTCAAGCTGAACGACACCGCGGGCGAAATTCTCAAGCGTTGCGACGGCGCGCATACGGTTGGCGAGATGATCGACGAGATCGCCCGCGAGTTCGCCGCCGCCCCCGTGCAAATCGAGCAGTCGGTGCAGAAGTTTCTGGAGGTATCCCATGCCAAAGGATGGATCCGTCGTCAGGCTTGATGGCCAGGGCAAGCCGCTCTGGCTGGTGCTGGAGCTGACCTACCGATGCCCGCTCGCCTGCCCGTGGTGCAGCAACCCGGTGGATTACGCGCGCTGCGAGAACGAGCTCACCACCGAAGAATGGAAGCGCGTGATGCGCGAAGGCCGCGAGCTCGGCGCGCTGCAGCTCGGCTTCACCGGCGGGGAGCCGATGCTGCGAAAGGACGTCGAGGGGCTGGTGGGCGAGGCGCACCGGCTCGGCTATTACACGAACCTGATCACCTCCGGCGTCGGACTTTCCGAGGCGCGACTCGCCGCATTGAAGCGCGCGGGGCTGAACCAGATCCAGCTCTCGATCCAGTCCAGCCGGCGCGATCTGACCGATTCCCTGGTCGGCGCGCGTGCCTTCGACCACAAGCTCAAGATCGCGCGGCTGATCAAGGCGTACGGATTCCCGATGGTGCTCAACGTTCCAGTGTGCCGGCAGAACGTGGACCTCACCGCGGAGATTCTGCAGATGGCGGAAGACATCGGCGTGGACTATCTCGAGTTCGCCAACATCCAGTACTACAACTGGGCGATGGTGAACCGCAACGAGCTGCTGCCCTCGCTCGAGCAATTGAAGCGCGCGGAAGCCTTGGTGCAGCAGGCGCGCAGGCGGCTGGACGGAAAGATGACGATCTACTTTGTCATTCCCGATTACTACGTGGAACGCCCGAAGGCCTGCATGAACGGCTGGGGAGCGATCCATCTCACCATCGCGCCCGACGGCGCGGCGCTGCCATGCCAGGAAGCCCGCGTCATCCCGGGACTGGAGTTTCCCACCGTGCGCGAGAAGAGCCTTGCCTGGCTGTGGAACGAATCCCCGACCTTTCGGAAATTCCGTGGCGACGAATGGATGAAGGAACCGTGCCGCAGCTGCAGCGAGAAGAAGAAGGACTTCGGCGGCTGCCGCTGCCAGGCGCTGCTGCTCACCGGCGACGCGGCCAATACCGACCCGGCGTGCGCCAGGTCGCCGCATCATCAACTGATCGTCGATGCGGTGGCGCGCGCCAACGATCCGAGCCGTGTGTACCAGCCGCTGGTGATGCGGCGGACGTCGCGGGAAGAACTGGATATCGCGCTCGGATGAAGAAACTGCTCGACACCGCCCGCGGCACCATCCTCGCGGGGCTCGCGCTCACCCTGGCACTTTGGTTCCTTGCGCGTCTGCTGGTAACGGGGACGCCGTGGTCCTGATCCATGCCGCCATGCCGGGGGCAGCCCGGCGGCCGGTGCGCGGAATGCCCTGGTAGTGAGTAAGGAACGAAACACGAAGGCACGAAGATAAACAAAAGTCAAAAGAGAAGCACGACGCAAAGGGCGCAAAGATCGCAAAGAATTACTTGGGAATCTCTGTGCCTCGGTGGTGGGGTTGTCCGGTACTTTCTTCGTGCCTTCGTGTTTCGTTTGTGAACTTTGCCTCTAGATGGAAGCGCAAGCGCTCGATCTCCTGCTGCGCTGGCTGCACTTCTTCGCCGGCATCGTGTGGATCGGGCACAACTACACGACGCTGGTCCAGAGACCGAGCTACCAGCCGCTTGTCGCAGCCGATCTGACCGACGCGTCCAGCCCGCGCTTCATGATGCTGCTCGCGCGTGAGCACGGCATCTTCCGTTGGGCGTCGGTGGTGACGTGGGGAACGGGCGTGCTGATGCTCTGGCAGCGCGGCTGGATCGCGGACGCGATGACGCTCACCGGCTACCACGCGGTGATCGGCCTGGGGATGTGGATCGGCACCGTCATGATGCTCAACGTGTGGCTGGTGCTCTGGCCGCACCAGAAGAAAGTCCTCGGCTTCGTGGCGGCGCCGGTGGAGGAGCGGCTGCGCGCTTCGCGTGTGACCTTCCTTTCGGCGCGGGTGAACACGATGCTGTCCATCCCGCTGCTGTTCTTCATGGCCTCCGCGCAGCACGGCGGCTTTCTCTATGGCTGAAGCGGCGCTGCTCCAATCGCGGCCGGATCGCACGCGGAAGCACAGCGCCGGCGCGGTGAGTTTTTCCGCCTCTGGCGGGCAGCTCCCGATGGAAGTGTGCGAGCGGGCTGCGCGCGACCTGACCGACTGGCGCCGCACGGGGCGCGGCGTACTGGAGCTGCCGTTCACAGGCCTTGCGTTCAAGGATCTTCTCGCCGAGGCGATCGCGTCGCTGCGCGCGCTGCTGCACGTGCCCGCGAACTATCGCGTGCTGTTCATGCAGGGCGGCGCCTCCGCGCAGTTCTCGCTGGTGCCGATGAACCTGCTGCGCGGCAAACGTGCGGCCTGCTATGCCGATTCCGGCTACTGGTCGCGGCGCGCCATTGCGGAAGCGCAGCGCTATTGCCACGTGGAAGCGCTGGCGCCGCAACGCGTACCGGATGGCGCGGCCGAGGCCGCATACCTGCACGTGGTTTCCAACGAGACCGCCGAGGGGCGGCAGTACCGGATTTTCCCCGATGCAGGCGCGTTGCCGCTGATCGCGGACATGACCTCGGATTTCCTCACCCGGCCGATCGACATCTCGCGCTTCGGGCTGATCTACGCCAGCGCGCAGAAGAACGTCGGCGCCGCCGGGTTGACGGTCGTCATCGTGCGCGAGGATCTGCTGGGCAGCGCGTACCCTGCCACGCCTTCCGCATTCGATTACGCGGTGCAGGCGCGCAACGACTCCCTGTACAACACGCCGCCGGTGTTCGCGGTGCATCTCGCCGGACTGGTGTTGAGGTGGCTGCTGTCGCAGGGTGGGGTGGAAGCGATGCAGGGCGCGACCGAACGCAAGAGCGCGATGCTGTACGCGGTCATCGACGGCTGCGGCGGCTTCTATCGTTGCGAGGTTGCGCCCGAGGAGCGATCGCAGGTGACTGTCTGTTTCAAGCTTGCCGATGAAGCACTGACCCGAAGGTTCCTCGATGAAGCGCAAGCGCAAGGCATGCTTCACCTCGCCGGCCATTCGCGCATTGGCGGCATCCGAGCGAGCCTGTACAACGCGGTACGTGAAGAAGCCGCGACCGCGCTCGCGGATTTCATGCGGGACTTCGCGCGCCGCCGGGGTTGAGGCGCAAAATGAGCGCAGGCGACCGATTGCTGCACGCGGCGCATGTCGTTGCACGCATGCGACTGAAGCTCGTCATGGCGCTCGCGCACGGGACTTGGCCTGGCCGCAGCCCGGTGGCGGCGATGGGGCTCTCCTTCCCGTCCTGTATCGGCATGGCGGCGGGGCTCGATCGCTACGGCAGCATGGCCCATCTCGCGCACCGCATCGGCATCGGCTTCGTCGAAACCGGCACCGTCACGACGCTGCCGGAGCCGGAGCACAACCGCGGCATCGGCGTGCTGCTGCGCAGCCTGGAGCACTACGGATGGATGGATGCCGGCGCGCGCACCGGGCGTGCGCGGCTCGGCATCAGCATCGGCAGGAATTCCTGGACCCCGCCCGAGAAGGCCTGGCGCGACTTCGCCGAATGCCTTGCGCGCGGCTGGCAGGTCGCCGATTACTTCACTCTCAACCTCGGTTCCCTCGTTCCCGCGCTCGCCGCGGATCGCGGGCTGCTCGTATCATTTCTGGCGCGTATCAAGGACCGCCGGCACGCATTGGCATCCGAGCGAAACCGCCGCGTCCCGATCCTGGTGAAGCTGCAACTGCGCGAGGACACGCGGCTGGAAACGGCGCGACTTGCGGAGTGCATCGCCGCCTTCGGCTTCGACGGCATTCTCGCAGCGACCGGCGACAACGGGGCCGGCAAAGCGGGACCGGCCGGACTGCTCCAACATCTCGGCGCAGTCGTCGAAAAGAAAACCGCGATCGTCTCGGTCGGCGGGATCCGTTCCCCGGCAGATGCGATCGAACGGCTGCGAGCCGGCGCAACCATGATCCAGATCCACCGTGCGCTGCTTCGGCCGGGATCGGAGATCGCGCGCGCACTCGGGGCCGCGACTTTCCCGCACTCGCTGGGGTCGATGCCCGCATTGCCTTCCTAGCGGGCAATTCCGAGCGCGGCGTTACCCACCGCGCAGCCCACATCGTGGAGACGGGGGCGACCGCCTGTATTCCGCGAGGGCTTTGATTCCTAGGGGCTGTCTGCCCCCAAGGCGGCCTATTTCCATCGCTTCCCGTAGTTGTCCCGCATTTGGATGCATTGTTAGCGTATCCGTCATGTCGGGGATTTCGAGATTCGGGATGGGTGATGGCGGATCCAATAATGCTGGTGCTCTAATAGGCTGCAGGTACGAAGTCGAATTCACGCTCGGCGGTACAATGGCATGACCTCAAAGCGCAACGCCGGATGGCACGCTTCACATCCCATGCCCCCCGGAGCTACGCTGGCCCAGCGAATCGCCTGGCGCCGCCGGCACGCCAAGCATTGCGGCATCGGACAGCGACCGGGCGCGATCCCGGACGGTCATTGTTTCGGAAACAGGCAAAGGAGCTGGAATGTACTTGCCCCGGCATTTTGAAGAGACGCGAGTCGAAGAACTTCACCGGTTCATCACCGAGTACCCGCTCGGAGCTTTTGTCATCAACGGACCGGACGGGCTCGATGCCAATCATCTGCCCTTTGAGCTGAATCCGAATGCCGGCGAACGCGGGCACCTGCTTGCGCATGTGGCTCGCGCCAATCCCGTTTGGAAGGAGGTCAAGGACGGCGATGAGGCTCTCGTCATCTTTCGTGCGGCAAACGCCTATATCTCGCCAAACTGGTATCCGAGCAAGCATGAGTTTCACCGGCAAGTGCCGACGTGGAACTATCAGGCCGTACATGTCCACGGCAGGGTCAAGATCCGAGATGACGAGAGGTTCGTACGCGGTGTCGTCGCGCGACTGACACGCGTGCATGAGGCTCGTGCCGGATCGGACAGGCCGTGGAAGATGACCGATTCTTCGAAGGAATATATCGATCAGATGCTGACAGCCATCGTCGGCATCGAGATCGAGATCACAAAGATGATCGGCAAATGGAAGCTCAGTCAAAACAAGGAGGAGCGCGATCGCATCCACGCGGCTGAGGAATTGCGCAAACGGGGCGAGCAGGTGATTTCCGAAGCAATGCGGAACACTGTAGGTAGGGAGAACTGACGCCGCCGGACAATGCGTCAGTGGCGTCGAGTGGCGCCTTGGTACGTTTCAGGTGAATCGGGAGTCGATTCTCTTCGAACGGCGCTAAGAGGGCCCCGTCACGTGTTCGCCGAACACCCACACCACCCCGCGCCCGGCGTGAACTCGGATCGATGATCGATCGTGTCGTCGTGGAGTGCCAGCGGCCGAAATAAATCTGTAAGCTGATTTTTGCGGACTCGCCGCGGTAGTGCGCGGAATGGGTCGAGGACAGAAACATTGTACCCTGTGTCGGTGGTCGCGGAGCAGGCGCCGCCGAGAGCGAAGGCGTCGAACTATCCCGAGCCGTTTGCGTCGCGGATGGCGGGACGGCGAAAGCACCCGTTTGGCGACTTGTATGGAAGTTCGTGCACAAGGACGGCACGCCGTACTGATCGCTGGTAACTCTCAGCGGGTCAGAGGCTGGTCAGGTACTGGGCGAGCGCCTGAATCTGCTCGTCGGTGAGGTCCTTGACCGAGGCAGCCATGGCGCCGTTGTCGTTGGTTCGCGCCCCGTCCCGGAAATCCTTGAGCTGCTTCACCAAGTAGGGATACTTCTGACGCGCCAGGCGCGGAAATTCCTTCAGTCCCTTGTATCCAGCCTGATGGCAGGCGACGCATTTCGCCTGCTCGGCGAGCTGCTTTCCCTGCGCCACGATCGCCGGTTCGGTCTGGAACGTGCTGCGCGACAGGATCTGGGACGAGAAATAGTCCGCCAGCTCCTGGATCTCCTGCGCCGAGAGCACACCCACCGCGGGAGACATCATCGGGTTCTTGCGCCGGCCTTCCTTGAAATCGGTGATCTGCTTGACGAGGTACTGCGGCGTCTGACCGGCGAGGTTGGGATACGCGCTGCTGCTGGAGTTTCCGTCGGTGCCGTGGCAGTGTGCGCACGAATCGGACTTGGCGGCCGACGCGACCCCGGGCAGCGTCAGCGGCACAAGCCCGACTGCGAGAGCGAACGCCAAAAAACCGGATCGCGTCATGATTTTCCAGGGCCCAGTTTGCGCGGTCCGGGTCAGGCGGACCGCGCGGATCATTATAGGAAATTCCGCCCGCGCACCGGCCGCGAGGGCTCTGCGGTGCGGCGTCGTACGTCCGCACCTTCCTGTTTCGCGTCCGCCCGCGATGAGAGGAGACGATTCCACGAATTCGTCCGTCCGCCTCGGCATGACATTGGCCACATTTTCTTCGTCACCGACCGGACTCTTCGGATTACCATCGGGTTGCGGCGCGCCCCGGCGGCAACATCGGCAACGGCGTTCGGGCGCATCCGGCGCCGGTAGCGCGATGTCCAACACTGTCAACTGCGAGCACTCCTCATGGGATACGAAATTTCGATCGACGACAGGAACGGGATCGCCGAGATTCCCCTGGAACACATGCCGCACAACGAGCACGAGAAAGCCGGAGACGAGCTGCTGGAAATCTACCAGGGGCGCGGAATTTACAAGGTGCTCATCGGCGCGCGAAGGGATGTGGCCATGTCCGGAGCCCGTTGCTTCCGGCCGGAAGGAACCGATGAACGAAACGCGAGGTAGTGCCGACGTCGCCGCGGCGGTTCGTGCGGACGCCGCGGGATCGACGGGGCTCGCGGGCCTGTCGCCGGCCTACTTCGCCCTGGTGATGGCGACCGGGATCGTCTCGCTCGCCGCGCACCTCCTCGGCCTGCCTCGTGTCGCGGCCGCGCTGTTCTATTTCAACATCGGCGCGTGGATCGCGCTGTGGGCGCTGAGCCTGCTGCGCCTGCTGCGCTATCCCGGCCGCTTTTTCGGCGACCTGGTCGATCATCTGCGCGGACCCGGATTCTTTACCACCGTGGCGGGAACCGGCGTGCTCGGCAGCCAGTTCGTGATCCTCGCGCAGAGCTATCGCCTGGCGGCCGTCCTCTGGGCGCTTTCGGTCGGACTGTGGACGGCGCTCACGTACACGATCTTCGTCGCCTTCACCGTCAAGGAGAGCAAACCGCCGCTGGACCGCGGCATCACCGGCGGCTGGCTGCTGGCGGTGGTGGCGACGCAGTCGCTCGCGGTGCTGAGCGCGCTGCTCGCCGCGCACGCCGCGCAGCCGTGGAAGCTGGAACTGAACTTCTTCGCGCTTTCCATGTGGCTGTGGGGCGGCATGCTCTATATCTGGATGGTGTCGCTGATCTTCTACCGCTATACCTTCTTCCGCTTCGCACCCGGCGACCTGGCGCCCCCGTACTGGATCAACATGGGCGCGATGGCGATTTCTGCGCTGGCGGGGTCGCTGCTGATCGTCAACGCGCCGGACGCGCCGTTCCTCACCTCGCTGCTTCCGTTCCTGAAGGGATTCACCGTGTTCTACTGGGCGACCGGCACCTGGTGGATACCGATGCTGGTGCTGCTCGGCATCTGGCGCTACGTGTACAAGCGCTTCCCGCTGGAATACGACCCGCAGTACTGGGGCGCGGTGTTTCCGCTCGGCATGTACGCGGCGAGCACGCACGAGATGGCAAAAGCCATGGAGCTGGATTTCCTCGGCTTTCTCCCCAGCGCGTTCCTGTACGTCGCGTTCGCGGCGTGGCTCGCCGCTTTCGTCGGGCTGCTGCGACGCCTCGCCGGGATCCTGCGCGACGCGGTGGCGGACTGAGACGACGCGCCGCTTGCTGGCGCGCGCGCGAGCGTGGTGCTTAAATAGGCGGCGTCCGATGCACGCCATTTCCGACGGGTGTCGCGCGGCCGGATTTCGCTTGCGGCAACCCGATCCCTCGAGCGCGGAGGAGCGCGATCATGATGCAGCAGAAGGTGGCGGCGTCCTTTCCGGACGTCGGCGACGGTAGCGGGTTCGAAGACACGGACCGCGTCTTCAAGGAAGAACTGCAGCTCGCCCTGCGCAACCGCGGAATGCCGCTGGAAGGGCTGCGCTATGCGGTCACGCCGACCGGCATGCACTATCTTCTTGTCCACTACGACATTCCGGAGGTGAATGTCCGCGATTGGCGACTGAATGTCGGAGGCCTGGTATCCAGGCCTCTGAGCCTGGCGCTCGAAGATATCCGAAAGCGGCCGGCCCGAACCATCGCCGTCACCATGGAGTGCGCAGGAAACGGCCGCGCGCTTTTCGCTCCGCGGCGCATCAGCCAGCCGTGGCTTGTCGAGGCGATCGGAACTGCCGAATGGACCGGCACGCCGCTGCGGGGACTACTCGAAGAAGCGGGCGTGCGCCGCGACGCCGCCGATATCGTTTTCACGGCTCTGGACAGGGGTGTGGAAGGCGGCGAGGTCCAGACCTACCAGCGCAGCCTGACATTGAGCGAAGCGATGAGGGAAGAGGTGCTGCTCGCCTACGAGATGAACGGCGCGCCTCTGCAACCCCAGCACGGCTATCCGCTGCGCCTGGTGGTGCCCGGCTGGTATGGCATGACGAGCGTGAAATGGCTGGAGCGCGTCGAGGCTGTGGCAGAACCCTTTCAGGGATACCAGATGGCGAGGGTGTACCGGTACTCGCAGACGGCGGACGGACCGGGAGAAGCGGTGACCCTGATCAGGGTGCGCGCGCTGATGATTCCGCCCGGGATTCCGGATTTTCTGACCCGGACCCGGCTGGTGCAGGCGGGCGCCGTCACTCTCGCGGGCAAGGCATGGGCCGGGAGACTGGGCGTCTCGCGCGTGGAAGTGAGCGTGGACGGCGGCGCCACCTGGTCCGATGCCAAACTGGCCGAGCAGGTGTCGCCTTATGCGTGGAGAGCATGGACGTTTCCCTGGAATGCGAAACGCGGCACGCACACTCTTTGCGTGCGCGCCACCGACTCCGAAGGCAACGTGCAGCCGGTGGAGCAGGAATGGAATTTCGGCGGCTACGGCAACAACAGCATTCAGCGCGTGACCGTGATCGTGGAGTGAAGAGGTTTTCGACGTGCCGGCACACACCCGGCATCGGGTCATGAAGTGGGGAGTCGGGTCTATGCTTGAACGAACTTTCCTCTGTTTTTAGTCTCCCATCGATCTGCGGAAGGCTGCCGGAAGGGAAATCTCGTGTACCCTCACGGGGGTCCGGCTGGACGACGGCGAATCCTGACTCGGGTGCGCTCGCAGCGCGTTCGGGCCGGGTGGTCAAGGGAGGCTGCCAATGAAAGTGACGCGAAACATCGGGATGCTGTTATTGTCCGTTTGGCTCGTCCTGAACGGGCTCATACGGTTGTTCAGTCTCAGCTTCTCGGGACTGGGAACGGTAATGGCCATCCTCGCAATCGCGGCCGGTGTCCTGATCATCATGGGGCGATAGCCTAGGGGCCATCGAGAAGTTTGGGGTCACAAAGTTTGCACAAAGTTTGCAAAGTTTGGGGTCAGATCTTGTTTCTTGCATGTGCACAAAGTTTGGGGTCAGATCTTGTTTCTTGCATGTGCAAAAAAACAAGGTCTGACTCCGCAGGTATGCGCAGGTATGTGCAAAAAACAAGGTCTGACCCCGCAGGTATGACCCCGCAGGTATGATCCCGCTGGGGAGACGCGGCCTCGCAGGTATCGGAAATGCCGTGTACCCTCGCGGGAGAGACGGTGGAAGGACATCGAATCCCGGCCCGAGCGGGCGGCTCGGGGCGGCGAGGCGGTCGTCGAGGATCCTGCCGGGTCGCGGGGCGAGGGGACGGCGCATCGCACCGTGACGCTTCGTCCTGCGGCACCGCGTCATGACGGTGGCGCTCCGACGCGGCCTCGGGCCGCGACGGCTCGTCGCGCGGACGCCTCCGGTGCTGAACGCCTGCCACGCCGGCATCCGGGGGGTACGTGATCGCGTCGTGTCGTCGCAAACCGCACCGGCCGCGTTGATGCCTTGTTGCATCAGCGGACGCGTCCCGCGCCGCGCATTGACATCGAACGGTGCTGGGCTGTAAGAGGAAGGTCCGCCGGCGGCCGGGAGCGGGACGCACGATTCTCGGGACGGCCTGTCCGCGGCGCGATCCCCGATATAACCACAGGGAGGAGAGAACAATGCACGACATCAACCGACGCAGAGTGCTCAAGGCCGCTGCGGCGCTCGCCGGGTCGGCGCTGGGGGCGCCCGCAATCCTGACCTACGGGCGCGGCGAATCTCCGGTGAAGCTGGGCATGGTCGATCCGATCACGGGCGTCTACGCCGCCGTCGCGCTGAGCGAGGTCGCGGGCGCCAAGGTCGCCATCGAGGACGTCAACCGGAAGGGCGGGGTGCTGGGCCGCGAGGTCGAGCTGCTCGTCGAGGACTCCGCGAACAACGTCGGCACCGGCGTGCAGAAGACGCGCAAGCTGATCGACCGCGACCAGGTCAACTGCGTGATCGGCGACGTGAACTCGGCCATCTCGCTGGCGATGGCGGGCGTGACCTCCGAGAAACGGGTACTGCACCTCGTCTCCGGCGGACATACCGACGCGGTGACGGGGAAGGACTGCCACTGGAACGTCTTCCGCGTCTGCAATACCACGACCATGGACGTGAACGCGATCGCCGAGACGCTGATGGAAAAGTTCGGCAAGAAGTGGTACTTCCTCACGCCCGACTACGCCTACGGCCATTCGGTGCAGGCGGCCTTCGAGAAAAAGCTCAAGGCGGCGGGCGGGGAGTTCGCCGGCGACCTCGTACCGCTCGGCACCGCGGATTACTCCGCATACCTCATCAAGGCCAGGTCCTATGCCCCGAAAGTGCTGATCAACGTGATGGGCGGAGGCGACCAGGTGAACAGCCTGAAGCAGTTCGTCGGCTTCGGATTGCAGAACCAGATGGCGGTGGGAGGGACGCTGTTCGAGCTGGAAAGCCTGCGCGCCGTCCCGCCGGAGGCGCGCATCGGCTGGTGGACCATGGAGTGGTGGTGGGATCAGCCCGACAATCCTCACGTCAAGACCTTCGTCGAAAAAATGAAGAAGGCCACCGGCCAGACGCCCTCGGCGCGCAACTGGTTCGGCTACACCTCGGTGCACACCTTCGCGCTGGTCGCGAACCACGCGAAGACGCTCGACGGCGTGAAGCTCGCCCATGCGCTGGAGGGATTCAAGCTGCCGCCGGAAGTGGCGCTGCAGCCGGGAGACCCGGCCTACCGCGCCGGCGATCACGAGCTCATGAGCACCGTGTTCGCCGGCGAGGCGCACAATGCAAAAGGCGATCCCGACAACATGTTCACGGTGCATGCGCGCGTCCCGGGGGATCGGGCCGCGGGGCCGGTAAGCGAAACCGGCTGCACCATCCGCTGGAGCTGACTGCCGGCGGGCCGATGCGGGCGCCGTGACAGCGGCGCCCGCGGCGCGCCCGAAGACGCGCGGCCGCGCGACATCGCGTGCCGTGGCCGGGGGCGCGAGCGCCCGCGGCCCGCAACGATGCTGTCGCCGACCGCTTCACAATTGACAGAGAAAATTCAGAAAGGCGGCCAATGACCGACCTCATCCTGTTCAACGTCACGAACGGGCTCATTATCGGCGCGTTCTACGTGCTCATGGCGTTGGGCCTGTCGCTCATCCTAAACCTGAGCGGAGTCATCAACTTCGCGCACGGCGGATTCCTCGCCCTGGGCGGCTACCTCGCCTATACCCTCGTGCCGTTCGTCGGTTTCTGGGGCGCGCTGCTGATCGCGCCGCTGCTGGTGGCGCTGCTCGGCGTGGTGATCGAGCGGACGATGATTCGCCGGCTCTACGGGCGCGATCCGCTGTACAGCCTGCTGCTCACCTTCGGCCTCGCCTTCATCTTCGAGGACATGACGCGCTTCATCTGGGGCGCGACCGGGCTTCCCTTCTCGGTTCCGGAGTTCCTGTCGCAGCCGGTCAGCAGCAAGTTCTACTTCATCACGGAATACCGCCTGTTCATGGTCGCGGTCGTCGCGGCTGCGGTGGGCGGCCTGTTCCTGTTTCTGCGTTTCTCGCGGGTGGGAGTGCGCATTCGCGCCGGGACCTTCGACCTCGACACGGTATCCTCGCTCGGCGTCAACGTGAGGGTGCTGCGCAGCTTCAACTTCGCGCTCGGCATCTTTCTGGCGGGCCTGGCGGGCGTGCTCGCCGCCGGCCAACTCAGCCTGGAGCCGACGATGGGGGCGACTCTGCTGATGCCCAGCTTTGTCGCGATCATCGTGGGCGGCGTGGGCAGCCTGCCGGGGACGATGCTGGGCGGGCTGCTGATCGGCGTCGCGGCTGGCATTACGACGGTGTTCTGGCCTTCGGCCAGCGAGGCGGTGATCTACGTGATGATGGCCTTGGTGCTGCTGCTGCGCCCGCGCGGGCTGCTGGGCGAGGAAGGACTGCTGTCATGATGGCCCCGCATCTCCGACGGCAGGCATTCAAGCTCGGCGCCATCTGGCTGCTGCTGCTGGCCGTGCCGCTGTGGCTGCCGATGATCGGCGGCTACCTCGCGCTGGGCACCCGGGTGCTGGTGCTGGGCCTCGCCGCGATGTCGCTCAACTTCCTGCTCGGGTTTACCGGCGTGCTTTCCTTCGGCCATGCCGCCTATTTCGGACTGGGCGCGTACGGCACCGGGCTCGCGCTCAAGATGTTCACGCACAGCACGCCGCTCGCGCTGGTGCTCGGCGTCCTGCTTGGCGGGGTAGCCGGCGCGCTGCTCGGCGCGCTGATCGTGCGCAGGCGCGGCGTGTACTTCGCGATGGTGACGATCGCCTTCGGCCAGGTGTTCTACTTCATCGCGTTCCGCTGGAACTCGTTGACGGGCGGAGACGACGGCCTGCGCGGCTTCGAACGCCAACCGCTGGATTTCGGCCCATGGAGCCTGGACATCCTGCACGACCCGACGCTGTTCTACTATTTCGTGCTTGTGTTCTTCGCGCTGGCCGCGGGCGCGATGGGATTCCTGCTGCGTTCTCCCTTCGGGCGCACCCTGCTGGCGATACGCGAGAACGAGCGCCGGGCCCGCTTCCTCGGCATTCCGATCGAACAGCACATCTGGCTCGCGTTCACCATCTCCTGCTTCTTCGTGGCCCTGGCGGGAGGGCTGAACGCGCTGCTGAACAACTTCGCCGATCCGACGATGCTCAACTACACGCAGTCGGGCGAGATCGTCATCATGGTCGTGCTCGGCGGCATACGCTCTTTCTGGGGCCCGCTGCTGGGCGCAGCGGTGTTCGTCGTGCTGCAGGACTACCTGTCCAGCCTGACTCCCAACTGGATGTCGTTTCTCGGAATCATCTTCGTGCTCATGGTGCTGTTCTTCCCGCGCGGCGTGCTCGGCATGCACTGGCCGGGCCTCGTGCGGTCGGTCTGGGTGAGACTGCGCCCGGCGCACGGCGGGGACAAGCCGGCATGAACCTGCTCGAAGTCCGCAACGTCAGCAAGTCGTTCGGCAGCCTCGCGGCGCTGAGCGGCGTTTCGCTCTCGGTGGAGCCGGGAGAACTGCGCGCCGTCATCGGGCCCAACGGCGCCGGCAAGACCACGTTTTTCAATCTCATCAGCGGATTCTTTCCGCCCAGCGCCGGAGAGATCGTGTTCGACGGCGCGGACGTGACGGCGCTGCCGGCGCATCGCCGGGTCGAGATCGGCATGGCCCGCACATTCCAGATCACCGAAATCTTCCCGGAGCTCACGGTGCGCGAAAACGTGCGCATCGCCGCCGAGGTCGCCGCCGGCCACCGCCTGCGGTACTGGATCGGCTCGAGTCACGCCGCCGAGGTGAGTGGGCGGGTCGATGAGATCATGGATCTCACCGGCCTCGCCGGGAAAGCGCAGCGGCTGGTCGGCGAACTGGCGCACGGCGACCAGCGCGCGGCCGAGATCGCGATGGCGCTCGCGCTCGGGCCGCGGCTGCTGCTGCTCGACGAGCCCACCGCCGGCATGGGCGACCAGGAGACCGTCGAGATCACCGCGCTCATCCGCCGCCTGCACAAGGACAGCCGCTATACCATCGTGCTCATCGAGCACGACATGCAGGTGGTGTTTCGCCTCGCTGACCGGATCACGGTGCTGGACCAGGGGCGGCTGCTCGCCGAGGGTGCGCCGCAGGAGATCGCAGACAACCATGCGGTACAGGCCGCGTATCTGGGGAAGACGACATGAACGCGCTCGAGGCCGAAGGCCTGCACACGTATTACGGCAAGAGCCACATCCTGCACGATGTCGGCCTCAAAGTCGCCGAGGGCACCATCACCACCTTGCTCGGGCGCAACGGCGTCGGTAAAACCACCACGCTGCGCAGCCTCATGGGACTCACGCCGCCGCGGCGGGGGAAGGTCACGATCCTTGGGCAGGACACCACGTCCTGGCCGCCGTTTCGCATCGCGGCGCTCGGCGTGGGCTACGTTCCAGAGGGGCGGCGCATCTTCCCCAATCTCACCGTCGACGAGAACCTGCTGGTGCCGATTGCGCGCCCCGGTCCGTGGACGCCGGCGAGAATCTACGAGCTGTTCCCGCGCCTCGCCGACCGCAAGCGCAACCTCGGACGCCAGCTCTCCGGCGGCGAGCAGGAGATGCTGTCGATCTCTCGCGCGCTGCTCGTCAATCCCAGGCTGCTGATCCTCGACGAACCGTCGCAGGGGCTCGCGCCGCTGATCGTGCGGGAGGTATTCCGCATCGTGGCGCAGATGCGCGCCGAGGGCATTTCGGTGCTGCTCGTCGAGCAGAATGCGCTCATGAGCCTGGAGGTGGCCGACTACGCGTACGTGCTCGACGACGGCGCCATCGTCCACCACGGGCCGGCGCGGGAACTCGCCCACGACGAGGCGCGCGTGCAAGCGCTTGCGGGCGCCGGCGTGGAGCCCGGGGCAGCCGGCAAGGCGCGGTAGCGGCCCGTGCGCTGCCACCGTCTCTGCGTCTGCGATCGGGCCGCAGCCGGCGTATGACGAAGGCAAGCGTGCGATAGCGCCTGTCGGGCCCTCGTCGCCGGCAATACGCGAGCCCCGAGGCAGAGAAATGATCCTGCGTGCGGAACAGTCCAGATGGCGCGGCCGGTGATCGCCATCCACGGCGGCGCGGGCGCCGTCCGGCGCGGCGAGATGACGCCGAAAAACGCAGCACGCTACCGTGCGGCGTTGAAAAGCGCGCTCCATGCCGGCCACGACATCCTGAAGGACGGCGGCGCGAGCCTCGATGCGGTGGTCGCGGCCGTCGTCGTCCTGGAGGATTCGCCGCTGTTCAATGCGGGGCGCGGCGCGGTCTATAACGCCGCTGCACACCACGAGCTCGATGCGGCGGTCATGGACGGCGCAATGCTTCGCGCGGGGGCGGTCGCCTGCGTGAGCCGCATCAAAAATCCCGTGCTGGCGGCGCGCGCGGTGATGGAAGGCACCGGCCACGTCCTTCTCGCCGGCCGCGGCGCCGAGCGCTTCGCGCGCCAACAGCGACTGCGGATGGTCCCCGAGTCGTACTTCGACACGCGGCGCCGCCTCGCCGCGCTGAAGAAGCTGCTGCGCAGCGCCGCCGAGGAACATGGCACCGTCGGCGCCGTCGCGCTCGATTTGTCCGGCAATCTCGCCGCCGCCACCTCGACCGGAGGCTACACCGGCAAGATGCCGGGGCGCGTCGGCGACTCGCCCATCGTCGGCGCCGGCACTTATGCCGACAACCGTGCCTGCGCGGTTTCCGGCACCGGCGCCGGCGAACTGTTCATGCGCTGCGTGCTTGCCTACGACGTCGCCGCGCGCATGCGCTATCGCGGCGATTCGCTGGATCGCGCCGCTGCCGCCGCGCTGCAAAACCTTTCGCGCCTCGGCGGCCAAGGCGGGCTCGTCGGGATCGATCGCCGGGGCAACATCGCGATGCCCTTCAACAGCCAGGGCATGTACCGCGCCTGCATCGACCGCAACGGCCGCCGCTATGTCGCCATCTACCGTTGAGGGCGGCTCCCTGCCTCAGGAGTTCGCCTTCAAGTACAGGATGATCTTGCGGCGGACGTCGGGGTTCGGTTGCTTGTAGAACATGTACACCCCGGGCACCCAGGCCTGCGGGTTGGTGATCCAGACGTTCAAGGCGGCTTCCGTCCACTCCATTCCTTTCAGCGTCTTCACGAAAGTGGACGAATAGCTGTAACCCGGCACCGTGCCTGCCGGACGGCCGACCACGCCGCGCAGGGACGGCCCGTACGGCAGCGCGACGGCGACGCGCTCGTTCGGAGAAGTCACCGGCCCGGTGGAAGCGTCGGTCGCCGCCGCAGGCGCGGCTGCATGTCCCGAATCGACCGCCAGGTCGCTGAGCCGCAGTTCAGCGGTCTCGAGCATCGCCAGCAGGACGCGGGGCACGGAAGGATTCGGGACGAACTGCCCGGTTCGCGGCGCGACGCTGCCGTGGCACAGCTGGCATTGCGTCCCGTACAGTTTTTCACCTTGCGCGAGGTCGTCATCTTCGGCGCCGGCGAAACTTGCCACGCCGAGTCCGGCAAACAGAACGGCAAGAGTTCTCTTCGAGATCATCTGTCCGCCTCCCTCGCATGAGCGGTTTATGGGCAGGAGGAGAAAGTACGCGTTCAACATAATCCTGCGCGAAGCCGGAAATCCTTGATGCGCATCAAGAGGCGCGAAGGACCGGGGAAAAGAGAAACCGTTCGCCGCAGAGGACACAGGTTCGCCGCACAACTAGTGCGCGTGATGCGCGGCGTGCGCGGGCTCGGCTTCGTCCTGCGCAGGCACCCAGGGCAGTACGAGGTTCACGTTGCCGATCTCGAGCGCCTTGCGCGCCAGCTTCACAAGCGACCCGTCCAGCGTGTCGCAATGGCCTATCGCCCAGAGGAGCAGGAGCTGCGCCTCCGCGCCGCCTGTGCCATGCGACCACAGGGAGCCATGGGCCGACATGGGATCGGACACGAAACTCGACAGGACCGCTGCGACCACGGTTCCTGCGAGCAGAAGCGGATTGTGCCGTGCGTGGATCATGAGAATCTCCTTCGCGCATCGCCCGGCGGGCCCAAACGGACGCGCCTTCGCCGCGAGCCGCCGATTCAACGGATCCTTGTTCGACGAAACATACGCCTGGCGGGGCGCGGCCGTTTTGATCGAAGTCAACACTTCCGGCCCGTTCCTGTCGGGAGCGATCGGGGCGCCCTCTCAGGCGCTACTCGTGCACTCCAGCCGCCTTCGCCTCACCGGTTTTCGTGGCGAGTTCTTTGCGGCCTTTGCGTTCCTTTGCGCCCTTTGCGTCGGGCTTTTGAGCGTGTTTCGGCTCTCGCTTCAATGGCTGGTGCCCGACGACCGGGTGATCTTGTTGTAGACGTTGTACTTGCCCACCGGCTTTCGCATCGGCAGGCGCTTGACCTCTTCGAGCGTCGCGGCGTCGTACACGACGATGGCGCCGTCGTCCTCCCATACGCTGGCGAGTGCGTAGCGGCCGTCGCGGGTGAACTCGACGTGCGCCGCCGCCTTGCCCGGCGCGGGGCGCAACGTCTTCACCACTTCCAGGGTGCGCTTGTCGATTACCTGCAGCGCGTCCTTATTCGGACTATTGAAGGAATCGGTCCAGGCGTAGGGCGTGTTCTCGTGGCTGCGCAGAAAAAAGCCCGGGCCCAGCGTCTCGATCTGCTTCACCGTCTTCCAGGTCCTCATGTCGATCACGCTCACCACGCCGGCCTTGAGATTGGGCGTGGCCATCACGGTGCGCCCGTCCAATTCCCACGTGATTCCGGACCCGAGGTGCGGCAGGCCGGGCAGCGCGACATCCGCGACTTTGCGGCGCACGTCCAGATTCACGACCTGTCCCTTGCCGCCGTCGCGGGCGGCGCCGATCACGTACGCGTAGGTCGGATCGAAGAAGAAGTCGTCCAGGATCTCTTCGATCCGGACGCGGCGCGGCGTGAACATGCCCGGCGCGGCAATTCCTTCGTTCGTCCGGTAATCGTGCACCAGTCCTTCATAGACCGGTTCGGCCTTCGGATCGTAGGAGATTTCCCAGATCTCCGGGATGTCCTTGAGCGCTACGACGAAGCTTTTGCGCGGCGCGGCGTCGTACACCCCGCTCACGCGCGAAGTCCTGCCATCCATGTCCTGCACCGGGAACACTCGCAGCACCGATAGATCCTCCGCGTTCAGGACCACCAGGGTGCGCGGCAGGTAATTGCCTACGGCGACGAATTTTCCGTCGCCGGACACGGCGGCGTTGCGGGCGTTGATGCCTGCGCGCACCTCCGCGACCAGGGCGAGGTTCCAGAGGTCGTACTTCGAGATCCAGCCGTCGCGCGAGGCGAAATACACATAGCGTCCGTCCGGGGAGAATTTCGGCCCGCCGTGCAGGGCGTACCGCGTGGCGAAGCGTGTGAGCGGCTCGAGCCGGTCGCCATCGAGAATGGTGACGTGATGGTCTCCCGCCTCGACCACGACGAACAGGTTGAGCGGGTCGGCGTCGTATGCCGGCCGCGCGGGCAGCGTGTCGGGCGCGCGGTGAATCACGCGCGAAGCCTCGATTTGCGCCTGATCCCAGACGGGCAACTCGCGCAGCGGCGTGTAGATGTATTCGGCGAGCAACCCGATCTGCCCGGCGGAGAGCTTTGTCTCGAACCCCGGCATCTGCGTTGCGTGCCGACCCTTGGAGATGACTTGTTCCGCCGCCGTGCGCTTGAGCCGCTCCAGGTTCTCGGGCAGCAGCGCCGGTCCCATCGCGCCCAGCCGGTCGGCGCCGTGACACGCAGCGCAATGCTCTTGGTACAGCTCCGCCGCTTCCTCGGCTATCGCAATGAACGGCGAGAAAAGCAATAACGAACCACCAAGACACCAAGAGCACCAAGAAAACCGGAATCGAGAATGAGAGTTCAATTTCATCGGAGCGATAATGTCATTCGAGAGCCGTCGCGCCTCCTGTATGAACGCCGCCGCATGACTCGTCGATGTCTCCCCGTTCACCGCAGTTCACGCCTTTCTTGGTGTCCTTGGTGATCTTGGTGGTTGATATATTGGGATTCCGCCAGCGCGAGTAGGGCGTGACTGCGAGCCGCGGGGCGGTGCGCTCGATTCCCAGCTCTGCGTCGCTGAGGTAGCAGGCCGGGTCCTCTTCCCAGGGGTCGCCGGTGAGCTGCTGCGCGCGAACTCGCGTGTTGCCGCCGCAGATGTCGAGAAAGGGGCAGGCGCCGCAGCGGCCCTTGACCGGGCGCGGCCGCTGCTTCAATCCCGCGAGCAAGGGGTCGGACAGGTCGGTCCAGATCCGCGAGAAGGGTCGCTGCCGCACATTGCCGAGCGTGTGATGCCACCACATCGTGTCGGGATGCACGTCGCCGACGTTGTCGATGTTGGCGACGTTCACGCCCGATGCGTTGCCGCCCCACTGCGCGAGCTTCGCGCGCAGGCGAGGCTCGATCCCGGGAAAGCGGCTGCGCGCCCACAGGAGCAGATACACGCCGTCGGCGTCGTTGTTGCCGGTGACGAACTCGCGGCGGGCGCCTTCCTGGACGCTGCGCCACGCCGCGTCGAACAAGAGATCCATCGCGCGCCGCGTTGTCTCGAGCATCGCGTCGCGCGCGCGGTTGTTGTTGCCGCGCCCCGCGTAGTTGAGATGCGAGAGGTAGAACTTCTCGATGCCCTCCCGCTCCTGCAGCGCGATCAGCGCCGGCAGGTCGTGGGCGTTGTCCCGGGTGAGCGTGAAGCGCAGGCCGATCTTGATGCCCGCGTCGCGCGCCAGGCGGATGCCGTGCAGCGAAGCGCGGTAGGCGCCGGCCTTGCGGCGGAAGCGGTCGTGGGTCTCCTCGATGCCGTCGAGGCTCACGCCGAGATAATCGAAGCCGCAATCCGCGAGCTGCCGGACATTCTTTGCATCGATCAGCGTGCCGTTGGTGGAAAGCCCGACGTAGAAGCCGAGCGCCTTGGCGCGGCGGGCGACGTCGAAGATGTCCGGGCGCAGCAGCGGCTCGCCGCCGGAGAGGATCAGGACCGGCACGCCGAAGGCGCGCAGGTCGTCCAGCACCGTGTAGATCTCCGCCGTGGACAGCTCGCCCGGGAAGTCCACGTCGGCCGAAATCGAGTAGCAGTGCCGGCAGGCGAGATTGCAGCGCCGCACCAGGTTCCAGATCACCACCGGCGCGCGCGGCTGCGGCGCCATGCCGGGCGGTGCCGGGTTCGCGATCTCCTGCATGTACTGCGTCACTCGGAACATCTTTCACCCCGCAGTCCAAATCTCACCACAGAGGCACTGAGACACAGAGAAGAAGCGCCTCACCCCCCGCTCTCTCCACGATCGTGGAGAGGGAGCTAACCGCAGCAGTCGAGCAGTCATGGTCTCCTCGCTTTTCTCGACACCCTCTCCGCCCGCTTGCGGGGGAGAGGGATGGGGTGAGGTGGGTGTCTCTGTAGTTAGCTCAGTCGCAGACCGGTCTTCTTCAGGATCCTGCTGCTGTAGAGCACTTCGTGCGCGTTGCTCGCGGCGCCGAGGACCTGCGCGATCTTGCGCACCTTGTCCTCCACTTCGGCGCGGTTGCGCCCGTGCACCATCGCGAACAGGTTGTAGGGCCACAGCGGCGGATGGCGCCGGCGCAGGTAGCAGTGGCTGACCAGGCCGCTATGCGCGATCTTCTCGCCGAGATCGTCGACCACCGCGTCGTCCACGTCCCAGACCGACATCCCGTTCGCGATGTAGCCGACGGCGTAGTGGTCGGGCACCGCGCCGATGCGGCGGATCACGCCGCGCTCGAGCATGCGCTGCATGCGCTGCATCACCTCCTCCGGGCCCGCGCCGACCAGCTCCGCCACGTCGTGGTAGGGGCGCGGCGCGAGCGGCAGCCCGGCCTGCGTGGCGCGCACGATAGCCTGGTCCAGTTCGTCGAGCGTCGAATCGGTATCCATTGCGGTGTCCTCAGAGCGGCAGGTCGAGCGCGACGAAGTATTCGCGCAGCTTGCGGAACTCGAATACCGGGTGCCCGCAGTCGCGCTCGATTTCGAACAGGACGCGGGAGACGGTCGCGGGGCTCGCGGCCGCGACCACGAACCACATGTTCAGCGCGTGCTCGCGCCGGTAGTTGTGGGCGACTTCCGGGTAGGCGTTGACGATCCGGGCGATACGGTCGTACTGGTCCTCGCGAACCTGCATCGCGGCGAGCGTGTACGCGCCGCCCAGGCGCTCGGCCTGGTACAGCGGGCCGAATCGCGTCAAGGTGCCTTCGGCGAGCATGCTCCGCAGGCGCGCGATCAACTCCTCTTCGCCGATCCCCAGCTCCTGCGCCATCTCCAGATAGGGCCGCTCGCTCACGGGAAAGCCCCGCTGCAGGCGGTTCAGAATCCGGCGGTCGAGGTCATCGAGCGCTGGCATAACGCGCCCCCTGCTGTTTGAAACGCCGCAGGCCGAACAGAACCTGCTGCGGAAACGCTTCCAGCCCGCAGCGCCGGGCGAGCGAGTAGACCGCGCCCAGCACCCGCATGCGGTTGCCGCCGTGAATCATGCAATACAGGTTGTAGGGCCACGAGCGCAGATCGCGCGCGCGCCGGTAGCACAAGGTCACGAAACGGGCGCCGGCGGCGGCGATCCCGAGCGAGTCCACGCGATCGTCCGGCACGTCCCAGACGACCATCGCGTTCTCGGTGAAGCCCAGCTCCCAATGGCGCACGATCACCCCGAAGCGCCGCATCGCGCCGAGCGTGCGCCAGCAATCCAGGGTGGCGATCACTTGCTCTTCGCTCATTGCGCATTGCTCGCCGAGCAGCGCGTACGGACGCGGCGCCAGCGGCAGGCCCTTTTCGAGCGCGGCGAGCAGGCCGCGTTCCCGCGCCGTCGGGTACAGCGGCCGGGAGGGAGCCCTCGCGCGCGCGGAGGTCTGCGGCGAACGGCCGCTCGCGAGGTCGAAACCCAGATCGATGTGATACTCGGTGAGCAGCGGCAGGCGCATCGCCGGCAACGCGCAGCGCGATTCGATGCGCGCAAGCACCGCGGCGAGCGCCTGCGCGTCGGCGGCGGTGACGACGAACCAGAGATTGATTTCGTGATCGCGCTGGTAGTTGTGATTGACCTCCGGAAAGGCGTTGACGGCTTGCGCGACATCGTCCAGCCGGTGTGCCGGCACCCGCATCGCGGCAAGCGTGCTGGCGCCGAAGGCGCCCGGGCGGAAGGTCGCCCCGACGCGGCTCACCTTGCCTGCCTTCTGCAGGCGCGCGAGCGCGGCAAGGACGTCGGGCATTTCGCGTCCGAGCCGGGCGGCGAATTCCCGGTAAGGCTCGGGACACAGCGGAAGATCTCGCTGGAATTCGTTCAGCAGCCGGAATTCGAGCGTGCTCATTCAGAACCCGATCCGGAACGCGCGCGATGCGAAAAAGATGCCGCTCGGCTTGTCTGCGGCGATGTCGGCGACGCGTTCCAGGCTGGCGGTGTCGTACACCACGACGCGATCGTCGTCGCGCGCGGAGATCCACACCGCTTCGCCGCGCGGCGTGAATTCCATGTGCAGTACCGCGCGCCCCGGCTCCAGCGTTCGCGCGATCGACGCGGATTCCGTGTCGATCACCTGCACCTTGCCGTTGTCGGGGAAGGCGAAGCTCACCCAGACCTGCCGCGCGTCGGGCCGCGCGACCACGAACACCGGCTGTCCGGCCACGGCGATGCGCGCGGACTCCTGCCACGTCTCCGTATCGACCACCAGCACTTCGTGCCGGCCGATTGCCGGCACGAACGCGCGCCGGCCCGCGACCGCCCAGCCTCGCAGGTGCGGCATCTTGTACACGGGGAGCTTCTCTTCGCCCTGGCGGTAGCCCTGCAGGATCCTGCGCACGCCGCGCTCTGGGTGCCACAGGTCGAGCAGCGCGAAGCCGTCCTCGCCATACAGCCCCGCGATGTACCAGCGCCCGTCGGGCGTCACCAGGCCGTCGTAGGGCTGCAAGCCGGCGGCGAACTTCTGCACCCGCGGCTGGCGCGGATTCGCGGCATCGAGCAGCCAGATTTCGCCGGCATCGAACAGGCTGAATACGAATCGACCGCCGGGCGCGTCGGCCAGCCCGACCACTTTCGAGCGCTGCCGTGCGTCGCCGAAGACGGCGGGAACGTCCGCGAGCGGTTCGAGCGTGGCCGCGGAGAACAGCTTCACGCCTCCTGGCGCGTAGTTCTGCGCCGCCACCACGCGGCCGTCCTGGGAGATTGCGCCGCCGATGCTGTTGCCGGCCTGCAGGATGCGGGCCTCGATGCGGGCAGTGAGCAGATCGATCTTGGTGAGCCCGCCGTCGCGCCCGAACACGAAGGCGTAGCGCGCGTCGCGCGAATACACCGCCGAGGCGTGCGACAGGTCGCCGAGCCCCTGCACCCGCGCGATGGCGGCGCGCGCGCTGGTGTCGAGCACCTGCACGCTGCCCGCCGCGCGCTCGATGACGATGCCCAGGTCGCCGGTGCCGCGCAGCTGCGCCTGCGCGCCGGATGCGACGAGCGCCAGGACTAGAGCAAAGGCGGATATCCCACCACCAAGGTGCCAAGACGCCAAGAAGCTCCTAGATTTGAATGCTTCCAGGCGCGATCCGTCTGCTTGCCGGGCAAGGCGTGCCGGACGGCATCGCTTGGTCGAAACAGTTGTTCCTTGGTGCCTTGGTGCCTTGGTGGTGATCATTTGCTTTCACGCGCATCGGGCAGCCCCTTCATCAGCGCCTCGACGATCCACTGCGCCTCACGCTCGGTGAGGAAGGGTTGCCAGCCGGGCATCGCGGTGCCCGGGCGGCCGTGCAGAACGACCTGCGTCAGGCTGGCGGCGGGTTTGTCGCGCAGCGCCTGGGGGTCGAGCGCAGGGCCGAGGCCGCCGGTGAGCCGCAGCCCGTGGCAGGCGCCGCAGTCGTGCCGCACGAGATGAGTCAGCTCCTGCCGGCGCGCCGCGCTCGGCTCGATGTCGCCGGCGGGATACACCGCGGGCGCCGTGAGCGACAGCGCGGCGGCGAGTACCGGTTCAAGAACGCAGTGTGTTGTCCGCCACATGTGCATGTTTGCGGGGTAGCTGAGCGCAACTTTGCCTGCGCGGAATTGCGCCTGCCTTGAGCCAAGTCAATCGGCGTGCACGAAAAAAAAGCGGGGCAGAACCCCCGCCGAAGAGGAGCAGACGCTGTGGACCTGCGCCGCGTCTGCGCTCACTTCCGTCGAACGGCGCCTGCGCTACTGCGCCAGCACCCACCGTACCAGGGTCTTCAGCTCCGAATCGCTCAACTTGCCCTTGTTCGGCGGCATGGGAATCGCACCCCAGACGCCGCTGCCGCCCTCGAGCACCTTTCTCTCGAGCAGTGCCTGGGCGTCCTTGTCGCCCTTGTATTTCTTCGCCACGTCCTTGTAGGCGGGACCGATCAGTTTCTTGTCCACGGCGTGGCGGGCCATGCAGCCCTTTGCGTTGGCGAGCTTTTCGGCGTCGTCGGCCGATGCGAGCCCGGCCCGGAAGAACACCGCGGCGGCGGCGATCGCGATCAGGATGTCGAGAAGACCGAATCTCATGGGCGCGCTCCTCAATAGATGTCGTGCTGCGTGTTGTAGACGTTGAAGTGGCCGGTGGGCGTGATCAGCCTGGGATCCTTGATCACCGCCTTGAGCTTGCGGGTCCTGTCGTCGACCACGACGAGGGCGGATTCCTGGTTCTTCGCGCTCCACACGGCGAACCACACCTCGTCGCCGGCCTTGTTGTATTCCGGCTGCACCACCCGCTTGGCGCCTTCCCCCAGGCCCGCCCATTCGCCGATGGGCAGGATCGCGGGCTTCTTCGACAGGTTGCGGATGTCGAATACCGCCACCGACTGCGAGATCCTGGCGTCGGGATTGAGCGGGGTATCGACCCACAGGTTCTTCGACTTGGGGTGGGTCTTGATGAACAGGTTGCCGCCGCCCTGCCCGTCGAGCATTTGCACCACTTTCCAGGCGTACTGCTTGTGCTTCGCCGGATCGGTGCCGATGAGCGCGATCTTTTCGCTGCCGAGATGGCCGGTTGCCCAGACCGGGCCGAACTTCGGGTGCACGAAGTTCGCGCCGCGCCCGGGGTGCGGGATCTTGTCCACCTCCACCAGCGCGGCGAGCTTGCCCTCGATCGCGTCGACGACCGCGATCTTGTGCGACTGGTTGGCCGCGACCAGGAAGTAGCGCTTGCTCGCGTCCCAGCCGCCGTCGTGCAGGAAGCGGGCGGCGCCGATCTCGGTGGTCCTGAGGTTGCCGATATCGCGGTAATCGACCAGCAGGATCTTGCCCGTTTCCTTGACGTTGACCACGAACTCCGGCTTGTGGTGGTTGGCGACGATCGAGGCCACGCGGGGCTCGGGATGGTATTCCTGGGTGTCCACCGTCATGCCGCGCGTGGCGACGATCTTCAGCGGCTCGAGCGTGTCGCCGTTCATGATCACGTACTGCGGCGGCCAGTAGGAGCCCGCGATCGCGTACTTGTCTTCGAAGCCCCTGGCCTTGGAGGTGTCCACCGAACGCGCTTCGAGCCCGACGCGGATCTCGGCGACGTTGTCGGGTTTTTCCAGCCACAGGTCGATCAGATTGATCTTGGCGTCGCGGCCGATCACGTACAGGTAGCGCCCCGAGGCCGACATGCGCGAGATGTGCACCGCGTAGCCGGTCTTGACGATGTTGACGATCTTCTTGGTGTCGCCGTCGACGATCGCCACTTCGCCGCTGTCGCGCAGCGTCACCGAGAAGAGATTGTCGAGGTTGAGCCGGTTCATCTTCCGCTTCGGCCGCTTCTCGGGCGGGACGATTACTTTCCATGTCGCCTTCATGTCTTTCATGCCCCACTCCGGCGGCGTGGGCGGCGTCTGCTGGACGTAGCGCGCCATCAGGTCCACTTCTTTTTCGGTCAATTCGCCGGAGGTGCCCCAGTTGGGCATGCCCGCGGGCGAGCCATAGTTGATGAATACCTTCAGGTATTCGGTTCCGCGGCCGATCGTGATGTCGGGGGTGAGGGGTTTGCCGGTGGCGCCCTTGCGCAGCACGCCATGGCAGCCGGCGCAGCGCTCGAAATAGATCTGCCGCGCGCGCTCGAATTCCGCCGCGGTCATCGGCGGCGCCTTCGGATTGATGTCCTGATGCATCGGTTCCTCGGCCAGCGGGGAGCCGCCCGCCTGGTACTTGAGTTCCTCTTCGGTCACCCCCGGTTTTTCGCCGTGCTTGTCCTTCTCCTTTTCCTCGTCGGCGGCAGCCCTGCCGGCCGCCAGCGACAGGACCAGAAGCGCCGCGCCGCACGCGGCCAGAATACGCGGGGAGCCCATTTCCACCTCCGTTTGCCGGATTGCGAGTTGATCGTGTTGTCGTGGCACAGATTCTCGCGATGCCAACGGGGTCATCCTTGATTCAAATCAAGCTCTCTGGTCGTGCTGCGTGGGTACAGTGCGATCGACGAGGCACGCAGCGATGGACCATCCGCCGATACTCCACGACGCCGACGACCGGGAACGCATGCCGGAGGGCGCTGCGCGCGGCCGGCAAGGCCCGGCAGGCGGATGCGTATTCCTGGTCGGGGCCGGGCCAGGCGACCCCGAGCTGCTCACGCTGAAGGCGCTGCGTGCCATCCGGCGCGCCGACGCGGTGCTCTACGATCACCTGGTGTCGGACGAGATCCTCGCCCTCGCTCCGCGTGCCGCGGTGCGCATCTACGTCGGCAAGGAGGCGGGGCGGCACGCGATGCCGCAGGCGCGCATCAACGAGTTGCTGGTGCAGTTCGCGGGCGCGGGGCAGTGCGTCGTGCGGCTCAAGGGCGGCGACCCGTTCGTCTTCGGCCGGGGCGGAGAGGAACTCGAGGAACTGGCCGCGCGGGGGATTGCTTTCCAGGTCGTCCCCGGCGTCACTGCAGCATGCGGCGCATCCGGTTACGCGGGAATTCCGTTGACGCACCGAGACCATGCGCAGTCGGTCGTCTTCGTCACCGGCCATCTGTGCGACGGGAGCGTGAACCTCGACTGGCCTGCGCTCGCGCGCCCGCATCAGACGGTGGTGATCTACATGGGGCTTGCGGGCCTCGCCGAGATCTGCGCCCAGCTCGTCGCGCACGGGCTGCCCGTCTCGACGCCGGCCGCCGCGATCGAGCGCGGCACCACGCCGCGGCAGCGAGTGGTGATTGGCGATCTGGGCACGCTCACGCGATTGGTCGAAGAAGCCCGGTTGCGCCCGCCCGCGCTCATCGTCGTCGGGGAAGTCGTGAAACTGCGCAGCCGACTGGCCTGGTACGGGGAGGCGGAACAGCCGGCTAAGGGCGCTCGCGCCACGCGGGCCGCGTAGGCGGCGGGATTTCCCGCTGCGTGCGGATCGCCGCATAATGACGATGCGGCTGCGCGTGGTCGTGCTGCCGAGGGGGGATCGTGCTCACCGTTCCAATCAAGACCCAGGCTTTCCTGAGCAATCTGCCGTTGTTCCGCGAGCTGGGCGCGGAGGAGATCGACCGCATCGCGTCGGGTTCCCGCGAAGTGCGCGTCAAGCGCGGCGACGTCCTGTTTCAGAAGGGCGACCCGTGTCGCGGCTTTCACATCGTCGTCTACGGCCAGGTCAAGCTCCTGTTCATCACGTCGCAGGGCGACGAGAAGGTGATCGAGATCATGGGCCCCGGGCAGAGCTTCGGCGAAGCGGTGATGTTCCTGGAAAAGCCCTACGTGGTGACCGGGCAGACGCTCACCGACTCGCTGCTGCTGCACGTGGCAAAGGAAGTGGTGTTCGAGGAGATCGAGCGCGATCCGAAGTTCGCCCGCCGGGTGATCGCGGGCCTGAGCCGCCGGCTGCATCAACTGGTGACCGACGTGGAGGCGTACTCGCTGCGCTCGGCCACGCAGCGGGTCATCGGCTACCTGCTGCGCCCCGACCACGAGCACGAGGACCATAAGAACGCGAGTTCGGTAACGCTTCCCGCAAGCAAGACCGTCATCGCTTCGCGGCTCAACATCACCCCGGAGCACTTTTCCCGCGTGCTGCACGAACTGACCGAGAACCGCCTGATCCAGGTCGACGGCAGAACCGTGCGCATCCTCGACGTCGAGCGCCTGCGCGCCTACGAAGGGTAGCTGCGAGAATCCAGGCCAATTCCCGATGCGATATCCAAATCAACACCCGACGCAGAGGCGCAGAGGACGCGGAGTTCGCAGAGAAAAATCGGGAATGAAATGATCGGGAGCAGATAGTCGCCCGCGAACGAAGCGAAGCGCGATGCGATGCATCGGCGTTGACCGTCGGTGTGACACCACCTTAATGCTTCAGCGCCGTCCTCGGCACTGAGCGCGTCCAATTCTCCATTTTCAAGATCTTCCTCTGCGACCTCTGCGTTCTCTGCGCCTCTGCGTTGAGAAGTGGATGCAGATTTCTGTGCCGAGAAGCGGATGCAGATTTCCTTGGCTCCGGTGATCCGGCGGGCGTGCGCGGGAACGTGATGCAATCGTACGCGGCGGCCGCGTGAGGCTCAGGCGCCGCCCTTGCGGCCGCGCAGCAGCCCGAGCATGGCTTCCAGGCCGAGCAGGTACGACTGCACGCCGAAGCCGAAGACCGAGCCCACCGCAGCCGGCGCGAGCACCGACCGGATGCCGCGCTTCTCGATATTGGTCATGTGGACTTCCACGTAGGGGAAGGGCAGCGCCAGGATGCAATCGCGCAGCGCGTAGCCCGCGTGGCTGAAGCCGGCGGGGTTCATGACCAGCCCCTGCACGCCCTCGTCGACGGCACGATAGAGCCGATCGACGGCTTCGCCCTCGACGTTGGTGTAGAAGAGTTCGAGCCGGTAGCCGTTCGCCTTGGCGTGCGCGAGCAGCAGCGCGTCGAGCTCGGCCGCGGTCGTCGTGCCGTAGATCTCGGGCTGGCGCCGGCCCAGATAGCTCATGTTTGCGCCCTGCAGGAGAAGGAGCTTTTCCATGTCGGTCCTTGTCACTGTCCATGCCGCCGGGCGGCGTGCGCCGCCGCGCGACGCTTCACTCGTCCGCCGGCGAGGTGACGACGATGAAACGCAGGTCGGTCATGCCGGTGTTGTAGATCGCGTGCTCGACGCCGGGCGGAATGAAAATCACGTCGTCCTTGCGCACCACGCTGCGTTCGCCGTCCAGTTCCATCAGCGCTTCGCCGTCGAGGATGTGATAGACCTGCTCCTGGATGCGGTGGCGGTGCGGTTCGACGTAGGCTCGGGGTTGATACACCGAAACGCGGTAGTCGATGCTCCTGGATCCGCACGATTCCGGCCGCACCAGCAGCTTCGAGTAGGCGCCGCCGATGTGCGCGGGCATCTCGTCCCACATGACCGACGCGGCCGCGCGGATCGTCGCCTTCGGTTCGACAGCTTTCTTCCTGTTCATCGGGTCTCCTCTCTAGTTTGGCGACAACGCCCGCTGCGCGCGCAGCGCCTGCACGTACGCGCGCAGCCCGGCGCGGATGTCGAAACGCGGCCGCCAGCCGAGCTCCGCCGCGGCGCGGCCGACGTCGAGCGCGCCCTTCCTGACGATCTCGATGCGGTCTCCGTGACGATAGGTTCCGGGGCCCACCGAGAGCCGGGCGCCGGGAACCAGCTCGCGCACGACGTCGATCAGTTCGGAGACGGTAACCGCGGTGCCGCTGGAGATGTTGTATGCGTCGAAGCGATGCCGCGGATGGTCGAGCGCCTTGAGAATGGCGGCCACGACATCCTCTATATAGGTGTGGTCGATCGCCGATTCGGCGCCGCTCGGAATGTGCAGGGCGCGGCCGGCCAGCGCTGCGTCGACCAGGTTCTTGGGGATACGATCGCGAGGCAGGCCGGGGCCATACACCCAGGAGGTGCGCAGGTTGACGATCTCCAGCCCGTGAAGCTCGCGGTAACCGCGGCCGAATTGCTCCACGGCGGCCTTGCAGATTCCGTACGGCAGGACCGGCTCCAGCGGATGCGTCTCGTCGACGCGCTCGGCGCGAAAGGCGCCGTATACCTCCTCCGAGCTGATGTGAATGCAACGCTTCAGGTGCGCGACGCGCATCGCCTCGAAGACGTTGAGCGATCCCTCGATGTTGACGCGCGCGACGGCGGCGGGGTTGCCCAGCGAGGACAGCACGCCGACGATCGCCGCACAGTGGATTACCGCCTCCGGCTCGTGATCGAGCACGCTGTGCATCAGGCCCGCAGGGTCGGTCACGTCGCCGGCGATGCGCACCAGACGCTCGTCGCTGCGCGTCCCGGCGGCGGGCTTCGTGTCGAACGCGATCGCCGTGTCGCCGCGCTCGATCAGCGCGCGGACCACGGCCGCTCCGAGGAAGCCGCTGCCGCCCGTCACCAGCACCCGCATCCGCGCTCTTCCGCTCAGAGGTTGAAGACGATGAGGCGCTGCTCGGTCATCTCCTTGATGGCGTAGCGCGGACCTTCGCGCCCGATGCCGCTTGCTTTTACGCCGCCGTAGGCGAGCTGGTCGGTGCGCCAGGTGGAGGTGCCGTTGACGATCACGCCGCCGACGCGCAGCCTGCGGATCGCGGCGAAGGTGACCTCGTTGGAGCGGGTGAAGATGCCCGCCTGCAGGCCGTAGGGGCCGGCGTTGATCGCGGCGAACGCATCGTCGAGCGAGCGGTAGGCGATCACGTTGACCACCGGGCCGAACACTTCCTCGCAGACCACTTTCATTGCCGGCTGAAGATCCGTGAGCAGCGTCGGCTCGAAGGCCGCGCCGCGGCGCTTGCCGCCGGTGCGCACCCGGGCGCCGCCGGCCGCGGCTTCCGCCACCCAGCTCTCGACGCGCCGCGCCGCCGCCTCGTCGATCAGCGTGCCGACGTCGGTGGCGGGGTCGAGCGGATCGCCCAGCACGAGCTTGCGTATCTGCGTCTCGATGAGACCGAGGAAGTCGCCATACACGCGCTCGTGCACGTACACGCTCTGCACCGAGATGCAGCTCTGGCCGGCGAGCCGCATGGCATTGCGCGCGCAGGCGGCGGCCGCCGGCGCGAGTTCGGCATCCTCGTGCACGATGGTGGCGCCGTTGCCGCCCAGTTCGAGCGCCACGCGGCGCAATCCGCTCGCCGCCTTGATCTCGGCGCCGGCGCGGCTCGATCCGGTGAAGGTGATGAATTCCACCCGCGCATCGGCGACCAGCGCCACGCCGATCTCGGCGCCGCCGTAGACGGTGTTGACCATTCCCGGCGGCGCACCCGCTTCGGCGACCAGTTCGACCAGGCGGTGCACGATCAGCGGCGCTTGCGGCGGCGGCTTCAGCACCATCGTGTTGCCGGCGGCGATCGCGGGCGCGATCTTGTGGGCGGCGAGATTGAACGGCGCGTTGAACGGCGTGATCGCGGCCACCACGCCGACCGGAAAGCGCATGAGAAACGCCATCCTGCCCGCGCCCATCGCGCTCGCGTCCAGCGGCACGTGCCGCCCCTCGATGCGCACCGCTTCCTCGGCGGCGAGCGAGAAGGTTTCCATCGAGCGCCGGATCTCGCCCTGCGAATCCTTGATCGCCTTGCCGGTCTCGCGCGTCATCAGCTCGGCGAGCGGCTCGGCGTCGCGCTCGATCAGCACCGCCACGCGGCGCAGCAGCGCGGCGCGTTCGTAGGCCGGCATCGCCGCGGCTGCGTCGCGCACACGTACCGCGGCCTCCAGCGCGGCGTCGAGGTCGGACCGGGCGCACACCGGTACCGTGCCGACGACCTCCCCCCGATAGGGATCGCGGATCTCGGTGCTGCGCGCGGGCTCGCGCCACGCGCCGCCTGCCAGCACCCGCGCGCGCAGCGGCCGGAATGCGCGCCCGGCGGCGACCGCGCTCATGGCTGCGCGACCGGATCCTGCCGCCCCGGCTTGCCGAACACCGGTTCGCGGAACGGCGTCGGCGGGAGCTGCCAGGTGCCGGTGCCGGGCGGCTTGACCTTGTCGTCGACGTGCACGTCGAGCAGGCAGGGCTTGCCGAGCGCGAGCGCGTGGCGCAGCGCGTCGCCAAGCTGGTCGGAGTGCTTCACCGAGACGCCTTCGACGCCGCAGCTTCGCGCCAGGGCGGCGAAGTCCGGGTTGTAGGGCTCGCGCTCCGGCCCGGCGTAGAAGCCGGTGCCGATCTCGTGTCCGCCGAACATGCCGTACTGGATGTCGCGGATCGCGGCCCACGAGTAGTTGTTCCACACCAGCCACACCGCCGCGATGTCGTACTCGACCGCGGTCGCGAGCACGTGCGGCGTCATCATGAAACCGCCGTCGCCGCACACCGAGAGGCAGGCGCGGTCCGGCGCGGCGAGCTTGGCGCCGAGGATGCCGCTGACGCCGAAGCCCATGGCGGAAAAACCCCAGGTGTTGAGCATCGTCTGCGGCCGGCGCGCTTCCCAGAATTGCATGAACCAGTTGTGGTGCACGCCGCTGTCTAGCGAAAGGATGCCGTCGTCGGGCAGCGCCTTGCGGATCTCCTTCACCACGCGCTCCGGGCGCAGCGGCGAGCCGCTCGCGTCGAAATTCGGCCGGATGTAGGCCTCCCACTCGCGGCGCCAGCCGGAAATGGTTTCCTGCCAGGCGGCGAAGCGGCTGCCGGATACCTTGCGCAGCGCCGCCTCCTGCAGCAGCTGCGCGAGGAATACCTTCGCATCGGCGACGATGCCCAATGCCGGCGCGTAGTTGCGGCCGATTTCCGCCGCATCGACGTCCACGTGCACCAGCTTCGTCGGCGGCATGTTCCAGGAGTAGCCCGGAATCCACGACGAGGAGGAGCGGTCGTCGAAGCGCGCGCCCACGGCGATCAGCAGGTCGCAGTGCCGGCCGGCCTGGTTGGCGGGATAGGCGCCGTTGCGGCCGATGAAGCCCAGCGACACCCGCTGCGGCACGGTGCCCATGCCGTTCGGCGAGGTGATCACCGGAATGTTCAGCATCTCGGCCACGCGGCTGAGTTCCGGGCCGGCTTCCGCCAGCGTCACGCCGTGGCCGACGAAGAACGCCGGGCGCTGCGCGGCGAGGATCATGTCGACGACTTTGCGCACGTCCTCCGGCGCGGCGCCGGCGCGGGCGAAGCCGACCGCCTGCTCCGAGTGCGGGACCTCGACGTCGTCCTGCTCCTGAAAAAGATTGAACGGCACGTCGAGGTTGACCGGGCCCGGCCGGCCGGTCAGCATCAGGTTGTAGCTCTGGCGCAGCGCGAGCGGCAGCATGTCCACGCGCGTGGGCTGGAACGTGCGCTTGACGTAGGGACGCAGCGCGACCGGGAACTCGGCGGCCTGGTTGCGGTGGCTTTCCTGGAACGGGCCGCGATTGAACTGCGAGGTCGGCACGTTGGCGGTGATGGCGTAGAAGGCCGACGAATCGGCCGCGGCGCAGGCGGTGGCCATGATGAGGTTGCAGGAACCCGGGCCGGTCGAGGTCAGCGTCGCGACCGGGCGGTGGGCGACGCGGAAATACGCGTCGGCCATGTGGCCCGCGGTCTGCTCGTGGCGCGGAGAGACCAGCTTGATCCGGTCCCGGCGCTCCCAGAGGCAATCGAGCAACCCGACGTTGCCGTGGCCGCAGATGCCGAAGACGTAAGGCACTTTCTCCCGGATCAGGAACTCGGAGATGAGATCTCCGCCTTTCATGCGCGGCATGACGTTTCTCCCCGTCGGCTCGAATGTCGCGCGGCCGTCCGCGGCGGCACGGCCGGCCCGGCGCATTCGCGAGTTGCGATAATGTAAAAGCATTTTCTACAATATCGCAATCACGCGCAACCACGGGAAAGATCGATGCTTCCGCAGCAGTGTGACGTCGCGGTGGTGGGCGCCGGCAACGCCGCGATGTGCGCGGCGCTCGCCGCGCGCGAGCAGGGCGCCGGGGTCGTGGTGCTGGAGCGCGCGCCGGAGGAGGAATGCGGGGGCAACACGCGTTTCACCGCCGGAGCGATCCGATTCGCCTACAACGGCGTGGACGAGCTGCGCGAGCTGATGCCGGATCTCAGCGAAGAGGAGATCGCCCGCACCGACTTCGGTGCCTACACCGAGGACCAGTTCTTCGACGACATGGCGCGGGTGACCGAGCACCGCGCCGATCCCGATCTGGTAGAGCTGCTGGTCCGGCGCAGCAAGCCGACGATGATGTGGCTGCGAAGCAAGGGCTTTCGCTTCGTTCCCATCTACGGCAGGCAGGCGTTCAAGGTGAACGACCGCTTTCGATTCTGGGGCGGGCTGACGGTGGAGGCCTGGGGCGGCGGACCCGGCCTCGTCGAGGCGCACCGCAAGGCCGCGCAAGCCGCCGGGGTGGACGTCTTCTACGGCGCGCGCGCGATGTCGCTGCTGCACGGCGACGAGGGCGTGCACGGGCTCACGGTGCGCCATCAGGGCAAGACCCGCGCCTTGCGCTGCCGCGCCGTGGTGCTCGCCGCGGGCGGATTCGAATCCAACGCGGAGTGGCGCACGCGCTACCTCGGGCCGGGCTGGGATCTCGCCAAGGTGCGCGGCACGCGTTTCAACACCGGCGACGGCATCCGCATGGCGCTGGAGGCCGGCGCCGCGCCCTGCGGCAACTGGTCCGGCTGCCACGCCGTGGGCTGGGACCGCAACGCGCCCGAGTTCGGCGACCTCGCGATAGGCGACGGCTTCCAGAAGCATTCGTATCCCTTCGGCATCATGCTCAACGCCCGCGGCGAGCGCTTCGTGGACGAGGGCGCGGACTTCCGCAATTACACCTATGCAAAATACGGCGCGGTGATCCTGCGCCAGCCCGGCCAGTTCGCGTGGCAGGTGTTCGACCGCAAGGTGGCGCATCTGCTGCGCGACGAATACCGCATCCGGCAGGTCACCAAGGTTACCGCGCACAGCCTCGAGGAGCTGGTCGGCAAGCTCGACGACGTCGATGCCGCCAGGGCGCTGGAGACGATCCGCGGCTTCAACGCCGCGGTGCGCACCGACGTCGCCTTCGACCCGAACCTCAAGGACGGCCGGCGCACCGAGGGTTTGGCGATTCCGAAGTCGAACTGGGCCAACACGCTCGACACCCCGCCTTTCGAAGCCTACGCGGTATCCTGCGGCATCACCTTCACCTTCGGCGGGCTGCGCATCAACCGGGACGCGCAGGTGGTGGACACCGACGGCGCGCCGATGCCCGGGCTCTACGCCGCGGGCGAGTTGGTGGGCGGCCTGTTCTACTTCAATTACCCGGGCGGCACCGGGCTGATGTCCGGCGCGGTGTTCGGCCGCATCGCGGGAACCAGCGCCGGGCGCGCCGCGCGGGCCTGATCGCGATGGAAGAAGTCTTCGACGTCGTCGTGGTCGGCGGCGGCGGTTCGGGGCTCGCCGCCGCGATCGAGGCGCGCGCCGCGGGCGCGCAGGTCGTACTGCTCGAGAAGAACGAAAAGCTCGGCGGTTCGACGGCGTGGTCCATCGGCTCGATCACGGCCACCGGCACGCCGCACCAGTCCCGACGCGGCATTCGCGACGACCCCCGCGACCACTACGCGGACATGCCGTTGTTCGCGGGCGAGCTCGCCGGCCGCGACAACGATGCGTTGCGTCGCATCCTGTGCGACGAGGTGCCGGAGGCGTTTCGCTGGCTGCTCGCGCTCGGCGTGCGCTTCTACGGCCCGATGCCCGAGCCGCCGCACCGCCGGCCGCGCATGCATAACGTGCTGCCGAACTCGCTTTCCTATATCTATCACCTCGGCCGCCGCGCGCGGCGCACCGGCGTGGAGTTCCGCTTCGGCGCGCGCGCGTCCGCCCTGCTCACGCGGCAGGGTCGCGTGTGCGGCGTGCGCTGCGGCGACGAGCGCCGCTTCCTCGCGCGCCGCGCGGTGGTGCTCGCAACCGGCGACTTCACCAACGATCCGGAACTGAAGGCGCGTTACATGGGCGCGCGCGAGGCGAGGGTCGAGGGCGTGAACGCAACCGCGACCGGCGACGGCCAGAAGCTCGCGCTCGCCCTGGGCGCGCGCATCGTGAACGGCGATCTCGCGCTCGGCCCGGAGATCCGCTTCATCGCGCCGGCCCGGCCCACCCTGGCGCGCAGGCTGCCGCCGTGGCGGCTGCTTGCGCGCACGATGCAGTGGGCGCTGGAGCACGCGCCGCAGAAACTGCTGCGGCCCTTGGTCATGAGCTTCCTGACCACGGCGCTCGCGCCGTCGAGAAGCCTGTTCGAGCACGGTGCGCTGCTGGTGAACGCGCAGGGGCGGCGCTTTTGCGACGAGCGCGACGCGCCCGCGCTGGCGCTCGCCGAGCAGCCCGGCGGCTGCGGGTACATCCTGCTCGACGGCGATCTCGCCGGGCGATTCTCGGCCTGGCCGCATTTCGTCTCCACCGCGCCCGGCGTGGCCTATGCCTACGTTCCCGACTACCGCCGCAACCGGCCCGATGTCTACGCCGAGGCGCCGAGCCTGGAGCAACTCGCGCACAAGCTGCGCGTGCCTCCGCAGGCGCTCGAGAGCGCGGCGAGCGGGCGCCGCGACGCGGCTTCGTTCGAGCGGCCGCCGTTCATCGCGCTCGGCCCGGTGCGATCCGTGTTCGTGCATAACGAAGGCGGCCTGGCGGTGGACGAGCATCATCGGGTGCTGGGCGAAGACGATGCGCCGGTCGCCGGCCTGTACGCGGCAGGCGCGACCGGCCAGGGCGGACTGCTGTTGAAGGGCCACGGACACCACCTCGGGTGGGCCTTCGTCTCCGGGCGTCGCGCCGGGCGCTTCGCCGCGCAGGACAATGCCGCCGGCTAGCCGCGTTTTGCGGCGGCGCGCCGGGCGCGGGGCTT